>Ga0316209_1000232_pt1 | contig 113655 bp, 108 predicted proteins | sample 6monopyrite_MG_FD_204945 | JGI IMG/M metagenome (GOLD analysis project Ga0316209, IMG submission 204945) | Microbial mat bacterial communities from mineral coupon in-situ incubated in ocean water Damariscotta River, Maine, United States -... | ecosystem: Environmental > Aquatic > Marine >... | reverse complement strand
TACGTCCTTGGCCAAATCTAGGCCGATAGTTTTAACTGTCATTGGGTGGCTCCATTCCTAGCAGTTCAAAGTAACTGCACTTTGGCACATTCGATGCCGGTGGAGCAGGTGCCACCCACCTCATCCGGTTGGGGCCGTGTGTGACTGGTTTGATTGCTCGGTTTTCCGGACTTTCTGAGGCAGGCAGGCTGACCTTCCTTGGGGAAGAGTAACGATTCTGCTGCCGACATCATCACGGTTAGAACCGCCATTGAATATGGCAGCTAGTCAGGCAGCTATAATTTAAACTGACGCGAATAACGTAGCAAAGTAAGGGTTTTAATGGAAACCATGGCAGTCCGTACGGGAGTCGAACCCGTCTTTTCAGGTTGAAAACCTGACGTCCTAACCGATAGACGAACGGACCGCGTTGGTAGGGGGCTTTTAGGAAATGGCGCGGATAAGGGCAAGAGGTTTTTTTGAAAATCGCTGTATGATTTGCGTATGATTTGCGTATGACCCGCGTAGGCCATAAAATAAGGGTTTTCAGGCCGCGGGGCTGGCATCTTCAAGCCGCAATTGCACCGATTGCCGCCCTTGCCATGTGTTTATCTCGAGCCGTCCGGCCAAATGGAATCGCGCGCCGCCATGGGTGGTCAACATGGGCCCGAGCGGGCCATCCATCGCGCCAAAACCAATCCCATCAATCCGCGTGCCAAGCCCGTCGCCAAAGGTAAGTTTCAGGTGATTGGCACCCACGGTCTTGGCAAACAGGATTTGCACGTCGGGAAACACAAAGCGCGGCGCGGGCGCACCGGCGCCAAACGGTCCCGCCTGTTCGATCTGTTTGACCAACTCGACAGTGGCGGCGCCGGGCATCAGGATACCGTCGAGCCGCAGATTCGCAGGGCCGATTTTATCGGCACCTTGTTTGGCCAGAAGTTCGCCCAAGCGTGCCATCGCGGCCTCGATCTTGTCACCCGCAACCGAGAGACCTGCGGCCATTTTGTGTCCGCCACCTTTGATCAGTAGCCCCTCTGATGCGAGCCGCTGGATGGCAGCACCAAGGTCGATGCCCGTCACAGACCGCCCCGAGCCTTTGCCGATGCCGTCCGCATCGATCCCGATGACCACGGCGGGGCGGTTGCTGGCCTCTTTGAGCCGTGCCGCGACGATGCCGACAACGCCCGGGTGCCAGTTGTCACCAGCCGCCCAAACCAGTGGGCCGTCAAAGCCGCGCGCCTCTGCTTGGTCGATCGCAAGGTCGCGCACGGCGGCCTCTACTTCGCGCCGCTCGGTGTTGAGTTGGTCGAGCCGTTCGGCGAGGGCGGTGGCCTCGTGCCGGTCGTCGGTGGCCAGAAGCCGCGCGCCCAGATCCGCCTTGCCGATACGCCCGCCGGCGTTGACGCGAGGGCCAAGCAGGAAGCCGAGGTGGTAGCTGTTGGGGGCCTCGTTCATGCCCGCGACGTCCGAAAGGGCGGTGATCCCGATGCGCTGCCTGTGGCCCATGACGGTGAGCCCTTGGCGCACAAAGGCGCGGTTTACGCCGATCAAGGGGGCCACATCAGCGACGGTGCCAAGGGCCACCAAATCGAGCGCAGACATCAGGTCGGGGCCTTTTGCGCCCTCGGACTTCATCTGCCGGTTCGCTTCGACAAGCATCAAGAATACCACGCCCGCCGCACAAAGGTGGCCAAGGTCGCCGGTTTCGTCTTGCCGGTTCGGGTTCACCACGGCTGTCGCATCGGGCAAGGTTTCCCCGCCCAAGTGGTGGTCGAGCACGATGACGTCTGCGCCAACTGCCGCAGCAATGGGACCGTGGGACAGCGTGCCGCAATCCACGCAGATGATCAGGTCGTGGTCTTTGGCAAGTGCCGCCATGGCCGCGTCATTGGGCCCGTATCCTTCGTCGATCCGGTCGGGGATATAGAGGGTGGCGGTCAGCCCCATGTCGCGCAGCCAGCAGATCAGCAGGGCCGCAGAGGTGCCGCCATCCACGTCGTAATCGGCGAAGATGGCGATTTTTTCGCGGGCTTTCACGGCCTTGAGAAAACGCGCCGCGGCCTTTTCCATATCACGCAGATCATGAGGATCGGGCAGCAGATCGCGCAGGGTTGGCGCGAGGAAAGCGTCTGCGTCTTGTGCGGTGACGCCGCGTTTCACCAGTGTCCGGCACAGCGGCGCGGGCAGGTTGGTGGCTTGCGCCATTGCCTCGGCCAGCCTGTCCTCTTCAATGGAGGGGCCAACCCAGCGCCGCCCTGTGGCGGAGGTGGAAACATGCAAGAATGCGGGTGTATCTGGTGTCTGTGTCATCGGCCACCACCATATATCAGGGACGCGGCAATGCCACGCCCCAAATTGTGCTAGACTGGGTTGCGGTAAATCATGCGCCGCACGGAGCCGGTTTTGGACCGCATCAGGATGGTTTCGGCGGTGATAAAACCGACCTCGCGTTTGATGCCCGACACGAGGCTGCCGTCGGTCACGCCGGTGGCCGCGAAGATCACGTCTTGGGTGACCATGTCGTCGCGCAGGTAGATGCGGTCAAAGTCGGTGATCCCTGCCTTGCGGGCGCGGGATTTTTCGTCGTCGTTGCGGAACAAAAGCCGTCCCATGATTTGCCCACCCATGCATTTGAGCGCGGCTGCAGCCAACACACCTTCGGGCGCGCCGCCGCTGCCCATATACATGTCGATGCCGGTTTTGGCGGCCTCGGCGCAGTGCATGACGCCCGCCACATCGCCGTCGGTGATCAGCCGGATCGCGGCACCTGTGCTGCGGATCTCGGTGATGATGTCTTCGTGGCGCGGCCGTTCCAGAACACAGACGGTGATGTTGGCGGTGGTGCAGCCTTTGGCCTTGGCCAGCGCCTCGACCCGTTCGCGCGGCGACATGTCAAGCGAGACAACGCCTGCCGCATAGCCCGGACCAATCGCGAGTTTGTCCATATAGGTGTCGGGGGCGTGCAGCATGGAGCCGCGCGGGCCCATGGCGATGACAGCCAGCGCGTTGGGCATGTCTTTGGCGGTCAGGGTCGTGCCTTCCAGTGGATCAAGCGCGATATCGACGCCGGGGCCGGTGCCATTGCCCACCTCTTCGCCGATGAAAAGCATCGGGGCCTCGTCGCGTTCACCTTCACCGATAACCACGACGCCTGCGATGTCGAGCATGTTAAGCTGGGTGCGCATGGCGTCGACGGCGGCCTGATCGGCGGCCTTTTCATCGCCGCGCCCGATCAGCGGGGCACAGGCGATGGCGGCGGCCTCCGAGACGCGCGCGAGGCCCAAAGACAGGGCGCGGTCGTTGAAATCGATGGGTTTTGTCATGGCAGCGGTCCTTGCATATATCCGTTATCCCACCCCTAACGGGCCGAGCGGTAGGGGTGCAAGTTTGTTAGCGCTAAACAGCTTCGATGCGGATGGCGACGGGGGTGCCGGTGACCACGGCGGTGGATTTGAAACCGGCGAAGGCCTCGTCAAGCGCGCCTTTGGTGGTTTTATGGGTGACGATCAACACCGGTGCCGATGTGTCGTGGTGGTCGTATTGCCGCATCCGGTCGATCGAAATGCCTGCGTCGCCCAAAACGGCCGCGATTTTTGCCAAAGCGCCGGGTTTATCCAGCAGTTGCAGGCGCAAGTAATAGGGGGCGGATACGGCGGCGGTGGCGGCGCGGACCTTTCGCAGGGTCGAGGCCGGTTGCCCAAAGGTGGTCATGCGAGACCCGCGCGCGATATCCATCACGTCGCCCATGATGGCCGATGCTGTGGGGCCCATGCCCGCACCGGCGCCGCGCAGCACAATCTGTTCGACGCTGTCGCCCTCCAGCACCACCATATTGGTGCCGCCTTGCAGCTGACCAAGCGGCGATGTGTCGGGCACAAGACACGGCGTCATGCGCTGTTCCAGCCCGCGACCGGTCATTTGAGCGACGCCCAGCAGTTTGATTTTATAGCCCATATCGGCAGCTTGGTGGATGTCGTCGATGCTAACAGCGCCGATACCTTCGAGCACCACTGCGTCGAAATTGACCTGCGTGCCAAAGGCAATGGCGGCCAATAGCGCCAGTTTATGCGCCGCATCAATGCCGCCCACGTCCAGTTCTGGGTCGGCCTCGAGGTAGCCCAGTTGATTGGCGGCATCAAAGACCTCTTCATAGGTCATGCCATCGTTTTCCATGCGGGTCAGGATGTAGTTACAAGAGCCGTTCATCACGCCCATCACGCGGGTGATCTCGTTGCCGGCCAAGCCTTCGGTCAGGGCTTTCACCACGGGGATACCGCCTGCGACGGCGGCTTCAAAACGGATGACACGGCCTGCGGCCTCGGCGGCTTCGGCCAAGGCTTGGCCGTGGATCGCAAGCAGGGCCTTATTGGCGGACACCACGTCGTGGCCTGCGGCAATCGCGGCCTCGGTCGCATCTTTTGCCGGGCCTTCAGAGCCGCCCATAACTTCGATGAACACGTCGATATCGGCGCGTTTGGCCAAATTCACCGGATCGTCTTCCCATGCGTAGTCCGACAGGTCGACATCGCGGTTTTTGGTTTTCGACCGCGCAGAGACCGCCGTGATCACAATGGGCCGCCCTGCGCGCAGTGCCAAAAGGTCTGCGTGTTTCTGGACGATGCGCACAATGCCCACGCCCACAGTTCCAAGGCCAGCGATTCCAAGGCGAAGAGGAGTTGTCATTGTATCATATTCCAAAGGTTTAAGTGTCTTGGCGCGGTGTTAGCGAATTGCGGCGGGCACCGCAACGCCGCGTCGCAATCTTGCACGTGTTTGCGCATCAATCACGGGGCCTCGTAGGCGGGTGGCGCGGCTTTGCAAGCTGACAAGGCGAGTTTCGAATGCGGCGATCCGCGCAGGCGTGCTCTGACCTGTGGATTGCTGCGCGCGGGCTTGTGCAAGCAGCGGGCCGAGCGGTTGCAGAACGGGGTAGGGGGCATTGCGCGCGGCGGCATCGATTGCGCCGTCAAGCTGCGGAAATTCCGCGCAGGCCCCGAGGCTGGCAAGTGCAATAACAAGAGGCAGGCGCATGGTGGCGGGGGCTTTCGCTGTTTTGCGCAGCCTACCCTTTGCTTGGGGGCGGAAACAAGAGCGGGCCTGCGCATCTGCCCACGTAGAAGGTCGCAAACAGGCCAGACGGGCGCGCGGCGCGGTTTCAGGATCAGGTCAAAGACAGTTGTGGGAGATGCAGATGAAAATTGGATTTATTGGCTTGGGCAATGTGGGCGCAAAGTTGGCGGGCAGTTTACTGCGTAACGGGCATGATTTGTATGTGCATGACCTGAATGCAGATTTTGTGTCCGATTTTGTGAAATGTGGCGCAACAGATGGTAAAAACCCTGCTGATTTGATGCGGGTCTGCGAGGCGGTCATCACATGCCTGCCAAGCCCGCAGGCCTGCGAGGTGGTTGTGACCGCGATGCTGCCCGAAGTCACCGAAGGTAAAATCTGGTTGGAGATGTCCACCACCGACGCGGGCGAGGTGGCGCGATTGGCCGAAGCGGTGATCGCCAAGGGCGGTGCCGCAGTCGATTGTCCGGTGTCGGGGGGCTGTCACCGTGCTGCGACCGGCAACATCTCGATTTTTGCGGGCTGCGAGCGCGCTACGTTCGAGCGGGTATTGCCCTTGCTGACCACATTGGGCCGCCGCGTTTTGCACACCGGACCTGTCGGATCGGCGTCCACCTTGAAGGTGATGACAAATTATCTGGCGACCGCCAATCTGTTGTCGGTGTGCGAGGCTTTGGTCACGATGAAGGCGGCGGGGCTGGATATGGCCACCACCTATGAGGCGATCAAGATCAGTTCCGGCACCAGCTTTGTGCATGAAACCGAAAGCCAGATGATCCTGAACGGCGGCCGCGACATTAATTTCACCATGGATCTGGTGAAAAAGGACATTGGATTGTTCCAGCAGATTGCCGCAAACAACAATGTGCCGCTGGAGATTTCGCCGTTGATGGTGTCGATTTTTGACGACGGGATTGCCCGATTTGGCCCGCGCGCCCAGTCCGATGACATCATTCGCCGCCTTGAAGAGCCGACGGGGTTGCATGTTACCGCACCGGGGTTTCCGTCGGAAATGATAGATGACGAGCACGAAGAGCCGGGCTATGAGGTGATCCCCAAGCGATAGGGCTGGTCTTGGGCGGATTTGCCCGCTACCCAAGGGCCGGATTGCCAAGGAGCCTGCAATGTTTGACCCTGATGAAAACGGCGTTTTTGCCACTGTGTCGTCGTCGCCGATACGCCGTATTTTTGCCTGCACGGTGATTTACGGGCTTGGGGTGTTGTTGATTTATGTGGCCCTTGTGCGTCCGAACGGTGTTTGGGTGGTTGTGCTGCTGGGGCTGGGCGTGGTTATTTTGTTGCTGGCCGAGCGGTTGCGTCACGCCACCAAGCTGGTGATCGAGTTGACCCAGACGCAGGTGCGCGACAACAAGGGCCGCGTGTTGGCGGAGATTGCCGATGTTGTCAGTGTCGAGCGCGGGGCGTTTGCCTTGAAGCCCTCAAACGGATTTACGATGGTTTTGCGCAAAAAAGCGCCGCGCGCCTGGGTGCCGGGCATGTGGTGGCGCATGGGTCGGCGTGTTGGCGTGGGCGGCACAACGGGCGCGGGTCCGGCCAAGTTTATGGCTGAACAGATCGCATTCAGGATCGCCAAACGCTAGGGGTTAGCATTTTGTCGGGGATGTCGCGTCTCTTTGCCAGCACAGCGTGGGCGTAAAGCGCGGGCTGGTGACGATGAAGGTGCTGAATTCCAAGGCTTTCAGGCCGGTGCCGCTCATAAACTGGCCGACTCCATCACCGTATTTGGGTGTGTAATCTGTCCATGTTTCCAGCAAAATCGCCCGCTCACCGTCGACCAGTTTTGGCAGGGATCCGGCTTTTTCGTTGATGAGGGCATTGGTCAGATTGGTGCGGCTGCCGCGATTTCTGCCCCAGACGATGCGGTAATCCTGTTGGGTTTCGCGCCAAAAGAACACCGTCACGCGGTAGTCGGGGCTGTTTTCGGCCAAGGTCAGGAATTTGAGCAGATCACGGGTGCCATTGAGGTAGGCCGGATTGATCGGAGTATCTTCGCGGCTAAACATATCGGCGATAGTGACGGCTGCTTTTGTGCTGATCAGTTCGGCGCGGTAGGCGTCGAAGAATTGCAGCGTTGTCACAAAGGCCCAGACCATCAGCGGGGCCATCAGGACGGCCTCGATCGAGACGCTGGCGGCCTCTTCGAGTTGGAACCTGATCCATTTGCGCTTGAGGCGGTCAAAACCGATCATCTGAATGGCTCCATTACAAAGGCCGAGCTGGCAACCAGCGCATAGGCACCGCCGTTTTGCTTGGGGATATATTTGCCCAGACCGGAGGTGGGCACGACCGGATCAAACAGCGTGCAGACCTGCAACACCATCAACTCGTTATTGACGCCAAAGCCATAATCGACCTTCCGTTGCACGTCCAGCGCGCGGTCGATGCATGCGATCGGTCCGTCCAGGGCGTTGCTCCAGTTGCGCACGTCCATGGCAACCATTTCAAGCTGCAACTGGTTGGTGCAATCGGGGATAATGCTGGCGTAATCGCAAATTTGCTTTTTAAGAGCGGCATGTTCCGGGTCGACGATTCTGCCGATCCGCACGTCGCGCACCGCAAGGTCCAGCCCGCGTTCCAGCATCATGTGGCGCAGCGAGATCATACCGCCCTCGTAGGCCGACATGAACAGCATCATGAAGAACGGCAGCACCAACACGATTTCCAGTGATGCGGTCCCGTCTTCGCGCCGCAGGAAGCGGCGCAACTGTCGGCGTTTGGTTTTGAAAGGCGTGATCATAGCGACAATCTCAATTCTGTGATCTGACGCGCGATGTTGCCAAATGTTGCTTTCAATTGGTCGCCGGTCACGTCAAAGGCAAATTCCGGGCCAGAGGCGCATTTTGCCATTTCACCGGCACCGAATGCACCTGCCTCAACGGCAACTGTATAGATAATCACCTTTTTGTCTTTGGCGGCGGTGCAGAGGTTTTGCATCAAAGCATCGCCATCAGACCCGCCTTTGCCGTCATTGTTGCCGTTCTGGATGAAGCGGCGATAGGTCAGCTTACCTGATTGGTTCGGGTTTGAGAGCGACCCCAATTGGTTCGGATAGCTAACGCCATACTTATTTCGAGCACCGTACCAGAACGTGTTCTCAGCCCAGTATTCAATTTCTGTTTCAGAATCGTAGTAGGGGGGCAACAGGCGTTCAGAGTTCGAGTTCTGACCATCGGTCATCAAAACGATAACTTTTTGGGTCAAGGTTGCCTCGCCCTCCACTGCATAGGCCGCGGGTCGGTCGTTAAATACTGTGTCCACGACCCGGTCGCCAAAGTTATCGTATTTTTGTGTCAGGGCATTCGCGATCGGATTTGTTGACGGGTCCAGCAGGGCAGTTGCCCATTTTAGACCCAAGAATGTCGCTGTACCGGCGCGCGGTTGAAGCTTGTTGATTTGTGTTGTCAGCGCCGAAAGATTTTGGCTCCACGGTGTAATCCGCTCGTAGCTATAGAACGGGCAAACCGGCATGGTGATCGTGTTGCTAGACGACGAGTTCCACTGATAGTGCGGCTCTTGTTTGTAATAAGAGGTCAGGCTGATATCAAGTTTGCTGAAATCGGCGTCGGGAAAGTCAATGCACTGCGAATAGTTGTGCTGCTTATTGACGTTCAGTTCATCCATGATCAGCTCACCGGCGTTGACCTGTTCGGAATAGGGGATCAAGGAGATCGAAATCTTGTCTTTGTAGGCTGGCGTCAACATGACAGTCGAAAATTCGATCGCCGCTTCGCGCAGGGCTTGAATTTTTGTCTGCGTCGGGGCCGATCCGTTGGCTGGGGTCACATTGTTTTTCATCGAGCCGGAAATATCGAGCACCAGAGAGACCTCGACGTTGGCGATGCCTTCGATGGCGGTGGCCGCGGCGGGAGCTTCAAGGGTTTCGATCCCCAATGCCTTGAGAAAAAAGGTGTTCATCGGCAGTTTGGCGGTGACGCCCACGCTGTTGAATTCGCCGGTGTCGATCACGCTGGGCTCGCCCACGATGGTGCCGCCAAAGCCCGCTTTGTCAAAGTAATCGATCACAACATCTTTGGCGTCTTGGGTTTGGGTCAGGTCGGCGGCGGCCAGAACGGCGCGGTCTGCGGTGCTTTGCAACATCGCACGGCGCGCTTCAAAGCGCATAAAGTCAACGCCCATGCCGCCCATAATCAACATGAGCATCAGGAAGATCAGCGTCATGACAATGATCGCGCCATCTTCGCCGCGCCGGAATTGATGCAGTCTGCGGGCAAGCCACTTTGTGCTTTGCTTTATATTCACGCGCTGTTTCAACAACATTGTATCACCACTCTACCATTGTTTGCAGGCCGCAGGGCGGCGTCCAAGGGAATTTCCCACCGCTCTTAGATCAAAGCGCTGTGGCGGAAATTAGGCAAAATAGAGACGGAATATGATTAATTGATGACCAGACGGGGCCAATTTTCGCCTCATGGCGTCCATTGTTGCGCGATCTGCCACGGGCGACGGGGTTTTGTCCTGACGGCCCGCGCTGCAAAGGGCCAATGACCTGATTGTGCAAAAAGTTTTTAAATTGCCTCTTATTTCATCAATTTGCCGCTATGGTTAAGCTGTGGCCGCCTGCCACCCGTTGAAATTGATGCCCGCACCCGCGAGGCAAGTGAAGGATACCCCCATGACCACCGCACATCAGACGCCCGCAGAACCAAGTTTTCGCGAATCTGTTGATATGATGTTCAACCATGCCGTTTCACTGATGGACCTAAGCCCCGGACTGGAAGAGAAGATCCGCGTTTGTAATGCCACCTATACGGTGCGTTTTGGGGTCCGTTTGCGCGGGGCGATCCATACGTTCACGGGGTATCGTTCGGTGCATTCGGAGCACATGGAACCGGTCAAGGGTGGTATTCGTTTTGCGCCCTCGGTGCATCAGGACGAGGTCGAGGCGCTGGCCGCCCTGATGACGTTCAAATGTGCCTTGGTCGAGGCGCCGTTTGGCGGCTCAAAGGGTGGCTTGCGCATTGACCCAAACGAATGGGAACCCCATGAGTTGGAGCAGATCACCCGCCGGTTTGCCTATGAGTTGATTAAGCGCGATTTGATCAACCCCGCCCAGAACGTGCCCGCCCCCGACATGGGCACCGGCGAGCGCGAGATGGCGTGGATCGCCGATCAGTATAAGCGCATGAACACCACCGATATCAACGGGGCGGCCTGTGTGACGGGCAAGCCGATCAATGCGGGCGGTATTCAGGGCCGCACGGAGGCCACGGGGCGCGGCGTGCAATATGCGCTGCGCGAGTTTTTCCGCTATGACGAGGATAAAGCTGCCGCTGGTTTGACTGGTGATCTGTCGGGCAAGCGCGTGATTGTGCAAGGCCTTGGCAATGTGGGCTATCACGCGGCCAAGTTTTTGGCGGACGAAGATGGGTCGATCATCACCGGCATCATTGAGCGCGATGGTGCGCTGCATGACGAGGCCGGTCTGGATGTTGAGGCGGTGCATCAGTGGATCAAGAAACATGGCGGGATCGCGACTTATCCCGATGCGACCCATCATGCCGATGGTGCGGTGCTGCTTGAGCAGGATTGCGATATTTTGATACCGGCGGCCCTTGAAGGCGTGATCAACTTGTCCAATGTTGACCGTATCAAGGCCCCGTTGATTATCGAGGCCGCCAATGGCCCAGTGACGGCGGGCGCGGATGCGATTTTGCGCGACAAGGGTGTGGTGATTATCCCCGATATGTATGCCAACGCCGGCGGTGTGACGGTGTCGTATTTCGAGTGGGTCAAGAACCTGAGCCATATCCGCTTTGGCCGGATGCAGCGCCGCGCCGAGGAGGCGCGGCACCAGGTGCTGGTCGACGAGTTGCAGCGGTTGGACCGTTATCTGGGCGCTGACTGGTCGATGTCCAAGGGATTTAAAGAAAAATATCTGCGCGGGGCTGACGAATTGGAGTTGGTCCGCTCTGGCCTCGATGACACGATGCGCGCGGCCTATCAGTCGATGCGCAAGGTCTGGCACGGTCGCGACGATGTGCATGATCTGCGCACCGCCGCCTATATCGTGTCGATCAGCAAGGTGGCGATGAGCTATCAAGCCAAGGGGCTCTAGCGGCGCGCGAAATTGCTCCCCATGCCTGCGACCATGCGCGCGCGTGAATTACCGCGTGCTGGTAAATTCGCGTCACTTTTTGTCGCGGGTTGGCTTTTCATCTGAACGCGCGGGGCCTAGCGTGGCCAGAGCTTAGCTGGAGAGGCGCAATGGGGTATTCGGGATTTCAGGTCATCAAAGAGGGGCTTTTGGGCCAAAAGGGCTGGAAGCCGGTCTGGCGCAATCCGGACCCCAAGGATGAATACGATATCGTGATTATCGGCGGTGGCGGGCACGGGCTAGCCACGGCGTTTTATCTGGCCAAAGAGCACGGGCTGAAGAATATCGCGGTGCTTGAAAAGGGTTATCTGGGCGGCGGCAATGTAGGCCGCAACACCACGATTGTGCGCGCCAATTATTTCCTGCCGGGCAATTCCGAGTTTTATTCACATTCGCTGAAGCTGTGGGAGGGCATGGAGCAAGAGTTGAATTACAACGTCATGCATTCCCAGCGCGGGTTGATTAACCTGTTCCATTCCGACGGGCAGCGCGATGCCTTTGCCCGCCGTGGCAATATGATGATCAACCAAGGCGATGATGCCGAACTGTTGGACGTGGCGGGGGTGCGCAAGCATTTGCCCTATCTGAATTTCGACGATGCAAGGTTCCCGATTTATGGCGGGCTGTTTCACCGGCGCGGCGGCACGGCCCGTCATGATGCGGTGGCGTGGGGCTATGCAAGGGGTGCCGATCAGCGCGGTGTTGATTTGATCCAGAACTGTGAAGTTACTGGCATCGACGTCGAGGGCGGTGTTGTGAAGGGCGTGCAGACATCGCGCGGGGTTATTCGGGCCAAAAAGGTGGCGATTGTGACGGCGGGCCGGTCGGGGCAGGTGGCGGCGATGGCGGGGATGCGCTTGCCGATCGAGAGCCATGTGTTGCAGGCCTTTGTGACCGAAGGATTGAAGCCCGTGATCGATCATGTGGTCAGTTTTGGCATGGGGCATTTTTACATTAGCCAGTCTGATAAGGGTGGTTTGGTGTTTGGCGGCGATCTGGATTTCTATGCGTCGTATGCCGCGCGGGGGAACCTGCCGATGAAAGAGCATGTGATGGAGGCCGCGATGGCCTTGATGCCGATGATCGGCAAGGCGAAGGTGTTGCGCTCTTGGGGTGGGATTATGGACATGACGCCGGACGGCAGCCCGATCATCGACAAGACCCATATCGAGGGACTTTTTGTGGATTGCGGCTGGTGTTATGGCGGGTTCAAGGCGGTGCCCGGATCGGGCTTTAGTCTGGCGCATTTGATTGCCACGGGCCAGCATCATGACCCTGCTGCCAAGTTCCGGCTGGACCGGTTCCGCACCGGTGTCGGGATCATGGACGAGGAGGGCACGGGTGCGCAACATAACCTGCACTGACGCTGTCAGCCGCCTGAAGACGAGTATTTTGAAAAAAGCGAGGCAGGGGTCCTATGCGTATTGAATGTCCTGTGTGCGGAGAGCGCGATTTGCGAGAGTTTTATTACAAGGGTGATGCTGTGGCGCTGAACCGGCCTGATCGCGAGGCGGGTGTTGAGGCTTGGGATAACTATCTGCATTTGCGAGACAATCCGGCGGGCCGGACCCGTGATTTGTGGCATCACGAGGCGGGCTGTGGTGCGTGGTTGGTGGTGACAAGAGATACGGTGACCCATCAGATTGCTGATGTTGTTTTGGCGCAAGAGGTGGCCCGATGAGACTGGCGGATGCGGGGCCGCGCGGCCAGCAGTTGACGGTATCGTTTAGGTTTGACGGGGTGACTTATCGCGGGGTGAAGGGCGAGACATTGGCGGCGGCGTTGATGGCCAATGACGTGAAGCTGGTGGCGCGGTCGTTCAAGTATCACCGTCCGCGCGGGATTACGTCTGCTGGTTCCGAGGAGCCAAATGCGCTGGTCACAATTGGCCGTGGTGCGCAGGCGGACCCCAACGTGCGCGCGACCGTGCAAGAGGTTTACGAGGGGTTGGAGGCTTTTTCGCAGAACGCATGGCCGAGCCTGAAATACGATGTGATGGCCGTGAATGATCTGGTCTCGCCGTTTTTGGGGGCGGGGTTTTATTACAAGACATTTATGTGGCCAAAGGCGTTTTGGGAGAAGCTGTATGAGCCGGTTATTCGCCGCGCGGCGGGGATTGGCGCGTTAAGCGGGCACCCCGACCGGGATGTTTATGAAAAGGCGTTTGCGTTTTGTGATGTGCTGGTGATTGGTGCGGGGCCTGCGGGGTTGATGGCGGCATGGGTTGCCGCACAGGCCGGAGCGGATGTGATTTTGGCCGAAGAGGACACGGCGCTGGGCGGCAGGTTGCTTGCAGAGGTCGAGCAGATTGATGGCGAGCCGGCGGCAGTTTGGGTGGCGAAGGTCACAAGTGAACTGGTCGCAATGCCCAATGTGCGCATCATGACCCGCACGGCTGTCACCGGCGCCTATGATCAAGGCACGTTTGGCGCATTGGAGCGCGTCGGTGATATGATGCCGCGCAAGCCCGATCTGCCGCAAAGCTGTTTTTGGCGCATCAGTGCCAAGCGCGCGATTTTATGTGCCGGTGCTTTGGAGCGGTCGATTGCGTTTCCGAATAATGACAGACCTGGTGTGATGATGGCGGGTGCGGTGCGCGCCTATATCAACCGCTGGGGTGTAGCTGCGGGGCAGCGCGTTGCGGTGTTTGGCAATAACAATGATGTGCAGCGCACGGCGCGCGATCTTGCGGCTGCGGGGCTGGATGTTGTGGCGACGCTAGATAGTCGCGACGGGGCGCGTGTGACCGGCACCAAGGGGCGGCATGGGCTGCAAAGCATTACCGTGGTCCAGAACGGCGAGACCAAGCAGATTGAGGTTGATTGTCTTGCGGTGACGGGCGGCTGGAACCCCACGGTGCATCTGACCTGCCATATGAACGGGCGCCCTGTGTGGGATGCTGCGATTGCGTCATTTGTGCCGTCGGCGGGGGCGGTGCCAAATCTGGTGACCGCAGGGGCCTGCCACGGTGTGTTTGATACGCTGGGCTGTTTGGCCGATGCGGCACAGATTGCGGCGGCGGTGGTTAAAAACCTTGGATTGAAGGCCAAAGCGCCTGTGTTGCCGGATGCGGATGACAGCGCCTATGCGATTGATCCGCTGTGGTCGGTGGAGGGCAAGGGGCGCAAGTGGATCGACTTGCAAAACGATGTGCACGTCAAAGATATCAAGCTGGCCGCGCAGGAAAATTTCCGCTCTGTCGAGCATATGAAACGCTATACCACCCAAGGCATGGCGCCTGATCAGGGCAAATCGTCCAATGTGGTGGCTTTGGCGGTGCTGGCCGATGTCACGGGGCGCGGCATTCCCGAGACCGGCACAACCACGTTTCGCCCGCCGTTTATTCCGGTGCCGATTGCTGCGATGGGGGCGGGCAGTGCCGGCACCGGTTTTGCGCCGCAGCGGTTGACCACGTCGCATGATGCACTGGTTGCAGCACGCGCACCGATGATCGAGGCGGGGCTGTGGTATCGGCCCAGCTATGTGCCGCAACACGGCGAGACCACTTGGCGGCAAGCCTGTGACCGCGAGGTAAATATGGTGCGCAATACGGTGGGTGTGGTGGATGTCTCGACCCTTGGTAAAATCGATATTCAGGGGCCGGATGCGGCGCAATTGCTTGATTTCGTGTATACAAATACGTTTTCGACGCTGAAGGCGGGCAAGGTGCGTTATGGGATTATGTTGCGCGAGGACGGCTATGTCTTGGACGATGGCACCACCGCGCGGCTGGGCGAAAACCACTATGTGATGACCACAACCACGGCGGCGGCGGGGCTGGTGATGCGGCATCTGGAGTTTATCTTGCAAGTGCTGCGCCCCGATCTGGATGCCACCGTGATGTCGGTGACCGAGCACTGGGCGCAGTTTGCCGTTGCTGGGTCCAAGTCGCGCGATGTGATCAACGCCATGATTGAGGCACCAGTTGATAACGACAGCTTTCCTTATATGAGCTGCGGCGATGTCACGTTGGGAGGGGTGAAGGGGCGGCTGTTCCGGATCTCTTTCTCGGGCGAACATGCCTATGAGATTGCTGTGCCCGCGCGCTATGGGGCGAGCCTTTATGACGCGCTTGTTGCCAGCGCCCGCGCCTTGGATGGTGGCCCTTACGGGATGGAGGCGCTGAACGTGCTGCGCATCGAGAAAGGTCATATCACCCATGCCGAAATCCACGGGCGGGTCACCGCGTTTGATATCGGGATGGACCGTATGGTGAGCCTGAAAAAGGACTGTATCGGGCAGGCCTTGTCGCGCCGCGAAGGGCTGTTGGACGAGAGCCGCGCGCAGCTTGTCGGGCTTAAACCGGTGGGCGCTGTCAAGCAACTGACCGCAGGGGCGCATCTGTTTGATGCTGGTGCCGCGCCAATTCGCGAAAATCACGCAGGTTATATTACATCGGTGGGATTTTCGCCCGCGTTGCAGCATATGATTGCGCTGGGCTTTTTGCATGGCGGGCGCGCAAGGCACGGCGAGGTGATCCGCATGGTGGACCATTTGCGCGGGCTCGATGCGCAAGTAGAAGTCTGCGATCCTGTGTTCATTGATGCCGAAGGAGGGCGCTTGCGTGGTTGATTTACTTGCCAAAACACCCTGTGCGGGTCTTCTGCCTGTCACAATCGGGCAGACAGTGTTGTCGGAAATTGTCATTGACCATGCATGGTCTGTCGCGCCGTTTGACGGGCGCATGGATGCCACCACGGCGGTGCTTAAAAAGCTGGGATTGACCTTGCCGGAGACGGGCCGCTTTACCGCCACCGAGATGGCCCAGATGATCTGGTTCGGGCACGGGCAATATCTGGTGCTGGGGGTGCCGGATCTGCCGCCATTGCCCGCAGCGGTGACGGGTCAAAGCGATGGCTGGGCTTGCGTGCGTATTGATGGGGCGGCGCTTGACGTGCTTGCGCGGTTGGCCCCTGTGGATTTACGCGCGTTTGACGGGCGGGTGTTGCGCACGCTGGTCGGGCATATGTCGGCGGTATTGATCGGACGGGCGGGCGGCGTGGTTGATGTGATGGTGATGCGCTCCATGGCGCAGACCTTGGTGCATGAGTTGACCACAGCGGCAAAAGCGGTGGCGGCGCGGGGTTAAGGCCACTCGACTCTGGCCGCACTTCGGCGGATAATACGCCCATGAGCTTGCCCCCCGGATTCCTTGAAGAATTGCGCACCCGCCTGTCGTTGTCACAGGTCGTGGGGCGAAAAGTCATGTGGGACACCCGCAAGTCCAATCAGGGCAAGGGCGATATGTGGGCGCCGTGCCCGTTCCATCAGGAAAAATCCGCCAGTTTCCACGTCGATGACCGCAAAGGGTTCTACTATTGCTTTGGTTGCCACGCCAAGGGCGACGCGATCACCTTTGTGCGCGAAACCGAAAATGTGGAGTTCATGGAGGCGGTCAAGATATTGGCGGGCGAGGCGGGCATGACCGTGCCGGCATCTGACCCGCGCGCGCAGGAAAAGGCCGATTTACGCACGCAACTGACCGATGTGATGGAACAGGCGGTGCAGTGGCATAGGTTGCAATTGCAAACGGCGGCGGCCTCGCAGGCGCGTGATTATCTGGCGCGGCGCGGGTTGTCGCCCGAGGCGCAGGCGCGCTGGGACATCGGTTTTGCCCCTGCAAGCGGTGGTGTGATGGGGTATCTGACGGGCAAGGGTGTGGATGTCGATCTGGTGCTGGAGGCCGGTTTGGCCGCGCAAAGCGAGCGTGGCGACGCGCCTTACGACCGGTTTCGCGGGCGCATTATCTTTCCGATCCGCGATGCGCGGGCGCGTGCGATTGGTCTGGGTGGCCGCGCGATGGACCCCAATGCGCGGGCGAAATATCTTAACTCTCCTGAAACACCTTTGTTCGATAAAGGCCGCAGCCTCTATAATCACGGTCCCGCCAGAGAGGCGGCTGGCAAGGGTCAGCCGCTGATCGTGGCGGAAGGGTATATGGATGTCATCGCTTTGTCCGAGGCCGGGTTTGCCGCCGCTGTCGCCCCGCTTGGCACCGCGATTACCGAAGACCAGTTGCGCATGTTATGGCGCATAGCCCCAGAGCCGATTATCGCGCTGGATGGCGATACCGCAGGCCTGCGCGCCGCGATGCGGGTGATTGATATTGCGCTGCCTTTGCTGGAGGCAGGGCAATCGCTGCGCTTTGCGATCATGCCAGACGGGCTGGACCCTGATGACCTGATCAAGGCGCAGGGCAAGGGGGCGATGCAGGCGCTGTTGGACGGGGCCATTCCGATGGTTCAATTGTTGTGGCGCCGCGAGACTGAGGGCAAGAATTTCGACAGCCCCGAGCGTAAGGCGTCGCTTGATAAAGTCTTGCGCGAAAAGATAAAATTGATCGCTGACCCCTCGATCCGGCATCATTACGGCGAGGCGATTAAAGAGATGCGCTGGGCGCTGTTCAGCCCGCGCAAGCAAGGCGCCGCACCAAAGCGCAGCCCGCGTGCGGCATGGACCCGCAACCAAGAGCCGTGGCAGCGCGAGATTTCGCCGTTGAGCAGCAGCAAGGCCTCGGAACTGGGGGCCGGGACCGGCGACGAGGTGCATCTGCGAGAGGCGGTTATTCTGGCGACGCTGATTTACACGCCTGATGTGATTTTGGCGTTTGAATCCGAGATCGAGCGTATGGAATGCCGTGACCCGAACCACGCGCAAATGCGCGCCGCGATCCTGCGCCACGCGCTGGCCGAAGACGTGATGGCCGCCGTGCAGCGCGATATCGGCGACGAGGCCCTTGTAAAGCTGATGAGCAATCCACACCTTGCGATTATCCCCTCGGTGCGCCGCGCGGGTGACGTGGAAGTGGCAACCCTGTTGCTGACCGAAGAGCTGGGCAAACTGATGGCGCGCCGTGGCCATTCACGCGAGATATTGGACGGGATGGATGACATGTCAGGGCTGGCCGATGAAGGGGTCACATGGCGGCTGGCGCGGGCTGCGGCCTTGGTCGACACATCGATTCGCAAAGACAGCGACGACAGCGGCGATTTCGAGACCGCGCAAAACGGTGTGAAGCTCAATAAAGACGACCGCCGCGCCTTTGAAAACCTGCTTGATGGACTAACTATGGGTAAAGCTAAGAAATAATAGCGGTTTGCTGCGATGCCATCGCCAAGGGGATTGGCAACATATCGCAGAAACTACCGCCCATCTGCTTGCGAATCGCCTCGAATAGAGGTTGATTCGAATTTAACCGAATCATCCGAATCACTTTGGTTCGCTTGACCTCTTGAAGGAGCCCCGCATGGCCGCGAAAGACAACGACGACCGCAAGCTTGATCAGGACGGTGATCTCAGCCTTGATATGAGCCAGGCGGCGGTCAAAAAGATGATCGCAGACGCGCGCGAACGGGGCTACATCACTTATGACCAGCTCAATGCGGTTCTGCCGCCCGAACAGGTGTCGTCTGATCAGATCGAAGATGTGATGTCGATGTTGTCCGAGATGGGCATTCAGGTCACCGAAGAAGAAGAATCCGAAGAATCCGAAGACCCCGCAGGCGGCACCGCCGTGGCCACGGTTGCAGGGTCGCGCGATATTACGCTTGGTGGCGCGGAAGCTGAAAAGCTGGACCGCACCGATGATCCGGTGCGCATGTATCTGCGCGAGATGGGCTCTGTTGAATTGCTGTCGCGCGAAGGCGAGATTGCGATTGCCAAACGCATCGAGGCGGGCCGCAACACGATGATCCTGGGGCTCTGCGAAAGCCCGCTGACATTCCAGGCGATCACGATCTGGCGCGACGAATTGTTGTCCGAGGATATTTTGCTGCGCGATGTGATCGATCTGGAGACCACATTCGGCAATACCATGGGCGAGGATGACGACGAGGCGCCGGTTGTTGCCCCCGTGGTGGCTGGCGCACCTGTGGTCGAGACCGAGAAAGTCCAAGAGCTGGACGCCGATGGCAATCCGATCACCAAAGACGATGACGAGGACGAGGAAGATCAGGCCAATATGTCGCTTGCCGCGATGGAGGCCGCACTCAAGCCGCGTGTTCTGGAAACCCTTGACCTGATTGCCCGCGACTTTAGCAAATTGTCGGATATGCAAGACGCGCGCATGTCGGCCACATTGAACGAGGACACGTCGTTCTCTGACAAGGCCGAGAAGAAATATCAGAAACTGCGTTCCGAGATCGTGGTTTTGGTCAATTCGCTGCACCTGCACAACAACCGTATTGAAGCGCTGATTGACCAGCTCTACGGCATCAACCGCCGCATCATGTCGATCGACAGCGCCATGGTGAAACTGGCCGACCAAGCCCGTATCAACCGCCGTGAATTTATCGACGAATATAAGGGCCGCGAGCTGGACCCGAACTGGCTGGAAGAAATGGGCGCCAAGGCAGGGCGCGGCTGGCAGGCATTGATTGAGCGCTCGACCGGTAAAATTGAAGAGTTGCGCGGCGACATGGCGCAAGTCGGTCAATACGTCGGCGTTGATATCAACGAATTCCGCCGCATCGTGCAGCAGGTCCAGAAGGGCGAAAAAGAGGCGCGTCAGGCCAAGAAAGAAATGGTCGAGGCCAACCTGCGTCTGGTGATTTCCATCGCCAAGAAATACACTAACCGTGGCCTGCAATTCCTTGATCTTATTCAGGAAGGCAACATCGGCCTGATGAAGGCAGTTGATAAATTCGAATATCGTCGCGGTTATAAATTCTCGACCTATGCGACATGGTGGATCCGGCAAGCGATCACCCGCTCTATCGCGGACCAAGCCCGCACGATCCGTATTCCGGTGCATATGATCGAGACGATCAACAAACTGGTGCGCACAGGTCGCCAGATGCTGCACGAGATTGGCCGCGAACCGACCCCCGAGGAATTGGCAGAAAAGCTGCAAATGCCTTTGGAAAAAGTCCGCAAGGTGATGAAAATCGCCAAAGAGCCGATTTCGCTGGAAACACCGATCGGCGACGAGGAAGACAGCCAGCTTGGTGATTTCATCGAGGATAAAAACGCGATCCTGCCGCTGGACAGTGCCATTCAGGAGAACCTGAAAGAAACCACAACCCGTGTTCTGGCCTCTCTCACACCACGCGAGGAGCGCGTGCTGCGGATGCGTTTTGGCATTGGCATGAACACCGATCACACGCTGGAAGAAGTCGGCCAGCAGTTCAGCGTCACCCGCGAGCGTATTCGTCAGATCGAGGCGAAAGCGCTGCGCAAACTCAAGCACCCAAGCCGAAGCCGCAAATTGCGTAGTTTCTTGGATCAGTAGCATGTCTTTGCTGAAACGGCTCTTTGGCAGCAAGTCCTCTCGGAAGGCAGCCGACGACCCTGTGGAAACCTACAAAGGCTTCCGCATCGTCGTGGCTCCGATGTCCGAGGGGTCCAAATTCCGGCTGGCCGCCCGCATTGAACACGATGTGGAGGGTGAAACGCGGGTCCATCACGTGATCCGCGCCGATACCTTTGACGGGTTGGAGCAGGCGCAAGAGGTGTCGCTGGCCAAGGCCAAACAGGTGATCGACGAGCAGGGCAAAATGCTGTTTCGCGGCCTGCCGCCTGCATAAACTGGATTGACCCCGGGGGCCACGTCTGCGCCCAATGAGCCGATGATCAGATCTCATAAAACCGCCATTCACCATGTCACAGCCAATGCCGCATTTTTGTCGACGGGCTGTGCCACGATTTTCGATTATGCCGAGCCTGCGTGGCGCGAATATAAGTCCGCCGCGTGGTATGTCGCACAGTTGCGCGCGGCGGGGTTTACGGTCGAGGAAGGCTCTGGTGGGATGCCGACGGCGTTTTGTGCACAGTGGTCGAACGGGCCCGGTCCCGTGGTGGGCATGTATGCCGAATATGACGCGGTGCCCGGGAATTGTCAGGCCGCGACCCTGCAGATGACCCCGCGTGCGGGTTTAGGGCAGCACGCCGCGGGTCACACTGATCCGCATTCTGCCTTGGGCATGGCGGGTTTGGGCGGGCTGCTGGCCACCAAGGCCGCGATGGAAAAGCACGACATCAAGGGTGGGCTGCGCTTTACCGGAGAGCCTGCCGAGAAGGTCCGTGGCTCCAAGCCGATCCACGCCGCCAAGGGCTATTACGACGGGCTGGCGGGGATGCTGTCGTTCCATCCGTTTTACATGCTGCCGATGTGCAACACGGTGCGCTGGGACACCCATTGCGGTGCTGCCTATGCGATGATCTACCGCTTTACCTGTGTAAATCCAGAGACTTGGGGCGCAAGTGATGGCACGCCAATCCCGCAAAGCCATTCCGACGTGCGCGCGCCCGGCGCCAATGACGCCTTGGTCCAGATGTATCATGCAGGGCGCATGTTGCGCGACAGCATGTTGCCGCATCAAGGCGGCTGGTCGATCTCCGAGGCGATCATCAGCACAGGGCAAGCCACGGCCGATAATCTGCCCGCAGGACTGGCCGAAATCCAGTATATGATGCGCGTGCCCACAGTTGACATGGCCGAAAGAGTGACCGCGGCACTGGACCGCAACGCAGAGGCGATTGCCGCGATGACGGGCTGCGAGGTCACGCGGCACTGGGTCAGCAAATCGCGTCCGGGGCTTGCCAATCATGCGATGGCGCGGCTGGTTTGGGACGGCATCCAAGACGTGGGCGCGCCGGTTTGGAACGCTGCGGCCAAAGACGTCATGCGCAAGGTCCAAACCGCTTGCGGGGTGGCCGCGATGGAAGATCCGCTGTTGGCGGCCTGCGCCAAACTGATCGATCCGCAAGAGGCAGAGGCGATTTTGCGCCGCGATTTGCCGGCCTCGCAGCGCAATTCAACCTCGGACGATTATACCGATATGTCGTGGCATACGCCCACGGCGCGGTTCTATATGGCGCGTCCTGCGTTGCGCGGCGGGCCGTATCCTGCTTGGGCGATGAATGCCTTGGGCGGTATTCCCGCAACAATTGATCCGATGGTGCAGGCCGCAGCCAAGGTCTTGGCGGTGTCTGCACTGCGGCTGTTGCAAGATGAATCGGCGCGGGATTCCGCGATGCGTGAATTTGAAGACCGGCGTCAAGCTACTGATATAAAACCGCTTTGTGACTATGAACCGCCCATTCATTTTGCGTGGCCCGAATATGTCGAAACCCCGCGCGGGCGTGACTGGCACATTCCGGTGAGTCCGATCTGACACACCATCTGGTGGCTGTTTTTTCGGTCTACCCAAATCCTGCCAAGCCCCCTATAGTCCATGTGGATAAGTGGGAAAATACCCACGACTGGCAGTATAAAATAAAACGAGGACAGGCCCATGCGTTGCCCCTTTTGCGGAAACGTCGACACACAAGTGAAAGATTCACGCCCCGCGGAGGACCATGTGGCCATCCGTAGGCGCCGTTTTTGCCCCGCGTGTGGCGGTAGATTTACAACATACGAGCGCGTGCAACTGCGCGATTTGGTCGTGATCAAATCCAACGGGCGGCGCGAAGATTTCGACCGCGACAAGTTGGAACGCTCTATTCGCATCAGTCTGCAAAAACGCCCCGTCGAGCCGGAACGCATGGACCAGATGATTTCTGGCATCGTGCGCCGTTTGGAAAGCATGGGCGAGACCGACATTGGATCCAAGGCGATCGGCGAGATTGTGATGGAAAGCCTCGCGCGGATCGACACTGTGGCTTACGTCCGTTTTGCAAGTGTTTACAAGAACTTCCAAGCAGCTGATGACTTTGACAAATTCGTTTCCGAATTGCGTCCGGATGCCAAACCAGAAGAATGACGCCCGCTTTATGGCGCTGGCCCTCAGTTTGGGGCGGCGTGGGATGGGCCGCGTTTGGCCCAACCCTGCGGTCGGCTGTGTGGTCGTGCAAGACGGCATTATCGTGGGCCGCGCGCGCACCGCAGATGGTGGTAGGCCGCACGCAGAAACCCAAGCCTTGGCGCAGGCGGGGTCTGCCGCACGCGGTGCCACGGCCTATGTCACGCTGGAACCCTGTTCGCATCATGGCCAAACCCCGCCCTGCGCCGATGCGCTCATCGCGGCGGGCATTGTGCGCGTTGTGATCGCCACAGTGGACATCAATCCGCAAGTTGCAGGGGCCGGTGTGACGCGCCTGAAACAGGCCGGCATTGATGTGACGGTGGGCGTTCTTGAGCCCGAAAGCCTGCGAGATCACGCAGGATTCTTTCTGACGAAATCAAAGCGTCGCCCCTTTGTGACGTTGAAACTGGCAACCACGGTTGATGGGCGCATTGCCACGCGGGCAGGCGATAGCCGGTGGATTACCGGCGCGCAATCGCGCCGTATGGTGCACATGATGCGCGCGCGCCATGACGCGGTGATGGTGGGCGCGGGCACTGTGCGCGCCGATGATCCGATGCTGGATGTGCGCGATCTAGGGCCCGTGCCGCAACCGGTGCGCATTGTCGTGTCCAGCGATTTGAACTTGCCTGACGGGGCGAGGCTGGCGAAAACCGCCGATCGGTCGCCGATTTGGCTGTGTCACGGACTTGCCGCACCCGGCGCAATTTGTGCCAGATGGGGCGCGAAATCGATCCCCACCGGTTTGGTCGAGGGGCGCGTTGATGTGGTCGAAATGATGGAAAACCTGGCCCGCGAAGGGCTGACCCGTGTGTTCTGCGAGGGCGGCGGCGCGCTGGCGGCGTCATTGATTACGGCGGGCTTGGTCGACGAACTGGTGGTGTTCCAAGGCCCCAAGCTGATCGGGGCGGACGGGCTATCTGCGGTGGGTCCCTTGGGGGTGTCGCGATTGCTGGATGCGCAGCAGTTAACCCTGATTGCACAGAGCCAAATTGGCGATGATGTGATGCAACGCTGGCGGCTGAACTAGCGCCACAGATAGGCGTAACTTGCCAGCACCCCTTGTAGTTTTGCGCCGATCCGGTTGGCGCGGCCCGGTTTGGGGATATCATCCGTGGCCAAGCGTTCGACCACAATTTCAACAGGGCAGGGCAGGCCGGTTTTAGGGTCGAAATAGCGCGGATAATCGATCAGAACCGCATGGGCGAGTGCGATGATATCGGGGGTGGCTGCGCGCCGTGAAACAGGCATCGCACGATCATCTGTCAGCCCCCAGCCTGCGTAAAACGGCGTGCCAAGACAGGTCACAGGGATGCCGCGCAACAAGGCCTCGAACCCCAAAAGCGAGGTCATGGTCCAGACCTCATCCACATGTGACAGGGCGCTGATCGGGTCGGTTTTTGTCAGCACCACATCGGCCAGATCACGGGCATTGGCGACCGCGCCCGTGCGCAGGCCCGCCTCCACATCGGGGTGGGGTTTATAGATGATGATAGCGGCGGGGTTGGCCGCGCGGCAAGCCGCAAGCAGCGCCTGATTGCTGTTGATATCGTCCGCCCCAAGTTTGACCGAAGCGTCGTCCTCGACTTGTCCGGGCACGAGAATGCGCCGCCCCTTTGGCATCTGAGCAACATCGGCGTTGCCAACATTGTATTTAGAAAGGCCTGCATTGGTGAGCGACGTTATAACCAATTCGGCCCGTTTGCGCGCCGCTTGAGGCAGGCTGCCACTGGCGTTGATCAGGGTTTCCAACCGGCTGGGGGCGGTCGGGTCGTAGTAAATTCCGATGTCATCAAGCACCAACGATAGCGGTGGGGTCAGATCGGCCCCGAGCCCCCGAGAGCGCAGAAAACCGTCCTCGACACGCGTAATACCGTGAGCGTTTAGTGCGGGTGTGATTTTGCCCGCCCAGACCATTTGCGGGCCTTGGGTGGGGCCAGTATTTGTGAATTTCACCGCAGCATAGCGGCCAAAGAACTTTTGCAGTGGCTTGCGTTTCCACAGCCGCATTCCGTGCGCTGTCCAACCCGCATGATCGTCGCGCCATGCCCGCGCACTGGCCGCCACTGTCGCGGCGGCGGTTTCAAAATCGCACAAGCTGTCGTGGAACGGGTCATACCATGTGGGATAGAGCAGCATGGCGGCGGCGAAAAGTTGGTTGCGGGTCAGGTTGCGCTGCCTGCGGTCCAGCGGCTTGCGGTCATCGCTAAGCCCCCAGCCCATATAGAACGGCTGGCCAAAGACGACAGGTTTATGCCCCGTCAGGATCGCCTCGAACCCCATTTGACTGCTGACGGTATAGACCGCCACGGCCCCGTCAAACAGGGTGTAGGGCGAGATGGGGGTGTCGCAAAGATGCACGCGGTCATTGGTGTCGGCCGCAGTAAAATAGCCGCCGCGATGGCCGGCGCTGGTTTCGGGGTGGGTCTTGATGATGATTTGCGCAAACGGATGATCGGTTTGCGCGTAAAACAGCATTTCGCGAAAGGTATTCAGATCCGCGCCGCTGGCCTTGACCGAGGCATCGCCGCGGGTCTGGTCGATCACCACCACATAGCCCGGATCAGGGGCAGGGGTGGCCGGATCAAAGGCGTTGTATTTCGAAAGGTGGCGGGTTTTGATCGTCTCGATTGCGTCGCGAGCCCGCGTCAAAAGGGCGGTGTCATCTAGCGGATGATCGCGCAACATCTCTTCGAGGTCACACACCGTGGCGGGGTCAAAATGCACGCCCTTGTAGTCGATATGCAGCCCGATCGGATCGTCACCGTCGCGCCCCGTCAGCACCGAGCGCAAAAATGCATCCTCGACATGCAAAAGCGGTGTGTCGGTTTTGCCCGCCACCGCCTTGCCGCGCCCCGATGTCGGGCTTTGGCCCCAAATTCCGACCAGATCACCCGGCGCGGGTTTGCCAAGTTTGATGTCAAAGCCTGCAAGCGTCAGGATGCGCCGCACGCGGGTATTGGTCAGAAACCCACCGTTATAGACAAAAAGACGCCGCGAGTTTTCACCCGCGGCGTCCATTCTGGCCCTGAAGGCCATTGATTACAGTCCTGCCGCCGAGGTCACGCTTGTCGCCGCATTCAGCGATCCGGTCGCCGCCGCAATTGCCTTGTTGAACTGGGTATAAGGCGCTTCGGTCACATAGACGGTGTCCTCGTCACGGATCGCAAAGTCGCGGGCCATGAACATGCCATTGGGGCGGGTCAGATCAAGCACATAGATCATGCGCTGGGTGCCCACGATGTCGTTGCGACCCAAAAGCTGACGCGCGATTTCCTCGGGTTCGTTGCGGAACACAAACACGCCTGTGGGATCGGCCAGCGTTGATTGCAACCCGCCAACCTGTGCGATGGCTTCGATGGCAGAGAGCGTCCGGCTTTCGAACGTGACCTGATCCTGAGCACCTGTTGCGCCCAAGGCGGTAAAGCTGCGGGTGTCTTGTTCGACGATAATCCGGTCACCGCCGCGCAAGGCAATGTCGTGGCTGGGATGATCGTAAAGGTCTTCAAACCAGATCGATCCCGAATAATTACCACGCACAACAGTGACTTGCGCGATTTCTGGCTTGATAGCGACGCCGCCAGCAGCTGCCAGCATCGCCGACAATGTGCGGGTCGGACGCTCGATGGGGTAGACGCCTTGTGCGCTCACCGCACCCACAACTGAAACGGTGGCACCGTCACCGGCAAGCCTACGCACCTGCACCTGCGGGTCGGGTGTTTGATCAGACAGTTTTTCGGAGATGATCCGGCGCACCGCCTCGGGCGTATTGCCCGCCGCCTTTACGCGTCCGGCATAGGGCACAAAGATATAGCCCGCGCCGTCGACCTGCACCTGTTCCAGAACGGTGGCATTCTGCCCCTGCGGGACCAGCAAGCCGTCGTCGACGTTTTCCCAGATCGTCAGGCCCAGCACGTCGCCGGCATTGATCGTATCAGAGCCCACAACCGCCGCATTGGCAAAGCCCGCCGAGAAGCCGATCGCAGGCGTCACCGCCGCGATCCGGTTCACCCGGTCGTCCACCACCAGAACAAACGCGTCGCCCTGTTCCAGAACGGATCCAGAGAAAATTTCGGATTTATTCGGCCCGGACCGCGGTAAACCACACGAGGCCACAAGGCCAAGCGTCACCACGAGGGCCGCGCCTTTTGCAAAGCGCAATGTCAGAGAAATCACTGCTCGGTCTCCTCGACCTGTTATTGTTATGCCTCAAGTTTTCTTTTTAAGTTACGGGAATCGTGGTGCAAAAGCTAGTCAGCGCGCAGATTGTTTCCAGATCGGTGCACAGAACTGTTGCCCCGATGCCGCGCATCAGTCGCAGACCGCTAGGTGTTGTGCTGCCTAGGTCACGATCCGCAAGGGCTGGCGCTGTGGCACCTTGCCCGATTTCAGCGCGTCATAGGGATCTTCCTCGCCAAGCATCATATCGACCACCTGCCGCATCAATTGCCGCCGCCCGCGCGCCGAATAGAACCCGCCGGGCACTTGGCTGGTTTCCAGCAGATAGCGCCGGTAATCTTTATAGGCTTTGCTGTCTGGGCGCGTCGGGTTGGAGAAGAAATCGGGCAGGGCCTGCTCGGAGACAAATTCGGGTTTGGCATAGACCGCATCGCCGAAAACCTTCAGGGGAATGCCGCGCCACAGCACCTGTTGACCGGCGGTGGAATTGACGGTCACCGCACTGCGCGCATGATCCAGAAGCTGGGCGAGTTTGCCGCCCCGCACATAATGCACGCGGTCCGCGACGCCGTGGTCGCGGGCCAGTTGCCGGATGATCTTGCGCAGTGGCGAGCGGCCGTTTTCCAGCGGATGCGCCTTGAACACCAGATGATGGTGGCGCGCGGTGCCCGTGGCAAAACCGGCGATGACCACCGCGATGAATTCTTGCATCCGTGTGAAGGGCGAATGTTGCTGGAAACTGGCGTCATGTTCGAGCTGCATCAGCACCAGATGATAGGGAAACCCGCCAAAGCGGATGCGCGCGGTCGCGATGCGCCGGTCCAGCGCGATGAAGGGCATCAGCAACAGCCTGCGGGTATAAAGCCATGCCTCGGCGAGGACGGGCAATTCGCGGTGTCGCACAAGTTTACGGTAGTGACCGTTCCGGAACAGCACAAACCAGTGGTAAAGCGCGCCGTAAAACACATGTTGGCGCATGTCACCCCAATGGGCGGGCGGTGTCGGCACTTCAAGGTCGGACAGCGCCAGCGCCTTTTGCATTTGCGGCACGGTCAGGTCCATCAGCCGCGAATTGCCATTGGTGCCGCCCCTCTCGTAGGTGATCCAATAGGGCCGCATATAGCCTTCCTCAAAGACATGCACCCGCAGCCCCGCCGCTTGCGCCTGTGCCACGGCAATCGCATGGATTGGGCGGGTATCACCGTAAAGCACGACATCTGTGATGTCATGGGTGTCGATCAGGTGGGCAAAAGCGTCCGGCCAATCCTCAATGGTGCCGCAAAACGGGATATACCCCGGTGCGCCGAACCAGAACGCGCGGTCGCCTGCGTTAAATCCGACCCGCCAGATGTCACTGCCCGCGGCGCGCAACATTTTGGCAAGCCTATGGAAAAAGGGCCCATGCGGTCCTTGCAAAAACATAAAGCGTCTGGCGGTCGGGTCGGTCACGTCGCAGGGATATCCCAAAATGGTCAACACATCCTTATTACCCATCCTTTTGGCAGGATTAAGGCCATTGACGGGCAAGGTGCGCCCGCGATGTCTTGATTGCAACAGTTTCAACCGCTAGGTCAGGGGAAAGACAACAGGAGTGTCGTCATGTTTACAGGGATTGTCACCGATCTGGGCGTTGTGCGGGCCTTGCATCAAAAGGGCGATCTGCGCGCCCGCATCGGCACCAGCTATGACAGTGCCGGCATTGATCTGGGCGCATCGATTGCCTGCGAGGGCGTGTGCCTGACCGTGGTGGCGATGGGTGAGGATGATGGCAACTGGTTTGATGTGGATATTTCTGCCGAGAGCGTGAACGCCACCAATATCAACACATGGGCCGTAGGGCGGCGTCTCAATCTGGAGCGCGCCTTGCGTCTGGGTGATGAATTGGGCGGGCATATCGTGTCGGGTCATGTTGACGGTGTGGCCCAGATTATCAGCATGACGGACGACGGCGATAGCACCCGCTTTGTATTTCGGGCACCGCAGGAACTGGCCAAGTTCGTAGCGCCCAAGGGATCGGTTGCGCTCAATGGCACCTCGCTGACGGTGAATGCGGTGGATGGCTGCGACTTTGGCGTCAATATCATCCCGCATACCAAAGAGGTCACCACTTGGGGCGATGCTGCGGTTGGCGACGCTGTCAACATCGAGATCGATACCATGGCGCGCTATGTCGCAAGGCTGCGTGACTTCGACTAGCCCTGTTATGGGGCCGCCGCGACGTAGGGTGGGTCTTGACCCACGCCCCCTTTCCAATTTCGGGCCAAAGCGGTATTGAACCCCCATCGCAAAAAGGTGCCCCATGACAGTGACATTCGAAAACCCCGGACCGGTCGAGCAAGACTGGGCAGATGCCATCAGCCCGATCGAGGAAATCATCGACGATGCCCGCAATGGCCGCATGTTTGTGCTGGTCGATCACGAGGATCGCGAAAATGAGGGCGATCTGGTGATCCCCGCCCAGATGGCGACCCCCGATGCGATTAATTTCATGGCCAAATATGGCCGCGGGCTGATTTGCCTGACCTTGCCAAGCGACCGGATTGACGCGCTGGGGCTGCCACTGATGGCCACGCATAATTCATCGCGCCACGAGACCGCGTTTACCATTTCGATCGAGGCCCGCGAGGGTGTCACCACGGGGATTTCTGCCGCTGACCGCGCCCGCACGGTCTCTGTTGCAATCGATGCCTCTAACGGTGCTGCCGAAATCGCCACGCCGGGCCATGTGTTTCCGCTACGCGCCCGCGATGGGGGCGTGCTGGTGCGCGCAGGTCACACGGAGGCTGCGGTGGATATTTCGCGCCTTGCCGGATTGAACCCCTCGGGTGTGATCTGCGAGATCATGAAGGAAGACGGCGAAATGGCCCGTCTGCCCGATCTGGTGGCTTTTGCGCAATTACATAGCCTGAAAATCGGCACGATCAGCGATCTGATCGCCTACCGCCGCCGCCATGATAACCTGATCAAACTGCGCAAAACCGAAACGATCACTTCGGAATTCGGCGGCGAGTGGGAAATGCGGATTTATGCAGATGAGACCCAAGGCGCCGAACATATTGCCCTGATCAAGGGTGACATTACGGCGGATGGGCCGGTGTTGACGCGGATGCACGCGCTTGATCCGATGCTGGATGTTGTGGGCACGGGGCCCAAGGGCCGCCGCGACGAATTTGGCGACGCGATGCAGATGATCGGCAAGGTCGGGCGCGGTGTGCTGGTGTTGTTGCGAGACACTGAAATGGCATTGGACCCCGATGTCGAAGGATCACCGCAAACCCTGCGCCAATACGGTGTTGGCGCGCAGATATTGTCGACGCTGGGCCTGCATCAGATTACGTTGCTGACCAATTCGCCGCAGCCGAAAATTATCGGACTTGATGCCTACGGTCTGGAAATCGTCGGCACCCGTAAAATCTCGGAGATCGGATAATGGCCGGATCCACGCATTACATCCTGCCGCGCCCTGCGTTTGATAAGCCGGTCAAACTGCTGATCGTGGCCTCGCCCTACTACAAAGACATCTACGATATGCAGATGGCAGGGGCGAAGGCGGAAATCGAGGCCGCAGGAGCGACATGGGACAACATCGACGTCACGGGGGCGCTGGAAATTCCGACCACCATCGCGATCGCCGAGCGGTTGAGCAATTTTGACGGCTATGTCGCACTTGGCTGCGTCATTCGCGGGGCAACCACGCATTATGACACCGTGTGCAATGACAGCAGCCGCGCGCTGCAACTGATGGGTCTGCAAGGCATTTGCATTGGCAATGGTATCTTGACGGTCGAAACCCATGCGCAAGCGGTTGAACGCGCAGATCCGGCGCAGATGAATAAAGGGGCCGGTGCGGCCGCTGCGGCCTTGCACCTTGTGGCTACCAGCCGTAAGTGGGGCCGTCCTGACAAAGGTGTCGGGTTCAACAGCGAAATCCTATTGGCGCAAGGCGGCAAGACCACAGCATGACCATCTCTAACAACCAACGCCGCAAAATGAAATCCGCCGCAAGGTTCTATGCCGTGCAGGCGCTGTTCCAGATGGAAGCCTCGGGCCAGACCATTGACGCGATCATTCGCGAATTCGAGGATCACCGCTTTGGCGCGTCCTACGACGACTACGAGATGCAGGAAGGTGACATCGACACGTTCCGCCTGCTGGTGGAAAAAGCGGTGGATGATCAGGCGATCATCGACCAGATGACTGATCGGGCCTTGGTGGTGAAATGGCCGATTGCGCGCATTGACCCGACATGGCGCGCGCTGTTTCGCGCCGCAGGGGCCGAATTGCGCGATAATCAAACCCCGCCAAAGGTTGTGATCGTCGAATTTGTGCAAGTTGCCGAAGCGTTTTCACACGACGGCAAAGAGCCGAAATTCGTGAATGCGGTGCTTGACCACATGGCCCGTGAGGCGCGCCCAGAGGCGTTTTAAACCTGTGTCATGATGGCTGTTGACCCGCAACAGGTCCGTGCGTGGCGGGAGCGAGGTGGCGGGAACCGCAGCAACCGTTCAGGGATTTATTCCCGAGGACCTGTATGTACAGGTGGGCGCCAGATAAAAAGACCAAGGTCTCAACAGAGCCAGCTCCCTGGGATTTGCTTAAGGCCACTGGAATGTAACCCCTATAGCGATCGAGAAGAGCAGAAACCCGCCAAGACCACAGATAGGCCGCATCGGGGTGTCCTACAAGGGGTCTCGCAGATTAGGCCGCATAGCCGATCTGACGCAGGACCGCGTGCGGGGCAAAACGGACCACGACATGTTCAAGCGCGCCCACCGCGATGGCAGCAAGGCAGACTTGAGCGAAAGTGATCTCGGTGAAAAGTGTCATGTTGTGGCTCCAGTGATAAGTTGCCTTTTGGTGACGCCCAAATCAGGTGAAAACATGACGCAAGCAGGGCGGTTTTTAAGGTGACGCCGCGTCGCTTGCCTGCATTGCGCCTTATTTGCACGGCGGCTTGACCGGTGTTTATGGTTTGTTCATATTCACGCCATGCCTGATGATGTTGCCTGTGCTGACATACTGCCCACGCTGATGCCCGGCCAAATACTGGCCCGCGGCGTGTGCAGGCATTTGCGCCAGCACGATTTTGTCAGCGTCGAGGAACTGGTGCCCACGCGCGGTTTGCGGGTCGATGTGATGGGTTTGGGTCCAAGGGGCGAGATTTGGATCATCGAGTGCAAATCATCCCGCGTCGATTTCCAGACCGACACAAAATGGCAGGGCTATCTGCCGTGGTGCGACCGCTATTTCTGGGGGGTGGATCAGGATTTTCCGGTCGATTTACTGCCTGACGACACCGGATTGATCATTGCAGACGGCTATGGCGCGGAAATTCTGCGCATGGGACCAGAGGCGAGGCTCGCGGCACCCCGCCGCCGTGTGATGATCCAGAAGTTTGCCCGCCACGCAGCATTGCGGGCACAGGCGGCGCGTGATCCGCATGTGTCGGTGCGCTTCGGGCTGGCGTAGGCGGGTCGCGACGCTCTAGCGCTTTTTCATCGCACGGGCTGCCATCGCGGCGGCGCGCATTTCCTCGGCGATCTCTTCGGCCTCTTCGGGTTCAAAATCCATCGGGATTTCGACGCCACCGGATTCGATGAAAAGCCGCACCATGCCCGCGTCCGTTGGGCCGATCTGCATGTTTGCCTCGATGTCGCGCTGGTCGTTGATACCCATGGGCTGTTCCTTTTTGTCTGTTGGGGATGATCTATCAAGCCTATTGACCTATTGGCAAGGAAAAGGCGGGTGAGGGGTCTTGCAATCAAATCCGCATCCCGCTAAATCCAACCTCGATGCCGCCTTAGCTCAGTTGGTTAGAGCACTGGTTTGTGGAACCAGGGGTCCCCCGTTCAAGCCGGGGAGGCGGTACCACCCCCCCCATTTCATATCCACAGGCTTTGGTGACATCAGCGTGCATTGCCGCTAGACAGCGAAGATTCGTTTTTAAGGAGCCAAAACATGGGCGCGATCCAGATCACATTTGACATTGCCCCCAATCCGGCCCCGCGTCTGGACAAGGCGCTTGGCCGCGACGTGCCCGAAGATGCATCGCTGTCGCGCTCGCGATTGGCCAAGCTGATCGCGGACGGGGCGGTGCAGGTCAACGGCTCGGTTGTGACCGATCCGCGTTATCGGGTGGACGAGGGCGCGCAGATTACCGTGACCGTTGATGTGGCGGAGGAAAGCCATATCGGCGCCGAGGATATTCCGCTTGATGTGGTTTATGAGGATGACGATCTGATCGTCATCAATAAGGCCAGCGGCATGGTTGTGCATCCGGCCCCCGGCACGCCCTCGGGCACGCTGGTCAATGCGCTGATTTTCCATTGCGGCGAGAGCCTGTCAGGTGTCGGCGGCATGAAGCGCCCCGGCATCGTGCACCGCATTGATAAAGAAACGACGGGGTTGTTGGTGGCTGCAAAAACCGACCGCGCGCATCATGGGTTAGCCAAGCAGTTTGCCGATCATTCGGTCGAGCGCCGCTATATCGCGATGTGTTACGGTGTGCCCGAGGCCAATGATCCGCGTCTGCGCGGTATCAAGGGCACATCGTTTGAACGGGGTAATATTTTGAAGGTGCAGACGTTTTTGGGCCGCCACAAGACCGACCGCCAGCGGCAGGCCGTGTCGTTTACCACGGGCCGTCACGCGGTGACCCGCTGCCGGATTTTGAAACCTTTGGGCAGCCCTGCGGCGGCCTGTCTGGTGGAATGTTGGCTTGAGACTGGCCGCACCCACCAGATCCGCGTGCATATGGCCCATTGCGGTCATGCCCTGATTGGCGATCCAACCTATGGCGGCAAGCGCAAGATGTCGCCCAAGGCCGTGGGCGAGGCGGGGGGTGAGGCGATTGCGCATTTCCCGCGCCAAGCACTGCACGCCGCGACCTTGGGGTTCACACATCCCGTCACGGACGAAGTCATGGAATTCGAGGCAGATTTGCCGGACGATATGGTTGAATTGCTTGGCAGGCTGGGCGCTGATTAGCCGAACAGAACGGTCATTGGCAGGCCAAAGAAATCGGCCAGCAACACAAAGTTAAGCCCCAACACCACACAGGCCCCCAAACCCGCTAACACGCGCAATGCAAGGCTTGGGATAAAATCACCCATGATATCCTTGCGCGACGAAAAGATGATCAGTGCAACCATTGGCACGGGCAGGGCGATGGACAACACAACTTGGCTCATCACCAGCGCTTGGGTCGCATTCACGCCCATCGCGACCACCGCAAAAGCGGGCAGCATCGTGACCAGCCGCCGGATCAAGATCGGCACGTGGAAATGCAAGAACCCCTGCATGATCATCTGCCCCGCCATTGTGCCCACGACCGAGCTGGAGATGCCCGACAGGATCAGTGAAGTCAGGAAGATACCCGCCGCCGCCGCACCCAGTAGCGGGGTCAGCAGATAATAAGCGGTCTCGATCTCGGCGACCTCGGGATAGCCCGCGCTGAACGCACTGGCGGCCATGATGACCATCGCGATATTGACCATACCGGCGACGGCCAGCGCTAGAACCACTTCGATGTTGGAGAACCGCAACACGCGGCGGCGTTCCGCGTCATTGCGCACATTGGCGCGCGATTGGGTCAGACCAGAGTGCAGATAAATCGCGTGCGGCATGACCGTGGCACCAATAATACCCACCGCAATGATCAAAGCGGCGGTATCAGGCATGATCGGCTGCATCAGGCCCATGCCGGTTGCAGCCCAATCGACGGGGGCGATCAGCAATTCAGCCAGATAGGCCAGCCCGATCGCGCCGACCATCGCGCCGATAATCAGCTCCATCATCCGGAAACCGGCCCTCTCGAAAATCAGGATACCGTAGGTGATGACCGCCGTGATCACCATGCCAACGATCAGCGGCAGCCCGAACAGCAGCGACAGGCCAATTGCACCGCCCAAAAACTCGGCCAGATCGGTGGCCATAGCGGCAATCTCGCTGACCACCCACATGATCCAGACCACAGGGCGCGGAAAATTGTCGCGCGACAACTCGGCCAGATTTTTGCCCGTCACAATGCCGAGCCGCGCCGACAGCGCCTGAAACAGCATCGCGATCAGGTTGGCCATCAAGACGATCCACAAGAGTTTATAACCGTAACCCGCGCCCGCCTGAATGTTGGTGGCATAGTTTCCCGGGTCCATATAGGCGACCGAGGCAATGATGGCAGGACCTGCGAACAACAGCTTGCCGCGCATACTGCGGTTTTTGCCGCTTAAGACGGCGCTCATGTTTTCGCGGGTTTTGTCGGTATGGGATTGCATGGGGACCTCTTTGCTTATGAGAATGATTTGCAACTAAAATCGGACTTTGTATAGGGGGTATGCGAAATTTATTGCCAATGGTTTGGTTTCAAGTGGTCTCTTGTGCGTGAATGCACTGATATAGCCCTTCAAATTCCGGTCTACAGGATTCATATGTTGGTAACGGTTTTTGGATAAACGCACTTGAAACGCGCAGTGACCATCGCCATATCCATGTTAAGCCCATGAACATTGGGTCGGGGAGACAAAGATGAGCAATTTGAAGAATCTGCCGGCACCATCGCCGGAACAAGGCCTGAACCGCTATATGCAGGAAATTCGCAAGTTTCCGATGCTGGAGCCGGAAGAAGAATATATGCTGGCTAAACGCTGGGTGGACCACGAGGACACCGATGCAGCACACCAGATGGTCACATCGCACCTGCGGTTGGCGGCCAAAATCGCCATGGGCTATCGTGGCTACGGATTGCCACAAGCTGAGGTGATATCAGAGGCCAACGTGGGCCTGATGCAAGCGGTCAAGAAATTTGACCCTGAAAAGGGCTTTCGCCTTGCGACCTATGCGATGTGGTGGATCCGCGCGTCTATTCAGGAATATGTGCTACGGTCATGGTCGATGGTCAAGCTGGGCACCACATCGGCACAAAAGAAACTGTTTTTCAACCTGCGCAAGGCGAAAAACCGGATCGGCGCGTTGGAAGACGGCGATCTGCGCCCTGAAAACGTGGCGCGCATCGCCACCGATCTAGGCGTGACCGAGGCCGAAGTTGTCTCGATGAACCGGCGCCTGTCGGGCGGTGATGCGTCTTTGAACGCGGTTGTTGGCTCGGACGGCGAAGGGACGACTCAGTGGCAGGACTGGTTGGAAGACGACAGCGTTGACACCGCGGGCGACTATGAGGCCTCTGACGAATTGACCGCGCGCCGCGAGATCATGGCCGAGGCGATGGACGTGCTCAACGAGCGCGAAAAGGACATTCTGGTGCAACGCCGCCTGTCGGAGGAAACCATCACGCTGGAAGATTTGAGCGGTCAATATGATGTCAGCCGCGAACGTATCCGGCAGATCGAAGTGCGCGCTTTTGAAAAACTGCAAGAGCGGATGCAGGCACTGGCCCGCGAGCGCGGGATGCTGGCAGACGCCTGAAACGAGGGGGCCTGTAGTGGGCCCCTTTTTACGCCGCATCGCGGCAGCGTGCACGATCCCCTCTTTCATATGGGGGGGGAATTGGGCCATAGTTTTCCAACTACCTTTATTTGGAAAAACCATATGATCCTTGAAGATATTGTCGACACCGATCGCCACCCGATCGCCCGCACCGATTTTGCCGCAAAATCCGCCACTATGCTTGACCGTGACGGTGTTCTGGTGCTGGCCGATTTCATCCGGCCCGCCGCCTTGGATGTGATCCTATCCGAAAGCGTGACCAAGCAGGACCAAGCCTATTTTTGCACGCAAAAACATTCGGTTTACCTGTCACCGCATGATCCTGCTTTCCCCGATGACCACCCTGCCAACCGGCAGGTTACCTCGTCCAAGGGCTGTATCTGCGATGATGAAATTGCCGCAGATTCGCCGCTGCGCAGGCTGTACCATGACCCGCAGTTTCAAGCATTTGTCGCACAGGTCACCGGGCAACAGACCGTTCACCCCTATGCCGATCCGTTGTCGTCGATCAACATTCACTACGCCAATCGCGGTCAGGAACTTGGCTGGCATTTCGACAATTCATCCTTTGCGATTACCTTGCTGATCCAGAAACCCGACGCGGGCAGCGCATTTGAATATATCAAAAACCTGCGCGACGCGGATGCGGGCCAGATGAATTATGACGGGGTTGCAGCCTTGCTCGACGGGCAGGTGCAACCGGATGTCCTGACCATGGAGCCCGGCACGCTTGTTCTGTTTCGCGGGCGCAATGCCGCGCACCGTGTCGCGCCCAATGACAGCGATACAACACGGATGCTGGCGGTTCTGGCCTATAATGCACAGGCGGGGATTGCCCTGTCCGAAAATGCCCGCAAGACGTTTTACGGGCGGTTAAATTAGATGGAGAGCACGATGCGTTGGGGTATTCTGGGGGCTGCAAATTTTGCCCGCGAACATATGGGGCCTGCTATTCACGCGGCCTCGGGGGCCGAGCTATACGCGCTGGCGACCTCTGATCCGGCTAAGGCCGCAGGCTTTTCCGCCTTCGCGCCGCAGCTTAAGGTCTATACGGACTACGATGCAATGCTCGCCGACCCCGCGATTGATGCGGTCTATGTGCCGCTGCCCAATCACCTGCATGTGGCGTGGTCTCTCAAGGCGTTGGCTGCGGGCAAACATGTGCTATGTGAAAAACCCATCACGATGCAGGCCTCCGATTTTGACGCGCTGGAGGCTGCCGCAAAAGACGCAGGCAAGCTTTGCGCCGAGGCCTTTATGATCGTGCACCACCCGCAGTTTATCCGCGCCCGCGATCTGGTGCAGGGCGGTGCAATCGGCACGCTGACCCATGTGGATACGGTATTTAGCTATAATAACGCGGGCGATGTGACCAATATCCGCAACAAACCGGACACTGGCGGTGGCGGTCTGCGCGATATCGGGGTCTATACCTTTGGGGCTGCGCGCTTTGTAACAGGGGCCGAACCGGTTTCGGTGCCCTACGCCCACATCCGCTATGAAAACGGCGTTGATACATTTGCGCAAGTGGCCGCAAACTTCCCCGCTTTCACCTATTGCGCCGTGGTGTCCATCCGGATGCAGCCGCGTCAGGAGATCACCTTTCACGGCGACAAGGGCTTTTTGCGCCTGACCTGCCCGTTCAACGCAAACCTGCATGATGTAGCGCAACTGGTGCTTGAAAACGACGGGCAGCGCGTGGTGACAGAGCGGTGGCCCGCGGCAAACCACTATGTTTTGCAGGTCGAGAATTTTGTCACCTCTGCGGCCACAGGGGCAGCTTACCCTTGCCCGCTGGCGTTCTCTCGTGGCACACAAGTGATGATGGATATGGTATTTGACGCCGGAGGCGCCCCCGCATGACTGACGATGAAAACGAACCGACACATTTCGAGAGCCTGTGGATGCGCCTTGCCTCGATGATTATCATCGGCCTGTTGATGAGCTTTGTGCAGACATTGTTTTGGCTGATCGCGGTGATCCAGTTTATCATCATGCTGTTCAATAAGCGCGAGCCGAACGAACAATTGGCGGAATTCGGCACAACAATGGGCGTCTGGATGGCCAAATCGATCCGCTACCAAACGGCAGCCTCAGAGGTGAAGCCTTGGCCTTGGACGGACTTGGATTAGCATCGCGCTGATGTGATTTGAGGAGGCATCCGATGGATCGATATACCGGTCGTTGCCTTTGCGGTCAGGTGCAAATTTCTGCCGCAGGGCAACCCGACAGGGTCGGCATTTGCCACTGTCTGGATTGCCGCAGGCATCACGGCGCGCTGTTTTACGCAGCCGCGGTGTTTTCACAGGACACGGTGACCATCACTGGCGAAACACATGATTTCGACGGGCGATTTTTTTGCCCCTCTTGCGGATCTTCGGTGTTTGCGCGCAGCGATGATGAGGTGGAGGTGCATTTGGGAACGCTTGATGCAGCGCGCGATCTTGTCCCGACCTATGAACTTTGGACCATCCGCCGCGCGCCTTGGCTGCCCGCATTCGCAGGCATGACACAATATGATCGTGGCCGCGAGGCCACTGATCGGACCCAAGACAAGATGCCCTAGACGGCGCTTATGCCTCCATCGCTTCCAACTCGTCGATCATGCCCTCGATCATCGATAGGCCCTTGTCCCAGAATTTGGGGTCAGAGGCATCGAGCCCGAAGGGCGCCAAGAGTTCGGAGTGGTGTTTCGATCCACCCGCGCGCAGCATGTCAAAGTATTTCTCTTTGAAATCAGGGTCGCCCTCGGCATAAACCGCATAGAGCGCGTTCACCAGCCCGTCGCCAAACGCATAGGCATAGACGTAGAACGGCGAGTGCACGAAATGCGGAATATAGGCCCAGAATGTGGCATAGCCCGGCGTGTAGTCAAAGATTTCGCCAAGGCTTTCGGCCTGCACTGACATCCACAGCGCGTTGATGTCATCAGGGGTCAACTCGCCTTGGGCGCGGGCGGCGTGCAACTTGCATTCAAAGTCATAAAACGCAATCTGGCGCACGACCGTGTTGATCATATCCTCGACTTTGCCCGCCAGCAGCACCTTGCGCTCTTGCTTGGTCTTGGCCCCTTCCAGTAGTTTTTGGAACGTCAGCATTTCGCCGAACACAGACGCCGTTTCGGCCAGTGTCAGCGGGGTGGATGACAGCAGTTCACCCTGACCCGCTGCCAAGACCTGATGCACGCCGTGGCCCAATTCATGCGCCAACGTCATCACATCGCGCGGCTTGCCCAAATAATTCAGCATCACATAGGGGTGCACCGTGGTCACGGTGGGATGCGCAAATGCGCCCGGTGCCTTGCCCGGTTTCACGCCCGCGTCGATCCAGCCTTTGGAGAAAAACGGCGCGGCCAAATCGGCCATCTCGGGGGCGAAATCAGCATAGGCCTCCATCACGGTTGTGCGCGCCTCGTCCCATGACACCGTGCGGGTAATCTCCATCGGCAAGGGCGCATTGCGGTCCCATGTTTGCATCCTCTCTAAGCCTAACCACTTGGCTTTCAAGGCATAATAGCGGTGCGACAGGCGCGGATAGGCGGCCACAACCGCGTCGCGCAAGGCCTCGACAACCTCGGCCTCGACATGGTTTGACAGATGTCTGCCAGTTTGCGGGGTCGGCATTTTGCGCCAGCGGTCCTCGATCTCTTTTTCCTTGGCCAGCGTATTATGCACCCGGGCAAAGGTTTTGATATTATCCTCAAACACCGCCGCCAACGCATGGGTCGCCGCCTCGCGCTTGGCGCGGTCCTGATCTGTCAGCAGGTTCAACGTCGCCTCAAGGTTCAAGCTGTCGCCGTCCACGTCAAATTCCAGACCGGCCATGGTTTCATCAAACAACCGGTTCCATGCGGCCGCCCCGACCGTGGATTGATCGTGCAAAAACTTCTCAAGCTCGTCGGATAACTGATGCGGTTTCATCGCACGCATCCGGTCAAATACCGGCTTGTAACGCGCAAGATCGGCGTTCTGCGCCAACATCCCTGCCAAATGCGCATCGTCTAAGCGGTTGAATTCAAGGCCATAAAATACCAGCGGTGTGGTATAGGCAGTGATCTTATCCTGCACATCGGCCATAAATTTGGCGCGGTCGCTGTCGGTTGTCACCTGATAATACCGCAGCCCTGCATAGGACATGATTCGGCCCGCAATAATATCGATCTGTTCATAGCGCTTGACCGCCTCCAGCAGCCCTGCGGCATCAAGTGCTGCCAGCTTGCCCTCATAATCGGCGGCAAATTCGGAACAGGCGGTATCGAGCCAGTCCATATCGCGGATCAACGCGGGGCTATCCTCGGCAGTATACAGATCGTCGAGGTCCCATTCAGGCAAATCGCCGAATGCATCACTGCCCCCGTTGGAAGCGTCGAAAACTGGTTTTTGGCTGCGCATCTGGTCACCTATTTGAATGTATTTTCAGTAATATAGGGACCCCGCGCACCGTTTAGAAGCGCAAAGCGGACATGCATCAGCGATGGTGGTCAAACAGCTCCGTGATCTGGTCAAACACTTGCGTGCGAATGGCTGGCGTTTCCATCATGACCTCGTGGCGACCGCCTGCAATAGTGTGTAGCGTGCCATTGGGCCAGCTTGCCATGCGCGTGCGAATAGCGGCAGGGGCGACAATGGTTTCATCAGTGCCAAGAAAGGTCACACAGGGCAGGTTGGGTGTCGGTTTGCCTGCCAGCGCGCGCATTTCGCGCAGCGATTCGTTGAGCCAGCGCAGCGATGGCCCGCCAAGCGCGAAATCGGGCTGTGCTGCCAGCTGTGTGCGCATGAATGTGAACATATCGAGATCGGACGACAGGCTATTTTCCGCAAACCCGCTGCGCATCACATAGGGTTCAGCGGATTGCCCCGGTGACATGGCTTTCTCGAACCCCATAACGCGCGATGCCGATGATGCCGCCCACGCCATCGGGCGCATGACGGGCGACATGGTGATGCCCCACATCGGCGCCGAAAACGCAACTGCCGCGACCGGCAGACCGTTGATCAACGCCCGAAGCCCGATGCAGCCCCCCATCGAATGGGCCACAAGATAGTAAGGCTTGGGCAGGCCCAGATCGCGCACATGGGCCAAGGCGGCGATGACGTCTTTTTGATAATCCTTGAAATCCTCCACGTCGCCCAATGTCGGCTTGTTGGTGGTGCGCTCGGCAATGCCTTGCCCGCGCCAGTCGATTGCAGCCACCGCATAGCCCCGCGCTGCAAAATCAGCCGCCGCAGGGCCGTATTTTTCGATATATTCGGTGCGCCCGGGAAACAGCAGAATCGTGCCCTTCATCTGCGGCCCCGTCCAATGGCCAACCCGGATTTTCAGCCCGTCAGACGTGGTGACCCAATGGGCCACCCCGCCTGCTGGGCCATCTGCGATATCTTCAAAGAACGGCGCGTTTTCCATGACTTACGACAATACACCGGCAAGTTTCATCGCCAATCCCATGTCGCCGTCAACCTTCAACTTGCCTGTCATAAAGGCCGCTGTCGGGTTTTGCTCGCCTTCAAGGATTGCTTGGAATGTGTCGGCACTGGCCGACAATGTTACGTCCGCGTCGTCGTCGCCAGCACGCGCGCCATCGGCATCGATCAGAATCGCCCCTTCGTCATCGATCTCGAACTTGGCCAAGCCGTCAAAGCCTGCGCCGCCCATTTTTTCGTTCAACGCCGCAACGGCTTGGGTAATGACTTCGCTCATTTTTGATCCTTTGTTTTGATTTGTGACCGCCACCCCTCTGGTGTCGGCCGATTGTTACGCTACATTAGTGTTATGGGCACACTAGGTCATCACTTCAAATATATCGTTACGGCATTTGTGCTGACAGTGGGGCATTCCTTACCTGTGATGGCTGCGGATGTGGATGATTTGATGGATGAATTGTCGCAGGCCGACCCGCAAGCACAAGCCCGCATCGCATCGCAAATCGTGGCGACGTGGGAAAATAGTGGCTCGCCCAGTATGGACCTGCTGCTGCGCCGCGGCAAAGATGCATTGGACGCGGGCGACCCCGAGGCGGCGCTGGATCATTTTTCGGCCCTGATCGACCACGCACCGGCCTTTTCCGAGGCCTATAATGGCCGCGCCACGGCCTATTTCCTGCTGGGCATGACTGGCCCCGCCTTGGCGGATTTGCGCACGATTCTGGCGCTTGAGCCGCGCCATTTTGGCGCAATGCGCGGTGTGGCGGTGATCATGGAAGATTTGAACCGCCCTGCACAGGCCTTGGAAATTTACCGCGCTATTTTGCAAATTTACCCCACCTATGACGGCGTCGTGGATGCGGTGGATCGACTGGAACTCGATTTGGAAGGTCAGGCGCTTTAATCGCCTGACCCGTAGTTTACGGGACATCTGATGATAAATTCCCGTGTCACGGCCGTTTTGGGGCCGACGAATACTGGCAAAACCCATTATGCAATCGAGCGGATGCTGGCGCATCGCAGCGGCGTGATCGGGTTGCCGCTGCGCCTGCTTGCCCGCGAGGTTTACGACCGCATCGTCGCGATCAAAGGACCGGGCGTTGTGGCGATGATCACCGGCGAGGAACGCATCGTGCCGCCGCGCGCGGCCTATTGGGTCTGTACGGTCGAGGCGATGCCTGACGGCATGGGCTGTGATTTTCTGGCTGTCGACGAGATTCAGCTCTGCAATGATCCCGAGCGCGGACATGTCTTTACCGACCGCCTGCTGAACGCGCGCGGCTTGCACGAGACGCTGTTTATGGGGGCCGCCACGATGCATAACGCCATCGCGGACCTGATCCCCGATGCGCAATTCATCTACCGCGAACGCATGTCGACGCTGACCTATTCAGGTTCGAAAAAGCTAAGCCGGATGCCTTCTCGGGCTGCAATTGTCGGATTTTCGGTTGAAAATTGCTATGCCATCGCCGAGCTTTTACGCCGTCAAAAGGGCGGTGCGGCGGTTGTGATGGGCGCATTAAGCCCGCGCACCCGCAACGCGCAGGTTGAGATGTATCAAAACGGCGATGTGGATTATCTGGTCGCCACCGACGCGATCGGGATGGGGCTGAACCTTGATATTTCACATGTGGCATTTTCCAGCCTGACCAAATTTGACGGACGCAAAATGCGGTATTTGATGCCTGACGAGCTGGCGCAGATTGCCGGACGCGCGGGGCGGTTTACCGAAAACGGCACCTTTGGTGTTACCGGCGAGGCGCCCGAGTTGCCCGACGAGGTGGCACAGGCGATTTGCGATCACCGGTTCCAGCCGGTCCAGAAATTACAGTGGCGCAACAGCAAGTTACAATATGGGTCGACCAAACGGCTGATCAACACGCTTGAAGAGCGCACCGATGACCGCTGGCTGACCCGCGTGCGCGAGAGCGATGATCTGGCCGCGCTCAAGGCACTGGCCGCCGACGAGATCATTGCGGCGCGGGCGAAAGATGGCCCATCGGTCAAACTGCTGTGGGATGTCTGCCGAATCCCTGATTTTCGTGGTATCAGCAGGGGCGAACACGCGGGGCTTTTGACGCAGATTTTCACCGATTTACACCAAGATGGGCATGTCTCGGCCAATTGGTTCGGGCTACAAGTGCGGCGCATTGACCGGACGGACGGGGATATTGATGCATTATCGAAAAGATTGGCGTATATTCGCACATGGACCTATGTCGCACAGCGCAAAGGCTGGTTGCGTGACGAAATGCATTGGCGCGACGAGACGCGTGCAGTAGAAGACCGCTTGTCAGATGCGCTGCATGGTGCGCTGACCCAACGATTTGTGGACCGGCGCACCAGCATTCTGCTGCGGCGGCTCAAACAGAAGGAGAGCCTTTTGGCTGACGTAAACGATAAAGGCGAAGTCACCGTGATGGGTGAATTTGTAGGCAAGCTTTCGGGCTTTCGATTCCAGATGGATAAAGCGGGGAGCCCCGACGAGGCCAAGACATTGCGTCAGGCATCGGTGGCAGCGCTTGCGCCGCATTTTCACCTGATGGCGGACCGGTTTTATAACGCGCCCGATCCCGAGATCGATTTCACCGAACAGGGTGGCCTGATGTGGGGCGATGCGGCCGTGGGCAAACTGGTTGCAGGCGCTGATCCTCTCAAGCCAGCAGTTGTGGCTTTCGTGGATGACGAAGCGGGCGAAGATGTCGCCGCAAAGGTCACGCGCCGCTTGCAGCACTTTATCGACCGCAAAATTGCGGCTGGTTTTGAGCCGCTGTTGAAGCTCAAAAACGACGACGCCCTGACCGGCACCGCCAAAGGATTCGCCTTTCGCATGGCTGAAAGCTTTGGGATTTTACCGCGTGGCGACGTGGCCGAAGACGTCAAAGCGCTTGATCAGGATGCCCGTGGCGCGCTGCGCAAGCACGGTATTCGCTTTGGTCAATTTACGATTTTCATGCCGCTTCTGTTGAAACCCGCACCGACACGCCTGCGCCTTGTGCTGTGGTCGCTGTCAAAGGGGCTTGCCGAATTTCCCGAAAGCCCGCCACCGGGTCTGGTCACTGTGCCCGCGTCCAAGGATGCGGTTGCGGGATACTATGCGATGTCGGGCTACCGTGCGGCGGGCACCCGCGCGATCCGCATCGACATGCTTGAACGTCTGGCCGACATGCTGCGCGACAAAGACAGCCGCGGCGGTTTTGAAGCCAACGCCGATATGTTGTCGATCACCGGCATGACGCTTGAACAGTTCTCGGACCTGATGACCGGGCTGGGTTACAAGGGCGAAAAGGGCGAGCGCGTCAAAGTGAAAGCGCCCAAACCTGAAGTTGAAACCCCTGTTGTCGAAGCCGAAGGCCCCGCCGATGTGGAGCAAAGCGTTGAAACCGCTGAAGAACCCCCCGAAATGGAGGTATTCTACACGTTCACATGGGCAGGCCGCCCCGTGCGTGCAAATGCGCGGCCACAGCGCGATAAACCCGCGCCCAAGGGCAAAGGTAAACCGCGCGGCGCACCAAAAGACGGCGATCAACGCCAGAAATTCAGCGCCAAGCCGAAGGTCGAAAAGAAAATTGACCCCGACAATCCGTTTGCAGCCGCCTTGGCAGGATTCAAAAAGGGTTGAGCGCCGCACGCGACACAATCCGCCTTGATAAATGGCTTTGGCAGGCGCGGTTTTTCAAATCGCGCTCCATCGCGGCCGGTGTCGTGACCGCGGGCAAGGTCCGGCTTGAGGGACAGCCCGCCGTCAAACCCGCACGTGCAATCGGGGCAGGGGATGTGCTGACCTTCCAACAAGCCCGCGATGTACGAATAGTGAAGGTATTGGCGCTGGGCACACGGCGCGGCCCCGCTCCCGAAGCGCAGGCGCTGTATGAAGATTTGTCGCCGCCAAAAGTGCATGTTCCGAAAAACCCGGGATTTGAAGGAAAAGGTCGCCCCACAAAGAAGGATCGGCGGGACATGCTGTCTCATCGGGCGCCAGACGGGCCTTTCACGCTTGAATGAACCGGCAGACTGTCCTAGCTAGCACCTGAAAACTTTCGGATGAGCCAATGACCTATATCGTCAACGACAATTGTATCGCCTGCAAATACACCGACTGCGTCGAGGTATGCCCCGTGGATTGTTTCTACGAGGGCGAAAACATGCTGGTGATCCACCCCGACGAATGCATCGATTGCGGCGTTTGCGAACCCGAATGCCCCGCCGACGCAATCCGCCCTGATACAGAACCGGACATGGAAAAATGGGTCGAGTTCAACCGTAAGTATTCTGAAATGTGGCCAGTGATCATCACCAAGAAAGATCCGCTGCCCAATGCTGATGAAATGGACGGAAAATCAGGCAAAATCGACCTGTTCTCGGAAAATGCGGGCGAGGGCGGCTGATTCGCGCGGACGCGCGGAAACGCCTTGTTTTTATGAAAAAGTGCCCTGCAAAGCGGCGCTTTTTTTATGCTCTTTTTTGTGGTATAGTGCGGGCAATGCCGCTGAATAATTAGCCAGTGCGAATACACCCAACCGCCCGATGGAAACGCTAGGTTCCCGTCGGTCGTTTTTGTGTCTCATACTGGTCTGTCACCGAAAGGACGAACATGAGTAAGAAGAAAAACGACTTTAGCCCGAATGAATTTGTGGTCTATCCGGCGCATGGCGTCGGGCAAATTGTCTCAATCGAGACCCAAGAGATTGCGGGCTTCGAGTTGGAAATGTTTGTCATTGCATTTGTGAAAGACAAAATGACCCTGCGTGTGCCGACACATAAAGCCACGGACGTGGGAATGCGTGCGCTGGCGACCCCCGATGTGGTGTCGCACGCCATGAAAACCTTGCGTGGTAAGGCCAAAGTCAAAAAAGCCATGTGGTCGCGCCGTGCGCAGGAATACGAGCAAAAGATCAACTCCGGCGACCTGATCGCGATTGCCGAAGTTGTGCGCGACTTGCACCGCCAAGACGACCAGCGCGAGCAAAGCTATTCAGAGCGTCAGCTTTATGAAGCCGCGCTTGAGCGTCTCACCCGCGAAATCGCAGCCGTTGCCGGCCACGATGAAAACGCGGCTGCCGCCGAGATTGATTCCGTTTTGGTGGGCCGCGCAGCTTAACCGACACAATCGCGAAAAATTAAGGCCGCGCTTGAGAGAGCGCGGCCTTTTTTGATTGAAAACCAAAGGCCTCCGGCGGGAGTTTGAGTGGACATAGAAAACCTAAAGCGCGCGCCAGCCGATGTCGCGCCGGTAAAAGCCTTCCGGCCAGTTGATCTGTTGGGTCATGGCGTAAGCACGGTCGCGGGCCTCAAGAAGCGTGTCGCCGCGCGCAGTCACGGATAAAACGCGACCACCCACGGCCACAATATGTCCATCTTTTTGTGCGGTACCGGCATGGAATGTCATGTTCAAGCTATCCTCGGGCAAATCATCAAGTCCGTTGATAACGCTGCCTTTTTCGTAAGTCGCGGGATAGCCACTTGCGGCCATCACAATCGTGATCGCGTGATCCTCGGCCCAATTGACCTGCATCTCATCCAAGCGATGTTCTGCACAGGCCTGCAACAGATCAAGGACCTGACCGCCCAAACGCATCATCAATGTCTGACACTCCGGATCACCAAAGCGCACGTTGTATTCAACCAGTCGCGGCTGCCCGTCTTTGATCATCAACCCCACAAAGAGCACCCCTTCAAAGGGCGTGCCTCGCCGCGCCATTTCGTCCATGCAGGGCTGGATGATTTCATCAAGCGCCTTTTGTGTCACAATACCGGTCATCACGGGGGCGGGGGAATAGGCACCCATGCCGCCGGTATTTGGCCCGGTATCACCGTCACCGACCCGTTTGTGATCTTGCGCGGTGCCCACTGGCAGCACGGTTTTTCCGTCGCAGAGCACGAAAAAAGACGCCTCTTCGCCTTCCATAAATTCCTCGATCACGACCTCGGCACCTGCCGCGCCGAATGAGCCATCAAACATATCGTCGATTGCGGCCAAGGCCTCGGCTTCGGACATGGCCACGATCACACCTTTGCCTGCGGCCAACCCGTCAGCTTTGACAACAATGGGTGCGCCCTGCGCGCGAATATAGGCACGCGCCGCATCCGCATCGGTGAAATGGCCGTATCCCGCAGTGGGTGCCCCTGCCGCGTCGCAGATCGCTTTTGTGAAAGATTTTGATGCCTCCAGCGCTGCTGCCGCCTTTGAAGGTCCGAAAACCAACAGTCCCGCATCGCGCAAGCGGTCCGCAACGCCCACAGCCAAGGGGGCTTCTGGTCCGATGATTACAAAATCGATCGCGTTTTCCTCGCAAAAACTGGCCACCGCATCGCCGTCCAGAATGTTGATATCGGCGCAGTCGCAGATCTGCTCAATCCCCGCGTTTCCGGGTGCCACGATCAGTTTGTCGCATTTCGGGTTCTGTAAAATCGCCCAAGCCAGACTATGTTCCCGCCCGCCGCTGCCTAAAATGAGGATGTTCATGCCGGTCTCCTGCTTGGCCTTTTGTCCCCAGCGTTCTAAGGTCGCCCAGACCTGACCACAAGGGCGGACCATGGACCTTTTCGACGAACCGACAGCCAGCAATGCACCCGAGTTTACCGTTTCCGAACTAGCCGGATCGGTCAAGAAAACGCTGGAGGGCACCTTTGGCCGTGTGCGGGTGCGCGGTGAAGTGGGGCGCGTGATGATTGCGCGGTCCGGTCACATCTATTACGACATCAAAGACGACAAGAACGTGATTGCCTGCACCACGTGGAAGGGCCAAGTCGCGGGGCTGGGCGTGACACCGGAAGAGGGGCTTGAGGTCATCATCACCGGCAAGCTGTCCACGTTCGGGGCGCAGTCGAAATATAATATCAATGTCGATTCCATTGAGGTCGCGGGTGCGGGCGCGCTGATGGCGATGCTGGAAAAGCGTAAAGCGGCGCTGGCCTCCGAAGGGTTATTCGATCCGCAGCGCAAAAAGGAACTACCCTACCTGCCTGAAATCATTGGTGTAATTACGTCACCCACGGGGGCAGTGATCCGAGACATCCTGCACCGGCTGCGCGACAGGTTTCCGCGCAAGGTGCTGGTTTGGCCTGTCGCCGTGCAAGGCAAAAACTGCGCGCCCGAGGTGGCAAACGCAATCCGCGGGTTCAACGCCATGACCCCGGGGGGGGCATTACCGCGTCCTGATCTGATCATCGTGGCGCGCGGCGGCGGCTCGCTCGAAGACCTCTGGGGCTTCAACGAGGAGATCGTCGCGCGCGCCGTGGCCGCCTGCGACATCCCGCTTATCTCGGCGGTGGGCCATGAGACAGACACGACCCTGATCGATTTTGTCTCCGACATGCGCGCGCCAACACCCACTGCGGCGGCTGAAATGGCCGTGCCCGTGCGCTTGGAGTTGATGGCTTGGGTCGACCAGCAAGGCGCGCGGCTTAGCCGGTCATTGTCCAACACATTGAACCAGCGCCAGCAACGGTTGCGCGATCTCGCACGCGCTTTACCCAACAAAGACAGCCTGTTAGACGGTCCACGTCAGCAGTTTGACTATTTGGCCGAACGCTTGCCCAATGCGCTGCAAGCAGGGATCGCGCAAAAGCGGCTAAAGCTTTCGGAGACGGCAGGTGCATTGCGCCCCGCCGTTTTACGCAGCCGGATCGCGGCAGACAGCTTGCGTCTCGACAAGCTGGCAGACCGGCTTAGCGCCGATGTCATCACCCGCGACATCGCCCGCAAGCATGACAAGCTCAACAGCATCCTCAACCGCATTTCAGACCGTGCGCGCAACCAGCAAGACGCGCGCATTGCCAAACTGGCGGCCCTCGACCGGCTGCGCGAAACCCTTGGCTATGTCGAAACGCTCAAACGCGGCTATGCGGTGGTGCGCGGCGACGGGGCTGTTGTGACCGATCAGGCAAGCGCAAAAGCAGCAACATCGCTTGAAGTGGAATTTGCAGACGGGCGCCTGAAACTAAGTTAACTTCCTAAATTGGGACCCGGGCAAATCAGCGGTTCGCGACTGTCGCGCGCCTCAAAAAGCGCCGAGGTATCGGGACGGTTCATAAACACCGCGCGCAACCCGTCAGGGTCGTCATAGAACTTCCAGCACTTTGGCTCGGGGTCGGAATCGTAGCGAAAACAGATACTTCCCTTGCTTTCATACCAGACACCATTGCTGCACTCGCCATCCAGAAACGACCACACGACCCGCCTGTTGGGCTGATATTGCTCGACACCATAGGCCGGATTTCCCAGCGATCCGAAGGTCAGTGTTTTGCCCGCCGTATAGGCGTCAAATTCGGCGGCTGTCATGCCGTCACCTGCGTAAACCGGACCCGCCAAGATGAGGAAAAGCAAAAATCGCATAGGATTATTTTGCCCGACTGCCCGCAGTTTTGCCAGACACATCACCGTTATGCGGCCCATTTCGCCGCTAGCGGGTCCATCACTTTGCGCCAGCGCCGCGGAAATAACGCCAGCGTCGCCATCATCGGCAAGGACCGCGGCAACATCGGGCTGCCATCAGGGATGATCAGCGCGTCATAGGGGCGCTGCGGATGGGCGTGATGATCCGAATGGCGCGGTGCGTTCAACATCACCGCCGAGCTGAACCAATGCGGGCTGTTCCAGCTATGACGCACGCCCACCGGCTCGGGCTTGCCATCGATCAGGAGGCGCATCAAACCATAGTGCTGGACATAATCCGATAGTAGCAATTGCGAGGTTGCGAAACCGGCCAGCGCCACATAGATCAGCGCGCCCTTGATCCCGCCAATCAGTCCTGCAACCGCAATAAATCCAATTGCCCCAAGGATATAGCTGACATAAGGATGGCGGTAGCGCGGCGCATTGATGCGGCTTAGCCGTTCGGTTTCTGCGGTCAATCCCTTGCGAAACGACCCCCGCCATGCCCGCACCGCAAAGCGGTAATAACTTTCCCCAACCCGCGATGTCGACGGGTCCGCGCGGGTCGCCACATGCCGGTGATGCACCAGCACATGCGCCGATGTATGATGCCCGAACAGCAGCGAAATATAGACCCATTTTCCCAAGCGGTGTACGATCCGACTGCCGCGATGGATCAACTCATGCGCATTTGAATTGCTCACCTGACCAAAGAAAAATCCGGCCGATAAAAACAGCCCGCCCTTGGCAAAAACCCCCAAAGACTGATTTGCAAGCGCATCAACCACCAATGCCAACACCACAAAATGCGCCAACCCCAGCAGGACCGAAAGCCGTGCCGCGACGGGAAATTCGACCTCGGGGGTTGGCGGCGTGATGTGATGCACCATTTCGTCAAGACAGGCGGTCAATGCGGTCAAAAATACCACGGCGGCCAAAATCCACCAGCCGCCATAGATTGCAGCCATCCCCAACAGGGCGGCTGGGGTCAGGGTCGCGATCGAAAACAGCCGCATCGGGGTCAGAATGTTCCACATCCCGCAGATGTAGCATGCAAGTGCCGCGTCGTCAGGGGGGCAAACTGCGACGATGTGTTTCCATTTTTGCAGCCGACAGGCTCTAACGGGTCCAACAAAGGAGAGCAGATGACTGACATATTGGGCCTGATCGCCGTGACCTGCGCGGGTGTTTTCCTGCTAGGCTATTGCAACAAACCGCCAAGCCTGACCAAATCGGCGGTCAAAACGGCCTCGGTTCTGCTGCTTGCAGTCATATCATGGCGCGCGGCGGGGCCACTTGCGTTGACGGCGGCATTGGCGTTTGGCGCGCTGGGCGATTTGTTTTTATCGCGTGCCGGTGTGCGTGCGTTCCTGTGGGGGCTTGTCAGTTTTGCGGTCGCACATTTTCTTTACGCTTGGCTGATGGTATCTGTCGGGCAGGGCGGCACATGGCTGGCATCGATGGGGGTGTTCGGTTTTGGCGCGTTAATGGCGTGGATATTGGGGCCCAAAACCGCAGAACTGCGTTGGCCCGTGATGGGATATATTGTGATTATTGTCGTCATGGGCATCGCGGCGCTTGGCACCATGCGGCCCGTCATCATCATCGCGGCACTTGCATTTATCGCTTCCGACACGCTTATTGCAGTCGAGAAATTCCTGCTCGCACCACAGTCGCACGCCCTGAAAGTCACGCCATTTGCAGTCTGGGCGCTCTATTGGACAGCACAAGCCCTGTTTCTCTACGGGTTTTTGGCCGTTTAAACGCCCAAACCCTTCCCTCGGCGCAGATACACGATTAGGTGGACTATAAGCGAAATACCAAAGGCGTTGCTCATGTCGTTTTTCAAAAAGCTCAAGGATCGCATGACGCGGTCGTCCTCCAAGATCGACGAAGGGCTGGACGCGATCGTCAGCGACGGCGGCGCGGACACGGCACCACATGACATCGCGCCCGCGCCAGCCACCATAGAAACTGATATTGCCGAACCTGTCATCCCAGAGCCGGACACCGACGCGCCGGAGATCACGATCGAACCGCCCGCAGAGGCCGCGCCGCAGCGCGAGGCCGTGGTGGCCCCGATCACAACGCTTGGCCCCTCTCCCTTGGACAGCGACGACACTGGTCCGGCCAAAAAGGCAGGGGTGTTGGGTCGACTTTTGGGTCGTCAGGACACGACCGCGACAGTGCGCCGCGCGCTTGACGACACCATGCTCGAACAACTCGAAGAGCTGCTGATCTCGACCGACATGGGCGTCGACACGGCCTTGCGCGTCACCGCGAATATGGCCGACGGGCGCATGGGTAAAAAACTTTCTGCGCGTGAAATCAAGCAGTTGATGGCCGCCGAGATCGCGCGCATCATGGATCCCGTGGCCCGCCCGATGCCAATTTACGCGAAAAAGCCACAAGTTGTCTTGGTGGTCGGCGTCAACGGATCGGGCAAAACCACAACCATCGGCAAGCTTGCCAGCCAGTTCAAAGCGTCCGGAAAATCCGTGGTGATTGCGGCAGGCGATACATTCCGGGCCGCCGCTGTTGAGCAATTGCAGGTTTGGGGCGACCGCGCGGGCGTGCCGGTTTTGACCGCCGCCGAAGGGTCCGACCCCGCCAGCCTTGCCTTTGACGCGATGGAAAAAGCCCATCGCGATGGCGCGGATCTTTTGATGATCGACACCGCAGGACGTTTGCAGAACCGCGCGGATCTGATGGAGGAACTTTCCAAAATCGTGCGGGTGATCCGCAAGAAAGATCCCGAAGCCCCCCACAACACCCTGTTGGTCCTCGATGCCACGACCGGCCAGAATGCCTTGCAACAAGTCAAGGTTTTTCAAGAGCTTGCGGATGTGTCCGGCCTTGTGATGACCAAACTGGACGGCACCGCCAAGGGCGGCGTTCTGGTCGCCTTGGCCGATAAATTTGGTCTGCCGATCCACGCCATTGGGGTGGGCGAACAGATCGATGATCTGGCCCCGTTTGATCCCGAAGACTTTGCCAATGCGCTAGTCGGGCTTGACGGGTAACCATGGGCGAGTGGATCGTTGCACTTGCAGGCACGCCAGAGGGCGCGCGGTTGGCAACGATACTTGCGCTGATGTCGGCGGTGGCCCATGCGGCGTTTGGCGCCTTGCAAAAGGGCCGGCATGATCCGTGGTTGACGCGCGGCGCAATCGACGGCTGGCTCGCGGTGATTTCAGCGCCGGTGGCCCTGTTCATGGTGCCTTGGCCGACCGCCTTTACTGCTTGGTTGCTTGCCGGTGCCTTTGTGATCCATTTTATCTACAAATACACAATGGCAGCGGCCTATGAAAAGGCGGCTTATACGGTGGTCTATCCGGTTGTGCGCGGCACCGGGCCACTTGTTACCGTCATCGCCGCCACGGTGTTTTTTCAAGAACATTTTACCCTTATTCAATGGCTTGGCGTGGCCTGCCTGTCGGGCGGAATATTGCTCTTGGCGCTGCGCAACCTGTCGGAGGAAACCATTGATTTACAATCTCTTAAGGTGGGAATGGCTTGGGCCGTGGCGGGCGGCGTTATGGTGGCGCTTTACACGACTTGGGATGCATATGGCATCCGCTCCAGCCTGAACCCCTTTACGTTTCTGGCGTGGTTTTTCTTTGTCACCGCATTGGATTTTCCAATCCTGGCGGTGCTGCGCTACCGGCGTATGGCGACACCACCGGTTTTGGGCCCGCTTTTGTGGCGTGGTTTTGCAGGGGCGCTGATCGCATGGGTCAGTTTCGGCGGCGTGATGATGGCCACGCGGCTGGACAAAGTGGGCGAGGCGGCGGTGCTGCGCGAGACCTCGACGGTCTTTGCAGCCCTGATCGGTTGGTTTATCTTGGGCGAAAAAGTTGGGCCGCGGCGCTTGTTTTTGATGGCACTGGTTGCACTTGGCGCTGTGATCGTAGAAATGGGCGGATAAGGGAGACTGCAATGGCTGAAAAATCGATCAATCCAATTCTCAAGCAGGTGCTGGAACTTGGGCCAACGCTGGTGTTTTTCCTGATCTATCTGCGGATCAAAGATGAGGTTTTCACAATTGCTGGCACGCAATACAGCGGATTTATCATGGCCACACTGGTGTTTGTGCCCATTCTGCTGGTCTCGATGGGGGTGTTGTGGCACTTAAGCGGACAGCTCAGCCGGATGCAGATTTTCACCGCATTTATGGTTATTTTCTTTGGCGGGTTGACCGCTTGGTTCAATGACGAGCGGTTTTTCAAAATGAAAACCAGCATCGTCTACGGGTTTTTTGCCGCGATCCTTGGCATTGGGCTGTTGCGCGGACGCAGTTATCTGCGCTTCATCATGGAAGATTTCCTGCCCATGCAGGATGCAGGCTGGATGATTCTAACGCGCCGGTTGACCATGATGTTCGCCGCTCTCGCTGTCACCAACGAGCTGATCTGGCGCACCCAGTCCACCGATCTTTGGGTCAAGCTTGAAACATTTGCCTTTCCGGTCGCCCTTTTCCTCTTTCTTTGGCTGCAAATCATCGGGCTGCAAAAGTATCTGATCGAGACTGACAAAACCTAACGCATCTCGGCATAGCCTGTGGAATTATGCCGCATCTGGCGATGTCCGGCAGATTTATAACGCAGTAAATCCACCTGCGCGATCGTCAGATGCGGGCGAAACGCAATGCCGCATTTGCCCTTCAGCGACCATTGCACAATCGCCTCGACCCGATTGTTCAGATAACTCATGGAAATCCGCTGTCCGCGCGCCAAAGGCGTTGCAATCGACACCAGCGCCCCTGTTTCATTGACATCATTGATTACCGCCTGAACCGCGCCAATTGGTGTTTTCAGGGTGATCGGGTATTCGGTGCGATAGCGGTGCGATCGGAACTGCATGTGTGTCTTCCTTGCCTTGTGATGCACAACCCTAGCGCGGCGTTTCTTAACGAACCGCTACAATTCAAATTTTACCCAATGTTGACCTCGCCGATTGGCGGGCGTATCACCGCGCTTGTGGCGATTTGAGACCGGATTGCGGGCCACGTTAAATATACCGCTAAACAGGGTGAGAGTGCGCAGCAGCCTCGATACCTCGGTGTCGGGGTTTTTTTATTGCCTGATCAGGCATGGAGATGAAGATGACGAACTGGAGCAAACGCACCAAAGCGATCCACGCAGGCACCCGCCGCAGCCAATATGGCGAAGTCTCGGAGGCGATTTTCGCGACTCAGGGCTTTGTTTACACATCCGCAGAGGACGCCGAACAGCGGTTTATCCAAGCGGGCGCAGACGAATTTATCTACGCGCGCTACGGCAACCCGACCGTGCGCATGTTCGAGGACCGCATCGCGGCACTTCTGGGCTATGAGGACTGCTTTGCCTGCACCTCTGGCATGGCGGCGGTTAGCGGCGCGCTTACGGCACTGCTGAAGGCGGGCGATCATGTCGTGTCCTCGCGCGCGCTGTTCGGCTCCTGCCTTTATGTGTTGCAAGACGTCCTTGGCCGCTTTGGCGTGGAGATCACCCTTGTCGATGGCACCGATAACGCCGCTTGGGATGCCGCCATTCGCCCCGACACAACGTTGGTGTTTTTTGAAAGCATCTCGAACCCGACGCTCGAAGTCGTCGACATGCGCCATATCGTGAAAACCGCCCATAGTGTTGGCGCGCTGGTGCTGGCCGATGATGCGATGGCGACACCGGTTTATTCCTACGCGCGTGACTGCGGGGCCGATCTGGCGCTGGTGTCGACCACCAAACACGTAGACGGGCAGGGGCGGCTGCTGGGCGGCGCAATCGTCGGATCCCGCGAGCTGATCCGCGGCCCGATTGAGGCCTATATGAAACACACCGGCGGCGCGATGAACCCGTTCACCGCATGGACACACCTCAAATCGCTTGAAACGCTTGATCTGCGGGTGCGGGCGCAATCAGCCGCCGCCCTACAGGTCGCAGATGCACTGCACGGGCATCCCAAACTGACCACCGTGCGCTATCCGACCCATCCGGCCCATCCGCAATACGATCTGGCAATCTCGCAAGCGGAAAGCGGCGGCACTGTGCTGGCATTCGAGGTCGCAGGCGGGCGCGAGGCGTGTTTCCGTTTCATCAACGCACTGGAGGTTTTTACCATCTCCAATAATTTCGCAGATGCAAAATCCATCGTCACCCATCCGGCGACAACCACCCACCAGCGGCTGCCACAAGACCAGAAAGACACGCTTGGCATTTCCATGGGGCTGATCCGGCTGTCGGTCGGGCTTGAAGATCCGGCGGATTTGATCGGCGACTTGCTTGGGGCGCTTGATAAGGTCTAAGCTGAATTTCCCCGCGCTTTCGCGCATGGATACGGCTATCATCGCGCGCAAAGGAGATGCACGAATGACTGATCTACGGGCCACCCTGTCGCGTATCTATTACGAAAACGCTGGAAAAGACGATGAGGCACCCCATCTTATGGGTCAGGACACCACCGTTGGGGGGCAAGACATGACCATTCATCCAACCGATCTAAGCGCTGATCGGGATGGCGAGCCGACCCGAGCGGAGGCCGAAGCGGCCCTTGCATTGCTGCGGCGCTGGGCGGTGGACGTGACCCCCGAGGAAGTGTCCTTGCTCGACCCGCTGGTCAGCCGGTTGATCCCCGGACAAGAGGTCAGCAATTATCCCGCGTTGGCACGGGCCTACCCCGACGCATTCGAGGTCGACGAAGCCTATAAGGCCACCATGCCGGACCTGCAAAACGGGCCCTCCAGCCTGATCAAGGGCGCGCGCCAGCAAATCCAGCATGTGGGCATCTCCAACTTCCGGTTGCCGATCCGGTTTCATACCCGCGATGGCTCTGACCTGACGCTGGAAACCTCTGTGACCGGCACCGTCAGCCTTGAGGCCGAAAAAAAAGGCATCAACATGTCGCGCATCATGCGCACCTTCTATAAGCACGCCGAAGAAACCTTCAGCTTCGAGGTGATTGAGCGCGCGCTGGACGCCTATAAATCCGACCTCGACAGCTTTGACGCGCGCATCCAGATGCGGTTTTCCTTTCCGATGAAAGTGCAAAGCCTGCGCTCGGGGCTGTCGGGCTATCAATACTACGACATCGCTTTGGAACTGGTGGAAAGCGGCGGGGTGCGGCGCAAAATCGTGCACCTCGATTACGTTTACTCCAGCACATGCCCTTGCTCTTTGGAACTGTCGGAACATGCGCGGCAATATCGCGGGCAATTGGCCACGCCGCATTCGCAACGCTCTGTCGCGCGCATGTCGCTGGTGGTGAAAGACGACCAGCCGATCTTGTGGTTCGAGGATATGATCGACATGGCGCGCGCTGCGGTGCCGACCGAGACCCAAGTGATGGTCAAACGCGAGGACGAACAGGCCTTTGCCGAGTTGAACGCGGCCAATCCGATTTTCGTCGAAGACGCCGCACGGCTGTTTTGCGCGCAATTGCTGGACGATGCGCGGGTCGGCGACTTTCGGGTCGTGGCCAGTCATCAAGAAAGCCTGCACAGTCATGACGCGGTTTCGGTGCTGACCGAAGGAGACACATTCGCCAGCACCTCGATCGATCCGCGGCTGTTCCAAAGCCTGTTCCACATCGGCTAGTCTACCGCAGTGCGTGATAATCTGACGCGGCCTTAAGGGCTGCTTCTTGACATGCGCAGACAGTCAGGCCAACGCTGCGGAATGCTTGATTTTCGCCCCATAGGATATGTGATTGGTTTGCTTGTGGCGGCGCTTGGGGTGACCATGCTGGCGCCTTTGGCCGCTGACCTGATTGCAGGCAACGGGCATTGGCCTGTGTTCATGGAAAGCGCGATCATCACCATCCTGACCGGCGGGCTGATTGCGGGGGCTTGCGCCAACGGCGTCAGCGCCAAACTGACGATCCGGCAAACATTTCTGCTAACCACACTGGTCTGGCTGGCGCTGCCGTTGTTCGGTGCGATCCCCTTTGTTATCGGGGCGACCAATGCCAGCGTGACCGATGCGTTTTTCGAGGCGATGTCAGGGCTGACCACCACAGGGGCCACCGTTTTCAGCGGCTTGGAGGCGCTGCCTGCGGGCATCAAACTGTGGCGCGGCATCTTGCAATGGCTCGGCGGGGTCGGGATCATTGTGGTCGCGATGGTGTTTTTGCCCGAACTGCGGGTCGGCGGGATGCAGATTTTTCGCACCGAAGGCTTTGATACCAGCGGCAAAATCCTGCCGCGTGCGGGTGCAATCGCCAGCCACATCTCGGTGATCTATGTTGGGCTGACAGCTGCCTGCGCCTTGGCCTACGTGGCCTTCGGGATGCAAGGCTTTGACGCGCTGGTGCACGCGATGACCACCGTTTCGACCGGCGGCATGGCCAATTCGGACGCCTCATTCGGCATCTACGGCGAAGCGGTGGCCTACGCTGGCACCTTTTTCATGATCCTGGCAGCCTTGCCCTTTGTGCGCTATGTGCAACTGGTCGCGGGCACCGCCAAACCGCTTTTGCAAGACACCCAAATCCATGCATTTCTGGCGATCGTCGGCTTCAGCGTACTGCTGGTTTCAGCATGGGTCTGGGGGCGCGAAGGGGTGATCACCGAGATCGCCTTTCGCGAGGCCCTGTTCAATGTGACCTCGATCATCACCGGCACAGGTTACTCCAGCGCGGATTATATGACTTGGGGCACATTCCCCGTTGTGATGTTCTTCTTTATCGGGCTGATCGGCGGCTGCGCGGGCTCGACCACCTGTTCGGTCAAAGTGTTCCGCTACCAGTTGCTGTTGGCCTCGATCAAAAGCCAGATCAGACAAATCCACTCGCCGCACGGTATTTTTCCGCCGCGCTATCAGGGACGGCCCGTGTCACATGATGTGTTAAGCTCGGTCATGGCCTTCTTTGTGGCCTTCCTGTTGACGCTGGGCGTGGTGGCGACACTGCTGAGCCTGACAGGACTTGATTTCATCACCTCGGTGTCCGGTGCCGCCGCCGCCATTGCCAATATCGGGCCGGGCTTGGGCACCGAGATCGGACCCTCGGGAAACTATTCGGGGCTCAATGACACCGCAAAATGGATATTGGCTGCGGCCATGCTTGTCGGGCGGCTCGAACTGATGGCTGTCCTTGTTCTTTTCACCCGCTCGTTCTGGAGACCGTAATGTCACAACGCCCCCTTGGTGCACAAATCTCGCATATGTTGAAATCGCGTGGGGTCGAGGTGATCTTTGGCATCCCGGGCGTGCATAATCAGGAAATGTATCGCGGCATCGAAGAGGCCGGCCTGACCCATATTCTTGCGCGGCACGAACAAGGGGCAGGGTTCATGGCCGACGGCTATGCGCGCGCCACAGGACGGGTCGGGGTCTGCTATGTGATCACCGGGCCGGGGCTGTGCAATATCATGACGCCGATGGGGCAGGCCTATTCGGATTCGGTGCCTGTGTTGGTGCTGTCGTCCTGTCTTGACGAAACTGCGGCCACACGCGGACAGTTGCACCAGATGAAAGACCAGCAAGGGGCTGCCGCCTGCGTCTGCGATTGGTCCGAAACCGCGCGCTCCGCGACCGCCGCCTATACGCTGATCGACCGCGCCTTGTTTGAATTTGACGCCGCGCGCAAACGGCCCAAACATATCAGCTTTCCGATCGGAGTGTTGCAAGGGGCGGCCGACACAGACATTCCCGCACCCCGGCCCGACGTGTCACTGCCCGACCCGCTGGACGGGCAAATCATGGCACTGGCCACATTGTTGCAAAACGCCCGCAGACCGCTGTTCATCTTTGGCGGCGGGGCGGTGCATCTCGACTTTGCAAGCGACGTGATGGCGCAGTGGGGGGCGGCCAGCCTGACAACCTACGCCGGGCGCGGCATCATTGCGCCCGACGATCCACTGCACTTTGGCGCTGCCCTTGCACGCGGGTCCAGTGCGGATGTGATCGGTAGCGCCGATCTGGTTGTCGTCATGGGATCAGAACTGTCAGAGGTCGACCTGTGGCGTGACGCTCTGGGCCACACTTGCCCGTTGGTGCGGGTCGATATCGACGCGGAGGTGCTCTGCGACAGGCATGGCGCCGAGCATGTGATCCTCGCCGATTGCTTTGCTGTGCTCGACAAACTGTCCGAGGTGCTGGACGCGCCGCTTGAGACCACTTGGACCGCACAAGAGGTCGTTGATGCCCGCGTGAAATGGCGCGCCGAGATCGAAATGGAACGGCCCGGTATTGTGCCTGTGGCCGATGCGCTGCGCGCCGCTTTGCCTGCTGATACCATGATCTTTTCGGACATGACGCAATTCGCCTATGCGGCCAAAGAAATTTGGCCGATGGATCGCGCCGCGCATTGGCACCACCCTTACGGCTTTGGCACGCTTGGCTATGCCTTACCCGCGGCAATCGGCGGTAAAATCGGCGTGGGCGACCAGCCGGTCGTGGCCATCGCCGGTGACTACGGCTTCCAATATTCCCTGCAAGACCTGATGGTTGCAGTGGAACTGGAACTTTCCTTGCCAATCATCATCTGGGACAACGGCAAGCTGGGCGAGATTGAGGACAGCATGGTGCAAGCGCAGATCGCCCCCAATGCGGTGATCCAGAAAAACCCCGATTTCGTGAAGCTGGCACAGGCCTACGGCGCCGCCACCGCCGCGCCCAAATCACTTGATGCTTTGAAAAACGCGGTGCGCATTGCCTTAGCAACAAACGGCCCGACCCTGATCCACGTGACCTCCGACATCTGCGCTTAGCGGCGGAGTTTGCTACTGATCCAACGTGTCAGGCATGACCGCATCAAAGGTGGTGAAACTCGCGCGCATCTGGTCAAGGATCAGGCGCTGGCTTTGCGCGTCAGCGGCGGGTAAAATCAGGCTGAACCCCTTGATCGCGCCATCCTCAAGTCTGGCATAGGTATAGGCGCGGATATCAGCACTGATGCCCTCAATCTCGAACGCATCCTCGCCCAAGCTGCGCGGCCCGTTGCGCGGCACAACCGACAGGCTCTGCATCATCTGGTAAAGCTGCGCCAAACTCTTTGCATCACCCGCTTGGCTGATCAACATCACCCGTGTGCCACTGTCACCTACGGGGTCAAAATGCACAAACGGCGGCTCATATGACCCGAATGCGACCATCTGCGTCGGGATCAACATCTCGATCCCCGCAACATCGGCGCGCACCAATTGCAAAACAATGCTGTCACTTGCGGCTTCATAAGCGGCCAGCAAAGCCTCTCGCTGGCTGATATTCAACGCCCCGTTTGGCTCTTCGCCGCGTGCCTGCTGCCATGTGCGGATCGCAGCGCGGGTGGCGCGCCCGATCATCCCGTCAACCGGCCCGTCATAGACCCCCGCAAAACGCAATGCGCTCTGCAATGCGCGGCGCTCGCTACCGTTCAATAACCCGTCTACGCCCGCTTCCTCGCGCATCAACTCCTCAGGCTCCACCGGGTGCTCATGGTCAGGCGTGCCTGTGGCCACAGCTTGGGCCGCTGGCGCCGCCACAATGCCCTCGGGCAAAGGCCGCGCCGCCGTTTGCGCGCCGACACCAATGGGATAGAACTGTTGGCGAAACCTTGCCCCGTCGGTCACAAAACTATCCGCAGCGATCTGGCCGCTGGCGCGCAGCTGGCGCAACACCGCCTCTGCATCACCGCGCGCATAAGGGCCCAGCACCACCGCATACCAGCGCCCGCCCAGAAAATACCCCGACACATCATCCAATTGTCCAGCGTAGGCTCTGGCGCGGCCCTGTGCCTGCGAAAGCGTCGGCTGCGCTTCGATCTGCACCCAGACCGTGCTTTGGGCCATCGCAGGCAGTGACGCGAATGTGATAAAAAGCGAAGCAAGAAATACGCGGATCATGAGAACCCCAATTTGGAAAAATACACAGAATCTTTTGACGTTTTCCAGAATTTAACAGCACATCGGCAGCGCGCAGCAGGAATCGACCCTAGTGACCAAGAATTTACCAGCCGTGGCCTAATTGACCCTTCCGGCCCGCCCCCGTAAGAGAAGGGCAACAGGCGATGAGGGTAAAGATGACCGACAAACCACGCAGTTTTCAGGAAATCATCCTGCGGCTCCAAACATATTGGGCCGCCAAAGGCTGTGCCATCCTGCAACCCTATGACATGGAAGTGGGGGCTGGGACGTTTCACCCTGCCACAACCCTGCGTGCGTTGGGTAGCAAGCCTTGGGCGGCGGCTTACGTGCAGCCCTCGCGCCGCCCCACCGACGGGCGCTACGGCGAAAACCCCAACCGGCTGCAACACTACTACCAATATCAGGTCATCATCAAACCGAGCCCGCCGGACCTACAAGACCTCTACCTCGGCTCTCTCAAAGCAATTGGCATCGACGCCTCGGTGCACGACATCCGCTTTGTCGAAGACGACTGGGAAAGCCCGACACTGGGCGCTTGGGGGCTTGGCTGGGAGGTCTGGTGCGACGGCATGGAAGTATCGCAATTCACCTATTTTCAACAAGTGGGCGGGCACGACTGCAAGCCGGTATCGGGTGAATTGACCTATGGGCTGGAACGGCTGGCAATGTATGTGTTGGAATGCGACCACGTCATGGACATGCCGTTCAACGACCCCGCGTCCCCCATCGCGCTAACTTACGGCGACGTGTTTTTGCAAACCGAACAGGAATACGCGCGCTGGAATTTCGACGTGGCCGACACCGACACGCTGCTGCAACACTTCAAAGACGCCGAGGCCGAATGCGCTCGCATCCTTGATCTGCCCGCAGACGACCCCAAAACCGGACGGCGCATCATCATGGCACATCCGGCCTATGATCAATGCATCAAGGCCAGCCACGTTTTTAACCTGCTTGACGCTCGCGGTGTGATCTCGGTCACCGAACGTCAGGCCTACATCGGACGCGTGCGTGCATTGGCCAAGGCCTGCGCGGATGCATTTGTTCTCACAACAGCAGGCGGATTTTCAACATGACCGGTAAATCAATCATCTTGACAGGCAAAACAATCATCTTGGGAATGCTGGGCATCGCATTGCTGACAGGCGGATCAATTTACTACCTACAGGTCTACGCCTATTACGAAGACGTCACCGCACAAGTTGAAAAAATACAACTTACCTCGGCATCGACCGGTCAAACCGAGAACATAATGTTCGAAAACGTAAAGGCTATTGACAGCAATTCCAGCCCGCTGCGCTATCGGGCCTGCTTTGATGTGACCCAATCATTGGACGCAATGACCGCTAATTACGAAATCTACGATGATATCGCACCACGGATTGCGCCCGGGTGGTTCGATTGCTTTGATGCCGAACAAATCGGCAACGACCTCGAAGCAGGCCTCGCCACAGGCTTTCTCGGCGTCAGGGATTTCAAATACGGCATCGACCGTGTGGTCGCGGTCTACCCCGACGGGCGCGCCTACTCGTGGCACCAGATCAACCCGTGCGGCGATGTGGTCTTTGACGGCCGGCCCGCGCCAGCGGATTGTCCGCCTGTCCCCGAAAGCCTGAAATAATGCCCGACCTGCTGATTGAACTCTTCTCCGAGGAAATCCCCGCGCGGATGCAAGACAAAGCCGCCGCAGACCTGAAAAAACGGGTCACCGACGGGCTGGTCGAGGCTGGACTGACCTATAAATCCGCCGCCGCCTTTTCCACCCCGCGCCGCTTGACCCTGTCGGTCGAAGACCTGACCGCCAAAAGCAACCCGCAGCGCGAGGACCGCAAAGGCCCCAAAGTGGGCGCGCCAGAGCAAGCCATCGACGGCTTTTTGCGCGGCGCAGGCGTCTCTCGCGAGGCCTTGGAAATCCGCGACGATAAAAAGGGTCAAACCTACTTTGCCGTGATCGAAAAACCGGGGCGTCCGGCCGCCGATATCATCGCCGAAGTGCTGGAAGACACCATCCGTAATTTTCCATGGCCCAAGTCCATGCGCTGGGGCGCGGGCACGCTGAAATGGGTCCGCCCGCTTCACTCGATCCTGTGCATCCTGACCGACGAGGCAGGCGCACAGGTCGTGCCAATGGACGTGGACGGGATCACATCTGGCGCGCAAACCCGCGGCCATAGATTCCTGTCTCCAAACGCATTTAATGTAGTGTCTTTCGAGGATTACGAGACGAAGTTAAAGCGCTCCCATGTCATGTTGCGCGCGGGCGATCGGGCCGATGCGATCTGGCACGATGCCACCAATCAGGCCTTTGCGCTGGGTCTGGACGTGGTCGAGGACAAGGGCCTTTTGGCCGAGGTCGCAGGGCTGGTCGAATGGCCCGTTGTGCTGATCGGGCAGATTGACGAGGCGTTTTACGGCCTGCCAGATGAGGTGCTGAAAACCTCGATGAAAGAACACCAGAAATTTTTCTCGGTGCGCGACCCGAAATCAGACCAGATCACCGGTTTTGTGACCGTCGCCAACACCGTCACTGCCGACCACGGCGCGACCATTCTCAAGGGCAACCAAAAAGTGCTTTTTGCACGGCTTTCCGACGCCAAATTCTTCTGGGAAAACGACCTGCGCATCGCCAAGGCCGGAATGCAGCCGTGGCTCGACAGCCTGTCAAATGTGACCTTCCACAACAAACTTGGCAGCCAGAAAGATCGCGTTGACCGCATCATCGCACTCGCTCGCGACATCGCGCCCATCGTTGGCGCAGACGCTGACGAGGTAGCCGAGGCCGCCCGCGTCGCCAAAGCCGATCTCTCCTCAGAGATGGTCTATGAATTCCCCGACCTGCAAGGGCTGATGGGCCGCTACTACGCCCGTGAAGCAGGCCTCTCGGACGCCATTGCCGCCGCCGCGCAAGAGCATTACTCGCCGCTCGGCCCCTCCGACGACGTGCCAACAGCCCCCGTCTCCGTGGCCGTGGCGCTGGCCGACAAGATCGACACCCTCACCGGATTCTGGGCCATCGACGAAAAACCCACAGGCTCCAAAGACCCCTTCGCGCTGCGCCGCGCCGCTTTGGGTGTGATTAGGTTGGTTTTGGAGAATGATGTTCGGTTGCATGTGAATCTGATTGTCCATCATGCCAATAATCAGATCTCTGACCAATGGCATAAGAAGATCGAGTTTAAGAGAAATCAGCTTTCTGACTATGCGGCCAATAGCGGTATATCGATTGAAAAAGCTAGTTCTATCCTTTTCAAAGACGTAAATCAGGCCGTGTCAGAAGATGCACAAATGATGGGTTTTGAAATGAACTGGGTTGTTACGGAACAACGCGAAAACCTCCTTTCCTTCTTCCACGACCGCCTGAAAACCTACCTCAAAGATCAAGGCATCCGCCACGACATCATCGACGCTTGCATCACGATGCCGGGCAATGACGACCTGACCCTGCTGGTCAAACGCGCCCGCGCGCTCTCCGAAACCCTGTCCACCGACGATGGTGTCAACCTGATCCAAGGCTTCAAGCGCGCCAACAACATCCTGACCCAAGCCGAAGACAAAGACGGCGTTGAATATTCCTATGGCGCAGACATCAAACACGCCGAGGCCGGTGCCGAAACCGATCTGTTCACCGCCCTTGATAGCGCGGAGGCCGTGATCACCCCCGCAATGAAAGCGGAGGATTTCGGCACAGCCATGACCGCTATGGCGGGCCTGCGCGCACCCATTGATGCCTTCTTCACGGATGTGCAGGTCAATGCCGATCAACAGGTGGTCCGGCGCAACCGGCTTAACCTTTTGTCGCGTATTAGAAAAATCTGCCTCTCGGTCGCCGATTTGACCCGTATTGAAGGCTAGTCTGTCCTTTACCTAAAGGGCAAACTCCCCCTATGCTGCGCACACATAAGGAATGGTGCTGCAGTGCAGAATGAATTTAAATGCGAACCCGTCACGCTTGTCACAGCCACCGCGTTGATGTCGCCCGTGGTGCATGGCGGGCGGGCCAAATGCCTGCAACGTCTGGTGCGGCTCGACATGCCGGTGCCGGTCACCGTCGCGCTGTCCTTTGACGCGGTGCACCAGATCGCCATCGGCGAGATGCCCGATATGGCCGCGATCCTAGCGCCTTTTGGCGACGACCCGCTGCTGTCGGTGCGCCCATCCAGTGAAGACCCCGATTGGGGTGGGCCCAGTGCGATCTTGAACATCGGCATGAATGACGCGCGCTATGCGGCGATGTGCACCTCGCTGGGCAAATCGGCTGCCACCGCGCTTTACCTCAAATTCCTGCGCTCGTTTGCCGTGCATGTCTCGCGGCTCGACCCCGAGGCCTTTGATATCCCCGCAAACGCGGATGAAAAAACCCTCGCCCATATGCTTGAGGCCTATGAATTCGAGACCGACACGCCATTCCCGCAAAGCGTCGAAGTGCAGCTTGGCGAAGTCCTGCGTTCTATGGCGCGCGCATGGGATGGCACTACCGCGCGATTATTGCGTCAAGCCAAAGGCGCGCCCGCTGACGCAGGGCTGGGGTTGGTTGTGCAGGCCATGGCACTGGGAGTGGGCGAAGTGATCAGCGGCTCGGGCGTCATCCAATACGTCGACAGTGCCACGGGGATGCCGCAAATCACCGGTCGCTATCTGGGCCAAAGTCAGGGACGCGACGCCTTGGGCGATGTCAAAGGCGCGATCTACCTGACCAAAGATGACCGCGGCCCCTCGCTTGAGGACCGCAGCCCTGAAATCTTTGCCGCATTGCTGGCCATCGGCAAAACCTGCCGCGAAAAACTGCGCGAAGAAATGCAGGTCGAATTCACCATCCAGAACAACAATCTGCATATCCTTGATGCGGTGCGGGTGCAGCGCGCCTCTCGGGCCTCGGTGCGGATTGCGGTTGCTCTGGCCGAAGACGGGATCATCCCGCGCGAGGAGGCGGTGATGCGGGTCGAACCCACAGCGCTCTCGGAACTTTTGCACCGGCAAGTCGACCCGACAGCACAGCGTGAACGCATCGTCACCGGCATCGCCGCCAGCCCCGGTGCTGCATCCGGCCACATCGTGCTGACCGCCTCGGAGGCCCAAGCCAGTGCGGCGCGTGGCGAGCCATGCGTGCTTGTGCGCCGCGAAACCACCCCTGAAGACATCCGCGGAATGCACGCCGCCGTCGCCGTCCTGACCATGCGCGGCGGTGTGACCAGCCATGCGGCCGTGATCGGGCGAGGGCTTGGTGTGCCCTGCGTGGTGGGGGCCTCGGACCTCGTGATCGACCGGAAGAAACAAGCCATCGTGGCCCCCGACGGGCGCCGGTTTAACGCAGGTGACATGATCACCGTCGATGGCACGACCGGCGATGTGCTTGCGGGGGAACCTGCGATGGTCGAGGCGACTTTGGACCAAACCTTCCGGACCTTGCTCGATTGGGCTGACGATTCGCGTGATATCGGGGTGCGGGCCAACGCCGATACCCCCGCCGACGCCCAAACTGCGCGGAATTTCGCCGCCGAAGGCATCGGACTGTGTCGCACAGAGCACATGTTCTTTGAGGGCGACCGGCTCGGGGTCATGCGTGAAATGATCTTTGCGGGTGGCGGCGACGACAGGCGCGCGGTGCTCGACAGGCTGCTGCCAATGCAACGCGATGATTTCAAAGAACTTTTCAGGATTATGAAAGGGCTGCCCGTCTGCATCCGATTGTTCGATCCGCCGCTGCACGAGTTTTTACCATCGGGCAAAGCCGGACTTCGCGACCTTGCCGAACAACTGGCCCTGCCGGTGAATACGGTTACCGACCGGGTCGCTGCCCTGTCGGAATATAACCCGATGCTGGGGATGCGCGGCGTGCGATTGGGCATCGCTGTGCCCGAAATTTATGAGATGCAGGTGCGTGCAATCTTCGAGGCAACGGCTGAAATGGCAGCGGGCGGCAATGATGTCGTGCCCGAAATTATGATCCCTCTGGTCAGTGCGATGCGCGAGGTCGAGCTGGTGCAAGCCCAGATCGACGCGGTCGCAGCCTCTGTGCGCGCCGAGAAAAACATCCCCTTCACCTACCGGTTGGGGGTCATGGTCGAAACCCCTCGTGCTGCTCTTCGGGCCGAAGATATCGCCAAGCATACCGATTTTTTATCTTTTGGTACCAATGATTTGACCCAAATGACCTATGGGCTGTCTCGCGATGACGCGGGGCGGTTCATGTCGGCCTATGTGCAACAAGGCGTCTACGCCGAAGACCCGTTTCACACCCTCGATGTCGAAGGGGTCGGCGAATTGCTGTCCATCGGGGCCGCGCGCGGTCGGGCAGGGCGGCCCGATGTGGTGCTGTCGATTTGCGGCGAACATGGCGGCAGCCGCACCGCCATCGCCTTTTGTCGCGCGCAAGGCTTTGACTATGTATCGTGCTCTCCGTTTCGCGTGCCGGTGGCGCGACTTCATGCAGCTCAGCTTGCCATCGCGGATAAATTGGCGGGCGCGGCATAAATCCGCCGCTGAATTGCTGCGGTGCAGCATGGGGTGGACGGATCGTCCACTTTCTCCTAGTAAGCCCATGCCTGCGTGGGGCTGACCACGTGACGCTTTGGATTTTCGCTATGCGATTTACATTTGGACCCCGCCTGAAGGCGGCGCTGACTGCCTGCTTGCTGATGGTGGCGACAGCCCCGCAAGCAGAAGAAATGATCGGCAGCCGGCTTAGCTCACTGCTGGGCCAAGAACGCCAGTCGCTCTCCGTGGTGCCTGACGCGCGCATGAGCGCACTGACAACTTTGCCCACGCGCCAGACCGACAGCGAGCAAGTGACACCCGCCACCTTATCCTATGACCGCGCCTTTATCGCAGCACAGCCAACCGCATCGGGTGATGCGCAGTGGCGTTGCCTGTCCGAGGCACTTTATTTCGAGGCCCGCGGAGAATCCGTCAAAGGCATGTTTGCAGTCGCCGAAGTTATCCTGAACCGCGTCGACCGTGCCGCGTTCCCCGGGACACCTTGTGCGGTGATCAACCAAGGCACCGGACGCAAATTCGCCTGCCAGTTCACTTATACCTGTGATGGTCGCAAAGAAGTCATCAACGATCAGCAGTCTTGGGTCCGTGTTGGCAAAGTCGCCAGACTGATGCTTGACGGCGCGCCACGCACCCTAACGAGCGGAGCTACCAACTATCATACCAAGGCGGTCAGCCCGTCGTGGTCGCGCAAGTTCCCGCGCACGGCCTCCATCGGGTCGCACTACTTTTACCGCCAACCCACGCGCACGGCGTCCAACTAAGGTCGCACAGGCACCGCAGGGTGCCGTCTTTGCATGGCTTGCAAGGGGTCTTTGGGGCGAGTATGCCGCAAGGACCCTTTGATCGAGTAGACCATGACAGATGATATCCGCCTTGCCTTTGCCCATCCCAGTGAACGGGCCGAGGCCAGCGCCGCCGCCCCTTTTGACCGTATTTCCCTGCGCGACTATACTGTCGAGGTCGAAATCGGCGCGTTCCAGTTGGAACGTGGCACCCTGCAACGGGTGAAATTCAACATTGTCGTCGAAGTGACCCCGCTGACCGGCCCGATTGACGACGATGTAGACCGCATCCTGTCGTATGACCGCGTGACCGAAGCCATCACCATCGAATTGGATGCCGAGCGGATCAACCTGCTGGAAACCCTCGCGGCCCGCGTGGCCGAACGGATTTTGCTGGAACCGCAGGCCGAGCGGGTGTTTGTGCGCATCGAAAAACTTGATCGCGGCCCCTTTGCGCTTGGCGTCGAAATCGTGCGCTCGCGCGACGGGGTATCGCACGCGGGTCAGACCCACATCGAGGCGCCGCATCCGCGTGTGCTGTTCTTGACCAACGAGGCTGCCGCATCGCCGCATCTGACCGGCTGGATCGATGCGCTTGCGGCAAAAGACGCGCCGCTGATCATCTGCGTCGCGGCCTCTGATCTGGCGGTGCCGCAAACCGGCCATGCCATGACCCAGCGCCGAATCGACCTTTTGGCCATTGAGCAGAACGCATGGGCACTCGCCGCCCGCGACCTGCGCTGCAAAGTGGTCGCAACTCGCACCGAGCTGGACTGGGCGATGAAAAACGACCAGATCTGCGTCTGGGCCCCGTCGAAAATCGTGCTCGACGCGGTGGACGGCCCCTCCGCAGGGCCGCGCGACGCCTTGGCATTGGCGATGTGGTTTGCGCGCGAAATGCAGGCCAAAGAGGTCTTTGTGATCGGCACCGATGCGCCGGCATCCGATCTGCCGGTGGTGGCCCACCCCGTGGATCGCCGCGTGCTGAAATGAACGACTACTACCGCCCGATCCTGCAGATGTTCGGCCCCATACCTGCGGGGGCGTATCACATCGGCTGGTGCTGGTTCGACCGCGTTGAAGTTCTGGCGCGCAACAGCGCCCCGCAAATTGTTGCGGCCCGCGATATTCCCGCTGGCGCACTAGACCGCCTGACCGCCCCGCGCGCACCCATTGCTGGCATGACCCTGACCACCCCGCGCATCATGGGCATCCTCAACGTGACCCCTGACAGCTTTTCGGATGGCGGGCTGTTCACTGACCCCGCCGCTGCCTGCGCCCATGCGCTGGATATGGTGCAGGCCGGGGCTGATATCATCGACATCGGCGGCGAAAGCACGCGGCCCGGTGCGCGAACGGTAGGCCACGCCGACGAAATCGCCCGGACCGCCCCCGTCGTCGCTGCCATCCGGGCGCGCAGCGACATTCCGATCTCGATCGACACCCGCAAATCAGACGTCGCCCGCGCCGCCCTCACCGCCGGTGCTACAGTGATTAACGATGTTTCGGCCATGACCTATGATCCCGCCATGGCACAGACCGCCGCCACCTCGGGCGCGCCAATCTGCCTGATGCACGCCAGCGGCGACCCCGCCACCATGCAAAACGACCCGTCCTACGACAACGTGCTGCTCGACGTTTATGACTTTCTGGCCACACAGATCAGTTCCGCCACGGCGTCCGGTATCCAGCGCGACCGGATCATCGTGGACCCGGGCATCGGCTTTGGCAAAACCCTCGACCATAATCTGACACTGCTGCGCGGATTGTCGCTGTTTCACGGGCTTGGCTGCGCAGTGCTCTTGGGCGCCTCGCGCAAACGGTTTATCGGCACTCTTGCAAATGCACCCCACGCACGCGACCGCACCGCAGGATCCGTCGCCGTGGCCTTGCACGGCGTCACGCAAGGGGTGCAAATCCTGCGGGTGCACGATACAGTCGAAACACAACAGGCCCTGCGCCTGCAAATGGCAATGGCGGAGCAGCTATGACACGCAAACTCTTTGGCACTGATGGCGTTCGGGGCACCGCAAACCTGCACCCGATGACCGCTGAGATGGCCCTGAAAATCGGGGCCGCCGCAGGGCGCTATTTCCGCAACGACGGGTCCAACGGGCACCGCGTTGTGATCGGCAAGGACACGCGGCTTTCGGGCTATATGTTTGAAAACGCTCTGACCGCAGGGCTGACCAGCACCGGCATGAACGTGCTGCTGCTGGGACCAATCCCGACCCCGGCTGTCGGGCTTTTGACCACCTCGATGCGGGCGGATGTGGGCATCATGATCTCGGCGAGCCACAATCCGCACCACGACAACGGCATCAAATTCTTCGGGCCTGACGGGTTCAAACTGTCCGACGCCGCCGAGGCCGAAATCGAGGCGCTGGTTGCAAGCGCCATCGAGCCTGCCAAGGCCCACAATATCGGGCGGGCCAAACGGATCGATGACGGGCGGTTCCGCTATGCCGAACGCATCAAAACCACGCTGCCTCAGGGGATGCGGCTCGACGGGCTCAAGGTTGTGATCGATTGCGCCAACGGGGCCGCCTATAAGGTCGCGCCCGAAGTGCTCTGGGAACTGGGCGCCACCGTGATCCCCGTGGGGGTGTCTCCGGACGGCTTTAATATCAACGCAGGGTGCGGCTCGACCTCGCCACTGTCGGCGGCCGAAACCATCATCGCACACGGGGCCGATGTGGGCATTTGTCTGGACGGCGACGCCGACCGTGTGATGATACTGGACGAAAACGGCGCGGTGGCAGACGGCGACCAACTCATGGCGCTGCTGGCAGAGCGCTGGGCAGCCTCCGGGCGGCTGAACGGCAACACATTGGTCGCGACCGTCATGTCAAACCTCGGGCTGGACCGGTTTTTGGACCGCAAAGGGCTGACGCTGTTGCGCACCGGCGTCGGCGACCGCTATGTGGTCGAGGCGATGCGCGCAGGCGGCTTTAATCTGGGCGGCGAACAGTCCGGCCATGTGGTGATGACCGACTACGCAACCACCGGCGACGGGCTATTGGCTGGGTTGCAATTTCTGGCCGCGATGCTCGAAACCGGGCAAAAAGCCAGCGCACTGACCCAAAGCTTCGAGACCGTGCCGCAAATGCTTAAAAACGTGCGCTACAGCTTGGGCACGGACCCGATGGCCGCAGCAGCCGTCAAGGCGGTGATCGCCGATGCCGAGACTAAACTGGTGGGCAAAGGCCGTCTGCTGATCCGCAAATCGGGCACCGAACCCTTGGTGCGTGTGATGGCCGAATGCGAAGACGCGGATCTGTTGGCACAGGTCGTGCACGGCATCGTGGCCGAGGTCGAACAGGCGGTCTAGGCCCGCCTTGCAAAAATCCGCCGCAGGCTGTTCCACTGGCTGATCAGCAAGCCGATCATGATCAGCGCAAGGGCCGCAAAAAACCGCAGCGGCAGCACCTCTGACAACACAAAGGCGCCAAAAATCATCGCCCAAACAGGCACTTGGTAATTCACCAGCGTCATAAACACCGCCCCCGCACTGCGAATTGTGGTGACCCGCAACAGCGCCGCAAGTGCTGTGGGCACGATCCCCAAAAAGACAATCGCAATCGTCGATTTTGTGTCCGTCATCTGCGGCACGCCTTCGAAAATCAGCATCGCAGGGATCAAGGTCACAGCCCCCACCACTAGCAAAAGTGCGGCCATGGTGATCGCATCGATCGGCGGACACCGGCGGGTCATCACGCTTGAGATCGCATAGGACAGCGCGGCGGCAATGCAGGCAATTTGCCCCAATGGCTCCAGCCCCGTGCCTATGCGCAATACCGACGGGCCAATCAACACAACTGCGCCGGTGAACCCCACAATAACCCCAAGAAAATTGCGGGTGCTTAGCTTTTCATCGGTGAAAAAATGCGCCAGCGGCAAGACAAACAACGGCAGCGCCGCCATCGAAATCCCCGCAAAGGCCGACGGCACATATTGCTGGCCCCAACTCAACAACGCAAAAGGCAGCGCCGTGTTCAGCACTCCGATCACAACCAGATATTTGACCATGCGGGCATCAAACACCGGCATCGGGCGCTTCATGGCGCGCATCAAGGCCAGCAGGGCCACGGCGCCCAGCGTGGTGCGCGCGCTTGCCACCGTCAACGGGCCGTATCCTTGCAAGGCAATTGAGACGACCATAAAGGTGCCGCCCCAGATCAGGCCAAGCGCCAGAACCGACAGCCAGTTCGCCAAGGTTGGTTGGGTTGCCATGTTAAGCCTTGAGAAAAAATGTTTTCGGCGGATGAGGTTTTGAAAAAGGGGCGCCCCATAGGGACGCCCCGAAAGATGGGTTAAAACCCATCCTACGATGTAGCGCTTAGTTCTTGGCTTTGTCGACCATCTTGCCCGCCGAGATCCATGGCATCATGGCGCGTAATTTACCACCAACCTGCTCGATCTGGTGCTCGTCATTGGACCGGCGCGATGCTTTGATCGTGGGCTGACCAACCGCATTTTCCAGCATGAAATCGCGCACAAACTTGCCCGACTGGATGTCGTCCAGAACCGCCTTCATACGCGCCTTTGTCTCGACATAGGGCAGGATGCGCGGACCGGACACATATTGACCGTATTCAGCCGTGTTGGAGATCGAATAATCCATATTGGCGATACCGCCCTCATAGATCAGATCCACGATCAATTTTGTTTCGTGCAGACACTCGAAATAGGCCATCTCAGGCTCGTAACCTGCTTCCACAAGGGTCTCGAAACCCATGCGGATCAACTCGACAATCCCGCCGCAAAGCACAGCCTGCTCGCCGAACAGATCGGTTTCGCATTCCTGGCGAAAATTGGTCTCGATTATGCCGGACCGACCGCCACCAATGCCCGAGCAATACGACAGACCGGTCTCCATCGCCTTGCCTGTCGCATCCGTGTGCACCGCCACAAGGCATGGCACGCCGCCGCCTTTGGTAAACTCGCCGCGCACCGTGTGACCGGGGCCTTTTGGCGCCATCATGATCACGTCGATACCGGCCTTTGGCTCGATCAGGCCAAAGTGCACGTTCAAGCCATGCGCAAACGCAATCGCCGATCCGGGCTTGATGTGGTCTTTGACATATTTGGTATAGGTCTCGGCCTGCAACTCGTCGGGCATCGTGAACATGATGAGATCACACCAAGCAGCGGCTTCCGAGATGCCCATAACCTTCAGGCCTTCGCCTTCGGCTTTGGCTTGGGAAGGCGAGCCTTCGCGCAATGCCACAACAAGGTTTTTGGCACCGCTATCGCGCAGGTTCAGCGCATGGGCGTGGCCTTGGGAGCCGTAGCCGAGGATGGCTACTTTTTTGTCTTTGATGAGGTTCACATCGCAATCACGGTCATAATAAACGCGCATGGGGGCGGTCCTTTTTGTTGGTTTCTGGGGTGATGTATAACGGGTGTTTTGTGACTTTGGGAGGTTTGGGCTTTGCATATTTTTACTTTGAAGAAACTTGTTATGTGCCAAATTACCAGATAATGGTGTTTTCATGCTTGATACGGAGTCCCGCGCGATTTTGCGCCATTTTCAAAACGATCCCACGCTGACCGCGCCAGACTTGGCGGCGCTGACGGGGCTGTCGGCAGGGCGTGTGGCGCGCCGGTTAGAAAAACTGGCGGCGGACGGGGTTTTGCTGGGCCAAGTCGCGGTCATCGACTGGGCCGTTTTGGGCTATGCGGTGCAGGTGTCGTTGCGCGTGACGCTGGACAAAACCGTGTCGCGGGCCTTTGATGATTTTCTGGCTGCGGCGCGTCTGGTGCCCGAGGTTCTGGAAATCCAAACCTTTCTGGGCCGCGTGGACGTGCGGCTGTCACTCGTGGCGCGTGATCTGGCGCATTACCAGCAGATTTACCGCGACCAAGTGCTGACCCTGCCGCATATCGCGGATATCGAGGCGCTGATGACGGTCGCGCAGATCAAATCCGACAGGGTGTTGCCGCTATGAATTTTGATGATCTGGACCGCGATATCCTGCGCGCGCTTTATACCGATGCAAGTGCGTCCACCAGTCAGCTCGGGCGTCGTTTTGGGCTAAGCCAGCCCGCCATGTGGCGGCGCATCAAACGACTGGAGGAGATCGGCGTTCTTAAAGGGCGCGCCTTGGTGTTGGACGCGCAGAAGGTTGGCTTTGGTGTGACTGTATTCTTGGGCGTGAAGCTGGCGACCAAGGGCCGCGTCAGCCTTGAGGATTTTGAACGCGCGGTCGGTGCGATCCCCGAGGTGCAGACCGTCGAGCTGGTTTTGGGACTATATGATTACCGGCTGCGGGTGGTGGCGCGTGATCTGGCGGATTTCGAGAGGGTGCTGCGCCGCCGTGTGATGACCCTGCCGGGTGTCGGGAATGTCGAGGCGAATGTGCTTTTGTCCGAAGAACGCAGACCGGGCCCGATTTGAGCAGGGCACGCAGATAGACTTTGCCATCCTTGCGAGACACAGTCATGTTGGCCGCAAATTTGATGGAGAAAAACATGACACGCACCCCAGTTGACCCCGATGGCCTGATGGAATTTTCGGTGGTTTTTACCGACCGGTCGTTGAACCATATGTCCAAGGTGTTCCAATCCGTGATGACGGATATTTCAGGCATGTTGAAAGAGGTCTACGCAGCAGACGAAGTGGCGCTGGTGCCCGGCGGCGGCAGTTTTGCGATGGAGGCCGTGGCACGTCAGTTCGGGGCAGGGGCCCATGCGTTGATTGTGCGCAATGGCTGGTTTTCCTACCGCTGGACCCAGATATTCGAGGCTGGAAATTTCACTGCAAAAACAACGGTCTTGAAGGCGCGCCAAGCTGGTAACGACAGCCGTGCGCCGTTTGCGCCGGCACCCATCGCAGAGGTGGTGGCCGCCATCCGAGAGGCCAAGCCCGACGTGGTGTTCGCGCCGCATGTGGAAACCAGCGCGGGGCTGATCCTGCCTGATGACTACCTCAAGGCGATGGCGGACGCGGCCCACGAGGTTGGCGCATTGATGGTGCTGGATTGTATCGCAAGCGGCTGCATATGGGTCGATATGAAGGCCACGGGCGTGGATGTGTTGATCTCTGCACCACAAAAAGGCTGGTCGGCGACACCCTCTGCGGGGTTGGTGATGATGTCGGACCGCGCAGCGGCGCGCATGGCGGATACAACATCCGACAGCTTCGCGATGGATTTGAAAAAATGGCGGTCAATCATGGCGGCCTATGAGGGCGGCGGTCATGCCTATCACGCGACTTTGCCCACCGACGGGCTGCGCGCATTCCGCGATACAGTGGCCGAGACCAAGGATTACGGGTTTGAAAAACTGAAAGCGGCGCAGTGGGCCTTGGGCACGCAGGTCCGCGCGCTTCTTGCCGCGAAAGGCGTGAAATCGGTGGCCGCCGATGGCTTTGCCGCACCGGGCGTTGTGGTCAGCTATACCGATGATCCATTGGTGCAAAACGGGTCGAAATTTGCAGCTCAGGGCATGCAGATTGCCGCAGGTGTGCCGCTGCAATGTGACGAGCCAGAGGATTTCCGCACCTTCCGGCTGGGTCTGTTCGGCTTGGACAAATTATACGATGTCGAGGCCACGGTGGCCCGTATGACGCCGGTTCTGAACGCGGTACTTTAGCCGCGCGCGCCCAAGCCCAATGCCATCAATTTGCGGCGGATCGGGGCGGCACCATATAGCGCCTTGATCCCCGCAGCCCGCAGGTCTTGCACTGCTGGATTGCCCGCAATCGAGGCCCGGTTCAGCGCGTCAATGCCGTTGACCCGCAGTCGGATATCGCCATGCCGCGCCTTTTGGTAAGCGTCCAGCATCGTGCGTCCGCCGAGGTCACCCACATGGGTTTTGGCCAGATCGAGCAGGCAAGCCAGATCGGCCAGCGACATGTTCAAGCCCTGCGCCCCGATTGGCGGGACCACATGGGCGGCCTCTGCGACCAAGGCGGTGCGCGCAGCGGTCAGGGTGCTGGCGCATTGGCTGATAATCGGCCAGACACTGCGTTTGGAGGCCAGTGTTAGCGGCCCGTAGGTGCCCGCCGACCGGTCGGTGGCTGCCGCACTAAAGGCCGCGTCAGTCAGGGTCATCAGGTCTTGCACGACGGGACCCATTTGCATCCAGACCACAGCCGAGCAGGGTTTTCCTGCCAGATCGGGCAGGGGCACCAGTGTGAAGGGGCCGCCGGCGCGGTGCACTTCGGTTGAGATATTGTTGTGCGGCGCGTCATGGGTGACGGCGAAGGTGATTGCTTTTTGTCCATAGCGCGTTGTTTTTACATCAATATTTGCGGATTTACGCACAGGGGATCCGCGCCCGTCCGCCCCGATCACCAGTTTGGCACGCACCGCGCTGCCATCGGTCAACCGCACCAATGCATAGGCCGAGCGCGCCACCATATCGCCAAAGCCGGTGCCGGTTTTGAAGGTCACATTGGGTAATTCGTCCAGTCGCGCAACCATTTCGCGCCGCAGCAGCCAGTTGGGTAGGTTCCAGCCAAAGGGTTGCGTCGACACGTCGGCGGCATTGAAATCGGCGTTGGTGCGGATGGCACCGTCAGGCCCGCTGGCGTCCACAATGCGCATGATCTGCAAGGGGGCGGCATGAGAGGCGAGCCTGTCCCACAGCCCTGCGCGGTCCAGAAATGCCTTGGCGGGTTGCAAGAATGCGGTGGTGCGCAGGTCGGCGCCTTGTGCGGTATCGGTTGTGACGGGGGCGGCGGGGTCGACGATGAGCACGCGGAACCCTGCCGTGCCAAAAGCGGCCGCAGCGGTTAAACCCGCCACGCCGCCGCCTGATATGAGGATGTCTGTTTCGATGCGGTCCATAACCTAGACATAGGCCTGTGGGGCGGTTTGCGAAAGGGGCAAGCTGCGCCCTGCGACAACGGATGCCAATTTTGCGGGGTGGTCGGTTTGGCTTGCCGTGGCGGGGTGCGCGCGGCTAGGGTGCAGCCAGATGAGAGGTCCCGAGATGACAGAGAGCCGCAGCCCGCAAAAAGACGCCTATGGTTTGATCCTCGAAGCGATCGACAGCCATGTTTACACGCCGGGGGACCGGTTGGTTGAAAGCGAGCTTGCGGAGCGTTTCGGGGTGTCGCGCACGCCGATCCGTGAGGCGCTGCAGCGGTTGGAGACCCAGAACTTGCTGACCCGCGACGGGCGATCATTGATTGTGGCCTCGCTTGATCACAGCCAACTGTCAGAGCTTTATGCGGTGCGCGGCGAGTTGGAGGGCATGGCTGCGCGATTGGCAGCAAGGCACGCGGCCCCCGAAGAGGTGGCGGTTTTGCGTGATATGTTGAATGAGGACATGCATTTGGCACATGATCCCGCAGCGCTTAGCCGTGCCAACAGGCGGTTTCACAAACAGATCCATCTGGCCTCGCATAACCGGTTTCTGGTGCGGCAACTGGATCTTGTGCACCGCTCTATGGCGCTGCTGGCGACCACATCGCTGGCCGCTGAGGGGCGGGCTGCGGGCACATTAGAGGAACATGCGCGTATTGTCGCGGCAATAGAGGCGGGTGACGGCGATGCGGCCTATGCCGCGCTGCGCGATCATATCTCCAAGGCGTATAAAACCCGTCTCAAGCTTGATGCGAAGGCGGTCGAGGCGGCGCAGTAGCGGGTTTTGGCAACAACACGCCGTGCATGGTCTTGTCCCAGTAAAACGGCTTCCACGCCAGTTCCAGCAGGCCCTTGTAGGCGGCAAGGGCGGCCAATGGAAAATACACCTGCAAGGTCAGCGCCCATTTGAACAGCCACATTTTGCCTGCCGCCTTGAGCGCGATGCCCGCGACGATCAAATTCACGATCTCGGAGGTGAAAAACAGCCCCGCCAAACCCCAGACCAACGGGGTTGGCAGCAGGTTGAAAACCGGATGCGGCACTCCGAAAGGGATCAACCAGAACGACCAGAGCACCGGCTGCAAGACAAATTGCGACAGCGTGCCGAGGAACAACAGTTGCAGGCCCCAAAACCGCTTTGCGCCCAGATCACGCCAGAGTTTGCGCGGATCGCGCATATGCACCGCATAGGTGATCGCATAGCCCTTGAGCCAGCGCGACCGCTGTTTGACCCATGGCCATGCGCGCCCGTTTGCCTCTTCGCCGGTTACCGAATTGATCAACTCGGTGCGGTAACCCGCGCGCGCAAGCCGTACCCCCAGATCGGCGTCTTCGGTCACGTTATGGGCGTCCCAACCGCCAAGGCTTTCCAGAATATCGCGACGGAAAAACAGCGTGGTCCCCCCCAGAGGCACCACAAAACCCATGCGCGCAAGTCCGGGCAGCACGATCCTGAACCATGTGGCATATTCGATTGTAAAACAACGAGTTAACCAGTTTGTGCTGTCATTGTAATAGTCCAGAATACCCTGCAAACAGGCCACATCCGGCGCGCAATTTGCAAAATGGACAGCCACAGCGCGCAACTGATCGGGTGCTGGGGCGTCCTCGGCGTCATAGACCCCGATAATGCTGCCACGTGAAAAATCCAGCGCGAAATTCAAGGCACGCGGCTTGGTGCGCAGCGTGCCTTCGGGCACGATCACCGAGCGCATCCATGTCGGTAGGACGGTTTTGCCCAACGCGTCACGGGTGGTCAGATCATCGCCTTCGGTCACAAGGCAGACGTCAAGTAATTCTTGCGGATAGTCGATGTCGCGCAAGCGGGCCAGCAGATGCTCGGCGATTTCAGTTTCGCGAAACAATGGCACCAGCAAGGTGATTTTTGGCAGTCTTGCGGGGGTCACCGGCGGGGCTGTGTCGCGGGATTTGGCGCTGACGCAGGCATATGCGGCGGCGGCTTTTACCCCGGTTGTGAGGGTCAGGATCAGGGTCGTCCATGTGGCCAGAATGGCGAATGTCAGATCCGGCGCAATAAGCCCGAGCACAGCCAGTGCTAAAAGTGCAAGAAATCCGATCACCAAGCTGCGCTGCGCCCGCCACATCCGGCTGCTTTGCGCTTGCGGCACTTTGGTTTCCGCGGCGTGCACTAGCGTGGCGTGACAATGTTCAATCAGGTATTTGTTGATATATTCGGTTGTTGTGATTGCCATGCGGACCGGCCCAAAACGCGCGGTCAATGTGGCAATGTTGCGGTCGAATTGATCGGGGCTATCGGTCAGCACGACTGTATCGCCGCCCATCTTGCGCCATGGCAGCAGGCCGGTTCTGGCGGCATGGGCGGGGCCAAAGATACGCACCAACGACGGTGTGGGCAGCGCCTCGTGCGGGTTGATCAACTGGGTCTGGTAAAGTTGCGAATAGATTTCTGCGATTGCAAGCGCCGCGATGCCAAAGCGGATGGTCAGGACATCGGCCAGCCGTTGCCCGCCTTTGATGGCAATCTCTTGGGCTGATTGCGCATCGTTTTGGGTCAGCAGGCCAGCGCGGACCAGTTGCGCGCACAGCGGGTGACCGCCCTGACCTATGGGCGGCGGCGAAGAGATGGAAAACCGTAGTTGCGCCATGTGAGTAGCCCGTTAGGAACGGGTTAACTTTGACGCATCACGGTTAATACTTGCTTAACAGGTCTTAAGCGGCGGTTTTGCCCATTGCGGCGGTAAACCGTTCAAACAGGTAGTAGCTGTCCTGAGGTCCGGGGCTGGCTTCGGGGTGGTATTGCACGCCGAACACTGGCCGGTCCGCCATGCGGATCCCGCAGTTAGAGCCGTCAAACAGCGACACATGTGTTTCGATCACGCCTGCGGGCAGGGTTTGGCTGTCGACGGTGAAGCCGTGGTTCATCGAAGTGATCTCGACTTTGCCGGTCTCAATATCTTTGACGGGGTGGTTTGCGCCGTGATGTCCGTGGTTCATTTTGATGGTCTGCGCGCCCAGAGCCAGAGCAAGCATTTGATGCCCAAGGCAGATCCCGAAAATCGGCAGGTCGCTTTGAGCCAGTATTTCCTGGATCATCGGGACCGCGTAGGCGCCGGTGGCCGCAGGGTCGCCCGGCCCGTTCGACAAGAACAGCCCGTCGGGCTGATGCGCCAGTATATCGGCTGCCGTGGCCGAGGCCGGCAGCACCGTCACATCGCAGCCCGCAGAGGCAAGGCAGCGCAGGATGTTGCGTTTTGCGCCATAATCAATGGCCACGACTTTGAACTTGGGGTCGGTCTGTTCGGCGTGGCCCACGCCCCAAGCCCAACGCATTTCGCGCCATTTGTAGGACTGCGCGCAGGTGACGTCTTTGGCCAGATCAAGCCCGACCAAGCCGCTGAAGTCACGCGCCTTTTTCACCAAAGCGGCGATGTCGAAGATGCCATCTGGATTGTGGGCCAAGGCGACATGTGGAGCGCCTTGTTGCCGGATCGCACGGGTCAGCCGCCGGGTGTCGATGCCGCCCATGCCGATGCGCCCATGCGCCAGAAGCCAAGGTGACAGCTCTTGCGTATTGCGCCAGTTCGAGGGGGTGGTCGGGTCCCATTTGACGATCATGCCAGCCGCCACGGGGGTGGTGGTTTCGCAGTCTTCGGGCGTGGTGCCAGTATTGCCGATATGTGGAAAAGTGAAGGTCACGACTTGGCCTGCGTAGGACGGGTCGGTCATAATTTCCTGATAGCCGGTCATCGCGGTGTTAAAGCAAAGCTCGGCCACGGTTTCGCCCGTAGCCCCGAAGCCGCGGCCGTAGAACACTGTGCCATCGCTAAGTGCAAGACAGGCTGTCGGTTTGATTTGTTCAGATTGTGCCATCGAAATTTCCCCAAAGCGTGCCAAATTGTGCTGGGTTTACGGGCGCGGGCAGGGCGGGTCAAGGGCCGATCGTGCCAGATAAACAAGGGCAGCAGCGGGCCGATATGGGGTGGTTGTCAGCGCGCGGGCTTCGCTCTATGTTGCGGTTTCGTCCAAGGACATGTTTGAGGAATTCTATGGAAATGCGCGACCGGATCACTGCGGCGTTGAAAGACGCAATGCGAGCCAAAGAGGCAGACCGCCTGTCGACCCTTCGTTTGATCAATGCCGCGATCAAGGACCGTGATATCGCGTTGCGCGGCACGGCGCAGGAAGATGCCGGCGTCAGCGAGGCGGATATTCTGGCCATTCTTGGCAAGATGGTCAAACAGCGCCATGAAAGCGCGCGCGCCTATGAAGAGGGCGGCCGTCTGGAGCTGGCAGAGAAAGAGCTATCGGAGATCAAGATCATCGAGGATTTCCTGCCGCGTCAATTGTCGACGGCCGAAACGGAAACCGCGATTGATACGGCGATTGCCGAGGTTGATGCACAAAGTATCCGCGATATGGGCAAGGTCATGGCGGTGTTGAAAGACAGGTTTACCGGTCAGATGGATTTTGCCAAGGCGGGCCCACTGGTCAAGTCGCGGTTGGGCTAGGGCGGGTTTAACCCGTCTTGCCGCGAGCCGCACAGGGCGGTTTGTAACTCGTCATATAGCGCCAGACGCTCGCTTGCGTCCAGAAACGCGCCGATTTCAACCTCGCGGTCGCCGCCTTTCAAGGTGATATAGTTTTCGACCGGCCCGCCTGTCGGGTGCAGATGGACGCTGGCCCAATAGCGGTTCGCCTGCCAGTGAGAGATTTTTCCCTGCGGGGTCTGGTGGGTCAGATGGATCGTGTCGGCGGTCATCTGCAATTGTTCGAGCGTCTCGCCGCGCCGGTAGCTGGTATGGAGTGCCGCCCAAAGCGCCGAAATTGTGATGGCGAAAAATCCGAGGATCATCCAGAGGTGCGCCGTGCCAAGCAGTGTCAGTAAGGGCAGTGCCACAATAAGCGCCGTGGTTCCGACAAACAGCACAAAGTGTTTGCGCAGCAACGAACGGTAGGGCCAGAGCGCAAGCTGCTGCTCGGCACCGCGGTCGCGTGGATTTGTGGACCATTGGTAGGGCATGGCCCAGAGATAACCCGTTTTGAAATTTTGGCAAATACGCGGTTTATTGCGCTGTCCCGCAAAGCCCCTACCATGCAAAAAGGCCCCGCCGAAACCGGCGGGGCCTTTTTAAGATTTCACAACAGGCGGTCGCTAGTGAGCGTGCCCTTTGTCCCAATCGGACTGCTTTGGCAGTGTCTCGAATGTGTGCTCTGGTGGTGGGCAAGGCAATGTCCACTCCAGTGTATCCGCATATTCGTTCCATGGGTTGTTGACGGTGACCTTGCGGCCCCACTTCAGCGAGTAAACCATCACGCCGATGAAGAACAAGAACGAGGCGAACGAAATGAATGCACCGATCGAGGACACATAGTTCCATAATGCAAAGGCGTCCGGATAGTCGATGTAGCGACGCGGCATCCCCTGACGGCCCAAGAAGTGTTGTGGGAAGAACGTCAGGTTCGAGCCAATAAACATCACCCAGAAGTGCGTTTTGGCGGCCCATTCAGGATACATTTTTCCGGACATTTTCGGGAAGTAGAAGTAGATCCCCGCAAAGATCGAGAACACCGCACCCAAGCTCATGACATAGTGGAAGTGCGCCACGACGTAATAAGTGTCGTGATAAACGCGGTCGATGCCCGCTTGTGACAAGACGATCCCTGTGACCCCACCAACGGTGAACAAAAACAGGAAGCCCATGGCCCAGAGCATCGGTGGGCGGAATTCAACCGAACCGCCCCACATGGTGGCGATCCAGCTGAAGATTTTGACGCCCGTGGGCACCGCAATCACCATTGTGGCCAGCATAAAGTAGGACTGCTGTGTCAGCGACATGCCCACGGTATACATGTGGTGCGCCCAGACGACGAAGCCCAGAACAGCAATTGCGACCATCGCATAGACCATCGGCAGGTAGCCAAAGATCGGCTTTCTGGAGAAGGTCGAGATGACGTGACTGATGATCCCGAAACCCGGAATGATGATGATATAGACCTCGGGGTGACCGAAGAACCACAAGATATGCTGATATAGGACCGGGTCGCCGCCGCCTTCGGGTTGGAAGAAGGTGGTGCCGAAATTCCGGTCTGTCAGCAGCATCGTGATCGCACCGGCAAGCACGGGAAGCGCCAGAAGGATCATCCATGCGGTCACAAAGATCGACCAGCTAAACAGTGGCACTTTGTGCAATGTCATGCCCGGTGCACGCATGTTCAGGAAGGTTGTGATCATGTTGATCGCGCCCAGGATCGAGGAGGCCCCCGATAGGTGCACCGCGAAAATCGCAAGGTCCATCGACATGCCCGTCTCGGAGGTCGAGAGCGGAGGATACATGACCCAGCCGACGCCGGAGCCAAGCTGCCCGTTTCCGCCCGGGGTCAGCATCGAGGCCACACCCAGCGACGTGCCTGCGATATACATCCAGAACGACAGGTTGTTCAGACGCGGGAACGCCATATCCGGCGCGCCGATCTGCAAGGGCATAAGGTAGTTACCAAAGCCGCCGAAAAGTGCAGGGATAACAACAAAGAACATCATCAAGACACCGTGGTAGGTGATCAAGACGTTCCAGAGGTGTCCGTTCGGCGTGCAGGGATTTGCATTATCAACGATAAAGCGCGCCCCTTCGAGGCACATGAACTGCACGCCGGGATACATAAGTTCCATGCGCATATAGACGGTAAAAGCGACGGAAATAAATCCGACGAAGCCTGATACGAACAGATACAGGATCCCGATATCTTTGTGGTTGGTGGACATGAACCAACGGGTGAAAAAGCCCCGTTCGTCTTTGTGGTCATGGCCGTGGATGGCGGCATCTGCCATAGGGCTCTCCTTGGTTTGTCAACATTTGCACATGCCACGAGTCACCTCTGGCAGATGCAATTGCAGTTGTTCTAGAGTGTTGCGCCTGTCGGGGCAATAATTCATCGGCCTGTTGTGCTGGGTTAATTTGGCACACCCCTTGAGGCAGGGCAGGCCGCGATCATATATGACCCCCATAGGCTGGGGCCCGAAGTGGCGCGGTCAAGCCTGGGTGGCGCGCTTTTTGCGGATCAGTCGGCGCGCGGGATAAAACAGCTCTCGAATGTCGCCCGCAAGGCCACATCCACGTCGTCCATCGTCACCGGCAGGCCAAGATCGACCAGTGATGTGACCCCGTGGTCCGAGATGCCGCAGGGCACGATGCCGTCAAAATGGGTCAGATCAGGCTCGACGTTAATAGATAACCCATGAAAGCTGACCCATTTGCGCAGGCGGATGCCGAGGGCTGCGATTTTGTCTTCTTGCAGGGTGCCATCTGCTTGTAGTGGCTTGTCGGGCCGCGTGACCCAGACGCCGACACGCCCCGCTCGCCGCTCGCCTGTGACGTTGAACGTGTCGAGCGTGGCGATGATCCAGTTTTCGATCTGGCACACAAAGGCCCGCACATCGCGCCCGCGTTTGCCCACATCAAGCATGATATAGGCCACCCGCTGTCCCGGCCCGTGGTAAGTATATTGCCCGCCGCGCCGCGCCTCAAAGACGTCAAACCGGTCAGGCGTCAGCAGATCGGCGCGATTGGCAGAGGTGCCGGCGGTATAGAGCGGGGGGTGCTCGACCAGCCAGATCGCCTCGTCTGCGGTGCCTTTGGCGATTGCATCAGCACGGGCCTCCATAAACGCAAGCGCGTGCGGGTAGCTGGTCAGCCCTTGTGATGTGATCCATTCAACCATTTCGCGCCTGTATTGCTGGCCATTTACCCCGCCAGCCATAGCCTCTGATGTGGGTCCGGTTCAAGCAATCCTTACCCGATTTTTGCGTCTGATAAAGACTTGCGGCACTTAGGGCGTTTTCGCTTGGCAAGCCGAAATCTCTGTTCTATAGGCTCCCCAGCCTCGTGCTTTGCGGTCGTGGCGGAATTGGTAGACGCGCAGCGTTGAGGTCGCTGTTCTGTAACAAGAGTGAGGGTTCGAGTCCCTCCGACCGCACCAGATGCCGCGCCGAACAGGCGCATTTATTCCTGAATTTTGCGACGTGGTGGCCTGATTTCAAGGATAGCATAGCCGATTCTTGTGCTTTATGGCATTTGCAATTTTTCCTGTTTGCGCAAACATCACAGGAAAACGGCCTGACGGTGCTTTATTTTTAAGGCGATTTGCCTTCCTAGCAGTGATTTGCGGCACTGGTCGATAAATCAGGTTGCAATGCGGCCACGGCTTTGTTCTGCTGAATGGCAACAACAGCAACGGAATCGTTGCGCATCAGGGAGACACGGTTTGGCCGATGGGACATCCAACAACGCATTCGTTGAATTCGAGCGCGTGCAAAAAAGCTATGACGGCGAGAAACTTGTTGTCAAAGATTTGAATTTGTCGATGCCGAAGGGCGAGTTTCTGACCATGCTTGGGCCATCAGGATCGGGCAAGACGACCTGCCTGATGATGCTGGCGGGCTTCGAGACCGCCACCCACGGCGAGATCCGCCTTGACGGTGTGTCGATCAACCATATCCCGCCGCACAAGCGCGGCATTGGCATGGTGTTCCAGAACTACGCGCTGTTCCCGCATATGACGGTGGCTGAAAATCTGTCGTTCCCTCTGGAAGTCCGCAAGATGGGCAAAAGCTTGCGTGAGGAGAAAGTCATGCGCGCCCTTGGTATGGTGCAGATGCAGGATTTCGCCAATCGGCGGCCAACGCAACTATCGGGTGGGCAACAGCAGCGGATCGCATTGGCGCGTGCGCTGGTATTTGAACCTGAATTGGTGTTGATGGATGAGCCGCTGGGCGCGCTCGACAAGCAGTTACGCGAAACATTGCAATTCGAGATCACCAATCTGGCGCACCAGTTGGGCATTACCGTGGTTTACGTCACCCACGACCAGACCGAGGCCTTGACCATGTCGGACCGCGTGGCGGTATTTGACGATGGCCGTATCCAGCAATTGGCGCCGCCTGACGAGCTATATGAAGCGCCGCAGAACAGTTTTGTGGCCCAGTTCATTGGCGAAAACAACACGCTGGAAGGCGTGTTGAAAGAGGTCAAGGGCGATAGCTGCATCGTGCAGCTTGATAATGGCGATATCATTGATGCGATGCCAGTGAATGTCGGTGCCGTGGGTGAACGCACCAAAGTGTCGATCCGCCCCGAGCGTGTCGAGTTTGACAAGTCCCGGCTAAGCCCTGATGCGCATACGCTGAAGGCCGAGGTGCTTGAATTCATCTATATGGGTGACATTTTCCGCACCCGGCTGCGGGTTGCCGGACGTGATGATTTTGTCATCAAGTCGCGCAACGCGCCTGACCAGACCCGTCTGACCCCCGGTCAAGAGATCGAGATCGGCTGGATGACACAAGATTGCCGCGCATTGGACGCGTAAAGCGTAAATGCTGCAAGAACAGGGGATGTTTTCGCCCGGAAAGCAACCTCACTTATATAATCACCGGGTATCTAACGGGAGACTACGCATGAAAATGACAACAACACTTATGGCGACGACGGCCATGACATTGGCTGCCACATCTGCATTTGCAGACGTGGATATGGCCGATACCATGACAATCGTCAGCTGGGGCGGTGCTTATTCCGCATCACAGCAGGGCGCCTATCACGACCCCTATATGGCCAAGACTGGCATCACGATCATCAACGACGAATCCTCTTCCGAAGCCGTAGCCAAGCTGCGCGCGATGAACGAAGCGGGCAACGTCACGTGGGATCTGGTTGACGTCGAAGCTGCGGATGCGATCCGTCTGTGCGACGAAGGCCTGGCACTGGAAATCGACGTGGACGCAATGCTTGCGCCCGCACCTGATGGCACATCGGCCACAGATGATTTCGGCGATAGCCTGATCTCTGATTGCTTTATCCCGCAGATCGTTTTCTCGACGACTGTTGGTTACCGCACCGACATGGTTGGCGACCGGCCACCTGAAAGCATCTGCGCAATATTTGACACAGACGCCTATCCGGGCAAGCGCGCATTGGCTAAAAAGCCATTGGCAAACGTCGAATGGGCCCTGCTGTGTGACGGCGTTGCAAAAGCCGACATCTATGACGTTCTGGCGACCGAAGAAGGCCAGGCACAGGCATTCGCAAAGCTTGATACCATCAAGGACGATGTGATCTGGTGGTCTGCAGGCGCGGAAACTCCACAGCTTTTGGCCGATGGCGAAGTTGTCATGGGCTCCACGTTCAACGGTCGTTTGTTCTCTGCGATTGCAGAACAGAACCAGCCGATCGGGATGCTTTGGGACGCGCAGATGCTGGACTATGACGGTTGGATCATTCCCGCAGGCCTGTCGGATGCACGTCTTGCACGGGTGATGGATTACGTGAACTTTGCAACAGACACACAGCGTCTGGCAGACCAAGCGAAATACATCTCTTACGGTCCTGCGCGCGCGTCTTCGGCGCCACTTGTTGGTGATCACGGCACATTGGGCATTGCGATGGGCCCTCATATGCCAACAGATCCGGCAAACTCCAAGAACGTGTTTGTGACACAGTATGAGTTCTGGGCAGATTACCGCGACGATCTGGACGCAAAATTCCAGGCGTGGTTGGCACAATAAGCCCGCGACGTAAGGCGGGGTAAAACCCGTCTTACAGCGTAAAAACACCACCGCAGCCCCGCGATATTCGGGGCTGCGGTGCGCAGGAACCCCGCGACAGGATAGGCAATCATGACTGACACTTCCCAACCTTCTGGACCTGTTCTTGCGGCTGACGGGCGACCGCTCAAGGCCTCGCTGAGCCGTGCGCTGCGCCGCGAAAAACTGCGCGCCATGCTGCTGATTGCGCCTTTGCTGCTGTTTATAATGATCACATTTGTAATACCGATCGGACAGATGTTGTTCCGCTCTGTTGAAAACCAGATCGTGAGCGACGTGCTACCGCGCACCACCCAAGCCCTTGATGGCTGGTCGTCTATTGATGGTGCGGCCCCCGACGAAGACGTGTTTTTCGCCCTGACCCAGGATTTGGTTGTCGCCGCCGAGCGCAAGGAGCATAGCCGTCTAGGCTCGCGTTTGAACTATGAGAAAAGCGGTATGTCGTCGCTGTTCCGCAAATCGGGCCGCAATGTTGATGATATTGGCGAAGGCTATGCCGATCAGTTCACAGCGATTGATCCGATTTTGACCGATGCGGCCACATATGCCGCGATGTTTGCCACGCAAGGCTGGACAGATGCGGTTGCGGCTGATGATGGTTTGGCTGTGACGCTGCCGTTCACACTTAACGATGGCGCGGCGGTCACTTTGCCGCGCACTGCGGATGCTTACCGCGAATTTGCGATTTTTAATCAAGAGGTCGACGAAAAAGACCCACGGTCGACCAAGCTGTGGAACAGCGTCCCGTTGGCGCTTTATAATGATCTGCTTGCGGATCCCGCAGCGACCGTGTCCGGCCCCGCCGCAGGTGCAATAGCTGCCGCCGCCGCGGCCGCTGCGTCGTTTGAAACCGAAGTTCTGTCGGCGTCATTCGCCAAGATCGACAAGGACTGGCTAGACCCCGAGGTCTGGACCGTCATCAAACGCTATAGCCCCGACTTTACCAACGGGTATTTCCTGAACGCGGTGGATATGGAAAAGACCGCGGATGGGCCGGCATGGCGCGACGAGGACCAGCAGATTTACCTGAAACTGTTCTGGCGCACCTTGCTGATGTCGATGACGATTACGATTTCGGGCATTTTGCTGGGCTATCCGGTTGCGTGGTTGTTGGCGAACCTGCCGACCCGTCAGGCAAACCTGTTGATGATCCTTGTGCTGTTGCCGTTCTGGACCTCGCTTTTGGTGAGGACCTCGGCGTGGAAAGTGTTGTTGCAACAGCAAGGCGTGATCAATGATATTGTGGTGTGGTTGGGCCTTGTGGCCGATGACAACCGGCTGCAACTGATCAACAACGCCACGGGCACGATCATTGCGATGACGCATATTCTGTTGCCGTTTATGATTTTGCCGCTTTATTCGGTGATGAAAACAATTCCTGTGACCTATGTGCGGGCGGCCAAGTCGCTGGGCGCTACCAATTGGACGGCGTTCTGGCGGGTGTATTTCCCGCAGTCGATCCCGGGCATCGGGGCGGGCTCGATCCTCGTGTTCATCATGTCGATCGGCTATTATATCACGCCCGAAATCGTGGGCGGCACCAAGGGTGTCTTCATCTCGAACCGGATTGCTTATAATATTTCCAGCTCGTTGAACTGGGGCTTGGCGGCCGCACTGGGTGCGATTCTGCTGGCGGTGGTGATGCTGCTGTATTGGGCATACGACCGGATCGTCGGTATCGATAACGTGAAATTGGGGGGCTAGGACATGGCTACTGTTTATAATGGTCAAGTGCCCACACCGACGCTGACGGGCTTTACCATGCCGGTCACGGCGGCACTGGGGGCGCTGTTCGGCTTGATTGCGGGGCAATCGACTGGGCTTGGCGGGTTGCTTGGTATCGTTTTGGGGGCCGCTGCGGGCGCGCTGATCGCCTATGTGCTGGTCAGTTTCATGTCCTATAAGGTAGGCAGACTTGCCGCTATTGGCGTGATCGGACTGCTGGGCGTGGTGTTGGGTGGTCCGCTGGGGCTGATCGTCGGGTTGTCGGCCGGTGCGATTTTGGGCTGGTGCGCCTATTGGCTGCATCTTGGCCGTTACCGTGCAAGCTTGCCGCCCTATGCCACTGCGGGTCAGGTTTTATGGCACAATGCGTTCAAGTTTATCTGTGGCGCGATTTTCTTTTTCCTGATTGCGCCGATCATCACGATCATCCCACTGTCGTTTAACGCGCAGGACTTCTTTACTTTTACGCCAGAGATGTTGTCGCTGGATCCGGCGGGCTATTCCTTGAAGCATTACAAGGACTTCTTTACCAACCCCGATTGGTTGCGGCCGATGAAGAACTCGCTGATTATCGCGCCGTTTGCGACAATCATTTCGGTGTCTTTGGGCACGCTGGCGGCGATCGGGCTTAGCCAGTCGCATGTGCCGTTCCGCCGTGCGATCATGGCGATCCTGATTTCGCCGATGATTGTGCCGCTGATCATTTCCGCCACCGGCATGTTCTTTTTCTACAGCCAGATGGGCCTGTGGATGGAGCAATACCTGGGCTTTTCCAAGACGTTGACCGGCTATATCAAAGTGATCCTCGCCCATGCCGCACTTGGTATCCCGTTTGTGATTATCACGGTGACCGCGACGCTGGTGGGCTTTGATAGCTCGCTGACACGGGCGGCGGCCAATATGGGGGCGACGCCCACGGTGACGTTTTTCAAGATCCAGATGCCGCTGATCCTGCCGGGTGTGATTTCAGGTGCGTTGTTTGCCTTTATCACTTCGTTTGACGAAGTGGTCGTGGTGCTGTTTGTCGGGGCTGCCGCACAGAAAACCCTGCCGTGGCAGATGTTTACCGGTCTACGTGAGCAAATCAGCCCGACCATTCTGGCAGTGGCGACGATCCTTGTGATTGTGTCGATCGGCCTGCTGGCGACGGTTGAAATGCTGCGCCGCCGGTCCGAACGTTTGCGCGGTCTGTCGCCAAACTAGACCCGAAACTAAGGCAACAAGGCCAGCCAACCCCATGCGGTCACGACGGTTAACCCCGTCGCGATCAGCACGGCAGACGCTGCCACCCGCCGCGCCCGCCCATACATGTCGGCAAAGATATAGGCGTTCACGCCGGGGGCCATGGCCGCCGTGAGCACCGCAGATCGTAATTCAGGTGCGGGCAGATCGAAGGTCTTGATCAGCGTAAATGTGATTGCCGGATGCACCAGCAGCGCGATGGTCACCGCAAACATAATGGTGCGCATGTCGCCCTCGGGCCGGTAACGATACAGCACACCGCCCAGACCGAACAGGGCCGCAGGCAAGGCCGCGCGCGACACCAGTGTGACGGCTTCGGTGAAGACTGCGGGCGGTGTGATCCCTGTCAGGTTGACCACAAATCCCGCGCCAATCGCCACGATCAGCGCGTTTTTGAACACCGCTTTGAACACTTTGGCAGGCAGGGCCATCACCGAGCTGCCGCGGTTGCGCGCAATCTCCATCGCGGTGATGCCCACGGAATAGCAGATCGGCGCATTCAGCGCGATGATCGCGAAATTTGCCTGCAATGCGCCGGCGCCATACGCCCTTTCTGTGATCGGGAGCCCCAAAAGCACCGTGTTGGAGAACATGCCGACAAAGCCGATCACCACGCAGTCCTCCCAGTCGCGCGCAAAGATCAGCCGCGCGCCAATCAGCCCGATCACAAAGGCGATGATTGCCCCAGCATAATAGCTGAACAGCAATGTGAAGCGAAAGTTCTGCGCCAAATCCAGAGAGGAGATCGCGATGAACAACAGGGCAGGGATCGCGAACCCTTGGGTGAATTTCATCAGGGCGTCGACCAGTGCTTCGCTGAAATACCCGGTCCAGACCGCAATATAGCCAAAGCCGAGCACGATGAAGACGGGCAGGATGACGTCGATCAGGGCGCTCATGGGCGGGGCTTTCTTAAGGGGCGGGGAAGCTGATTTCTAACCCGTCGAAGGCGGGTGTGACGTGGTCCGGGGTCTCGGCCCAGACAGTGTCATAGTCCAGATCAAGGTGCATGTTGGTCAGGATCGCGCGCTTTGGCTGTGCCTTGGTGATCCATTCCAGCGTGTTTGAAAGATGGCTATGGGTCGGGTGTGGCGTGCGCCGTAGCGCGTCGATGATCCATAGATCGAGGCCCTGCAATTGGTCCCACGCGGCGGGCGGAATGGCGGAGACATCGGGCATATAGGCGACGTTATCGCAGCGCAGGCCAAGCGCGTTGATCGAGCCGTGTTCCACCGTGATTGCGGTGAAGGTCAGCGGTCCGGCAGCACCCGTGATGGTGACCGTATCGTCGAGCGTGTTCAGCTCGCAGATCGGCGGATAGGACGAGCCGCGCGGCTGCACAAACGCATAGCCAAAGCGTGCCAGCAGCGCGTCGGCAGTTTCGCCGTCGGCCCAGACTTGCAGCCGTTCTCGCGTGTTGAAAAAGATCATGCGCAGATCGTCCAGCCCGTGCACATGATCGGCGTGCGCATGGGTGTAGATCACCGCGTCAAGCGTGCCCACATCCGCCGAAAGAAGTTGATTGCGCATATCTGGTGAGGTGTCGATCAGCACCCGCGTGACTGCATCGCCACGTGTGCGCGTCACAAGAAGAGAGCAGCGTTGGCGGCGATTTTTGGGGTTGTCGAGGTCGCACTCGCCCCAATGCCCGCCCAGACGCGGCACCCCGCCCGAAGAGCCGCAGCCCAGAATGCGGTAGGTGATGGCGTCGGGTGTCATGCTTTGGCTTTCCAGAACAGGCGGTCAAAATTAGCCGTCGTTTGTGCTGCGAAATCGGCGTAGTCCATGTTGAATAACTCCGCACCGACGGCGGCGGTGTGGGTGCTATAGGCGGGCTCGTTGCGTTTGCCGCGAAACGGTTTTGGCGCAAGATAGGGACTGTCGGTTTCCACTAGAATGCGGTCAACTGGCGCGGCGGCAAAGATGTCGCGCACCTCTTGGCTTTTGGGGAATGTCGCGATGCCCGACATCGACAGATAGAACCCCAGATCAAGCGCTGCGCGGCCCAGTGCGGGGCTGCTTGAGAAGCAATGCATCACGCATGTGTAGGCCCCGCTGGCGTATTCTTCCGACAGGATACGCGCCATATCGTCATCGGCAGCGCGTGCATGAATGATCAGCGGCAGCTTGGTTTCGCGAGCTGCGGCGATGTGGATGCGCAGAGATTTCTTTTGAATATCAGCGCTTTGTGCGGTGTAGTGATAGTCCAGACCGGTCTCGCCGATGCCGACGAATTTGGGGTGCTTGGACATGATGACCAATTCGTCGAAGGTGGCCAGCGGCTCATCCGCGGCGGACATCGGATGGGTGCCTGCGGCGTAGAACACCGCATCATGGGCCTCGGCGATGGCACGCACGGCGGGTTCATTGCGCAGCCGTGTGCAGATCGTGACCATGCGTTCCACACCTGCGGCCAGTGCGCGCGCGATGACCTCTGGGCGTTCCGCGTCAAAGTCGGGGAAGTCGAGGTGGCAGTGGCTGTCGACGATTGTGGCTTGGCCCATGCTGCTGCTCTTTTCTGCTAAGTTGCGGCAACCTTATGCGCCGTCTCTTCGATCTGAAAGATGATATCAAGGATCAGCGAGGCGGGGTCAAGGTTGACGGCCCGCCCGTGGCGCACACGCCCGCTCAGGTCTTGTTGCACCTGCGCCCATGCGCGCGCGGCGTGATCATTTGGCGACAGGCGGGCCAGCAATCGCGCCTCATGGGGTGCCCCTTGCGATTGTGGCGCGCCCAATAGCCCCGCACGCGCGGTGCGCGCCAGAAACTGGTCGATCAGATCCAGCGTCAGCCCGTAATGCGTGTCGGCCCCGCGTGCCGCACAGCTTTCCGCGAGCTTCAATGCGGCGGGGCGGTCGATGCGCGGCAATCCCTCAAACAGCCGCACCAAGGACGCATAAAGCGACAGGCCGTCATGGCGCAAAAGCCGGATCGCGTCGCCGGCAGAGCCTTCTGACAAAGTAGCTAGCGCGTCGGCATTGGCGGCATCAAACCCCGCTTGGGTCAGGGCCTGTTGCAAGGCGGCAGGTGCCAGCGCCGCACAGCGCAATTCACGGCAGCGCGACCGGATTGTGGGCAACAGCCGGGAGGGTTGGTGGGCAATCAGCAGGATGGTGGTATTGGCGGGCGGTTCTTCCAGTTCTTTGAGGATCGCGTTGGCGGCATTGCGGTTCATCTCGTCGGCCGCGTCCACGATCACAACCCGCCGGCCACCGTCCGCCGCAGACATGTGGAAAAAAGTTTTCAAACCGCGCACCGCATCCACGGTGATCTCGTTGCGCAGCTTTTTGGTGTCGTGATTATAGGGCCTGCGCACCACGGTCAGCCGTGGATGTGCACCCGATTGCACCAGCCGCGCATCGGGATTGTCATCAGCGATTGCCAAGGAGGTTGCAGCCAAGGGCGCGTCGCCAAAGAACCCGCAGCCCGCGCGTTCCGACAACAGAAATGTCGCGATTTTCCACGCCAGCGTTGCCTTGCCGATGCCGCGCGGGCCCGTGATCAGCCAGCCCGAATGCAAGCGCCCGCTGTTATAGGCATCAAGAAAATCCGCCTCGGCGCGGGTCTGACCGAATAGGGTGCCGGTTTCGCGCGGATGCGGTGCGCCGTCGATACGGTCGGGTTCAGGTAGCGCGTCGTCGCTCATGCGTAGGCCGCGATTTCACTGGCGATCTGGTCCACGGTGCGGTTGCCATCTATCAGCACACAGCGGTCTGGGAATGCCTGTGCCAACGTTAGAAAGCCGTGGCGCAGGGTTTCTTGAAATCCGAGGCCGAAATCCTCGAACCGGTCCTCGCCAGAGCGCCGCGCAAGTCCGCGTTCCAGTGCCACGGCAGGGTCCATGTCGATGATGAACGTCAGGTCCGGTTCCACCCCGATCATCAAGGCGTGCAGCGCATCAACTTTGGCACGCAGATCGCCACGGGTCGCCCCCTGATAGACGCGGGTGCTATCGGCAAAGCGGTCGCAGATCACGGTGGTGCCGGCGTTCAGCGCGGGTTTGATGGTCTTTTCCAGATGGTCGCGGCGCGCGGCGGTGAACAGCAGGATCTCGGTCTCGGCGCTCCAGCGGTCAGTTTCGCCGGTCAGCACAAGGTTGCGGATTTCTTCGGCGCCGGCGCTGCCGCCAGGTTCGCGGGTGAAAATCAGATCAGTGCCCTGCGCGCGCAACAGATCGGCAAAGCGGCGCGACTGGGTGGATTTCCCCGACCCGTCGATGCCCTCGAAAGTGATAAAGCGCGGCGCCATATGCGCGGATCAGGACGGGGCGTCGGACGGGGCGTCCGGCAGGGAGGGCAGGGACGGCAGCGGCGTCAGCGGGGCGAATTTTTCCCATAAAACAAGAGCTGCTGTGCGCAAACGCATGTTGAACCCGCCCTTGGCCACATCGCGGTCGGCCACCAGTGGCAGGCGGGATTCGGGCAATCCGTTGAGGGTGATGACCATTTCGCCCAATTGCTGGCCCTTGGTGACGGGCGCTGCAATCGGGCCGGTATAGACCACCTCGGCCGTCACCCCGTTGGCGGTTCCGATCAGCGGCACAAGCAACGACAGATCATTTTCCACTGTCAGCCCGACGCTGGGCAGATCGCCCATCCAGACATCGGCGGTGGCAACAATTGTGCCCGCATCGACGACTTGTTTCTGGGCAAACTGGCGAAACGCCCAGTTGATAATTTTCTCGGCCTCTTCGGCGCGCTGTTGCGAGCTGTCCATGCCCGAGAGCACAAAGATGATCCGGCGTTCACCCTGCTTGGCGGAGCCGACGATGCCGTAGCCTGCCTGATCGGTATAGCCGGTTTTAAACCCGTCCGCGCCAATCCCGAGCCCCAAAATAGGGTTGCGGTTGCGGCTGTTTGCGGGGACTCGCCCGTCAAAAGCAAATGACCGCTCGGAAAACAGCGGGTAATAGGTCGGGAAATCGGTAAGCAACCGGTCGGCTAGAATGCCGAGGTCTTTCATTGACATCAGATGATCCGGGTCGGGCCAGCCATTGGAGTTTGTAAAGGTCGAATTCACCATTCCCATCTGTTTGGCACGCGCTGTCATCATGCGCGCAAAGCCGACCTCGGTGCCGTCAAGCGACAGGGCTTCGGCCAGAACCGCGCTGGCGTCATTGCCCGACAGGATGATCACGCCGCGCAACAGGTCCTCGACGGTCACACGGTCGGTGGTGTCTAGGAACATCGAGCTGCCGCCATAAGCGGCGGCGGCGGCAGAAACAGGCAGGGCCTCGTCGATACGCAACCGGCCATCGGCAATCGCCTCAAAGGCCATGTAAAGCGTCATCAGCTTGGACATGGATGCCGGTGGCAGGGGCGTGTCGGCATTCTTGGCCAGCAATACCGTGCCGGTCGTCTGGTCAACCACATAGGCCGACGCAGCCTTGGTATCAAAGAGCTGGGCGCTTGCCGCGAACGGCAGGATCAAAAGCGCGGCAATGGCGGCCACTTGGCGCATGATGTTCATCGGGTGTCTCCTTGGGCGGATCTTAGTTGGTCACAAAATAGGCGTCGGCAAATCCAAGCGCCTTGACCTTGCTCAGCACGGCGGCGCGGTCAGAGGCGGTGGGCGCGGGGCCCACAATGACGCGCCAGAACGGTCGCCCTTGGCTTTCTTGTGCCAGAACGGTGGTCGACAGCCCGTCGGCGCGCAATGTGCTGGCGGTGCGGCGCGCATTGGCCTGGATGTTGAAGATACCGATCTGGATAAACGGCTTGGCCAGCGCTGAGGCTGCGGGTTTGGCTGGTTGCGCAATCGGTGCGGTGGTCACGGGGGCGGCAACTGGTGCGGGGGGCGCAACGGGTGCGGCGACTGGCGTTGCGGGTGGTGTCACAACCGGGGCCGCGGCCTCTGCGGCGTCAATCGCGGCGGCGGCACCGGCGATCGGATCAAGCGGGGTGGCGGCAATATTCTCAGGGGCGCCAAAATCTGTCGTGGCCTCGGCAACAGGGGCCACGGGGGCCTCTTCGCGGCGCAGCGCTGTCACGTTCAGCGACACCGGCGCACCGGCCAACAGCCCCAGCGCCTCGGCGGCATCCGACGAAACCTGCAACGCGGGGCCGGGGTTTTCGCGTTCGCGGCGGAAAAGGGCCCCGATCACAAACTTGCCGTTTGCCTCGTTGCGGATGATCACGCGCTCGGGGTCGACGGCCGTTGGATGGGCCACCCAGACACCGCCCAGAGACGGGCGTCCGTCCCAAAGCCCTTGACTGGTGATCTGAAACACATCGGGGGCTTCGACGTCTCGTTCGACCAATTGGGTGCTCTGGCGCATTGCGGGGTTTGCGGATTGACCGGTGGTGTTGGGGGCCAGCGAAAACGTGCCATCCTCCGCACAGGCCGAAAGCCCCAATGTGGCGATCAAAACCATCGACAAACGTTTGTGTTTTGAAAGGTTTAGCTGCTGGCCCATTGTTTTCGCCCCTTGTTGGTCATGTGCCCGCACCAAAGCCGGATCCGGCCCGTTGTCCGAACCCGTCACACATATAATTTCTGTCCCGACGCCGGCGCAATTTCGCCAAGCTGCGCCGCGCGCATTGCTTCAGGGCCAACAGTAACGCCCTGTGGTGGATTTTGGAAGGCTTTGCGCAGCTTTGTCGGCGGAATTCCCCAAGGCGCAAATGGTCTTTCCGAATCGCAACCGGCTCTGTAAGAGATGGCGCAACGGAGGCTTGGCAGAGTGGTCGAATGCACCGGTCTTGAAAACCGACGAGGGTGAAAGTCCTCCCAGGGTTCGAATCCCTGAGCCTCCGCCACTACCCAATTTAGTCAAGTTTGATCAGGTCGCCTTGGGCGGCCTTTTTCTTTTGTTTACTTGCATTTAGAGCTGCTGTTGAGTTGCCTTGAGTTTCTTTCGATAACGTCGATATTCTTTCCTTGAGTGGTAGATAATGTGGTATTTTTTAATGGCCCTATCTGGAAAGCTGACAAAGAAATTGGTCGAGAACCTTAGCGCTGGGCGGCATGGCGATGGCAATGGGCTTTATCTAGTCGTTGACCCATCGGGCGCGCGACGCTGGATTGTACGGGTGGTAGTCAAAGGACAGAAAAACAAGATGGGCGCGCCGCTCAGGACTGATTTTGGTTTAGGCGGTGCTGATATCGTCACGATAAACCAAGCAAGAGAGCGCGCGCTGGAATATCGGCGCATGGCTAAGCAAGGCTTGAACCCGCGTTTCAATGCGCGCCAAGAAGTGCCAACCTTTGAAGAGGTCGCACAACAGGTCCATATTGATCGAATGCCGACTTGGAAGAATGCTAAGCACGGGCAACAGTGGATCAACACCCTGCGCGACTATGCTTTTCCCAAGATTGGCCGAATGCCGATTGATAGTGTCGGTCAGCCAGAAGTGATGATGTGCCTTGCGCCGATCTGGACCGAAAAGCACGAAACTGCGAAACGATTAGCGCAACGGATCAAAACGGTCTTGGACGTGGCGCGCTCCAAAGGCTTTCGGAGCGGCGAAAACCCCGTGACCGCGATCAAAGACGCTCAAGTTCTTCCCAAGGTCAAAGCTAAGGTGAAGCAACAAAACGTCGCCGCCCACCAGCTTGTTTGCAGGCAAACTCTCGCCTCTGCGATTGCTGTGAGCGATACCTGAACGCGAGGACATGGTAGACGGAAGCAGATTATCCCGCTTCGGAGCTGTTTTCTTATGAATGCCACACGTTCGACCCAACTGCTCGGGGGAAGCTTGCGATTGCGTTTGACGTCCTCCGGTCTGACGTCAGCTCGTACGGGTCCAAGGTGGGGGAGGGAGTCTCCGGGGGGCAGGTCATTATGATAGCAGTATAGCTCTGCGGCCCGTCTTTCTTTTCGCGTTTCATGATGGTTCCCATTGGGATTCCCTCTCAAATGTGTGTTTCGGTATTCGGGAAATCGGCTCAGAAGCAGGGGCACAGTTGAATCCATGTTTATGGTTCGATATCTCAACATCGAAGCATTGGCAGATCCATATCGCGACGATGGCAAAGACCGTTTCCATATGGAAATCGGCCCGGTGGACCGCGGGCGCGGCGGCGCAACATTTCAAGCTCGGTGCAACAATTTGTTGCATCAAGGGCAAAAACTGGGGCAAACGCACCCCAAACCGAGGAAAACGGAAAAGGTGACTGAGTTGGTAAAGCCAATAAAACAAGGTAAGTCGGATGTAGTCCGCGCTGCACGCCTGTCCGTCGCCCCGATGATGGACTGGACGGATCGCCATTGCCGGTATTTGCACCGTCAAATGTCGCAGCACGCACTGCTTTATACCGAGATGGTCACGGCGCCCGCGGTGATCCACGGTGATCGCGACCGCCTGCTGGGGTTTTCCGCGGTCGAGCATCCGGTTGCCTTGCAGCTTGGCGGCTCTGATCCCAAGCAGTTGGCGCAGGCCGCGAAGATTGCCGCTGATTGGGGCTATGCGGAGGTAAACCTGAACTGTGGGTGCCCGTCGGACCGCGTGCAATCAGGGTCATTTGGCGCGGTTTTGATGGAGAACGCCGCGCTGGTCGCCGACTGCGTTGCCGCGATGCGCGCGGTCGTGGATGTGCCGATCACCGTCAAATGCCGCATCGGGGTGGACGATCAAGACCCTGCACAGATCCTGCCCGATTTTCTGGCGCGGGTCAGCGCGGCGGGCTGCGACCGTTTTACGGTTCATGCCCGAAAAGCGTGGCTTCAGGGTTTGTCGCCCAAGGAAAACCGCGATGTGCCGCCGTTGGATTACCTTTTAGTGCATGAAATGAAGGGGTTATTCCCGCATCTTCATCTTACGGTCAACGGCGGTGTGACCACGTTGGACGAGGCACTGCGGTTTCTGGAGGCGGGTCTTGATGGCGTGATGATCGGCCGCGCCGCCTATCACAGCCCTGCGAATGTCTTGCTAGATGCTGACCGTTTGATATTTGACGGTGGATTGGCGCGAACAACCCATGAGGTCGTGCACGAGATGCTGCCATATATCGCGGATCATATTGCGGCTGGGGGACGGTTGCACCAAGTTACACGCCATATGCTGGGCCTGTTTCAGGGCCGCGCAGGCGCAAGGATGTGGCGTAGGTATCTGTCGGAAAACGCACACCGCGATGAGGCGGACGAGCGCACGGTGCTCCAAGCATTGTCCTATGTCATGGAGGTCGCGGCATAATGGACATGAGTTTATTGTTGGGCATGGGCGCCATGCTTTTGGTGATCGGGGCCTTTGCGGGTGTTTTGGCAGGACTGTTGGGCGTGGGCGGGGGGATCATTCTGGTGCCTGCATTTTTCTATGCGTTTCAAGGGCTTGGCTTTGACAGCCCGCAGTTGATGCAACTATCTCTGGGCACGTCCTTGGCCACGATCATCGTCACATCGGTCCGGTCTGTTTTGGCGCATCACAAAAAAGGCGCTGTGGATTGGGATATTTTGCGCAGCTGGGCGCCGGGCATTGTGTTGGGCGCGGTCATCGGCTTTTATATTGCGGCGTCTTTGCGCTCTAGCACGTTGCAGATGATCTTTGGGGTTTTGGCAATCATTGTCGGGCTTTATATGACATTCGGCAAGGCGCACTGGCGGGTCGGTGACGCGATGCCAAAGGGTCTCGCAAGGATGATCTTGTCGCCTGTTCTGGGGTTCTTGTCAGTCCTGATGGGGATTGGCGGCGGGTCGTTCGGCGTGCCCACGATGTCGCTCTATTCAGTGCCGATCCACAAGGCCGTGGCCACTGCGGCGGGTTTTGGTGTGATTATTGCGGTGCCGTCGGTTATCGGGTTTTTGACGGTCGATGTGGCCAAGGCACCGCCCTATTCGGTCGGGGCGGTCAATCTGGTTGCCTTCGGGTTGGTCATTGCAATGACGATGATCACGGCCCCATGGGGGGCGGCATTGGCGCACCGGATGGACCCAAAACCGCTTAAACGCATCTTTGGTGTGTTCTTGATCTTGGTGGCGCTGAATATGTTGCGAAAGGCCCTTGGTTGGTAGCGGCAGGGTATCAGCGTCTTGGGTTTGATCCGGCGGTAGCCCGATGGGCGCAAGCGGCACATCGCGCGGTGCAAGGGGTTGATCGCAGCGCGCGGCGCCACGGCGGCACTTGGTTTGTCGGTGTGGATGTTTTGCCCAATGATGCGGACGGGGCCGTGGACGGGGTGCCGATGCCGTTTGCCGCGATGGCCCCGGCATGGCACGCCGCACAGGTGTCGATCATCTATCCGGGCTATCCCGGCCAAGATGCGGGCGACACGGATGCCGCGCATCGGTTCCGCTTGACCCGCGATGCCGCCCACATGGACGGGTTACTGCCCGAGGGCCCAGACAAGCGGCGACACCTGCGCGAACCGCACGGGTTTATTCTGGGCATGGCGCTTAATGTGGCCACGTCCAGCCCCTTGGTGGTGTGGTCCGGCAGCCATCTGGTGATGCAGGCGGCATTTGAAAAGGCCTACGCAGACGTTTCGCCCGGCAATTATGGCGACGTTGATGTCACGGGTATCTATCAGGCGGCGCGCCGCGAGGTTTTTGCCACCTGCCCAAGGGTCGCGGTTCCCACAGCGGTCGGGGAGGCGGTGATATTGCACCGGCATCTGTTGCATGGTGTTGCACCTTGGGCTGGCGATGCCCCGTCGGAGGGGCGCATGATCGCGTATTTCAGGCCACAAATCGACCCCGCAGACTGGATCACGATTTAGGGTTTGGCCGCGTTGAAATCGGCCAGTGATTTGCCCGCCTCATCAACAAACAGGCTGGGCAGGATCGCCAGCGCGCTAATCTGATCGACACGCAATTCCGAAAAACCACGGGCCTTTTCATCCCACACCACGCAGGTCCATAGCCGACCCCAATAATCCAACTGCAAGGGCCGCACGGTTCGGGCGCTGTCATTGATCGTCAGCTTGAGTTTCTGATGCGTGCGGATCGCTTGGCGGATCATCGGCAAATACTGGAACCCACGCGCCGCATCGGCAAAGGGGTAGACGGCAAAATTGTAGCCCGATGGCGCGCGACTGCGATCTTCGGGCATCACGGCGTCAAGTTTGGCCGCAAGCGCGCGCGCCGCCGATGACAGCTCGGCGTCACCGTTGTGGCCCACCGCAAGCAGTCCGATATGCAGGGCCTCGACTTCGGTCATGGTCAGGTTCAGCGGCGGCAATGTAATTGCGGCGGTGACGCGGTAGCCAATGCCGCGCGCCCCCTCAATGGGCACGCCCGAGGCCGCAAGCGTATCCATGTCGCGGTAAATGGTGCGCAAGGACACGTTTGTGGCCGCCGCGAGATCAGCGGCTTTGTGCAGGGCACCGTCGCGCAGAATTTGAATCAGAGACATCAGACGGTCGGCACGGCGCATCGGGTGATTCCTTTTGTTTTGAGGTAAGTTTTGTCATTTTTCTGGCAACTGACAAGTTCTTGTCACAACAATCGACAAATGTGAGCAAAAAAAGGGGTTTTGCCGCTTTCATAAGCGCCGATCTCTGGCTATTTCTGAGAGAGATGAATTGACGCGCCGCGCTGATGCGGCCTTGCGTATAGGAGAAATGAAATGCTGAATAATATTGGTTTGCCGGGTCTGTTGTTGATTGCGGTTGTTGTTCTGGTGCTGTTCGGGCGCGGCAAGATCTCGTCTTTGATGGGTGAAGTCGGCAAGGGTATCACCGCATTCAAAAAAGGCGTGGATGACGGCAAGGCCGAAATCGAGGCCGGACTGGAAGATGCAAAAGACGTCACACCTGCTGACGAAAAAGATAAAGCCTGAACCAACCCCAATTAAGGGAATACGCTGATGTTTGGCCTAGGCTGGAGCGAAATGGTGCTGGTCGCCATTGTGGCGCTGATCGTGATCGGCCCGAAAGATTTGCCCGGATTGTTCCGCACCATGGGGCAAATGACGGGCAAGGCCCGCGGCATGGCCCGCGAGTTCAGTCGTGCAATGGAAGCAGCCGCAGACGATGCCGGCGTCAAGGATATCTCGCGCAGCCTGAAAGCCGCTGCAAACCCGCAGAAATTCGGCGTTGATAAGCTGCGCGAGGCCACCGGCATGACCCATGGCCCCGCGACCCAAGCCTTAAGCGAGGAACGCGCTGCGGCGAAAGCCAAAGCGGGCGATGCGATGGCAAAGGCTGCAACCGCGCGCAAGGAGCGCGAAGCTGCGGCACAGGCAGAGGCAGAGGCCGCACCCAAAGCGCCAGCGGCAAAGAAACCGGCCGCAAAGAAAACCGCGGCGAAGAAACCTGCCGCCAAGAAAACTGCGGCCAAGCCCAAGGGTGACGCATGAGCGGGCACGACGAAATCGAGGACAGTTCTGCGCCATTGATGGAGCATTTGACCGAATTGCGCGAGCGCCTGATCAAGTCGGTGCTGGCGTTTATCCTGGGCATGATCATTGCGTTTACCGTTTGGAATCCGGTGTTCAACTTTCTGACGGAACCGCTCTGTGATGCCTTGGCTGCGCGCGGGCAGGCCTGTGATTTGCAGTTTATTGCACTCGAAGAGGGCTTTTTCGTCGCGATTTCCATCTCGCTTTTGGGTGGCTTGGTGCTGGGCTTTCCGATCATCAGCTTCCAGCTTTGGCGCTTTGTCGCACCGGGCCTTTATAAAAACGAGCGCGGCGCGTTTTTGCCGTTTATGATTGCCTCGCCTTTCATGTTCTTTGTTGGCGCGGCCTTTGCCTATTATATCATCACGCCTTTGGCGTTTGGATTTTTCCTGGGCTTCCAGCAGGAAAACGTGCTGACCTCTGATGCCGGAGCCACGACTGTCGCGGCGGGCATTATTTTCCAAGGATCGGCAAAGGCTTACCTTGCGCTGACGATCAAATTTATCGTGGCGTTTGGGTTGTGTTTCCAGTTGCCGGTATTGCTGACGCTGATGGGCAAGGCGGGGCTGGTGTCGGCGCGCGGTCTGCGCGGCACCCGCAAATATGCGATGGTCGGCATTTTGATTGTGGCCGCTTTGGCCACACCGCCCGATGTGATCAGTCAGGTGATTTTGTTTGTCGTGGTCTACGGCCTTTACGAGGTGTCGATCCAGCTTGTGGCCCGTGTCGAGAGGCTCCGTGAAGCCAAGCTGCGTGCCCAGGGGCTATGGGTTGAGGATGACGACGAGGAGCCGGCCCCGTGAAGCCGCTCAAGCGGATTGCGGCGGCGTTGGAGCGCATAAGCCCGATGCCGCAGGCGGCCCCTGATTTTGATGTCGCATCTGCCTTTGTCTGGCACACAGACCCGGACCGGTTGGCACCCGTGGCAAAGGTCAACCGTGTGGATGTTGATCTGTTGGTCGGCATTGACCGCGCCCGCGATACGCTTTTGGCCAATACCCTTCAATTCGCGCGCGGTATGCCTGCGAATAACGCGCTGTTGTGGGGCGCGCGCGGTATGGGAAAATCCAGCCTTGTCAAGGCGGTGCACGATGCGGTTCATATGTCACATGAACTGTTGAAAATTGTCGAGGTGCAGCGCGAAGATCTGCCCAGTATCGGGCGCTGTCTGAATTTGCTGCGCGGTCAGGATGCGCGGTTTATCCTGTTCTGTGATGATCTGTCGTTTGGCAATGATGATGCGCATTACAAGTCGCTCAAGGCGGTTTTGGATGGCGGGATCGAGGGCCGCCCTGACAATGTTGTGCTTTATGCCACGTCGAACCGCCGCCATTTGATGCCGCGCGATATGATCGAAAACGAAAGATCCACAGCGATTTCGGCAGGTGAGGCGGTTGAGGAAAAGGTGTCTTTGTCAGACCGGTTTGGTCTGTGGTTAGGGTTTCATGCCTGTGATCAGGACCAGTATCTGGCGATGATCCGGGGCTATTGCGACGCGCATGGTGTCGAGATTGATGCACAGACATTGCGCGCCGAAGCGATTGAATGGCAAGCGACACGCGGCAGCAGATCGGGCCGCGTCGCATGGCAGTATTTCACCGACCTTGCGGGCCGCCGCGGTATTACACTGCGCTGATCAAAGGAAATCAGCAGGGTCTGCCGATTGCAGCCCTTTGCGGACTTCAAAGTGCAAAAAGCTGGGATCACCGTCGATAACTGTGCCGATTGCCTGCCCTCTGGAAACACTGTCCCCTTTGGCGACGCTTAGTCCCTCGATATTGGTATAGACCGTCAGCAGGTTGTCGGCGTGTTTGATCACGATAATCGCGACGCCGCCGGTATCGGTGGTGACGGCGGCAACCGTGCCACTATCAGCAGCCTTGACGGTGGTGCCCGCAGGAACCCCGATGTCGATACCTTCATTACGGCCCGCGGCATATTCACGGATAATCGTGCCCTGCACCGGATAGGCCAGCCGCGCGTTCGCCGAAGGGGTGGCGATTGCGGGTGTGGGCGTGCCAAGGTCGGGCGCTTTTGGCACCGCAGCAGGCGGGATCGGCGTGGATGGCTCGACGCTGGGCAAGGGAGTTACCGCACTTGGTGGCACGGGCGCGTCGCTGCCTTCACCGGGGGCGGGTTGCGCGGCGATGGATTGCACAGGGGCTGTCTGCCCGTTCTGGGGGATCAGTAAGAATTGCCCTGAGCGCACCGAAAGATCAGGTCCGAGACCATTCCATTCCGAGATTGCTCTGACGGGAACACTGTAAAGACGTGCGATTGAATAGACGGTTTCGCCTGTTACCACTTTGTGGCGCACTGGCTCGGGGCCGGTTTGTGCGACCGGAAGAGGTGCAGTCGTCGGTGCGGGTGTGGTCGCCACTTGCGGGCCTGCGCGGTCAAGCGCGGTTGTGGCAATCGCGGTCACATCAAGCGGTGCGGTTGGTGCGGCACCTGTCGCAGTGGATGGCTCGCCTACGCGGCGCGGCAAGGCCACCAATTCATCGCGGCGCAATGCGACATTGACGCCAACGCCATTATAGCGCGCCAGTTCATTTGCATCGAGGCCAAGCCGTGCGGCAATTGTGCCCATTGTGTCGTCGCGCTTGGCCACGACCACTTGGTAATTCGGATAGGATATGACCCCGCGGTCGTCCGGGCGCGGACGCTGCGGCATGTTGGCCACGGCTTGCGAGGTGTCAAACCCTTGGGCCAAATCCCGCAGGTCAAAATCCAACGGTCGCTCGCAGGCGGACAATAGCCCGATCGCGGCACCTGTCAGTAGAACCTGTTTCATGCTCATGTCTGCGTCTCCTCGTGATGCGGCGGCCCTTGTTGGTTGGGTTCTCACCGTTTTACTGGTTTTAGTCTGCACCAAGCCCTTCGAGCAAGGGCACAAAGCGCACGGAGCGTAGTTCTTCGTAATCATATCCGGTTTCAAGGCGCGTGACCCTGATCAGGCTTTGCACGGTATCGGATTGCCCGACGGGCAAAACCATAATCCCGCCAACCCGAAGCTGCTGTAAAAGCGGGCCGGGGGGGTCTTCTGCGGCGGCGGTCAGCAAGATCCTGTCAAAGGGGGCTTGTTCGTTGAAACCATGGCTGCCGTCGGCGGTAAACGCGGTGATATTTGTGATGTCTTGGGCTGTAAAAATGGCGCGCGCTTCATTGACCAGCCGCTTGTAGCGGTCAACGGTATAGACGCGGCGCGCAAGCTGCGCGAGGATCGCGGCCTGATAGCCGGAACCGGTGCCGATTTCGAGAACTTTGTCCCGATTGGTGACTTTGAGCGCTTGGGTCATGATGCCGACGATAGAGGGCTGGCTGATGGTTTGACCGCACGAAATCGGCAGCGGCATGTCCTCGTAGGCGCGGTCCGAAAAGATACCTTTGACGAATGCGGCGCGGTCCACCCGTTCCATCGCGGTCAGGACTTTGGTGTCGGTCACCCCTTTGGAGCGCAGCGCATAAAGGAACTGCATCTTGGTTTCGGCAGAAGCGCTCACTCTAGTAACCCTTTGAGTTTGCTCACCATATCATGCGCTGTTAGGTCGGCGCGCATCGGCGTGACAGAGGTATATCCGTCAAGATTGGCCTGAGCGTCGGTGCCCGGCGCAGTGGCCCCGTGTTGCGGCCCACCCCGCACCCAGAGAAAATCGCGCCCTGTTGGTGATTTGTCGGCCTGCACCGAGAAATTGACATCTGCCCGCCGCCCCTGTGTCGTGACCTTCAGGCCCTTTACAGATGCGGCGGGCAGGGGGGCGAAATTGACGTTGTAAAACGTGGTATAGGCGTCGGTTTGGGTCCAGATGCCGCGATCAAGCAGGGCGCGCACGGTTGCCGCCCCATGGGTTGCGGCCGCCTCAAACGGGTCGGCGAGGTCTTTGTTCCCCGGTCCGAAAAACTGGCTTAGGGCAATGGCGGGGATGCCTTGTAAAGCGGCCTCGATCACGGCACCGATGGTGCCTGAATACAGCGTATTTTCAGCCGCGTTATTGCCTCGATTGACCCCCGAGAGAACCAGATCGGGGGCGGCGTCTTTCATCACGTGGTAAAGTCCGGCGAGTACACAGTCGGCGGGCGATCCTTCGGCGGCAAACCGCTTATCGCCAAGTTTTGCGATCATGGTCGGGTGGGTGTAGCTGATGCAGTGCCCGACGCCTGATTGCTCGAATGCGGGGGCGACAGTCCAGACTTCACCGTCGGGTCCTGCAATATCGCTGGCGATTTGGTGTAATGTTGCCAGCCCCGGCGCGTTGATGCCGTCGTCGTTGGTGATGAGAATGCGCATGGCGTGCCCTTTGCTGTCACATAACCCCTAATGCGGACAGGGGGGTGGGGCAAGTATTGTGGTCACATTAAGCGTGATCACACGGGGTGAGTGTGGGATTTGCATATTTAAGCTCGGAAGAAACGGGGCCTAGCGGGCCTCTAGAAACTGGTGAGCCTGTTCCAGCGTTTCGACGAGGCGCGCGAAAAAGCCGCCGGTGGTCACATCGACAAGCGTGTGCGGTTCTGCGGCAGGGGTGCGGATTGTGAACGGCAGGTCGGGGATTGATTTTAGCTCGCGGTAGCTGGCACCGGGCCCGTGTTTGATCACCGAGACCGCCACAGAGTAGTGGTGCACCTGTTTGGCCAAATCTGCATTTCCACTTGTCATCAACAGCTTGTGCAGCTTTTTGTAGAACGGGCCGCGTTTGAAGTGATGCTGCATCCGTGCCTCGAAAGCGGCGGAAAGCTCCACGCTTGCGGCCTCGATCTGGGCTGGTTTTGTGAGTGTTGCTGCCGATTTATGCGCCGCATCCAGCAAATCGGTGACTGTGGCGTTCATGGCAAGTCCTTACAGTGAAAGTGTGCTGAGAAGCCGCGCGGCCTCGTCAGTTGGCGAAGAGAGCTTACTGCGGTCTTCGCCGGGGTAAAAGCGGCCGCGAGTGGCGGTCGGCATCGGGTTTGGCGTGATGATATGCACGTTTGGTCCGGTTTTCACGCTTTCAGCGGCCCATGAGCGCGCGAGGGCGATTTGCGCGGTTTTGGTGGCGCCATATGCGCCAAAGAATTGCGCACCGCCGCGTGGATCATCGGTGAATACGGCGTGCCCGTCGCGGCCCAAAAGCGGGCCGACATAGCCGATCAACCGGGCCGTGGCCTCGATATTGACGGCGATGGATTTTGCGAGGTCTTTTGGGCCGATATGCCCTGCGGGGGCCAAAGGGGCTGCATGAACCGCGGTATGTATCCATAGATCAAGGCTGCCCCAGCGGTCAAAGATCGACCTGCACAATTGTTGCATGGCCGCGTCGACTGTGATGTCCATCGGTGCTAGGGTTGCTTGGCCGCCTGCCGCTTGGATCAGGTCGTCTATTTCTTCAAGTGCGCCTGTGGTTTTGCCCACGGCAATGATGTGATGTGTGGGGGCCAAAGCCACGGCTAATGCCGCGCCCAGTCCGCGTGATGCGCCGGTGATAAGTGCTGTTTTTGTCATGTTACTCTGCCGCGATTTTAGGTTTGAAGCCTTTTGCGATCATGTCTGAAGGCTTAACGGGGTATTCGCCCGAGAAGCAGGCATCGCAGAAGGCAGGAGATTTGGCGTCGCGCCCGTTTGCCTCGCCCGAGGCGCGGTAAAGCCCGTCGAGCGAGATGAATTTGAGGCTATCAACGCCCAGATGCGCACACATTTCGTCCTCCGACATATTGGCCGCAAGGAGCTTGTCACGCTCCGGCGTGTCGACCCCGTAAAAGCAGGGCCAAGCGGTGGGCGGTGATGCGATGCGAAAATGGACCTCGGCGGCGCCCGCATCAAGGATCATTTCCTTGATCTTGCGGCTGGTGGTGCCCCGCACAACGCTGTCGTCCACGAGGATGACGCGTTTGCCTTTGATCAGTGCGCGGTTCACGTTCAGTTTCAGCCGCACGCCCATGTTGCGGATGCTCTCGGATGGCTCGATGAATGTCCGGCCCATATATTGGTTGCGAATGATGCCCATCGCATATGGAATGCCCGATTGCAGTGAATAGCCGATCGCCGCAGGGGTGCCGCTGTCGGGGACGGGGCAGACAAGGTCGGCATCAACGGGGGCCTCTTTGGCCAGTTCACGACCAATGTTTTCGCGGATTTCATAGACGGATTTACCGCCCAAGATGCTGTCGGGCCGCGAAAAATAGACGTTCTCGAAAATGCAAAAGCGTGATTTTGCGGGCCGGAACGGAAAGTGACTGGAAACCCCGTCTGCATTGATCACAACCATCTCGCCCGGTTCGATTTCGCGCACGAAGTCCGCACCGATGATGTCGAGCGCACAGGTTTCCGAGGCCAGTGCCCAGCCTTCGCCAAGTTTGCCCAGCACAAGCGGTCGCACGCCCAGAGGGTCCCGGCAGCCGATCAGTTTAGTGCGGGTCATCGCCACGATAGAAAAGGCGCCTTCGACCTTGCGCAGCGCTTCTTCCATGCGGTCGGGGATATTTTGCCCCATCGAGCGGGCCATCAGGTGGATGATGCACTCGCTGTCGGACGAGGATTGAAAGATTGATCCGCGGTCAATTAACTCGCGGCGCAGCGCCTCGGCATTGGTGATATTGCCGTTATGCGCAATCGCGGCCCCGCCCATCGAGAATTCGCCAAAGAACGGCTGCACATCGCGCAGGGCGGTTTGCCCTTTGGCACCAGCGGTGGAGTAGCGCACATGCCCGATACCGATTGTGCCGGGCAGCGAGGCGATCATATTGGGAGACGTGAAGTTATCACGCACCAACCCCATGCGCCGCTGCTGGTTAAATCCGTTGACCGGATCATGGGTGACAATGCCGCCGGCTTCTTGACCGCGGTGTTGCAGCGCGTGCAGGCCGAGGGCCACAAAATTGGACGCGTCGGGGATGTTCACGACGCCAAAGACGCCACATTCCTCCCGCAGTTTATCATCGTCAAAAGGATGGGCGGGGGGCATTTGATGGGACAAGGCGGGCAGCTCCGAATCCGAGGGTGTGCATTGCCCCTCTCTTAAGGTGTCTTGCGCCAAGTGTCACCCGGCGAAAGACCTGTTGTCTGGGATCAGCAAAGTAGGATGGGTTTTTACCCATCCCGTCACTTACTCGGCAGCACCACAGTTGCCGACCAGCTGTTCGTATTGTGTTGTGATCCAACCCAAGGCGGCCTCTGGATCGCGGTCTTCGATCTGGCCTGTGAAAGAGCTAAACACTTTTGCCGACCGGCTGTTTTCAACCATATCGATCTGCTGGGTCGACAGCACCGTTTGGTAGACAAAGAACGCAACCGCGATCAACAAGAACCCGCGCAGCACCCCGAACAGGAACCCGAACCCCTGATCAATCCCACCCAGTGCCGAGCGTTGCACGAGGCTGGAGAACAGCGGTGTAAAGATCGAAACCACCACAAGTGCCACGGCAAATACGGCTGCAAATGACGCGATGATCGACAGCTCGCAGCTATCGCCGATAAAGTCACCGATCACCGGCAGACCGCGGATAATCGGCTGCACGCTATCTGCAAAGATAAACGCGAGGATTGTCGCCCCGATCCACCCCGCAATCGCCATCGCCTCGCGCACAAACCCGCGGCTATATGCCAGCAGTGCCGATACGACCATCACAGCGGCCACGACCCCGTCGATGATTGTGAAACCTTCCATGCGCGTCTCTCACTTTTAATTACTTTCGGGACCACGTTCCCCGAAGATGTCTGCAACAAACGTGGCCAAGTCTTGCGATTGCCGCAAGGTCAGCCCCGCCACCGCGACCTTCTTGGTCTGTTGCGGTGTGATTGCGGACGTAAAACCAAGTTTTTGCGCTTCTTTCAATCTATTTTCGGTCTGAACCACCGGACGAAGCGCTCCAGACAGACTTAGTTCCCCAAAAACCACCGCTTCGGGGGGTAATGGCGCATCTTCGCGTGCCGAGACGAGGGCGGCGGCGACGGCCAAATCAGCGGCTGGATCATTGATTTTCATCCCACCGGCCACATTGAGGTAAACATCAAGGCCGGTAAACGGCACCCCGCAGCGTGATTCTAACACCGCCAAGATCATCCCCAACCGGCCTGCATCCAGTCCCACGACCGACCGTTTCGACTGGCTATGCGGCGAGGGTGCGACGAGCGCTTGGATCTCGGTCAGCATCGGCCGGGTGCCTTCGACGCCTGCAAATACCACAGAGCCGGCCGCGGGCGGACCCCGATCCGACAAGAACAATGCAGAGGGGTTTTTGACCTCTGCCAACCCCTTGCCCGTCATCTCGAAAACACCGATTTCATCAGCCGGCCCAAAGCGGTTTTTGACCGAACGCAAGATGCGGAATTGATGTCCGCGCTCGCCTTCAAAATACAGCACCGTATCGACCATGTGCTCGACGACCCGCGGCCCCGCAATTGATCCGTCTTTGGTCACATGGCCGACCATGATCACCGACATATCGTGGGTTTTGGCAAATGTGGTCAGCTCATGCGCCGAGGCGCGCACTTGGGATACCGAGCCCGGTGCGCTGTCGACATTATCGGCCCACATGGTTTGAATGGAATCGATGATCGCCAGATCAGGCTTTTCGGCCTCCAGCGTGGTCAGGATGTCGCGCAGATTGGTGGCCGATGCGAGTTTGACAGGACTTTGTGTTAGCCCCAAGCGTTGCGCACGCATCTGGATTTGGCCCGCCGATTCCTCGCCCGAGATATAGATCACCTTCAACCCGTTGCGCGCGAACCTTGCGGCAGCCTGCAACAGCAGGGTGGATTTCCCGATGCCCGGATCGCCGCCCACCAGCAGCGCCGAGGCTTTCACAAGCCCGCCGCCCAGCACGCGGTCAAGCTCGGCCACCCCCGACAGGGTGCGCGGCGGCGGCGCCTCGGTCGCGGCCAGATCGGTCAGCGGGATCATCGCGCCGCGCATCCCGCCCAAGGATTTCTTGGCAGGACCGGTGCCCAAGGGCTTATCTTCCTGAATGCAATTCCAGCCATTGCAGGCATCACATTGCCCCGACCATTTGGTATGAGACGCGCCGCATTCAGTGCAGGTGAAGAGTTTTTGTTTTGCCATGTTCCCGTTTTGCCCCATTCGTCATTGGCTGGCAATGGGAAAGATGTCGTGTAACGTTTTAGATCGGACGAGCACGGATGACGCGCAACTATTCGAGATGGTTTTCAGAGCTCGGCATCACTTGTCGCGAGATTGGTTCCAGTCCCAAATTGCGCTTTTACCAATACGTCGTTCCGCTGGAAAATGCCCCGCGATTTCGGTGGTAATTTCTTCGTAAGTCAATCGGTCGATGCGAGCGAGAACGAAGGCTTTGAGTTCCGGGGCGCGGTCAAGTTTGCGTATCTTGCCAAAGCGGTGTTGTGCGCGGTCGGTAAAACGTCGCAAGTTGGACGGGCGTTTACTGCCTCTTTAAGCCCGCATTAAATCCGATCTCTGCAATCCTCGGGCGGCCACGGCCATGTCCAACGCCCTGATTGCCAGATCCCGCTTCATGCGGTTACTTACCGCCCAGCCGATGACGCGCCTCGAATGCAGGTCAAGGATGGCGGCGAGATACAGCCAGCCTTCATTGATCCAGACGTAGCTTATGTCCCCTGCCCATT
>Ga0316209_1000231_pt1 | contig 113657 bp, 115 predicted proteins | sample 6monopyrite_MG_FD_204945 | JGI IMG/M metagenome (GOLD analysis project Ga0316209, IMG submission 204945) | Microbial mat bacterial communities from mineral coupon in-situ incubated in ocean water Damariscotta River, Maine, United States -... | ecosystem: Environmental > Aquatic > Marine >... | reverse complement strand
TGAAAACCGGGAAAAAGCGGCGTTTGATTTAGCATAGATATCGTTTTTATTGGCTTTGATTGGCCGATATTATCTCATGCTAAAGGCGCTTAACTTAGTGCCATTCCGCTCTGTCCCCTTAACCCATGCTACCAAAAGACGCATAGAGTTAGAGAACCAACGATGCACAACTTTTTGAGCACAGAAATAAGTTTGCAAAGTATCCCACACTCACCACTAAAAACTAATCGTTTCATAACGAAATATCTGCACATCATCCGGCCAGTCATTCATATTTAACCCCGCCTTAATTTTCAAATGATTTAAAAATTCTTCAGGGCTACTCAACTGCTCCCACACCGATGGAAGAAAAGTGCCTTTATTAAAACCCGCCTGCAGAATAAGGCCGTCAATCCCTGGCTGTAACTGTGTCAGTAAATTTTTTTCTGATGTAAATGTCATGGGCGTGGCGGGCGTTAATATAGAAATATGAATATCGAGTTTTTCAAATTCATTTTCGGTGAGTGGCGGGAAGCGCGGGTCCTGAAATGCGGCGGCAAAGGCGTGTTCTGCAACATCTTTTACTAATGGTTGATGGGCTTCGAGTGTACCAATGCATCCGCGCAGTTGGTGGTTTAAATCCAGGGTGACAAAACTTGCGCCATCGACCCTTAAAAGTTCGCTGTAATCTTTCAGGTTTATGGGCAATGCCTGTTGATGTTGCAGGCCATAGGCAATGGATTTTTTTGCGATGTTTTGCAAACATTTTTTGTCATCAATGTTAAGTTCAGTAAATTGCATATGCGCCATAGCCGACTACTTTGTTTTTATCGCCGGCGGTGTCGCCGGAGTTTCTCAGGTCGAGGGTTTTAATCTGCAGGTTTTTCTGCTTTGTAATGGTTAACAAGCCATTTAACGGGTTTCTGCCACAGGCATCTTCGTAATGTATTTTTTCCGGCTGTAAATGTTCGATGGCACGTGAGGTTTGGGTGTCTAAATCTATGGCGCTCTGGTAACTATGGTAATGGCTAAGATCCGAGCTAATAACGATTAGCGTGTGTTCATCTCCCCACAGTAATTCCAGAAGCTGCGCTACGTCCCGTGCATCGCAGTCGCCGACAACCAGCGGCGTCAGCTCGAAATCATCTAATACGGTTTGTAAAAAAGGCAGTTGTACTTCCAGTGAATGCTCATCCTCATGGGCTGCCTCATAGTGGTTTACAAATGCCAGAGATTGCGCCAGTGCGCTCAATGAATGGTTAATTTTTATGTTACCCAGGGGTGTTTCAAAATAATCAGCCTGGGTAGTGGCGACACCCTGAAATGCCACGCGATGTGACGGCCCGAGTAAAATTACCTGCTTGATTTTTTGTGCTTTGCCCACAAATAAGTGATAGGCACTTGCGGCAATCGGGCCAGAATAAATATAGCCCGCGTGGGGTACAATGATGGCTTTAGGCGTAGTGGATTCGCTGACCGGCTGCTGCGCCAAGAAATGCAAAATTTCAGCAGATAATTGTTGTGGGTCGGAGGCATAAAACGTGCCAGCAACGGCCGCTGGGCGAGTGCGTGAAGTTGAATTTTTCATGGTGGTAACCGGTCAACAGTCTTGTTTCAGTTATATCATAATCAGGTGAATTGGGATGCAAAAAATTGAAAATAATACGGTGACGACGCGTTACTGGCACAGGCTGGATGATGGCCGTGTGCAATGCGATTTGTGCCCGCGATTTTGCAAACTAAAAGCGGGGCAACAGGGTCTGTGCTTTGTGCGTGCCAATCAGAATAACCAGATTGTGATGACGTCCTATGGTCTTTCCAGCGGGTTTTGTATTGACCCGATTGAAAAGAAGCCCTTAAATCATTTTCTGCCCGGCACACCGGTTTTATCATTTGGTACGGCGGGCTGTAATTTAAGTTGTAAGTTTTGTCAGAACTGGGATATGAGTAAATCCCGTGAAAGGCAGACTCTGGCAGCCAAAGCCGGCCCACAAACTATTGCTGAACAGGCGCAGGCGCATGATTGTAGAAGTGTGGCTTTTACCTACAATGACCCGGTCATCTTCCATGAATATGCCATTGATGTGGCAGCGGCCTGCCGTGAGCTGGGGATAAAATCCGTGGCGGTCAGTGCGGGTTACATCTGTGCTGAACCCCGGGTAGAATTTTTTGATGCAATGGATGCGGCGAATATTGATTTAAAAGCCTTTACCGAAAAGTTTTATCACAAATTAACCAGCGGGCATTTACAGCCTGTACTGGAAACACTGCAGTATTTGAAGCACGAAACCTCGGTGTGGTTTGAAATTACAACCCTGTTAATTCCGGGGCAGAATGATTCGGACAGTGAGCTTCATGAAATGACAGAGTGGATAATGGAAAATCTGGGGCCGGATGTGCCCCTGCATTTCAGTGCATTTCATCCGGACTGGAAAATGCGTGACATCCCCCAGACCCCCGTTGAAACGCTGACGCGTGCACGGGGAATCGCCATGCAAAACGGGCTGCATTATGTGTATACGGGCAATGTGCACGATGCACAGGGTAGCAGCAGTTACTGCCATAAATGCGGTGAGTTGTTGATCGAGCGTGACTGGTACGAGCTAGGCCACTGGGGGCTGGACGAGAAAGGCGGCTGCAAAAAATGTGGCACACAGTTGCCCGGGGTGTTTGACGCGCAGCCAGGAAACTGGGGATCGCAGCGCTTGCCGATTTTTATTGCAGATAACACAGGGTGAAAAATAGGCCAGAATAGGTTACTCTTAGTACTTAATAGAAATTATAAATATATTGCGAGCTAAAGCTGCGCCTCTACACACGTATTATGTCGTAGGAGCGTGGCTTTAGCTCGCGATGGGTTATGAAAAAATTAATCGGGAATGAGCTTGAGCAAAGGCACTTTATACATTATTTCAGCCCCCTCCGGCGCCGGTAAAACCAGCCTGGTCAAAGCGCTAACCGGGGCTGCACAGCACATCGTTGTCAGTGTATCCCACACCACGCGCAAAATGCGTGAAGGTGAAAAGGACGGGGTAGACTATCATTTTGTAGGGCAGGACAATTTTCTGTCGATGGTGGGAGAGGGGGCTTTTTTAGAGCATGCAAAGGTATTCGATAATTATTACGGCACATCCCAGTCGCATGTAGAGCAGCAACTGCTGCAGGGTCAGGATGTCATTCTTGAAATAGACTGGCAGGGTGCGCGACAGGTGCGCAAAGAATTTGCCGATGCCGTGTCGATTTTTATTTTGCCACCGTCATCATCCGCATTAAAAGAGCGTCTGCAAAATCGCGGACAGGATAACGATGAAATTATTAAGCGTCGCATGCGGGATGCGGTGAGTGAAATGTCACACTATGCGGAGTTTGATTACATTATCGTTAATGACGATTTTGATATTGCGCTGCAGGAACTTGGCAGTATATTTATGGCAAACCAGTTGCGCCAGCTTCAGCAGGAACAAAAACTGCAAAACTTATTAACTGAATTACTGAATTAATTACTTAAACTTATTTTTCATAGAGGATTTTAAAATGGCACGTTTAACCGTAGAAGATTGTTTGCCCCATGTAGATAACCGCTTTCACCTGGTGCTAGTTGCCGCAAAACGCGCACGTCAAATTGCGATGGGTGCAGAAGCTTTAGTTGAGATTGAAAATGACAAGCCAACCGTACTGGCATTGCGTGAAATTGCAGAAGGCCTGGTTAACCCGAATATTTTGAATGATAAAACTGAAGAGTTAAACATGATGCCGGCGGCAATTTCAGCAGATGAAATTAACAAGGAAATGTAATCCTGATTTCAGGATGATTTAAACATGGCAATAAGTCCTGACCAGACAGAGATTGATGTAAAGGATTTATACGGCGATCCATCACGTTTTTTAATATCGGATCTGTGTCGCATAGTCGAAGACTATATGAATGCGGATCAGGTGCGTGATGTATACCGGGCGTATCTGTTCGGTGCGCAATTGCATGAAGGTCAGTTTCGTCAGACCGGCGAACCCTATATTTATCACCCCATTTCAGTGGCGCGGATTCTCGCTGAAATGCACATGGATTCTAAAAGTATTTGTGCTGCTATTTTGCACGATGTAATAGAAGACACATCCGCCACCAAAGAAGAAGTCGCCGAAAAATTCGGTGATGATGTTGCCGAACTGGTTGACGGAGTGAGCAAACTCACCGAATTCAAATTCAAAAATAAAAAAGAACAGCAGGCTATCAACATACAAAAAGTGTTAATGGCAATGGCGCGGGATATTCGCGTTATATTAATTAAGCTGGCGGACCGATTACATAATATGCGCACCCTGGGTATCATGCGCCCTGAAAAACGTCGCCGCATTGCAAAAGAAACACTGGATATTTATGTGCCATTGGCACGTCGCCTGGGCATTAACACGCTCAGACTGGAACTGGAAGATCTAGGTTTTCGCGCCATGCATCCTATGCGCTATCGTATTTTAGAGCATGCAATGCTCGAAGAAGCCGGGCACAGAAAAGAAGTTATTCAAAAAATAGATACCGGACTTAATTCACGGCTCAACGAATTAGGCATTGAAGCAGACGTTAATTCGCGCAGAAAACATCCCTATAGTCTGTATAAAAAAATGCGCGAAAAAAATCTTTCTTATAAAAATATTTTTGATGTTTATGGCATGCGGGTTATGGTTGATTCGGTTGATGACTGTTACCGGGTGCTGGGTGCGGTGCATAATTTATTTAAACCGATACCCGGAAAGTTTAAAGACTATATCGCGATTCCAAAAGAAAACGGATACCAGTCGCTGCATACTATTTTATTTGGTCCTCACGGTATTCCAATAGAGGTGCAGATTCGCACCAGTGAAATGGATAAATTTGCAGAAACCGGCATTGCCGCACACTGGTTATATAAAGAAAATGCCAGCAATGAAATTGATGTTGGCGGGCGCACCCGTGAATGGTTAACCGGCATTTTAGAAATGCAACAGGCAGCGGGGGACTCGGTAGAGTTTTTAGAAAATGTAAAGGTCGATTTATTTCCCGACGAACTTTATGTGTACACACCCAACGGTGATATTGTTAAGCTGCCAAAAAATTCAACGCCCATTGATTTTGCCTATTCAGTGCACACCGATGTTGGGCATACCTGTGTGGCAAGTAAGGTTGATCACCGATTTGCGCCATTAGATACGCCATTATATAGCGGACAAACGATTGAAGTAATAACATCTGAGGGAGCGCACCCGAATCCGGGATGGCTTGATTTTGTGGTTACCGCAAAAGCGCGTAGTAATATTCGAACTTATTTAAAAAGTATGCGCTCGGAAGATGCAGTTGCCCAGGGCCGACGCATGTTATCCCGTATATTGTTAGAAAAAAATATTACCCTGGAAGAGCTTACGCAGGAAAGTTATCAATTTCTGCTGGATGAATACGGATTTACTTCGTTGAATCTGTTGCTCGAAGATATTGGCATGGGTAACCGCCCCGCGGGTCTGGTTGCGCGGCGACTGTTCACCGATGAAGTTGACGATATCGCATCAGAATCTGAGTTAGTGCCGGGGCGACCGGCGCTTGCTATTCAGGGAACTGAGGGCATGGTCGTGTCCTATGGAAAATGCTGCTACCCGATACCCGGCGACCAGATTGTTGGTAAGTTAAGTAAAGGGCGCGGGCTGGTTATTCACCAGGTGGGCTGTAAAAATATTGTCAATGAGCGCCTGCAAAGCGAAAACATGATTGATGTAAAATGGGCGGCGGAGCCCACGGGTGAATACTCTTGCCAGTTACATTTACATGTGCAAAATGAACGGGGTGTATTGGCACGTCTGGCGACTATTATTTCAGATGAAGCGGCCAATATAGAACATGTAGAAGTGGATGATAGAGACGGATTATCAACCAATATTACATTTTTAATTTCGGTTAGCGGGCGTAATCATCTGGCAAAAATAATGCGCCGTCTGCGCCGTGTTAGTTCTTTAATGCGTATTGTTCGGGTGCAGTAATCCGCTTTTATAAAAATTAAAATAAGTAGAGAATAAATAACTATTATGAAAAAAGAAATCATTTCAACCGATAAGGCGCCGCAGGCAATTGGCACTTATTCGCAGGCGGTAAAAGTAAATAATACGGTTTATGTTTCCGGGCAAATTCCATTGGTTCCAGAAACCATGGAAGTGCTGGAGGGTGCTGTTGAAGAGCAGATACATTTAGTGTTTAAAAATTTACAGGCCATTATTACAGCCGCAGGCGGTACGTTTGACAATGTGGTTAAGTTAAATATATTCTTAACCGACCTAAGTAATTTCCCAACGGTTAATCAGGTAATGGCACAGTATTTTACTGAACCATATCCGGCACGGGCGGCCATAGGCGTGAGTGAATTGCCAAAAGCAGTTGCGGTTGAAATGGATGCAATTTTAGAGTTATAACCACTAAAAGTTTACGATCAGGTGTTTACACACTTTGACAAAACCATCAGAAAAAAATCAAAAAAAGTCCGCCGCGCATTCATGCCGCTTAACTCAACTAAAAGGCGTTGGCCCGAAAGTTGAAGAGCGATTAGGCAAGCTTGGCCTGAATACCATTCAGGATATTCTGTTTCACCTGCCCTATCGATATGAGGATAGAACCCGCGTTATTCCGATTGGCTCATTGCGCCATGGTCAGTCAGCATTAATTGAAGCCACGGTCGATTATGCCAGTGTCGCATTTACCCGTAAGGGCAAAAACAGGCGCATGTTACTGGTGCACGTCACAGATGGCACGGGCAGTTTACTGTTGCGGTTTTTTTATTTTAATAAACAGCAACAGAATGCATTAGCGGCGGGAACAAAGCAGCGTTTTTTTGGCGATGTCCGCTATGGCGCGTCGTCAATTGAAATGGTGCATCCCGAATATTCGAAAGTCGATGAAAATACTTCCGACCTAACGGAGAAGTCTTTAACGCCGGTGTATCACACCACGGATGGGGTGAGTCAGTTTTTATTGCGACGTCTTTCAGAGCAGTGTCTGCAGCTGTTAAATAAAGAAGAAGTACTGCCTGAGTATTTAACGTCAGATTTGTTAGCACAGGATAAATCCTGTTCGCTTGCTGATGCAATAAAGTATGTGCACCGTCCACCGGTTGATGCAAATATAAATGCGTTATTTGAAGGCCAGCATAGGGCACAATTACGTTTGATATTTGAAGAGTTAGTGGCCCAGCATTTAAGTTTTCAGGTGCTGCGTGAAAAAAATAGAAAACAGCGTGCGGTGAGTCTACAAAGCGCTAATCATCTATTATTTCAGTTTATAAAATCTTTACCTTTTGAATTAACCCTGGCGCAGCAAAAAGTTAATCAGGCTATTTTGCAGGATCTTGAATCCGGCCTGCCGATGATGCGACTGGTGCAGGGTGATGTAGGGTCTGGAAAAACCGTGGTGGCTGCGCTGGCATGTTTAAAAGCAGTGGAGTCAGACATGCAGGCAGCTATTATGGCGCCTACAGAAATTTTGGCTGAACAACATTATAAAAATTTTAGCCACTGGTTTCAGCCTCTGGGAATAAACGTTGTCTGGCTGTCTGGACAGATAAAAGGCAAAAAAAGAACCGAAGTGTTAGGAAAAATTATGAGTGGAGAGGCGCAGGTGATTGTGGGTACCCACGCTTTATTTCAAAAGGATGTTGAGTATAAATCACTGGCGCTGGCCATTACCGATGAGCAGCACCGTTTTGGTGTGCAACAACGTATGGCGCTAGCAAAAAAAGCGTCATCAAAAAATGCCTGCAAAAATAAATCAGCTGAACTTGCCCATCAGCTAATTATGACAGCAACACCAATCCCGAGAAGCCTGGCAATGACAGCCTATGCAGACCTTGATTATTCGGTGATTGATGAGTTACCCCCAGGACGAAAACCGATTACAACCGTGGTGATTCAGCAGGAGCGTAGAGAGGAAATTTTAGAGCGCATTTACCGGGCATGCAGTGCAGGCAAGCAGGCATATTGGGTGTGCACATTGGTGGAAGAGTCGGAGGCATTACAGTGTCAGGCCGCGCAGGATACCGCACAAATGCTCCAAAATGTATTGCCGGATATTAACGTTGGGTTAATTCATGGTCGTTTAAAGTCGGATGAAAAAAACAGCATAATGCAGGACTTTAAAAATGCAAAAATACAGTTGCTGGTGGCAACCACGGTTATTGAAGTTGGGGTTGACGTGCCCAATTCGAGTTTAATGATTATTGAAAATGCCGAGCGTTTGGGGCTGTCCCAGTTACACCAGTTGCGTGGCAGGGTTGGTCGGGGGCGTGAGGCCAGTCACTGTGTGCTGATGTTTAAAAGCCCGTTGAGTGATCACGCAAAAGAGCGTCTGACCATTATGCGAAAAACCAACAGTGGCTTTGAAATAGCACGAAAAGATTTGCAGCTGCGTGGGCCGGGAGAAGTGCTGGGTACTCGGCAAACCGGGCTTATGCAGTTGAAAATAGCGGATATAGTACGCGATGAATATATGCTTGAAGATGTCAAAATTGCGGCACAGAAAATACTTGATGGGACGCCGGAAAAGGTAAAGCCGTTAATCGATCGATGGGTTGGTGCGGCTCAGCAGTATATGAATGTGGGTTGATTTTTCTCAGTCTAATTCTAACCAGACTTAATCAGGGGTTCCCTGGCCACCCTTAATCATCAGGCTATCCCCAATCAGGTTATCCCTGGCTATTAGTCATTGTGTTGGTTTACCGAACTTTAAGGTTCTGTGCTATACACGCTTGCCATTGGCTTATGCGGTCAGAGCATAACTTGCTGAAATATATCCGATTTTAAATAGCTATTGAGTATTAAGTCGTCTATTTATAGTGAACGTGTTTTAAATAATCTCTCTTTACAAGGAAGCCGGATGCCCGGATTGATAGACCAGACTGAGCCTTTCTCAAACAGCAAAAATCACGACAAGATCTGGCGAGAACAGATTAAGCGGGTTGAGCAGAATGCTGCGCTGAGTAATGTTATCAGTTTTGTTGTGACTATTATTCTGGCGCTGGTTTTGTGGCGTGATGCGGCCCATGATTTGTTGGTACCGTGGATATTTTATATGACGCTGATAACGACCATTCGATTTGTAATGGGGTATCGACAAAAAAAACGCCGTGCCCATGATGAGATGGCCCATGATGAGATGGTCAGTGATGAGCCAAATAAAAAGTTTGTCATCTGCTATCTGATCGCTATTCTACTCACCGCATTGGGTTGGGGAATGGTTGGTTATTTTTTATTTCCGGTTGAACCTGCACAGCAATTAATGCTGGGGTTTGTGTTGTCGGGAATTGCGTCCGGTGGTGTGTTAGTGCTGGCACCTATTATTAACCTGTATCTGCTTTATTTGTCACTGGTTATTTTTCCCATTACCGTTCGTTTCTTTTTAATGGGGGATGACTATACGGTTCTGGCGTTGACAACAATATTTTATGTCGTGTTAATGGGGCGTATTGGCTCACGCATAAACAGGAGTTTTTTAAAATCGCTGGAGATGCGTTTTCATAATGAATCTTTAATAAAGTTTATGAGTCAGGCGCGTAACGAATCAGATGATTTAAATGAAGAATTATCTGCGGAAATTGAACAGCGAAAACGCATTGAAAAAGAGTTGCACAGGGCCAAAGAAATCGCAGAAGCGGCAAGTAAAACAAAAAGTGAATTTCTTGCCAATATGAGTCATGAAATTAGAACACCCATGAATGGTGTTTTAGGTACTCTGCAATTACTACAGGGTTCAGAATTAACTGAAAGCCAGCAGCAATATGTCAGCATTGCATACAATTCCGGTGAATCCCTGTTGTCATTATTAAATGATATTCTTGATTTTTCAAAAATTGAAGCGGGTAAACTGGAGCTGGAATTAATTCCGTTTGATTTGCGCAATTTAAGCCACGAATTAACCGTTTTACTCCAACAGAAAGCCGCTGAAAGAGATGTCGTATTAAAAACAGATTTAGATGCGCAAATACCGCAAATTATAAAAGGTGACCCGGTACGCATCAGACAGATACTGGTAAACCTGATGACCAATGCCATTAAGTTTACAGAAAAAGGTGATGTCACTATAAAGGCCGGGGTGTTAGAAAAAAGTGAAAAAGTGGTGCGCATACGTCTGCAAGTGAATGATACCGGTATCGGTATTGCCGAAGAATCGCAAAGAAAACTGTTCAATTCTTTTACCCAGGCAGACGGGTCAACAACACGTAAATATGGCGGCACGGGTTTGGGACTGGCGATAGTGAGACAGCTGGTTATCATGATGCATGGACGTTTGGGTGTGGAGAGCGAAGAGGGAAAAGGCTCGTGTTTCTGGGCAGAGATTTCTTTTGAAATTCCCGACATCGTTATTGAAAGCTCACCGGAACCGCTCGCGCAAATACCGCAGGAACTGGTTGGACATGTTTTGCTGGTAGAAGATAACCCGGTGAATCAAATAATCGCTACAAAAATGCTGGAAAAAAATGGTCTGAGTTTTGAAGTGGCAAATAATGGTGAAGAGGCGCTAAGCAGATTAAAAGCCGAACATGATTTTGATCTGGTATTAATGGATTGTCAGATGCCGATAATGGATGGATATGCAGCGACCCAGGCATTACGTGAGTTTGAAACTGAAAACAATAGCCTGTATCTACCGGTTATTGCAATGACCGCAAATGCAATGGAGGGCGATAAAGAAAAGTGCCTTGATGCGGGGATGGATGATTATGTATCCAAACCCGTTAATCAGCAGCTGCTAAAAGAAACCCTGTCGAAATGGCTTGCCAAGTAAATCATCATTATTCTAAATCATAATTATTCTAAATTATAATTATTCAGGCTGTTTATAATGGCGTAGTGGTGTTAAATTAACAGCTTCTAAAATTTATAAATAAATGCTTAATGTCAGGTCATCACACACGTTTACGCTGGTGCAATCAAAAGCGTTGTTTCTCAAAAGAACTTAATGCGCAACTTAAGTCATGGTTATTTGATTCCGGGTCATTAACGACGCGTTTAATAAACCACTGCGACGGGCAATTCTCGGTGAAAGTTTTGTCAGTTAGCCGTGCAACACCCACCCCCGATGAAGTAAAAGCCCTGAAATTGAAAATAAGAAGTCAGGCGATTATTCGCCAGGTGTTATTAATGTGTGGTGATACACCGGTGGTTTATGCACGCACTATTATTCCTGTGTCGAGTTTGCGCGGTGCATTGCGTGGAGTGGTTTTACTCGGCAATAAATCACTCGGTGCGGTTTTGTTTGCAGATAAAAGTATGCACCGTGAATCGGTGGAAATCACATCCCTTAAGTTCGGGCATAAATGCTATGCGTGGACACAGTATCAGGGCAAGGATCCTGTTTGGGGGCGGCGCTCAGTATTCAGGTTAAATCATCAAAAATTATTAGTCAGTGAGTTTTTTCTGCCGAGTTTATTGAGTTAAGCCGATTGCCCGGTAATAAATTTATCCATAATAAGTTTATCCAACAATAAGTTTCAGGCCAATCAGCAGGGTGATTATTTCGTAACTGACTTTAATCAACCGGTTACCCTTTATAATCGCCAGATGTGCCCCGAAGTACCCGCCGATTAACGAGCCAGCCAGTAAGGCCGGAAGCCATAACCAGTAAATTTCACCAATAAGGCCAAGCGTAATTGCACCGCTGCCATTCCAGAAAATCCCCACCAAAACTAACGTATAGGCAACCGCCATTTTATAATCGAGGCCAAACCAGCGAACCAGCCAGAGGGTAACAAACAGGCCGGTGCCGGATGTGAGTGAGCCGTTTAATACGCCGATGATGAATATCATTAGCCCGCCGATAATAAGCCCCTGTTTGTCTCTGTGTGCGGGCTTAAACGCCTGCCCGAGGGACGGTGAGAGTCTGGAGTAGATGCCCAGTCCCATGGTTAATATACCCAGCGCAATTTGTGCGCTTCTGTCCGGTATCTGCAGAATGAAACTGGCACCTAAAATAACGCCTGGAATGCCGGTTAATAGAATATACGCCGCAAATTTTCGTTCCAGTTGGCTGGATTTTAGATGGCGAATAGTTGCGCCAACTCCCAGCGCCACACTAGCAACCTTATGTGTTGCCAGTGCCAGACCAAATGGCAGGCCTAGAAATATTAGTGCAGGGAGCTGAATCAATCCCGCGCCGCCACCGGCTAACGCAGAGAAAAAATTAGCTAGAAGTGACACAAACAAAAGCAGCATTTGTTCTGTGATATCTATCATGGCGTGTAGTGATATACTGAAAAAAGAGCAGTGGTTTTGATTTTTTGATCCTGTTGGCGGTAATATTAAAAAAACCGTGTATTATGCGGCCCACACAGTTCAATAAAGAAAAAATACTGAAATAGAGCATATACTAAAGGGATGATGTTACACATATATAATGTAAAATTTAAGCGATATAAGCTTTAAAAATTCACACAATAATGACATATGACTTAAATGCGAATGACTAAAATCATACAGAATAAAGCGTTTTATAATGGATTTATAGCCTGCCTGCTTATCCCGGCCTGTGTTCAGGCCGGCTTGCATAAATGGCATGATGAAAAAGGTCAGGTGCATTACGGTGATCGTGTGCCGGCAGAATATCTGCGTAAAGAGCATTCTGAATTAAGTGAGCAGGGCATTACAGTGAAGACCTCTGAAGCAATGAAAACAGAGGCGGAGTTGAATGAGCAGCAAAAGAAACTCAAAGTTGAGGCGGCGCAAAAAACCCAACGCATCATTGCTGAGCGTAAAAAAATGTTACGCGACAGAGTTTTGCTGGATACCTTTACAACACCAGTCGATTTAATCATTGCGCGTGATGCCCGGATTGAAGCCTTAGATTCACAAATTGCACTTGCGCAAACATTGATTAAAAATGATGAGTTAAAGTTTCAAAAAGTGATAGAGCGCATAACCTCTCTTGAAAAGGCGGGACGTAAGCCCCCCGAAAACCTGCTTAAACAAATGACGTTAGTGGGTCGCCAGATTGAAACCAACTATGAATATGTTGCCGATAAAAAGAAAGAGCGTGTTGAAATCCTGAAAACATTTGATCAGGATGCAAAAAGATTTAACGAGTTAATGAAAATTCGTCAGGAAATTAAAGACAAAAAGGCCAATGAAGTCATCCCGTGAAGTCACTCAGTCAAGCGATTCAGTAAATATACGCTAACAATCACTGGTTGAAAGTATCTGTAGATTTATAGAACGATATTAGTTACCTGGCTAGCTATCTGGCTAGCTACCTGAATGGTAGCTCGACGGGTAATCTGGGCAATATTTAAGCTCAGCATTTCAGCGATGTAACGTGCGCATGAATTTATGCTAGCGCCAGTTCAATCTCCCCCACCACTACCTGATTTCGGCCTTTTGATTTAGCCTTATATAGCGCTTTGTCCGCAGCCTTAAATAAACTTAAAGCAGTTGAGTTTTCATCGGGTACGACTGATGCAATTCCTATGCTCACGGTGACATTTTCACTTAAGGGTGATGTTGCATGGGTTAAGCTGGCAAGATGCAGCTGATGCTGCATTTGTTTGGCCAAAGTCAGAGCCCCGTCTACACCCACATCCGGTAGCATCACGACAAATTCTTCCCCGCCAATACGTGCAATAATATCCGCCGGGCGGTGAATACAGTCTTGCAGAATTTGTGCAACCGCTTTAAGGCAAACATCACCTTCAGCATGGCCATAGGTATCGTTATAAAGTTTAAAATAATCTATGTCGATAACCATAAGGGTCAGGGTTTTACGTTCACGTGATTCACGCTTCCACTCGGACTTTAGTTGCATTTCAAAATAGCGTCGATTATGTAGCTGGGTTAACGCATCTTCAAGACTGAGGGTTTCGAGTTTTTCATTAGCATTTTGTAACTGCTGGTTTGATTTAGAAAGCGAATCAACCATTTGAGTGTTTTTATATTGTAGGTTCATACTTTCGGTTAGATTTAAATCCATGCGACGAATTGAAGCAATAATAGCTGCCATATAAAGTGTAAACATAAATAAAAGTATAGTGCCGCGCGCCTCCAGTGAAAGAGAAATATAAATCACATAGGGTATGGTGGATACCGCCTGAAAACTCAGTGCTACACGTTTCATAACGCCTAAAAAAGGGATGGCGGCGGCACCTACGCCGATTAAAATGATAAAAATATAAACCTGCTCCAGAGGTTCTAAGTAGCGGCCAACAACAAAACCACCGGCGCCCCAGGCGATACCTGCAATGATAGTGGCCGCAAAAAAACGATTAAACCAGTACTGGTAATTGATGTGTTTGTTGTCAGTATATGCCTGACAAAACTGGTGGGTATTCCAGGTGCGAAAAAGTGTGATGGCGATAAAAATTAACCACCAGACAATTCCACCGACGGTATTATTTGAATCCAGTGACAGGTAGGCAATGATCGCTGAAGCCAGGATGGAAATTATCCAGCTCTGGGTCTGATTGCGGTGCAGCATCAGCACCTTTTCCTGAAACATCCATGTCTGAATTTCAGTGGGGGGTGGTGTCTTATCTGTTTTTGAATCTATATGCATTGAGTTATTTTTATTCGTTAGCTTTATTTAGCGCTTGTTATCTGCGCTTGTTTTCCGCCCTTGTTTTCTGCACGGGCCAGGCACCATATATCAACGCGTTTTACGCCGCCGCGTTTAAGTGTTTTCGTTAGCTCGGATACACTTGACCCGGTAGTGACCACATCATCGAAAATAACCACATGTTGATGATTATATTGGTGGTTGTAGCTAAAAGCATTGTTAATATTCTGCCGCCGCTGACGAGCGGTTTTTCCTGTCTGATGCTCAGTGTCACGAATACGTGTTGATGACTTTAAATCTAACGGTAAATTTAAAGCCTGTGCGATGGGTTTAATTAATAAGTGTGATTGATTAAAACCTCTTTGCTGTAAGCGGCGGCTATGCAATGGCATTGGAATAATGACATCCGGTCTGTCGCTTGTGTATAAATGAGCGGGTAAGTTCTCTAAAACTAAACGGGATAACAAAGGCGCTAAATCGAGTTTAGCATTAAACTTTAGCTGCTGAATCATCCATTCGAGCGGTTGTGCGTAAATAAATGGACTCCAGCAAGACTCATAAACGGGGGGAGTTTTAATGCATTGTGCACAGTGCGCAGGGGGCTGTTGTGAATGCGGGTCTGTTGTGATGAGTGGAATTGCACAATGTTTGCAGGCATCTGGATTGAGGGGGATATCAGCCGCACAGGGTTCGCATAATTGTCCGGCAAAGCGGTTATCGCTGGTGTTGCCACACAGCAGGCAGCGCGCGGGGTATAAAAAATCCAGTAATTTCTTCATCATTTGTCCTTTTCCCTGGCGATTGGTAGATCCATTCAGGCCTAAAATCAGGTATCATAGCGCCTCCTAGCAATATATAGATTTACACGTCATGACTCAAGTTAATACCACCATAGCTCAGAATCTCATCCGCCACGACTGGTCGCTACAGGAAATACAAAGCCTGCTGCAAATGCCGTTTAATGACCTGCTGTTTGAAGCGCAAACCCTGCATCGTCAGTACCATGCACAGAATGAAGTACAGATCAGTAGTCTGTTAAGTATTAAAACCGGTGCCTGCCCGGAAGATTGTGGCTACTGCTCGCAAAGTGCCAAGCATAATACGGATCTGGAGCGGGAGCGTTTATTGCCGCTGGATGAAGTCATTGAAAAGGCGAAAATAGCAAAATCCAATGGCTCCAGCCGGTTTTGCATGGGCGCTGCATGGCGCAACCCCACGGATAAAAATCTCGACAAGGTCATCGAAATGATCTGCGCGGTAAAAGAGGTTGGCATGGAAACCTGTGTAACGTTAGGCATGCTTAGCGATCAGCAAAGTCAGCGTTTAAAAGAGGCGGGGCTCGATTACTACAACCATAACCTGGATACCTCGCCGGAATTTTACGGCAATGTCATTACCACTCGAACATTTCAGGATCGTTTAGACACCCTGCAGCACGTGCGCGATAAAGGCATTAATGTGTGCAGTGGCGGCATTTTAGGGATGGGTGAAAAGGTAAGGGATCGGGCATCAATGTTACAGCAACTTGCCAATATGCCCCAGCATCCTGAGAGCGTGCCCATTAATATGCTGGTACAAATTGAAGGCACGCCACTGTTTGGCGCTGAGGGTATCGACAGTATTGAGTTTGTGCGCAGCATTGCCGCGGCCAGAATATTAATGCCTGAGTCGCAGGTGCGGTTATCCGCAGGTCGTCATGAAATGAGTGATGAAATGCAGGCCATGTGTTTCTTCGCCGGTGCCAATTCTATTTTTTATGGCGACAAATTATTAACCACAGAAAACTGCGAAACCAATGATGACATGGCACTGTTTGCACGTTTGGGTATTAAGCCGAGTGAAGCGCAACACAGTGATGTATTAAAAGCCGAAGCTTGCCATTCATAGACTTGTCATTCATAGGCCCGCTATTCATAGACTCGCTATTCATAAAAAAGGCAGGCGCTATAGTCAGGTTACACTCGCTTGAGTTTGCGCATGAGCCTGAGCATGAGTTTGCGCAAGAGTTTACAGTTGGGTCAGAATGAAAAATTTTCAGCAGGATTTACAGCTACGAAAACAAAACGGCCTTTACCGGCAGCGTAAAATTCTCAGCAGTCCACAGGGTCGTGAAATTATTCTTAATGATCAGCCAGTTCTAAATTTTTGTAGCAATGATTATTTAGGGCTGGCAAATCACCCGCAGGTTAAACAGTCTTTTATAAATGGCGTGCAACAGTACGGGGTTGGTAGCGGCGCGGCGCACCTGGTTAATGGTCACACACGAGCACACCATGCACTCGAAGAAGCGCTGGCGGATTTTTGTGGTTATCCCCGGGCATTATTATTTTCCACCGGCTATATGGCCAACCTGGGTGTTGCACAAAGTTTGTGTACAAAGCACGACAGTATTATTGAAGATAAGTTAAATCATGCGTCATTAATTGATGCAGCTAATATCAGTCAGGCGCGTTTATTGCGTTATCTGCATAAAGATTACCAAAGCTTATCCGGCAAACTTGCACGCTGCCAAAGTGGAGAAAAATTGCTAAGCTCCGATAGTGTTTTCAGCATGGATGGTGATGAGGCGGATATATCGCAGATGGTAAATCAGTGTAAAAAACACGATGCACTTTTAATGATTGATGATGCCCACGGCTTTGGGGTTTTAGGTGAGCAGGGGCGAGGTTCGTTAAATCATCAGCAAATTAAGCCGCTGGATGTGACGGTGTATATGGCGACACTGGGCAAGGCACTGGGTACCGCGGGTGCTTTTGTTGCCGGCTCCGACGAGTTAATAGAAACGCTGATTCAAAGCGCGCGCTGTTATATTTATACCACCGCTATGCCCGCGGCCATTGCTGAAGCCAGCCGCTGCAGCCTGCAATTATTAACAACCGAAAACTGGCGACAGCAGGCATTAATCGAAAATATTAAATATTTTAAACAGCTGGCAAATCAGGCAGAATTAAATTTGCTGGAATCAAACTCGGCCATTCAGCCAATAATTATTGGCGCTGCAAAACAGGCAGCGCACATCAGTGAAAATTTACTGAATAAAGGTTTGCATGTTGCCGCCATTCGACCGCCAACCGTACCTGAAAAAACAGCACGGTTGCGAGTGACGTTAAGGGCCGATCATACGCGGGATGATATTGCGCAATTAGTTAATGAAATTTATCAGTTAATAAATAGCCATTAACTCTTATACTTCAGGCCTAAGGTTCAGGTTTACGGTATAGCGTTAAGGTCTAACCAGACCAAGACGTAAGGCTTCTAAGGTTGCCTGTGCCCGGTTAGACACATTTAACTTTCCATAAATACTTTTTAAATGACTGGCTACCGTATTTGATGTAATGCCTAAAATTTCAGCCGCTTCATTTCGGCTTAGACCTTTGGCAATTGCGCCCAGTATTTCTTTTTCACGGCTAGATAAATCTGGCTTGTCCGATGGTTGAATGTCATTGTGAAAATGGTTAATCATTTTACGTGCAATGGCGGGTGAAATCGGTGGTTCACCTTTTATAATGCCCTGCAGGCTCTGAATAAATTCTTCGGAGGTTTGTTCTTTTAACAGGTAGCCCTGGGCACCGGCTTCAAGTGCGGGGAATAAATAATTATCATCATCAAAAATAGTGGCCACAACACAGTAGGTGTCGGGGGATTTTTTACTGATTTCGCTGATAATTTCAACACCATTACCATCGGGTAAATTTAAATCGATTAACGCCAGGTCGAGTTGACTTTCAGCAATAATTTTTCGTGCCTGCGCTAAACTGGATGCTTCAAATAGCTCGACTTCAACAAACGCCTGACGAATAATTTGCGTTAACCATTCGCGAGTTTCCGGGTGATCTTCTAAAACCAGTACATTATGCATATTAGTGTTCCGTTGTATCAGCAATCATAAAATTGATTCTTACACAGCTGCCTCTGTTTTCGCCAGTCACCGGATCGTTAAGGTTAAACCAGTTAGCGTCACCGCCGAGTTCCTGTGCACGTGTTTTTATATTATTTAAACCCTTGCCTGGGATGCAGCTTTTTAAATCGAAACCCCGACCGTTATCGCTACACTCAACGGTGAGTTTCAGCTGATTTAAATCAATTACAATTTCCATAAATTCGGCATTGGCATGACGAATGATATTGGTCGTTATTTCATGCAGCATGCGGTTTAAGTTTATGTGCTGGCGCGGCGTAAAACTGAAGTCTTTTATCTTTTCGCTCTGATGCCATAACAGCTGCATGCCGATAGAGTTTATTCTATCCTGTATTTCGGATCGAACATCAATCATAGCATCTAGTATCAACGCTGTTGATTTATTGTCAAGGGTGTAAATAGAATTTCTTAATGATTTGAGAATACTGCGAGAAATTGCGATGATTTTCTCATCTTTAACCGTGTGAATAAGCGTTAGCATGCGTGCAGCGACATCATCGTGCAAATCCCTGGCGATGCGTTTGCGCTCAATCGCAGCGCCTTTTTCAAACGCTTCTTCTATGGTGATAAATTGTATTGTTAATTTTAAAAGTGATTCAGCGAGCTCAATGTCGTTGTCATTAAACTGGTTTTTTTGGCTGGTGCTATTCAGTATATAGCCATGTTTGAGCATAATGGAGGGTACTTCCAGCATATTATGCTCGGTATTAATGCTGCATTGTGAAATTTTGTGGGTTGAATTTATCAATATGCAGTCAGAAAAAAAACGTTGTATTATAGACCTCCAGCGGGTATCTATAGATGTACCACTGCTGGAAAACTCTTCAATTAAAAACGGCAGATTTTTTTCCAGATTTTTATGCACTAGAGAACTAACCCGTTACTTATGTGGCATTACAGAAATATAAATGATAGCCATATTATAGGCTGTCAATTTTATACACGACTTATGTTTATGCATGGCTCATATTTATATGCGGCTCATACTTATACACGGCTCATGGCAGAAAAACTTTTAATAAAAGGTGAGGCCATTGTTGGGTTTTTAATCATTGATTTATAGTCACCCTCTACAAATTTTAATTTTCCTGTGGTGTAGGCTAGCCCCAAACCTGTTGAGCCAACCTCACGTTTAATCCACTCTTTCCAATGATTTTCTTTTGCGCGTAAATCCCAGTTTAGTTTTTGATTGCCATAATGTCCAGCTTCAATAACGTAGCCATCTTCTATAACAATGCAGCTGCGGGGCATGTCTTCATCGGGAAAGCCATAACCAATAATGGAAGAAAAATTAATTTCATTAAGATGCCGGGTCAAATATGGATCTTTATTCCATTCCTGCATGAATTTTTCCATCCATGCCTGTTCGAATAATTGCAAAACGTATTGCTCCGTAGTATTTGGAAAACAGCTGAAATAATTCAGCATTCCTGTTTGTTAAAAAGTCCGTCGATTGCCAGTCTATGCTGGTTTTAAAAAAATGTATGTAAGTCGCCATTCAGATTGCCTCTGTTGGCTTTCATATCAAGGCGAAAAATGAGAGCTTACAAATGTAAGTGAACATTTTTTAACGCAGAGATGGAAGCCAACAGAGGTGATATGAATGGTGACTTTATTTTAGCTCCATAGTCATTGCGTGTATATTGTTTTGCTTTAAAGTGCTAAGTGTTTCACGCAATAATGTGGGGTTACTAAACGGCCCAATACGCACGCGGTGCCAGTTGTCGTTGTTTATACTGACGCTCTGGATCGACGACTGAACGCCGAGTAATGCAAGGCTGGCTTTTAAGCGTTCTGCATCCTGCTGGCTTTTAAATGAGCCCGCCTGTAGTAAATATTTTTTAGCACTAACGGTGTTGACCTGTGCAGTATGTTTATTTTCTGTGCTTTGTTTTGTGGTTTTAACTTCAGGCTCGGGCACAAAAACTTCCAGCTCTGAAAGAATCGTGTAAAACTCAAAACGTGGTTTTTTATTTTTATCGGGGCTATTAGTTGAGCTGTTTTCAGATGTGTTTTGAATCTGATTTTCATGTTGCTGTTCGCGGGCTTTTTTTAATTCCTGTTTTACCGCTTCGGTAAAGGTTACCTGTTCGGCAGGTTGTTTGCCGAGGTAAACAAGAAAGGCGGCGAATAAACCAATCGCCAAACCAGCCAGCATCCAGATATATCCGGGCACAGGTTTTTTATTCGACATCTGACGTCCTTTTAAATCTCGCGATGCTGACATTACATACTTTCCGGTGCACTAACGCCGAGTAGTTTCAGGCCGTTACGTAATACATGCCGGGTCGCATTAATTAATGAGAGGCGTGCATTGCGAATGGCATCATCATCAACAATAAACTGGTGTGCATTGTAATAGGTGTGCAGTTCGTTCGCCAGCTCGCGTAAAAAATGCGCAAGCTGATGTGGCTCTTCATTAAGCGCGGCTTTTTCCAAAATTTCAGGATATTTTGCCAGGGAGGTTACCAGTGCGGTTTCGTGATTTTCGGTTAACAGGGTGATATTTTCACTGCCCATTTTTTTATCATGAGAGAGATTTTTTTCTGCCATTTGACGGAACACACTGCAGATGCGTGCGTGCGCATATTGAATATAATAAACCGGGTTATCACTGCTTTGTGATTTTGCCAGATCTAAATCAAAGTCCATGTGTTGCTCGCATTTGCGCAGCACATAGAAGAAGCGTGCCGCATCATTACCCACTTCCTTGCGTAACTCGCGCAGGGTGACAAATGAACCTGAGCGAGTAGACATGGGTACACGCTCTCCACCGCGATAAAGAATGGCGAATTGCACCAGTAAAACATCAAGCTTACTTACGTCACTGCCCAGGGCCTGCAGTGCAGCCTCAACGCGTGGAATATAACCATGATGGTCTGCGCCCCAGATATCTATTACCCGTTCAAAACCGCGATCTAATTTATCCATGTGGTAGGCAATGTCGGAGGCGAAGTAGGTGCTCTGTCCATTATCACGCACCACCACGCGATCTTTTTCATCGCCAAATTCGCTCGATTTAAACCACAGCGCGCCATTTTTTTCGTAGATATAATTTGCCGCCTGCAGGCGTTCCACCGCCTGCTTAATTAAACCTTTGCCAGCTAAACTGCTTTCTGAAAACCATTCTTCAAATTCAACGCCGAATTCCTGCAGGTCATCTTTTATATCGTCGATAATAATGTTTAAACCTAAATCAAAAACCTGTCGATAGGACTCTTCGCCAAGTAACGTTTTAGCACGGTTAATTAAGGCATCAATATGAACTTCTTTATCGCCACCCGCGGGTTCGTCAGCGGCAATATCTTCAAACACGGCGGCATTTGGATGCATTAAGTTTTTATCGTGCTGGGCAAATAATTTTTCCGCAATGTCTTTTACGTATTCGCCCCTGTAAGCATTACTTGGAAATGTAATTTCTACACCGCAATGTTGCAGGTAGCGTAACCAGACGCTGGTCGCTAAAATATCCATCTGACGGCCCGCATCATTGACATAATATTCCCGGTGTACATTAAAACCGACGGCACTCAGTAAAGAGGCGACGGTTGCGCCATAAGCGGCTCCACGTCCGTGACCCACATGCAACGGGCCGGTGGGGTTGGCGGATACAAACTCAATTTGCACCTTACGCCCGCCACCAATATTGCTCAGGCCATAGGTTTCAGCCTGGGTATTGATGCTGTTGATAATGGATAATGTGTTGCTCTGTGCAATAAAAAAGTTAATAAAACCCGGGCCGGCAATTTCAACTTTATCTAAATCTGCATGGGTCGGAAGCGCGTCAATTAATAGTTGTGCCAGTTCGCGGGGATTTTTTTTCGCAGGTTTGGCCAGCAGCATCGCCAGATTGCAGGCGAAATCTCCGTGTGAGGGATCTTTGGTACGACTGAGTTGAATGTTGGGTGAAACATCAGAGGCAATAACACCACTGGTTTTCAGGCTGCTGAGCGCCTGAGTTAGCAGGGTCTGGATAGTATTTTTCAATGTGCTGGCCGGTAAAAAATCAGAGGGCGAATTTTACATGTAGATGGGGAGGGTTACCAGTTAACTAGGCTTTAAACGTCACTGAAAGTTTTTAAATATCGGATAGCACTCTCTCAGTCATCGACACCGCTTGTCCGAGATAGCTCGAGCCAAATAAATTCAGGTGATTGAGTATGTGGTACAGATTATAAAAGGTTTTGCGCACGGTAAAGCCATCATCAAGTGGCCATGCTTCATTGTAGGCTGCATAGAAGCGGCTATCGAAGCCGCTGAAGAGATGGGTCATGGCGATGTCCGTTTCCCGGTCACCATAATACAGCGCTGGGTCAAATATAACCGGGGTGCCATCGGCGAGTCCCGCCGCATTGCCTCCCCACAGGTCGCCATGCAGAAGTGAGGGTAGCGGGGAGTAGCTGGTGAATAAGCGCTCAAAATTCGCCAGTAGTTTATCAACTAGAGGTGACAGGGTGTTGCCATAGCCATTTTGCTGGGCAAGTTTTAGTTGGGGCTGCAAGCGTTGTTCGCGCCAGAACTCAACCCAGCTAGACGTGAGCCTGTTGTGCTGAGGGGTGGCGCCGATAACATTGTCCCGGGTCCAGCCGAATTGCTTTGCACTAACCCGATGCATGGCGGCGAGTTGTTGTCCAAAGCGAGCAGAATCCGCCCGCCCTGACAGATCCAGATACTCCAGTACCAGATAGGCCTGATGCTCATACTGGCCAGCGCAGACAGCCTGTGGCACTCTTACAGGTGATAACGCATGCATTTCTTTTAGTGCCAGTGCTTCGGTTTCAAACATGTTGCTGTGTTCAATGTCATTGAGTTTTACAAAATAGCGGCTGACCCCATCATTTACCTGATAAGCGTCATTAATACAGCCACCCCCCAAAGCGGATTGCTGGATGATTTTAAAAGGCTGTCCGGTGTGTTGAGTAATTTGTGCAGATAAATGCTGCCACAGATTCATATTGCGGGTCCAGGTCGTTTGAGTTCAATGTTGTTTGAGCTTCATGTGGTTTGCGCTTAAGGGTGTTAGCATATGCAGGTTATCCAGTTCGAATGCAGAAGTAAATATGTCATACAAACCCACCTACCCGGAAATTGAGAGCGTCATACAGGCGTTTTATGAAAAAGTAATGTGTCACCCGCAGCTGGGACATTTTTTCGAACATATCGAAGACTTTGCCGAACATCAAAAACGCATTGTGGATTTCTGGTGGATCAGCATGGGAGGCAAACTGGAGCAGCCCCCCAAAATTGATATGATTGGCAAACACCTGCCATTGGGAATCAAACAGGAAGACCTGGAGACCTGGCTAGTCCTGTTTAGTGAAACGCTGGAGCAACAACTGACCGAAAGTCAGGCGATTTTCTGGCTGGATAAAGCCATGGTGATTGGCGCACGCCTCAGGCAAATTGTGATAGAGCACCAGCCAATGGGGGTACAACCCATGGGTTTACAAATAAAGGAATAAACAGGGGTGGCTGGGCCCTTCGCCCGAGGTGTTATACACAGCGTGGACCGGGCAGGGGCTGCGGGTGGTTATTATTTAACCAGCTACCGGTCTGTATTTATAACTCATTGTTTTAACTGGGTTTAATAGTTGATCAAATTGTGAACAAAGTGTTACACAGGGTATAAAACGAATACATACAGGGCTTTTTTCAAGGCTTATCAACAGACTTATCCACAGGAATAGGGGATAAGTTTTTATATCTTTAAAATACAACGAGTTACAGTGATCAAGCTAAAGTATTACATTAAGTTTCAATAAAACAATGTAATGATTTTCCCAAAAAATAGCCAAAAATAAGTTGGCCTCGGGCATAAAAGGAAATACTTATACACACCGGTGTCTGGGAAATTTATTAAAAGCCTAAACATCTATATATGTAGTGTATTAATGGAATGCACTGTTTAAGTAGTTGTAATATAAGGTTTTTTTGTGTGGTTGTTTTTTGAGCAATTCAACAGCTGTCGCGCTCAAATCGAGAGTTCTGCACAGAAATCTCAAGTTCTCCACAGAGTTATCCACAGCTTTTGTGGAAAAAATATCAGACACACAAAATTTGTATTTGTCGAGCATTTTTTTATTTAAATTTTAAGGCTCCATTTTGTCCCTGTTCACTGGCACAATACCCCCATGTCGAAACCCCTTATTGCTCGAATTGCCGTCCCAGTTCCCCTGTATAGTCTGTTTGATTATTTACTCCCGGACACGTTGCCGAATGTTGCGGTTGCGGGTAGCCGGGTACGGGTGCAATTCGGGCGAAAGTTGCTGGTGGGATTAATTATTAGCATCGGTAACGAGTCCAGCTATCCCCTGGCAAAGTTGAAACCGGTTATTGAGGTGCTCGATACACAGCCGATTTTACCTGTGGATTTAACACAGTTACTGCAGTGGGCAGCCGCTTATTATCATCATCCATTGGGTGATGTTGTGTTTAGCGCGCTGCCCAAACGTCTGAAAGAAGGCGCGGCGGCAGAATTAAAATCGGAAAGTCACTGGGCGCTAACAGAAAACGGCCGAGCCTGTGCGCCAGGCGATCTCAAGCGGGCACCTAAACAGGCCGCATTGTTAGCCTATTTGCAAAGTTCGGCGGTAGCACAGTTAACCGCCAGTCAGCTAAATGCCGACTGGGATAACTGGCGCGCACCGCTTAAATCACTGGTGAAGCAATCACTGGTGGCGGTAGAAGAGAAGGTGCAGAGTGCTAGCGTTGATATATCCGCGACCCCGTCAGCAGGTGTATCAACTGAAGCCGAGGTATCTCCTTCTGCTGTCAGGTTTGAATTAAATCCGGAACAGGCCCGCGCTGCGGCACAAGTGATTTCGGGGCTGAATGCCTTTCAAACCTTTTTACTGCAGGGCATCACCGGCAGCGGTAAAACCGAAGTTTATTTAGATATTATTGAGCACGCATTAGCGCAGAATTTACAAATTCTGGTGCTGGTGCCTGAAATCAGCTTAACCCCGCAACTCACTCAGCGGTTTACGCAACGCCTGCACACCCATATTGCCAGTCTGCATTCCGGGTTAAATGACACCCAGCGTCACAGCGCCTGGGTGCAGGCGAGTAAAGGCATTGCGCGGGTGGTCATCGGTACACGCTCCGCCCTGTTTACCCCCATGCCCGACCTGGGGTTAATTATTTTAGATGAAGAACACGACGCATCATTTAAGCAACAGGAAGGTTTTCGATATCACGCACGGGACCTGGCACTGGTGCGCGCCAAAAATAAAAACATTGCCGTTTTACTCGGATCCGCCACGCCGTCACTGGAAAGTCTGGAAAATGTTTCCCGTGGACAATATTCATTATTAACCTTAACCCGCCGCGGTGCCAAAAATGCCAGGCCCCCCGCTGTGAGTTTGCTGGATGTTTGCCGGCGGCCCATGGAAGATGGAATTTCTGACCCGCTTTTAATCAAAATCGAAGAACATTTAAATAAGGATGGGCAGGTTTTACTCTTTTTAAACCGGCGGGGTTATGCGCCGTTATTAATGTGTCATGAGTGTGGCTGGACAACCGCCTGCCAGCGTTGTGATGCCAATATGACATTGCATCACCACAATCAACGATTAGTTTGTCACCACTGCGGATTTGAAAAACATGCCCCCACGAGCTGCCCGCAATGTGAACACGAAAGTTTATATATTCCCGGTGCAGGTACCGAAAGAATTGAAGTGGCACTCACAGAAAAATTTCCCGAGGTCGTCATTAGTCGCATTGATCGGGACACAACCCGGCGCAAAGGTGAACTGGATAAAAAATTAAAACAGGCGCGCACCGGCGAAGCAAAAATTTTAATTGGCACGCAAATGCTCGCCAAAGGGCACGATTTTCCAAACGTTACACTGGTTGGTATTCTGAATGCAGATCAGGGTTTGTTCAGTGCAGATTTTCGCGGCACAGAACACATGGCGCAATTAATTATTCAGGTGTCCGGGCGAGCGGGGCGCGGTGAAAAAGCCGGTGAAGTGATTATCCAGACTCACCATCCAGAGCATCCTTTGTTGCACACTTTACTGGAAAGCGGCTATGCCGGATTTGTACAAAGTGCGTTAACAGAGCGCAAACAGGCACATTTTCCGCCCTTCAGTTATATGGCAATTGTGCGCTGTGAATCGATACACAAACAGCACGGCCCAGCGTTTTTAAATGAATGCAGACAAAATCTGAATTTTGAAGGCATAGAGTTATTTGGGCCATTGCCCGCGCCAATGGAAAAGCGGGCTGGGCGTTATCGCTGGCAATTAATTTTATTGTCGGATGAAAGAAAAAAGTTACACGGCGTGTTGCATCACTGGGTGCCGAAAATTAGCCGTTTAAAATCGGTCAATAAAGTTCGCTGGTCAATTGATGTTGATCCGCAGGATATGTTTTAGGCTTTTGCGTTTTTGTCGCGTAGAAAAAAAATAAATTTTAGTGCCAGCAAAATTACAGGCGTAGCGTGCAAAAACAAATCAAAAATATCGATCGGTTTGCTTAAGTTTGCATTGCCTAGCATTTTTAATTTTTGCCACAAATGGGGCTCTTGCATAAATGGCGCGAGCCCCAGAAGTACTGCAAAAATAATAAGTATGAGTGTGGGTATTTTATCCAGAAAGTTTTTCATGGGTTGTTAGTGATGCTCTGACGTTTCTTTTTCGTTAATAAAGGTGAAGAGTTGGTGACCAAATCGGATTCGGTCATTATGTTTTAGTTGCTTGCAGCTCACTTTATCTCTATTGATAAAGCTGCCGTTTTTACTGTTAAGATCCATTAAAAAGTAAATTTCATTACCAGAATTATCGCGCTCGGTGAAAATCTCCGCATGTTTGGAACTAATGATTTTTTCATTGAGCTGAATCAGATTGGCCTCCGAGCGGCCGATACTAACATGTTCAGATTGTATATAAAATTGGCGGGTTAAGTGCCCGTTTTTTGTCTGAATAATCCGTGCCATAATTAATTACCTTTCTACTTTTAATCATTTATTTTGTTACTTAAACCTATTCTCACTACATCACCACGTATAACCAATATATTAGTGTTTGGGCAAATGTGAGTCAATCATTAGATTAGATGCGTAAACCCCTGTTATAGCTGAAGGTACGAGCTTTTGCATTTTCGGCTAAACGGTATTTGTAGTCTCTTTATTCGCTTTAAATGTGGCTATACTGGGTTTGTACTAAATACGGCATAGAGAAATATTCCCTGATAGAAAGCCATATAGAGGTTTTTATAGCTTATAAAAGAAATTCACATATACATAAAATAATAATATGTTAATATGCTTCGCCAAATTTTTAGTTGACCAGCTTATTTGCTTCCCAGGTTAATTGCCCTGGTGGATCGCCCATGTGATCCCCATGTGTGACTTACCAGGGGGCACGCCATAAGGCGCTTACTGGTCTGATATAACAAGACACTATTGGAGTCGAATTATGACCACTGGTATGAAACTGAAGCAATTCCTGCTACATGAAAAACGCACGGGTGCTGATCTGCCTTATGACCTGATTGAGCTGATTCATGAAGTTAGCATCACCTGTAAAGAAATTGCGGCGACAGTTAGTCGTGGCGAGCTTTCAGGCGTATTAGGCGTTGCCGGTTCAGAAAATGTACAGGGCGAAACGCAAAAAGAATTAGACATCATTACCAACGACATCATGGCTGATCATCTGGCGGTAAGTGGCCTGGTTGCGGGCATGGGCTCCGAAGAAATTGAAGAGCCAATCGAAGTGCCTGCTCAAGAGCGTGGCGAATACCTGCTGATGTTTGACCCCCTTGATGGTTCATCAAACATTGATGTAAACATCTCTGTGGGAACGATCTTCTCGGTTCTAAAAGCGCCGATGGGTTGCAAGGAAACGCCAAAATTTGAAGATTACCTGCAAAAAGGCACCGAACAGAAAGCCGCTGGCTTTGTCGTTTACGGCCCAGCAACGGTATTTGTACTGACGACAGGTCAGGGCGTTCACATGTTTACACTGGATAACACTATTGGTGAATTTGTATTAACCACTGAAGGTGTGGCAATTCCTGAAGATACGACCGAGTATGCGATTAACATGGCAAACCGTCGTTTCTGGGATGAGCCAATGAAGCGGTACATCGAAGATTGTCAGCTGGGTGAAGATGGTCCTCTGGGCAAGCGTTACAACATGCGCTGGGTGGCTTCAATGGTAGCGGAAGTCTACCGCATCCTGATTCGTGGTGGTATTTTCATGTACCCGTACGATAACCGTGACCCTTCAACAGCCGGTAAATTACGTCTGATGTACGAAGCAAATCCAATGGGTTTCATTATCGAGCAGGCGGGTGGTATGGCTTCAACGGGTTTAGGGCGTATTATGGAAGTTGAGTCAACGGGTCTGCATCAGCGTGTACCGGTTGTTTTAGGTTCTTCGAATGAAGTTAAGAAGGTTGAGGAATATCACTCAAAAAAGGCTGAAAAGGCTGCTTAAAGATTGCGTAAGTGATCTTGGGGAGTCGTAAACCCGGATTTGAATAATTGATATTGTTCTAAAAAAAGCCAGATTTTTTAATCTGGCTTTTTTTTGTCTTTTATTTATGTCTTTGTCTTGTCATTCCTGCGGAGGCAGGAATCTAGTGGCTTTGGGGTTGGTCGCAAGCGCTTGTCATTTTGGGAACATGAATTTTGTGGTTTCGGTCTGTTAGTGTATTGCAAGCCAATAACTTTTAGGGAATTAGAATTCTGTGGCTTCGCCTTTGTGGCGACCCACTTTTCTTGTATGAAAGCCATCCCTGGCTTTCACCCTTCGGGCCAGGCAGAGCCTGTTCAAAAATGCTCCCCGCATTTTTAGTCAACAGCGAAAGAAAAGTAGGCAAAAGAACGCCGCCCTTCATTCGCTTGTTTTCATTTTAAAAAGCTAAAATGAAAATTCCCGAAAATTGTTCTGTCGGCTTCCAGTCGTATTTTAAGCTGTTAGCTCATTGCTCTTTTGCCGGGTCGTCCCGGTAAGCCGTCCAGGCTTATCGTGACTCAAAATCACATCCCTGTGATTTTGCCCCTACGGGTATACAATTTTCGGCAAGCTCTAGAGGGGGGGGTGAGTCAAAACCGATAAGGTCTGAGTCTGTAAAAGAAAACCTGTGTGAGTTTTGATCTTATGAGATGTTAATACTTACACACACATCCAAAGTTTTATGACGCATCATCTCGTTAATAATGACTTGCGCTTTAATAACTCCATCGTCGTTCCCGAATGTTTCTATCGGGAACCCAGTGACTTTATTAAACATAAAAAACCATCAATATAATTTAAAGATATAAAATAAGAGTTTTTTTGTTTTTATGCTTTTGACCTTAAATCCCCATTACCCAGGCTGATGAGCGAGTGATTTTTGTGGGGCTTTCTGCTGCGGCTGTCTGAGCGAATTGGCTTTTTAATTCGTGAGTTCCGCAGCAGCCACAAAAATCGGGAGTGAAGAAGGAACTTTTATTTCGCTTTTTAAATAAAAGCCTGGGTTAAGCGGGGCGGCCTTTCTTTGGTTACTTTCTTTTGGCTGTAGAAAAGAAAGTGACTCGCTAAGCAAGCGAAACCACAGAATTCTAATTCCCGTGAAGATATGGGTTCGCAAATAAACTAACAGACCGAAACTACAGAATTCAAGTTCCCAAAAAGCTATTGGCTTGCCAGAAAACCAAAAACCACTAACGCAAAAATTGCCCCTTATACTCATCAACCAAAGCCAAAGCCCGCTGCTGATCACTTTTATTCAGCTGATCAAAAACAAATCCAGCATTTTTTTCAGCATTAATATTGTTCTGCAACGCCGCCAGTTTAAACCACACAAATGCCATAATTTTATCCTGCGTGACACCCTTTCCATTAAAATAAAGTCGGCCTAAATTAACCTGCGCATCGGCGGCACCTTTACGAGCGGCTTTATCGTACCAGCGAAACGCTTCGGCTAAATTTTTTGGAACACCTTCGCCAATTTCATGAATGTAACCCAGGTTGTACATAGACGAGGTGTTGGCGTTTTCTGCGCCGCGATAATACCAGCGTAATGCCAGATCATTGTCCTTTGGCAGGCCTTTGCCGTCGGCATAAAACTGTGCCAGATAAAAACAGGCGGTGCCGTGATTTTTAAGTGCGGCGAGTCGGATCCAGTGTTCCGCAATTTTTAAATTTTGATCAACGCCATCGCCTTTGGCGTAGAGTTTGCCCAGACGAAACTGGGCATCACTATCCCCCTGTTGTGCAGCCATGTTTAGCCACTTAATGGCCAACTCAATATTTTTTTCAACACCGCGTCCATCGTTATACATAACCCCCAGGTTATACTGGATTTCTCTATCTCCGGCTTCAGCTAAGGGTGTCCACAGCTTGAGTGCCGTTTCGTATTGGCCCTGTTTAAATGCTTCAAGACCATCGCTTCGGGCATTGGCGCTGGAACATAATGGCAGGCAAGCTAAGGCGCAAAAAAATAAAATTTTATGGCGTGGTTTGAGCATAATTATTTGTGTCGATAGTGTTTTACCTGTTGTAGAAACTGCGCGTACTGGGCATCGCTTTGTAAGCTTTGTTCATCGGTTATCGGCAGGTGCGGGTAATGCTTAAGTACGGCGTTAGCAAATACGCCTTTGGTTGTCTGGCTTATTTCTGTCTGCGTTATTTCACCTTTTAGATTAAACAGGGGAATGTCTTTAATGCCGCAACTCGGTGATTTACTTTTAAAAATATAACCCTGTATTGAGTTTAGTTGAGGCGGGCGGTTATCGCAGTATTTTTGCATGGCATCGGTGATATCAATTGACGGGTCATCTCTACCACAGATTTTTATCGCATTGATGTTACCGTATAACTGCACCGCGGGACGGGGCACTCCCAGGCCAATTTCCACTTCCGGACAAACGCAAATTATGCTGAAATTTTGCTGGATAAAATCGAGTAGTTGCGGGTAGCTTTTTACATCGCCATCGTAGCGTACCCGCTCACCGAGCAGGCAACGGCTGACAGCAATTAAGGGTTTGCCAGTAATATCATTAGTCATGTCATCAGTAAGGTCACCAGTAAGGTCACCAGTAAGGTCACCAGTAAGGTCATGGTGGTTTATTTGCTTGCGCCCATTTTGGTTGCCCGTTCGGCGGTTTTGTTGGCTTCAACGGCCTGTAATCCTGCATCCCAGCCTGGCATGGTTTCCGGCCAGCCAAAGCTGTGCTGTGTCACTAGTTCGGCAAGTGCGCTTATATTAAAATCACTGGCGTTCAGGCAAGGGATATAATCAAATTTTTCACCGCCGCGATTTAAAAATAGCTCGCGGTTTTCAATATTAATTTCTTCCAGAGTTTCCAGACAGTCCGCAGAAAAGCCCGGGCACACGACGTCCAGTGTTTTAATGCCCTGGTAGGCGAGTTGTTTCATGGTGTTGTCCGTATAGGGTTGCAGCCATTCTTCACGTCCGACTCTAGATTGAAATGTCACTTTCCATTTTGTGTCTTTTAATAATAATTTTTCCGCAACCAGGCGGGCGGTTTTCTGGCAATGACAAAAATACGGGTCGCCGTTATCGACATAACTTTTAGGAATGCCGTGAAAAGAAAATACCAGCATGTCCGGTTTTCGGTCGCGGTTGCTCCAGTGATTGATAATGGTTTTGGCGAGGGCGTCAATATAGGCGGGCTGGTCGTGGTAGCTGTTAATAAAACGCATATCGGGTAGCCAGCGCCAAAGCTGTAGTTCGTTGGTGACCGCATCAAAAACCGAGGCGGTGGTGGTGGCGGAATACTGTGGGTACATGGGTAAAATTAAAAAACGTTTTGCGCCCGCTGCACGTAGTCCACGTAAACCATTGGCAATGCTCGGGTTACCGTAGCGCATGGCTACATCAACGAGTACGTTGCCACGAATTTTAGACTGTAATTTTTTTTCGAGTTTTTGTGCCTGCAAATTCGAAATACTGATAAGAGGAGAGCCTTCATCAGTCCAGACTTTTTTATACATAGCCGCAGTTGTGCGAGGGCGAAAACGCAAAATATAGCCGTGTAAAATCAGCCACCATAAAGGGCGGGGTGTCTCTACGACTCGGGGATCCCACAAAAATTCCGCCAGATATTTTCTTACCGCACTTTCGGTAGGTGCATCCGGTGAGCCAAGGTTCACGAGCAAAACACCGAGGCGTTCTTTCGAGCCGTGGGTGTAATTAGGGTGATTTAAATAGTCTGTCATTCATTAACAACTTAAAATAGTTACATTTATGTAGGAATTAGCGTAATTTTAGTTTTTTAGCATTCAAGCTGCACGCAACTGACTGTATAATAGCCCGCTAATTTTCAACCTTACAAGCGTTTTATTATAGTTTAGCATTTGTAAGCTGTTTGAAGTCTTCAATATACACTGCAAAAGCAGGAGTTAAAAAATGCCAATACGTCTGGCAGTACCAAATGAAATTGCACCGGGTGAGCGACGCATCGCCTGTGATCCGGTGGTCGCTAAAAAATTATCAGAGCTGGGTGTTGAGGTGAGCATGCAAAAAGGTGCCGCGGCATCGGCGCATTTTTCGGATGAACAGTTTGAGGGCGTGACCTTAATAGCGTCCGCTGAAGAATTATATAAAGACGCGGATGTGATCTTTAAAGTACAGCCACCCACGCTAGATGAATTAAAGCTGATGAAAGATGGCTGTGTCATTGTCAGCTTTATGGCGCCGCATAAAAATCAGGATCTCATTAAAGCCCTGTGTGATAAAAAAGTCACCAGCCTGGCGATGGAACTGGTGCCGCGCATCTCCCGTGCCCAGTCTATGGATGCCCTGTCATCGCAGGCGGGTATTGCGGGTTATAAAGGTGTGATTATGGGCGCCGACAAGGCTTCGGTTTTCTTTCCCATGTTAACCACCGCAGCGGGCACCATCCGTCCGGCGAAGGTGCTGGTGATTGGGGCGGGTGTCGCAGGCTTACAGGCCATTGCGACCGCTAAGCGACTGGGCGCCGTAGTGGAAGCCTATGATGTGCGTTCTGCCACCAAAGAACAGTGCGAATCTTTAGGCGCCCGATTTGTAGATACCGGCGTTAGCGCTGATGGTGAAGGCGGCTATGCCCGCGAGCTCACTGATGAAGAAAAACAACAACAGCAGGATGTGCTGGATAAGCATATTGCACTGTCAGATGTCATTATCACAACCGCGGCAATTCCGGGCCGTCCATCGCCAAAAATAATTAGTGCGGCTGTGGTTGGCAAAATGAAAGTCGGTTCTGTGGTTGTTGATCTGGCATCCGAAGGTGGCGGTAACTGTGAATTAACTCAGCCAGGTGAAACGGTTGATTTTGAAGGTCGTGTAACCATTCTCGGGCCCTTAAATGTGGCCTCACAGGTGCCGATTCATGCCAGCGAAATGTACGCCAAGAATCTATTTAATATCGTGTCGCCGTTTATTAAAGAAGGTGAGCTGGAACTGGACTGGGAAGATGAGGTGATTAAAAACACCGCGCTGACGCACGCGGGTGAAATTGTATCCGAACGTTATAAAGCCAATGAACATAAAGCCGATGAAAATAAAGCCAATGAAAATACAGCCGATGAAAATAAAGCCAAAGAAAATAAAAAAGGGGCATAGTCATGATTGAAATCAGCGGCTTCACAGCACTCTATATATTTATGTTATCCGCATTTACCGGTTACGAAGTCATTAGTCGAGTGCCGGTTATTTTGCACACGCCGATGATGTCCGGCTCAAACTTTATCCACGGTATTGTTTTAGTGGGTGCCATTGTGGTGATGGGTAGCGCAGAAACCGGTCTGGAACAGGCCATTGGTTTCATCGCGGTAGCATTGGCCGCGGGCAATGCGGTGGGTGGCTATGTGGCCACCGTGCGTATGCTGGAAATGTTTAATCCAAAAGATAAGAAGGGCGAAGTGTAATGGATATTTTTATTCAGGTAGTCTATTTCATTGCGGCCGTTCTGTTTATTCTGGGACTCAAAAAAATGAGCTCACCGGTAACCGCCACCGGCGGTATTGTGTGGGCGGGTATCGGTATGGTTGCTGCTTCGTTAGTGGCTTTCTTTGAGCCGGGCGTATTTAGTCACACCAGTAATGTGGTGTTGATTGTGGTGGCAATATCAGTGGGTTCCGCAATTGCTTACATCACAGCAAAGCGCGTTCAAATGACCGATATGCCACAGATGATTGCCATCTACAACGGCATGGGTGGCGGAGCTGCGGCTGCCATCGCGGCGGTTGAGCTGGTGAAATTGTCCTCTGGACACAATGTGGAGGGTGCGCATACCTTGAGCGCAACCGCCCAAATACTGGCTGTGATTGGTGCATTAATTGGTGCGATATCCTTTTCCGGATCGGCTATTGCCTTTGCCAAGTTGCAGGGGTTAATGAAGAAAACCATTCGCCTGCCCATGCACATGATGATTAATCTCGGCCTGTTTTCACTGACACTCGTTGCCGGTGCAATTATTGGTTTTGGTGATGACCCGAGTATCCAGCTGGTGCTTATCTTCTTTGTAATGGCGTTGGTCTTTGGTGTGCTGTTTACGACGCCCATTGGTGGAGCGGACATGCCGGTGGTGATTTCATTATTTAATGCATTCACCGGTTTGGCCGTGGCTTTTGAAGGCTTTGTACTGGGCAATGCAGCAATGATTATTGCCGGTACCGTGGTCGGCTCAGCGGGTACCCTGCTGACTCAGCTAATGGCGAAAGCCATGAATCGCCCGATTAGCAATATTTTATTTGCCAGCTTTGGCTCCGATGGTGGTGAAGCTGCCGAAGAAGACATTGAAGGCAGCATGAAAGAAATCCAGGGCGTAGATGCAGCCATCATGATGGCCTATGCAGAAAAGGTTATTATTGTGCCAGGTTACGGCATGGCGGTGGCACAGGCTCAGCATAAAGTGTCTGAGCTTACCAAATTGCTGGAAGCGCGTGGCGTGAAAGTAATGTTTGCGATTCACCCTGTCGCGGGTCGTATGCCGGGGCATATGAATGTACTGTTGGCGGAAGCGGGTATAGATTACGATAAGATTCTGGATCTGGATGAAGTTAATCCTGAGTTCCCGACCGCCGATGTGGCGCTGGTAATAGGCGCTAATGACGTGGTGAACCCGGTCGCTCGCATTAACCCGGACAGTCCGATTTATGGCATGCCGATACTCGATGCGGATATGGCGAAAAACTGTATTGTGATTAAGCGCGGTAAAGGCTCGGGCTTCTCCGGCATTGAAAACCATCTGTTTTATGCGGATAATACCCGGATGTTATATGGTGATGGGCAGAAAGCGGTGGGTGAACTGATCGGGGGCATAAAAGAGCTTTAAGCCGAAAAGTAGACCATTAAAAGCAGGCTGGAACAGCATTTTATCCGGTCTGCTTTTTATGCAATATAAATAAAATTCATTTCTTCGTATATACTCTTGAGTACAAATGTACAAATATAAAAATGCAAATGTGAAAGAAATTAAATAGATTTAAATAAGAGATAACCGTGCAACAACCAAATAGTGAAGTTCTAAATTTATCAAAAACAGGCAAGAAGCTAATGAGACAGCGTCGTTTTCGCGATGCGGAAAAAGTCTTTAATGAGGCGCTGGTAATTGAGCCTGAAAATAGTTATGTATTAGTTGGTCTGGGCGATTTGTTTCGCATGTCCAATGAATTTGATAAAGCCATCATTTATTACACCCGTCTTTTAAAGTCAGACCAGAGTAACGTTTTTGCACTACGTGGTATTGGTGACTGTTTCCGTGGTTTGCGTCAGTCAGAAAAAGCGGTGGAGTTCTGGGCCCGTTATTTAGAAATTAACCGTGGTGATGTACATGTAATGGTGCGTCTTGCGGATGCTTATAAAAGCATGGACCTGTCAGAAAAAGCGGAAAAGCTTTATATCGAATCCATTAAAATTCAGCCCCGTGATCGTTATGCTTTAATGGGGCTGGGCAATCTTTATTATAAAAACCGTGAAGATGACAAGGCGCTTGGGTATTTCGAATCCCTGCTCGGCCTGGATGAAAATTACGTGGCAGTACTGACAATGGTCGGTAATATTTATCAGCGTAGAAGTGATTATCAAAATGCTGAGAAATACTATCGCAAGGCAACCGAGTTAGAGCCGGATAATTCTTATGCGCTTTATGGTCTGGGTAACTGTCAGCGTGGCGCAGGTCATATTGATGAGGCTATTGAATTGTGGGGCCAGATTTTAGATAGCGAACCCTACAATCAAAATATTCTCAGTCGTCTGGGCGATGCCTGGATAAGCAAGGGTGAAATCGATAAAGCCCGTGAACTTTATGAGCGCAGCCTGGGTTTAGGTTTCGATGCATTTGCCTTAATTGGCATGTGCCGCATTTACCGTGAGAAGGGCGATTTTGTTGAGGCAGAATCCTGTTGTAACCGGGTGCTGATGGAGAAGCCCGGGTTTGAGCGAGCAATAGAAGAGTTGTCGCTGGTGTTGATTGATAAGGATCATGCGAAAAATAATTTTTAGTTATGTATTTTAGTTATGTATTTTAGTTATGTATTTTAGTTATGTATTTTAGTTATGTATTTTAGTTATGTATTTTAGTTTCGTATTTAAAAATCCACGTTTTCAGGCGTGGATTTTTTTGTTTTATGTCTCTGGTTTGTCATTCATGTGAGATTGGAATCTAGTGGCTTTGGGTTTCTTCACAAGCCAATAACTTCATGGGAATTAGAATTCTGTGGTTTCGCCTTTGTGGCGACCCACTTTTCTTTCAACAGCGAAAGAAAAGTAGGCAAAAGAACGCCGCCCTTCATTCGCTTGTTTTCATTTTAAAAAGCTAAAATGAAAATTTCCGAAATTTGTTATGAAAGCTTCCAGTCGTATTTTAACTTGTTAGCTCATTGCTCTGTTGCCGGGTCGTTCAGATGCGCATCCCTGCTTATCAGAACTCAAAATCACATCCCTGTGATTTTGCCCCTATAGGGATACAATTTTCGGCAAGCTCTAGAGGGGGGGGGAGAGTCAAAACATTTAAGGACTGGACTTGTAAAATAAAAATCAGAAAGAGCCTCGGTCTTATTAAATAATAATTTTTAATACACCTCCATTGTTTTATAACGCATCATCTAATCAATTAATAATATAACTTCAATCACGTCGTCGTTCCCGAATGCCTCTATCGGGAACCCAGTGACTTTATCAAACAGAAAAAGCCATCACTATAATTTAAAGATATAAAGTAAAAGGCTTTTGCTTTTACGCTTTTGACTTTAATCCCCATTACCCAGGCTGATGAGCGAGTGATTTTTGTGGAGCTTTCTGCTGCGGTTGTTTGAGCGAATTGCTTTTTAATTCGTGAGTTCCGCAGCAGCGACAAAAATCGGGAGTGAAGAAGGTACTTTTATTTGTGTTTTTTACAAATAAAAGCCTGGGTTAAGCGGGGCGGCGTTTCTTTGCCTACTTTCTTTTCGCTGTTGAAAAGAAAGTGGGTCGCCACAAAGGCGAAACCACAGAATTCTAATTCCCATGAAGTTATTGGCTTGCAGACACACTAACAGTCCAAAACCACAAAACTCAAGTTCCCAAAAAGTAATTGGCTTGCCAGGAAACAAAAATCCAAAGCGTTAGTAAATCCCAGAGTAAAAATAAATAACTACCCTTTAAGCAAAGTACCCACACCCTCATCCGTCAGCAACTCAAGCAACACCGCGTGGGCAACCCGCCCATCAATAATGTGCGACGTTTTAACCCCGGATTTTACCGCGTCCAGTGCGCAGTTAACCTTCGGTAACATGCCACCATAAATTGTGCCATCAGCAATATATTCATCAACCTGCTTAGTGCTTAAACCGGTTAATAAATTTTGCTGTTTGTCTAAAATACCCACGGTATTGGTGAGTAATAATAATTTTTCAGCACCCAGCACTATGGCCAGTTTGCCCGCAACCAGATCCGCATTTATATTATATGATTCACCGTTTACACCCACACCGATGGGCGCAATTACCGGAATAAAATTATCATTATCGAGCATGGAAACAACAGAAGGGTCAATGGTATCGACTTCGCCGACATGTCCAAGGTCAATATTATCTGCATCATCAGACGTCATTTGCATTTTGTGGGCACGAATCAAACTGCCATCTTTTCCGGTAAGACCAACCGCGCGACCCCCCTGTTGATTGATTAACGTCACGATACTTTTATTTACCAGTCCACCTAAAACCATTTCAACGATGTCCATGGTTTCGGTGTCGGTGACCCGCATGCCCTGAATGAATTTAGTTTCTTTTCCGACACGTTGTAGCAGTTCAGCAATTTGTGGGCCGCCACCGTGCACCACTACCGGATTTACCCCTACCTGTTTTAATAGAACAATGTCGCGGGCAAAACCAACTTTTAATGCTTCGTCAGTCATTGCGTTACCGCCGTATTTTATAACGATGGTTTTGCCGTTGAGTTTTTGTAAATAGGGCAGCGCCTCAGAGAGAACGCCGACGACGGAATTGGCTTTTGTATTATCCATGGTATTTTCTTATTGCAATCAATTTAAAGTTTAACGTCATTCCTGGGAAGGCAGGAGTGACGTATATACGGTTTAAAAATTCAATTTAATCGTGTCGTCCGTTGCCAGTATCTGTTGTCGGAAATTGGCCTGAATTTCAGCCAGTGCCGTTTCATCTTCAGCCTCAAAACGCAATACCAGACAGGGTGTTGTGTTGGAAGGTCGAATCAGGCCCCAGCCTTTATTCCAGGTTACACGCATGCCATCAATGGTAGAAATGTCGGCATTTTCAAATTTTGCTGTGGTTTTAAATTTTTCCATAAATGCATGATGCTCGCCTTCAGCAAACATAATCTGTATTTCTGGTGTGTTACAGCTATCCGGCAGTGCAGAAAAAATTTCAGATGAGGTAGCGGTTTTCTGGCTTAAAATTTCCAGCATTCTTGCGGCACTATATAAACCATCATCAAAACCATACCAGCGTTCTTTAAAGAAAATGTGGCCGGACATTTCACCGGCTAATGCCGCTCCCGTTTCTTTCATTTTCGCCTTGATTAATGAGTGACCGGTCATCCACATTAATGCTTTACCACCCATGCGGGTAATTTCTTTGCCGAGATTGTAACTGGATTTAACATCGTAAATAATCAGTGCGCCGGGTTCGCGGGATAATACGTCTTCAGAATATAAAATCATCTGACGGTCTGGCCAGATGACTTTTTGCATATTATCAATCACACCCACGCGATCACCGTCGCCATCAAAGGCTAAACCCAGTTCAAGGTTGTTCTCTTTGATCGATGCGCAAATGTCCTGCAGGTTTTCAAGTTTGCTCGGGTCCGGGTGGTGGTTGGGGAAGTTACCGTCAACATCGCAAAATAATTCGGTGACTTCACAGCCCAGTGCTTTAAATAATTTTGTGGCTATGACCCCGGCAACACCGTTGCCACAGTCCACCGCAATGCTCATCGGGCGGGCTAATTTTATATCACCTACAATGCGTTCGAAATATTCATCGAGTACCGGTTGTTCGCGCACGCTGCCGCTACCGTTATTTAACTCGCCCGCTTCAATAGCGTTGTAAAAAGCAGTAATGTCATCGCCGTAAAGTGTTTTGCCCGCTATCGACATTTTCAGGCCGTTGTATTCCGGCGGGTTATGACTGCCGGTAACCATAATGCCGGTGCCGGTTTTTAAATGATGCGTTGCAAAATATAAAACCGGTGTGGGTACCATGCCCACATCAATCACATCACAACCACCGGCATTTAAACCTTCAGCTAATGCGACGGATAATTGCTTGCTGTGCAAACGGCCATCGCGGCCAATGCAAACTTCTTTTACGTTTTGTTTTAAACATTCAGTTGCAAATGCCTGGCCCACCAAACGCACCGTGTCCGGGGTTAAGTCAGTGGCTACGATGCCGCGAATGTCATACATTTTAAAAATTACGGGATTTAATTGACTCATTTTTATCCTGAAAAAGTAGAAGGCCGGATCAGTGATTGCTCCTTACCCGAAACAAAATATAAAAAAATTATTTATGCCCGGAAGAACCAAAGCCACCGGCACCGCGTTCGCTATCACTAAATTCTTGCACGGTTTCAAACTCAACCTGAGCCACCGGTAAAATCACCAGCTGGGCAATTCGATCCCCGGCATCAATCGTGAAAGTTTTATCGCCCCGGTTCCAGCAGGATACAAATAACTGTCCCTGATAATCCGAGTCAATTAAGCCAACCAGGTTGCCCAGCACAATGCCATGTTTATGGCCTAATCCGGAGCGCGGTAAAATGGTGGCTGCATAGCCAGGGTCTGCAAGATGAATGGCAATGCCCGTGGGAATGAGTTCTGTGTCACCGGGTTTAAGGGTGAGTGAGCCATCAATGCAGGCGCGTAGATCCATACCCGCAGACCCCGGGGTGGTATATGCGGGCAGGGGGATTTCGCTGCCAATGCGAGGGTCGAGAATTTTAAGTTGCAGTTTGTTCATGGTATCTCTTTGCTAATAAGGTTATCAGTTGTCTGGCCAACTGAGTTTTGCGGCAGCGCGCCAGTGAAATTTCGCCGCCCTGCCAGAAAACCTGTAGTGCATTGTATTCACTATTAAAGCCCGTGTCTTGTTGGGTTTTAAGGTTGCTATCAGATGCTACGTAATTGGCCGCAATCATCTGCAGGTTTTTGTTTTCTAACTTCAGTAGTGCCTGTTCTTTTATATTTTGAGTTTCCGCGGCGAAGCCTAAGGTAAAGGGGGGCTTTTCGAGGGCGGCGACGGTTTTTAATATATCCGGATTCGGGGTTAATAGCAGACGCATTTCATCAGCGGATTTTTTAATTTTTTGAGTCTGGGCATCGCGGGGGCGATAATCCGCCACCGCCGCCGTGCCGATAAAAATATCCTGTTGGTTTATGTTTGACATTACGGCCTGCTGCATTTGCTGTGCAGTTTCTACATTGATACGCTGACAATGTGCGGGTTCGGTTAGGTGAACCGGGCCTGCAATTAAGGTGACAATCGCGCCCTGTTCAATGGCGGCTTCAGCAATGGCAAAGCCCATGCGGCCGGAACTGCGGTTACCGATAAAACGCACCGGGTCAATCGGCTCAAAAGTCGGGCCGGCGGTTATCATGATTTTTAATCCCTGTAGCAAGCCGCATTGAAATAAACCGGCGGCCGCACTGACCAGTTCTGGCGGCTCCAGCATGCGGCCTTCCCCGATGTCGCCGCAGGCCTGTGTACCCGATGCAGGGCCAAAAATTTCCACGGCATCATTTTTTAATGTCTGAATATTTCGCTGTGTGGCGGAAGATGCCCACATAACATGATTCATTGCGGGCGCTACCGCCAGTTTAGCTTTGCTGGCGAGAACCACCGCGCTCAGTAAATCATCCGCCCGACCTGAAGTTAATCGAGCAATGCTATTGGCGGTTGCCGGTGCAATCAGAATTAAGTCGGCCCAGCGAGCCAGTTCGATGTGACCCATGCCGTCATTAGGGCCGTCAGCATAGGGGCCATCAAGGGAGTTATTATTATTACTAGTCGCTTCTGCCTGGGAGTCGAGAAGGTCTGTGTGCACGGGGTGGCCGGAAAGGGCCTGGAAGGTCAGCGGGGTGATAAATTTCATGGCAGCGGCGGTCATTACCACGCGTACATCTGCCCCCGCGTCCTGTAGACGGCGCAGTAATTCAGCACTTTTATAGGCCGCAATCCCCCCGCAAACCCCCAGCAGAATATTTTTATTATGTAACGATGCGTTCATGGCAGGCATTTTAACCTAAAAAGTGGCGTCACCACAGGGCGTCGCGTTAAATTGATTGGCAAATGAAATGCGTGGGCGTAGACTCGAAATCCATTGAAAAAAACACCATAGAAAAAACACTATAGAAAAACTCAATAGACTCCAAGGATGAATCTATGCCAATCACCGACTGGCCGTTAGAAGAGCGGCCCCGTGAAAAACTGCTGGCGCTGGGAAGTGAGGCGCTGTCAGATGCGGAACTGCTGGCCATATTTCTGCGCACCGGTATCCGCGGCAAAACCGCCGTTGACCTCTCCAATGATCTGCTCGAAGGTTTTAGTGGTCTACGCCGATTGCTGATGGCTGATCAGCAGGATTTTTGTGAGCACAATGGTCTGGGGCCGGCAAAATATGCCCAGCTGCAGGCGGTGCTAGAGATGGCGCGACGTTATTTAAGCGCAGGGCTGCAACGCGGCGATAGTTTAACCAGCCCACAGGAAACCCGTCAGTATTTAAGTTCCCAGTTGCGAGACTATACCCACGAAGTATTTGCGGTGCTGTTTCTTGATCAGCGTCATCGGGTTATCCAGTTTGAAGAAATGTTTCGTGGCACAATAGATGGTGCCAGTGTGTACCCGCGTGAAGTGGTGAAAAAAGCCCTGGAACATAATGCGGCGGCGGTTATCTTCGCGCATAATCACCCATCGGGTGTCGCTGAGCCGAGTCAGTCGGATGAAAGAATTACCCAGCGTTTAAAAGATGCGCTGGCGCTGGTGGATATTCGAGTGCTGGATCATTTTGTAGTGGGGGATGAGGTGGTATCGTTTGCGGAACGGGGTTTGCTCTAAGCATCTTTGATGCAGGGTGACCCCTGATGATTAGTCCTGGTGATTAGCTCTGGTGATTAGCTCTGGTGATTAATGGACTTGAAAAATAAATATATGCGTGTTGGCTTTATGGCAGATTAAAAATGTAATTTTTTCAGTTAAAAATAAAATTTATAATATCTTTTCTAACCGGTAATAATGTTTAATTGTGCAAGTATTTAATATAAAAAATTTAACTTTTCATAAATGTGGTCCAATAAATTTTCAAATTAAAGCCAATGAAATAATCGGCTTGAGCGGGGCGTCCGGTTCGGGTAAAACGTTACTGCTTCGCGCACTGACTGATTTAGATAAACATCAGGGTAATGTCCAGTTAGATGAAATGATTCAGCAAAATACGGCAGCGCATCTATGGCGTAAAAAAGTGGCCATGTTGCCCGCAGACACCAGCTGGTGGTTTGATACGGTTGATGAGCATTTTACTGATCACGATGACACAAATTTATTAGCAGAGCTGGATGCGTTGGGTTTTCCAGAACAATGTATGCAGTGGAGTATTGCACGTTTGTCCAGCGGCGAAAAACAACGTCTCGGGCTATTACGTTTAATACAAAACAAGCCACAGGTTTTATTGCTGGATGAGCCTACAGCGAATCTTGATAAAAATAACACGCATCTATTTGAAAAGTTTGTAAAGCATTATTTGGCTGAAAATAATGCCTGTGCAATATGGGTGAGTCATGATGCGGACCAGTTACAACGGGTTTGTCATCGGCAGTATATTATTGAAAAAGGAAAGCTCGAAAATGTTGATTGAGCTCAGTATCGTCGATTTAAGTCTGGCCGCTTTTCTGGTATTAATGCTGGGCACCTTAAGCGCGCTGATGAAGTTGGGGATTTCCCGACAATTATATATTGCCGCTGCACGTACAACGGTGCAATTGTTATTAATTGGTCTGGTGTTAAAGGCTTTATTTGCCAGTACTTCGCTCGCTTTTATTTTATTAATTTCCGCGGTGATGATTTGCGTTGCGGGCTGGGAGATATTGTCCCGTCAGCAACGTAAGTTAAAAGGCTGGTGGGGTTTCGGGGTGAGCACTGGCTCATTGTTTGTGTCGTCTTTTTTGATAACGTTACTGTGTTTGATTGTGGTGATTCAGGCAGACCCCTGGTACTCACCGCAGTATGCAATTCCCTTGTTAGGTATGTTGCTGGGAAATACCATGACAGGTATCGCGTTGGGTATGGATCGTTTAATACAAACCGCGTGGCAGCAACGCCCGGTTATTGAGCAACGATTAATGCTTGGGCAAACGGCGGATGAAGCGATTGTTGATCTACGCCGGGAAGCGATGCGCGCCGGCATGATCCCGATTATTAATTCAATGGCCGCTGCAGGGCTGGTGAGTTTGCCAGGCATGATGACCGGGCAGATACTGGCGGGGTCGGCGCCGGTTGAAGCGGTGAAGTATCAAATTTTAATTATGTTCATGATTTCATCCGGCACCGGACTGGGCGTTATTTCGGTTTTATGGTTAATCTCTAAACGTTTGTTTGATGATCGTGAGCGATTATGTTTTAAACAACTGTTAAAAGAAAAAGCCAATGAACGAAAATATATATAAATTGTTGTAGGCGTCAGCTAAAGCAAACGTCTACAAAGTATTAGTTTTAAGATAAGCAGTTAAGTGAGAAAAATATGAATAATGATTCCTACGATCGCATGCTTGCTGAAGTACAGGCATTTCATGATAAACACGATTTTAAAAACACCGGTGGCGAAGAATTAATGTATCGCATTGCATTAATGACAGAAGAACTCGGTGAAATATCTGCCTGTGCCAGTAAAGGCAAACCGGTTGAAGAACTGGCGGAAGAGTGTGCAGATTTGATGATTTTATTAATGGGTACGGCAATCGCACAGGATTTTGATTTAAAGCAGGCCTTCTGGGATAAAATGCAAAAAATAATGCGGCGTAAATCAAAAATGATTAACGGCCGCATTCGGGTATCTGAGTTCAGGGGACAGTAAAAGAAATAGCAATAGTAATTTTATTTAGACGGTTCTTTCAATGTCTGACTAAGCATATTCTGCTTACGAATATACAGTAGTAACTCACCCTCCATTTCCTGTTTGTTTAAAAAAGGGCCTTCTTGTTTTCCACCACGGGTTTCAAAAAACCAGACACCGTTGGCACAAAAATAACGTTCGTTTCTAAATGGGATTAGGCAATCTTCGCCGACTCTGTGATGCTGCATGTGAACCTCTTTTTAAACATTTAAATAAACTACATATAAATAATAATTCAGTATATGGGGATTTCAATTAAAAACTGGCTAGATAAGACGAATGGTATGCTTCGTTTAAGGGGTTTTTTTTAAGTAACTGATTTTAGATTGAAAAAAACACAAAAAATATAAGAAATTTTTCGTGTTTTTTAGACAGGAATTAATCTTGTTGGCTCATCTGTTCATGTAGTTTAATAAACTCATTTAAATCAGCCTGCATTTCTAGCTCATTCTCATAAGGGCCTTTCTGGCCTCCGTCTCTTAATTCAAAATACCACTGACCATTTATTTCATAGCTGCGACTGGTGCGTTGAGTTTTATCTGTTGGCGGGAGGGTCTTTTCATTGCTGCGCTGCTGATTCATGTCGTTTATCCTTTACACTAAGTGTAATTTCGGGATTAATTATCCATTTTTAATAGTCCATTTTTAATTGTCCACTTTTAATTATCCAGGAAAATAAAACGCGGCTTTACCAGGTTTTCATAATCTTTATAACTCATTTGAATGGCTTCTAAGTGGGAGCCGGCATTAAAGGCTATTTTGTCATCTTCTGATAAGCTTTCTGCGATATAAACATCCATATCATAAAGACAGCCAAAAGGTGGCATGGCGCCTACCTCGCAATCTTTAAAGCGCGGCGTGAATTCAGACTCCACAGCCAGTTTTATGTTTTGCGTGTCGAGGGTCTGTTTAAGAATATCTAAATTAACTTTATAGTTAGCGGGAACCACCGCCATCGCCAGTTCATTATCAACGCTAATAATAACTGTCTTGGCTAATTCCCGGCTTGGAATGTGGCTGCTTTTTGCAACCTCCACCGCGGTAAATGCCATAGAATGCATAATGGAAATATATTTAATATCATTTTCATCAAGAAACGTTTTTAACAATTGTGAAGGCATCTTTATATTTCCTTAACTTTTACCGATAAAAAATTATATTTAAATAGCTTTAGAAAAACGTTGGTTGCTTTGCGTGTCTTTAAGGTAGCGGTCAAACACCATACAAACATTACGAATTAATAAGCGGCCTTTTGCGGTTACCTGAATAGACTGTGAATCCATTTCAATCAGTGCATCGTCACACATCACAGTGAGACGGGTTATTTCATCAGCAAAATAGTGATTGAAATCTATCTTGAATTTAGACTCAATATCCGCAAATTTCAAATTAAAATGACAAATAAGTTGCATTATGACCGCTCGTCGTAATAAGTCGTCATCATCAATTTTTACGCCGCGAAATATCGCCAGCTTTCCCGAGCTAATTAAGGTTTGGTATTCGTCCAGGGTTTTAACATTTTGTGAAAAACTGTTGTCAATGGTGCCAATGGATGTGATGCCCATCCCAACTAAATCGCAATCCGCGTGGGTGGCATAGCCCTGAAAATTTCGGTAGAGTTTGCCCTGCTGCTGAGCGATGCTGAGCTCGTCGTCGGGTTTGGCGAAATGGTCCATGCCAATATACACATAACCGGCACCGGTGAGGGTTTCGATGCTCTGTTTTAAAATCGCCAGTTTAATTTCAGCGCTGGGCATTTCATCTTCGTTGATGCGGCGCTGGGGTTTAAATAGCGTGGGCATATGGGCATAGTTAAATAATGAAATACGATCCGGGCTGATTTCAATAATGCGTTGCAGGGTTTGCGCAAAACTTTTTTCGGTTTGCAGTGGCAGACCATAAATCAAATCAGTACTGATAGATTTAAATCCATAATCTCGGGCGCTGCTGAGTGCCGTTAAGGTTTGTTCTTCAGACTGAATTCGATTAACCGCTTTTTGCACCGCCGGATCAAAATCCTGCACGCCTAAACTCATGCGATTAAAACCGATGTCACGTAATAACTTTATGCTGTCGCGGGTGACTTCCCGGGGATCTATTTCAATGGAGTACTCACCGTTGTCATCATCATATAAATTAAAATGCTGGCGGGTAACCTGCATCAGCTCCGTCATTTGCTGGTGGCTAATAAAAGTGGGGGTGCCGCCGCCCCAGTGAAGCTGGTTGACTTTACGTGACGAATCAAACAGCTCGCCCTGCATGGCAATTTCTTTATGCAGCATGTCCAGGTACGGCTCGGCTTTGCTGCGGTCTTTGGTGACGACTTTATTGCAGGCGCAGTAATAACAAATGGTGTCGCAAAATGGCAGATGAAAATACAGGGATAAATCCCGTCCGGAGGCATTTGATTTGGCCGCCTGCTGGCGATAATCCGCCTCGCTAAATTCAGGGGTGAACTGAACCGCGGTGGGGTAGGAGGTGTATCTTGGGCCGGCAATGTCGTATTTTTGAATGAGCCGGGTATCGAATTCTATGGTTGGTGCTGTTGTCGGCATGGTTGATGTCTCTGGTGATATCCCTGATGATATCTCTGGGGGTATTTAATTACAATGGACTTAATTTTAATCGCTGGTCAATATAATACGTGAAATTCGGGCTAATTAATTGATTTAAAGCAGTTATAACAAAATTGATTTAGTGGAGCATGACTAAATCTTTTTTGTAAAAAACTTTTTCACCAAAATCTTCACCAAAATCTTCACCAAAATCTTCAGAAGTACCTTCAGAGTTTAACGCCGTACTGCGTGCGATAAAATTGCATTGCATCCAGCATTTCTTCATCACCCTTGCTTTGCAGGTACTGTATTAAATGTTCCATGCCGACAATGCTCAGCACTTCCAGTCCATAGTCTTCATGCAGCTCCTGTACGGCGGAGCGATCCCCGCTGCCTTTTTCCTGGCGATCCAGTGCAATCAAAATGCCCACGGTGGTACCATTGTTATGGTCAATAATATCAATGGCTTCACGAATTGCGGTACCCGCCGTAATCACATCATCGAGTATCAGCACCTGACCTTCAATTTTAGTGCCTACAATTGAGCCACCTTCGCCGTGATCCTTGGCTTCCTTGCGATTAAATGCATAGGGAATATCAAGGCCGTGGTCTATCTGCAGCGCCATGGCGGTTACCGCGACCAATGGAATACCTTTATAAGCCGGGCCAAATAAAATGTCGTATTTTATGCCGCTATCCACAATCGCCTGGGCGTAGCAGCGCCCCATTTCTGCAAGGGCTTTACCGGTATTGAATAAACCGGCATTAAAAAAGTAGGGGCTTTGCCGACCGGACTTGAGTTTGAATTCACCAAACTTTAATACATCATATTCCAGCGCCAGCTCAATAAAGTTTTTCTGATAATCTTTCATGCTCTATCCGTCTATTGTCTATTCAGCATCAGCTGTGGCATGTAGAATGCACAGCTGATTTACTTATTAAAATATCTGTCTGTATGCGTATTATAACAGTTAACACCAATGGAATCCGCGCCGCTGCCCGAAAAGGTTTTTTCGACTGGCTCAAAAAACAGAAAGCCGATGTGGTGTGCATTCAGGAAACCAAGGCGCAGGCGCATCAGCTTGAAGATGAGGCGTTTCATCCCGAGGGGTATCACTGTTATTACCATGATGCACAGAAAAAGGGCTATAGTGGGGTGGCGATTTACTGCAGGCAAAAGCCCAAAAAAGTCCACATGGGCATTGGCATGCATGATGTGGATCAGGAAGGGCGATATATTGAAGTGGAGTTTGCAAACATCAGCGTGATTTCATTATATATGCACTCCGGCTCATCTTCGGAAGAAAGGCAGGCGGTGAAGTTTGATTTTATGGATCGCTTTATGCCGCTGTTGCATAAAATGCGTCGTAAACGGCGTGAGTTTGTGTTTTGTGGAGACTGGAATATTGCGCACAAACAGATCGACATAAAAAACTGGCGCAACAATCAGAACAATCCCGGGTTCTTGCCCCAGGAAAGAGACTGGCTGACAAAATTATTTGATGAAGTGGGCTATGTGGATGCGTTTCGGGTGGTGAATCAGAAACCCCATGAATATACCTGGTGGAGTAATCGTGGCCAGGCCTGGGCGAATAATACGGGCTGGCGTATTGATTATCAGATAGTGACACCGAAGGTCGGTGCAACCGTTAAAAACACACACATTTATAAAGATGAGCGATTTTCAGATCATGCGCCGTTGATTATTGATTATGATTTTGTGCTGGAATGAAGCCACATATGCATGAGTCTAAAAATAGTTCCTGGAAAAGTGCTTTTTTAAAATACAGACATCCTCGAGTCATCGCTATGTTATTCCTGGGCTTTTCTGCAGGCCTGCCATTATTACTTGTATTTGGTTCATTATCTGCCTGGCTGGCACGAAGTGGGATTGATAAAAGTACCATTGGCTTTATTAGTTGGGTTGCCCTGTTGTATGGCTTTAAGTTTGTCTGGTCACCGTTAGTTGATCGATTTAAGTTGCCTGTTTTATATTTATTCTTAGGTCAGCGTCGAAGCTGGATGTTGGTTGCGCAACTGGGTGTGATTCTGGGGCTGCTCGCAATGTCATTTACGCAGCCATTAACACAGCTCAGTTCACTTGTTTACGCAGCAATACTGGTTGCGTTTTCTTCGGCTACGCAGGATATTGCAATAGATGCCTGGCGTATCGAAGCGATGCCTGTTGAGTCACAGGGTGCCATGTCTGGTATGTATCAAATGGGATACCGATTAGGTATGCTGCTGGCAGGAGGTGGTTCATTTATTATTGCCCACTATTTATCGTGGCCAATGGCCTACTCCGTTATGGCTTCGGTAATGTTGATAGGTGTAGTTACAACACTTTTTATTTCTGAACCTGCAAAGAATATATCTGATGATGTCTGGAAGCAGGAAGAGCGAGTGGTTTTATTTCTGGAAAATTCAGCGCATTTATCTGGTCGAATAAGAAAAGTATATGCGTGGATAATTGGCGCGGTGATCTGCCCCTTTACAGAATTTTTTAACCGAAATGGTCAGTTTGCCATTATTATCTTATTGTTTATTGGATTGTTTAGAATTTGTGATATTTCAATGGGGATAATGGCTAATCCTCTGTATATTGATGTTGGTTATAGTGATTTGCAAATTGGTCTGGTGACAAAGACCATCGGTCCCGTTGTTACAATAACGGGTGCTTTGTTGGGCGGTGCAATGGTTGTGCGCTATAGCGTTATTCCGGTTATGATGGCGGGAGCTGTTCTGGTCGTGGGGACTAATTTATTATTTATTTTAGTTGCATTAAATCCGCCGAGCACCTTGTTTTTGTCGCTGGTGATTGGTGCTGATAACTTAAGTGCCGGCATAGCGGGTTCGGCCTTTATTGCTTATTTATCAGGCTTAACGAATAAAGCTTATACGGCTACACAGTATGCGTTATTTAGTTCTTTGATGTTGTTGCCAGCAAAGTTTATTGGTGGTTTTTCAGGAAGTGTCGTTGATGCGTATGGATACGTTGTATTTTTCTTTTATACTACGGCGTTAGGTTTGCCAGCGATTTTGTTAATACGACTACTTGCGAAACATGAAAAGCAGAAAATCACAGATAAGCATTCGTTGTATTCAGCGAATAATTAATTTTTTCTGCGCGGTGATTTCATATTTCGGTAAAAGCAGCTGCTGTTTGTTATCTGTACTATTGCCGTTAAGGCTGTATTCAATATTGATACATACCGGTTTAATTAAAGCTTTACTAAACTCCAGCCGGCAGCCATAAATTGGATCCTGAGCCCAGTAAACAACATACCTGTTTTGACTGTTAATGACCAGCAACTCTCGGTCGTTAATATTAAAGTAGATGCTGCGATTATTTTCTAAAGAAGATAAATCAAATTCGTGTTGTACAGTCCCCGATTTTTTGGCGGCAGGAAAAAAGCCGGCAGTTAAAATATACGCTATCCATAGTGCCGCTATTGCTGTTAGAATTTTTAATGTGACTCTTAAAAATAATTTGCGTGAAAATAATGGATTATGGGTCATATTTGTTAAGACATCATGATGTAAAATTAAGTTATGCCTGAATTTAGCACATTACCACCACTGTCATTATATATTCATCTGCCCTGGTGTGTAAAAAAATGTCCCTATTGTGATTTTAATTCACACACCTTTGATTCGGGTTTGCCGGAAGATGCGTATGTGAATGCATTGATTGCCGATCTTGAATGTCAGTTGCCTGCTATCTGGGGAAGGCGTATCGTTTCGGTGTTTATGGGTGGCGGTACACCAAGTCTATTTTCTGCCGAGTCAATTCAAAAAATTATGCAGACCTTGCGCAGCCATTTAAACTGTTTGCCAAATATGGAAGTCACCATGGAGGCCAACCCGGGCACGGTTGAGCAGGAAAAATTTAATGGTTTTTATGCCGCGGGTATTAATCGCCTGTCTATTGGCGTGCAGAGTTTTGATGATGAAAAGCTGCAAGCGCTGGGACGAATTCACAATGCGGGTGAAGCGCTCAATGCGGTAGCCGTTGCCCGCAAAGCCGGCTTTGAAAATATAAATTTAGATTTAATGTTTGGCTTGCCCGGGCAAAGTGTCGAGCAGGGTCTGAGCGATTTGCAGCAGGCGATAGATTTAAGTCCCCAACATATTTCCTGGTATCAACTCACCATCGAGCCGAATACATTTTTTTATAGCCATCCACCGCTCAAGCCCGATGATGAAAGTGTTTGGGAACTGCAACAACAGGGTCAGAAATTATTAGCTGAGGCGGGCTATCATCAATATGAAATTTCCGCCTATGCAAAAATTACCAAACAATGTGCGCATAATTTAAATTACTGGCGCTTTGGTGATTATCTGGCGCTGGGTGCGGGAGCCCACGGAAAAATCAGTCGCGCAGATACGGGTGATATTACGCGCTACTGGCAAACTCGCAAGCCTGCGGATTATATGAGCGCCAGTGCGTCAAATAAAACCTCCGGTAGTGAAACACTGGCGGACGATCAAATCGTTTTTGAGTTTATGCTGAATGCTTTGCGCTTAAAGCAGGGGTTTGATATATCTGAGTTTGAACAAAATTCCGGGCTAAAATCGGCGCTTATTTTAACGCGCTGCGAGCAGGCCATTAATGCGGGTTTGCTGGAAAGAAAAGACAACGGGTTTGTGGCCAGTGAGCAGGGTTATTTATTTTTAAATGATTTGATTAATGTGTTTTCCTGAGCTTTAAAACACGGATAATTTTAATTTCAAATTAAAGTGATTTTAAATTAAAATTATCCGTGTCATTCTCGATGAAAAAACGTGTTTTATTAACCTCGGGAAATAGCTTCCCCCAGTTCCGCATTTGTCATGGCTTTACCATTCAGGTTCCACGCACCCTCTACCGTATGTACAACGTTGATGTAAATATGATTTTTAGGTTGTTTGCCGCCGGATAATGTGTGAATAATGTTGGTGGCATCTTCAAAATATCCACGCTGAATATCTTCTTCAGCAAATGCAAATGAGGGTGTTTTCCATTCTACCCAGACGCCTGAAAATGGCTCACCACCTGAGTAAGTTGAGCCTTTAGGTTGTACATTTACGATGGCGGTTATATTGGGTGTCATCACCTGGTTGCCTTCAAGTCCATGCCATTTAAGCATACAATCGGTGAGTTGTTTAATGGCCTGTTTTTCCGCTTCTGGTGGGATAACGCCTTCAGTTAAAGTTAGATTTAATGGCATGATATTTCTCCGAGTTAATAAAAGTTAGGGTTAATAAAAGTTAGGGCTGATAAAAGGTTAGGTGTTGTAAAAAATTAAAATTAAAGCAAATTATTATTTATAAGTTTGCCTGCGGTTTACACGTTGCGTAGATTAAAACCTTATTTTATCTGCGGTTCAGTCTGCGGTTTTGTGTTTGAGTTGCGCGGCTGGGCCGGGCGTTGAATGAGTTCAATTTGATAACCGTCCGGATCGCTAATAAAAGCTATAATTTCCGCAGAGCCTTTAAGCGGTGTGGGTTTATGTAAAATATGTCCACCACGCTTTTTTATATCTGCACAAGCCTGCTCGCAGTTATCAACAGCAATAGCAATATGGCCATAGGCAGTGCCGGTTTCATAATGGGTTACGCCGTAGTTATAGGTCAGCTCAAGCGCACTGTTTTGTGCTTCGGCAGCAAAGCCCAGAAAGGCGAGCGTGTATTTTTCTGAGGGCTGGTCAAGCCGGCGTAAAACGCGCATACCGATCACCCGGGTGTAAAATTCAACCGATTGTTGCAGGTCGCTTACCCGTAGCATGGTGTGTAATATTCTTCTATTGTTGTTGGTTGTCATGTTTATTTCTTACCTGTCTTTATTCTAGTTGACCGGTTGGTATAATTTATTGATGTGTTTTATTCGTTAATCTGTCTGTATTGTTTTCAGTGATTATTTGGAAGAAAAATCAGGCTATTTTTATACTGGAAATTGCCGGGCCTAACTTGCGTATTAACTCCGGGTCATTACGGGATTTGGCGAGAAGCTGAATGCCTTCAATATAACTCACCATGGCATCAGCCGTTGCCTTTACATTTAGTTTAGGCAGTTCCCCAGCTTTGATTGCATCTTTAATTGTGCTGGCAAAGTGCTGTGATAAACCATTTAAACAGGCGCTGGCTTTCTGGCGAATGAGCTCATCCTGCGTCGACTGTTCCATAGCCATATTTCCAAACGGACAACCCGGCAGGTGACCATTAATTTGCATCTGCGTCTTTTGAAATTTATATAGCTCTTTAATAAACTGATCAAGGCGTTTCAATGGGCTTAATTTCTCAGTAAATGATTTTGCAATGAGGGTGTTATTAATCTGTTCTTCAAATTGTTGCATCACCGCGATGGCTAGATCCTGCTTGCTTTTGAAAAAATGAAAAAAGCTGCCTTTTGAAACATCAGCTTGCTTGCAAATAGAGGCGACGCCCACCGCTGTATAGCTTTGATGATGAAAAAGTCGGGCAGCGGTATCGAGGATGATCTGACGAGTGTCGGTTTGTGTTGTCATGCTCGATACTCTATTGGACCGGTCGGTTTATGTCAAGCCCGAAGATTTAATCCGGGTATTTAATTTAGATTCCCATAGGACTCCCGGAGGATTACGGGGGGATTAGTGACGTTTACTTACAGTTGTATGAAAGAATACAGGTTTTCAAAAACTAATGGGAAACAGGGCGGTTGCTCGATGGATCAAGTGAATCAAATCCGGCATTTCTGTAGCTGCGGCCCTGAATGAGCTGAGAGATATTGTGTTTGATCCGGCCTACAGTTCATTGAGCATCTTTTCCTGTTCCGCTGCGCGATCTTCTAGCAATTTAGAGGTGTTCTTCGCATCTTCCATCAGATCCTTTACACCTTCAGGTGAGTAGATGCTGCCGACCCGGGAAACGCGGGATTTTTGGGTTTCTTCCGTCTCTTCTTCCTCGGCAATTTTTTGAGCGTTCATTAGGTTGGTGCTGGTATGAATCGCCTTTTTTTCATAATTGCCCTGTCCGGTGGGTGGGGCGCTTCCGTAATGGGTCTGTCCCTGGGCGTCAACCCACTGATATACCGTAACCTCTTTATCCACCACTGCATTCCCCAGCTCGCCTAAACCTTTCTCGGCTTTACTGGCAGCGCCTTGCATGCCCGGTATTTGAATCCCAATGCCACCGGTGAGAATATATTTATACCCGACAAACATAACCCCCAGGGTAATTCCGGCTTTTAACAATAGTTTTAAAAAAAATTTCACCCATTAACTCCTAATTAGTGTGGCCAGGCAGGCCTGTAGAAAGCCTGCACCACAGTTTATGGTGAGAAACCTGATATTAGCATGAAAAACTCTGCGATACCCCTTGCTGATTAGCGATTAAACGAGTAGTATACGCGGCTCTTTACGGTATCAAGGCTATGAGGATCTCGACATGAGACCAGATATACACCCAAATTATCACGATGTTAAAGTTAGCTGCAGTTGTGGCAACACGTTTGACACGCGTTCGACTTATGCAAAAGATGCGCTCTCAATAGAAGTGTGTTCGCAATGTCATCCATTCTTTACGGGCAAGCAGAAGGTTTTAGACTCTGCGGGTCAGATTGATAAATTCCACAAACGTTTTGGTGGCAAGAAGTAATTCTTTGCAACTTAAAATGCATTGGCTAAAAAAGGCGCTGATTTTCAGCGCCTTTTTTTATGTGGTGATATTGAGTGCCCATGCTGCCGGTCATGCAGCCAGCCATGCCCATGCAGTCAACCGGGTCAGTGTGTGTCCGCCCCAGCACATAGATGAGAGTGCGCGGGTTAATTATGTTTATGATGGGGATACCCTGCAACTGGAAGATGGCCGTAAAGTCAGGCTTATGGGCATAGATACCCCGGAAATATTTTCCAGGCATGGGCATATAGCTGAAAATATCAAACACAGTGGCGAGCAGGCAAAAGCAACATTAAAGCAGCTGTTAAGTCAGTCGAACCAGCGCGTTGGGCTAGCGTTCGGGGCGCAACGTTTCGATCGCTACCAGCGCACCCTGGCCCATGTGTATTTACCCGATGGAAAAAATCTGCAGGCCACTTTAATTTCACAGGGTCGTGCCATTGCTTTTACAACCCCCCCCAATGACAGAATGAGTGACTGTTATCAGCAGCAGGAAGCGCTGGCTATTAAACAGAAATTGGGCATCTGGAAACTTCCCCAGTATCAACTGAAGCGCACCGGACAATTAACAACATCCAGTGATGGCTTTCACCGCCTGCACGGGAAGGTGACGCGCATCTGGCAGCGTCATCATCGGCTGACCCTGTTTCTGGATAACCGGGTCGAGGTTAAAATACGGCGCATTGATCTGCCGAATTTTAATGCCCACATGTTGAGTTCACTGGAAAATAAAAACATAGAAATTCGTGGCTGGCTGCACCTTAAAAAATCAACACAGGCTGAACAAAATAGTCCCGTATTTATTATGAGCCTACGCCATCCGGATGCGATTAAAGTGCTAAACTAGCGCGGTTATTTTTAAAGAGCTAAATCAGCCCGGCTTAAGATTAAAATGCCGGATAGAAATCCTGCCGGATTTAAACAAAATTTGAATCAAGAAGACAATAATGAACGAAGCAGATAAAAAACGCGCCCTCGATTATCACCGTTTCCCATCCCCTGGAAAAATCGGCACCGATATTACCAAGCCCTGTAACACCCAGGATGATTTGTCGTTGGCATACACGCCCGGTGTAGCTGAGCCGGTTCGGGCCATCGCGGATGATCCGGAAATGGCCTATGACTACACCGCCAAGGGAAATCTGGTTGGGGTGATTACTAATGGCAGTGCGGTGTTAGGGCTGGGCAATGTGGGCGCGTTGGCGGGCAAGCCGGTCATGGAAGGCAAGGCGGTTTTATTTAAGCGTTTTTCCAATATTGATGTATTTGATATTGAAGTGAATGCGGACATCCCCAAAGATTTTATTGAAACAGTTGCGCGCATTTCTCCTACTTTTGGCGGCATTAATTTAGAAGATATAAAAGCCCCGGAGTGTTTTGAGATTGAGCGCACGCTGGATAGCATGCTCGACATTCCGGTGTTTCATGATGATCAGCACGGCACCGCAATTATTATTGCCGCGGGTTTACTCAATGCACTGGATATTCAGGGCAAGAAAGCCGAAGACGCAAAAATTGTTTGCATGGGCGCCGGAGCAGCAGGCATTGCATCGATGCGGTTACTGGTGGGGCTGGGTATCAGCAAAGAGAATATGATGTTGCTCGATCGCAAAGGGGTGATTCACACCGGTCGCGATGATTTAAATATTTATAAAGCGGAATTCGCGGTTAAAACAGATCGTCGAAGCGCACTGGATGCTATGCAGGATGCGGATGTTTTTATTGGCGTGTCCGGCCCGAATTTACTCACCCCGGAAATGGTATTAGCTATGGCCCCCAACCCCATCGTGTTTGCCCTGTCTAACCCGACACCGGAAATAGATCCGGCGCTTGCAAAGCAGACCCGCGACGATTTAATTATGGCAACCGGGCGCAGCGATTATCCGAACCAGGTTAACAATGTGCTGGGCTTCCCGTATATTTTCCGTGGCGCTTTAGATGCGGGTGCAACCACTATTACACAGGAAATGCACATCGCTGCGGTGAATGAAATTCGCAGCCTGGCAAAAGACCCGGTGCCCAAGTCGGTGCTCAATGCCTACGGCTTAGATAAGCTGGAATTTGGCCCGGAGTATATTATTCCCAAACCAGTAGATCCGCGACTCATAGAGCGAGTGCCCGCGGCGGTTGCACAGGCGGCAATTGACAGTGGTGTTTCCAAGCATCATCATGAATAATGTGTGGAGATAAACGGGTTTTTATTGAATGTGCACAGCAAAGAACTTCGGCTTAAAATTTAGTCTAAACTCAGAGTTAAACTAAAAATAACTTTTCACAAAAAAACGTACAGGGAGCTCACATGAAAAAAATCACAGTGGTTGGTGCGGGTCGAGTCGGTGAATCCACCGCACAATTTATTGCCTCAAAAGATCTATGTCGTGAAATTGTTTTAATCGATATCCGTGAAGGCGCAGCAGAGGGTGCGGCACTGGATATTCAGGAAGACGCTCCGTTGTTTCGGTTTGACACCCGCTTAACCGGTGGCACAGATTATGCGCTAATGGCGGATTCCGATCTCATAATAATTACCGCCGGGGTGCCCAGAAAACCCGGCATGTCCCGTTCCGATGTTCTCGAAACCAATGTGCGGGTAACCGATAGCATTATTGAAAACACATTAAAATATGCACCCAACAGTAAAATGTTATTTGTATCAAACCCGGTGGATATTTTAACGTATCGGGCATTTCAAAAAACCGGCTGGGATCGCAGTCGCATTTTTGGTCAGGCCGGTGTGCTCGACTCAACCCGCATGGCGAGTTTTATTGCCATGGAAACCGGTTACTCCGCGCTTGATATCGACGCCATGGTGCTGGGTGGTCACGGCGATTCCATGGTGCCAATGATGCGCTACACAACCATTTCTGGTATCCCGGTCAGTAATTTTATGGACCAGAAAACCATAGATGATATTGTTACCCGCACACGCAATGGCGGCGCAGAAATTTTAGCCCTGCGCCAGAACAGCAGCGCGTTTGATGCACCCGCCGCCGCTGTCGCCGCAATGGTTGATGCTATTGTGAATGACAGAAAACGCATTTTACCCACGGTTGCGATTGTGCAAAACGAATACGGCTGTGATGAACTGGCGATTGGCGTGCCCTGTGTGCTCGGCAAAGATGGCATGGAAAAAATCATCAATATCGAGATGAATGATAGTGAGCAGGCAAACTTTGAGAGCTCAGTGGCAGCGGTTAAAAAAGATATGGTCACCCTTGCGGGTTTGTAACTGGCTAGTCTGTAATGGGCTAGCCTGTAATGTTCTAGTTAATTTTCGGGCTATAATTATCTAAGGCCACCACAGAGATTAATGAGTAGTCTCTGTGCTATGAAGCGTGTAATCGTTAGCTTCTGCTGACGAAAAAAAGCCATGCAAAGCGAGCCATACGCTACGCCAGATATAAAATCGTCTGCCTATAATTATATGATCTTTGTATCTCTGTATCTCTGTATCTCTGGTGTCACGACTATCTCTATAAAAAATTTTATAAAAGTGATAAATAAGCCGGTTTCAGGTTAAAATGCTCCATGACCAAACGCGCCTATTTAATCGATTCCAGTATTTATATTTTTCGTGGCTGGCATGTCTTCGACGACGCCATTACCGATATCGATGGAAACCCCAGCAATGCGGTGTATGGGTTCACCGAGTTTTTATATCAATTGTTCGAACAAAAGCAACCCGATTATATTGCCTGCGCATTCGATGCACATCAGACTAATTCCTATCGGCGTGAAATATTTCCCGAATACAAAGCCAACCGTCCCCCGGCACCACAGGAATTAAAAGCCCAGTTCCGATATTGCCGGGAATTTTGTCGTGCCATGGGTATTCCTGAATTTGGCAGCAATCGTTTTGAAGCAGATGATATTATCGGTACTCTGGCCACCCGATTAAGAAACGAAGGTTTTGATATAACCATTGTCAGTGCAGATAAAGATTTAACCCAGCTGGTGTTAGGTGAGCGTGATGCCTGGTGGGATTTTGCACGCAGTAATGTATTAAATTCCAAAGGCGTAGAAAAACAGTTTGGGGTAAATCCGGAAAAAATTGCCGACTTGCTGGCACTGGCGGGCGATAAAGTTGATAACATTCCGGGCATTCCCGGCGTCGGATATAAAATGGCTTCAAATTTATTAAATAAATTTAATAACGTTGAAGATATTTTAGAAAACATAGAGAATATTTCTAAAATGAAATTTCGTGGTTCCGCACGTATACAGAATTTAGTGGATGAGCATCAGTCCTTATTACCCACTAATAAACGACTCACCGAAATTGTCACCGATGCGGTGTTTGATAATCACGATCAGTCGATTCGCTGGCAGGGTATACCCGATGAAGATGAATTTCATGCACTGTTTGATCAGTTAAATGTTAGTGATCAACGTAGAAAGCGCTGGCTGCAACTGTAAAAAAGTATGAGTCAGCTAATTTTATTTAATAAACCTTTCGGTGTGATTTGTCAGTTTAGTTCCCACGAAAAACATCAGAGCCTGGCAGAATACATTTCAATAAAAAATATATATCCAGCGGGACGTTTAGATCATGACTCAGAAGGTTTGTTGTTGTTAACCGATGACGGAAAGTTGCAACATAAAATTGCCAACCCGAAAAATAAAATGAAGAAAACCTACTGGGTGCAGGTAGACAAAGAAATCACAGAAGAAGCCATCCAACAGCTAGAAAAAGGCGTGCTATTAAAAGACGGTAAAACAAAACCCGCACAGGCCAGAATAATTGCAGAGCCAGAAGGCTTATGGGAAAGAAATCCGCCAGTAAGATTCAGAAAAAATATTCCAACCAGCTGGTTAGAATTAACTATAAGCGAAGGGCGTAACCGGCAGGTCAGAAGAATGACAGCCGCGGTGGGGTTTCCAACGCTTAGATTAGTGCGTTGTAAAATTGGTGAGTGGGCATTGGGTGCTTTGCAGCCAGGGGAGTTTAAAATAGTTGATGTTTGAGTGGTGTGTTTTGTGCTGGTTAATCTGAAAGCGATTAAATCCCCCTCAATCCCCCTTTTACAAAGGGGAGGTTACATACTCTCCTCTTAGAAAAAGAGGGAGGTAACAAACTCCACTCTTAGAAAAAGAGGGAGGTAACAAACTCCACTCTTAGAAAAAGAGGGAGGTAACAAACTCCCCTCTTAGAAAAAGAGGGGCTGGGGGAGATTTAAAACGTTAAAAATTTTAGCCAAATTAAATCACATAAAAAACTAAAAAAATCAAACCCAGTAATCCACAAATACCCCAACAAACACAACCAGCCCAAACCAGTTATTATTTAAAAATGCCTGAATACATTGTTGTCGATCACGATCTTTAATTAAAAATTGTTGATAAATAGCCAGGCCACTCGCAACCATTAAACCTGCGTAATAATAAAGCCCGAGTTTCGCAATGTTTCCAATGAGTATCAAATCGAAAATCAGAAGTATCTGTAATAATCCAATCATTAACCTGTCAGCATCACCAAATAAAATGGCGGTGGATTTAACGCCAATTTTTAAATCATCTTCACGATCTGCCATTGCATACATGGTGTCATAAGCGGTGGCCCATAAAACTGTCGCCATAAAAATCAGCCAGGTAACCACCGTAATTTCGTTTGCCTGCGCGGTAAATGCCATGGGTGCGGCCCAGCCGAATGCGGCCCCTAAATGCACCTGCGGCATATAATGATAACGCTTGGCGAACGGGTAGCTGGCGGCGAGGGCTACGCCGACAAAACTCATGTAAATTGTCAGCGTATTCATAAATAAAACCAGTGAAAACGCAGTAATTGAAAGACTGGCAAAAACAATCAGTGTTTCTTTGCTGCTAATTCGCCCGGCGGCCAGTGGTCGGTCTTTGGTGCGTTCAACATGGGGGTCAATGTCCCGGTCAGCAAAATCATTGATGGCACAACCCGCGGAGCGCATCAGAAACACTCCGGCAACAAATACCATTAATACTTGCATGTCTGGCACGCCTTTGGCTGCAATCCACAGAGCCCAGAGCGTAGGCCAGAGTAGCAAATAAATGCCGATAGGGCGGTCCAGTCGAATGAGCAGGCTATATTGTTCGAGGCGCTCAATGACAAATTGATAGCGTGGAAAGGGGCAACGTTTTTTGAGTATTTCAAATAACAGCATTATAACGGGGTGTTCCAATGATGGATGTGCTGGTATATTACCCGACTTAAATTAATAGATCACTACAGGTTTTATCATGTCAGAAAAATACGATTACGACTTAATTGCAATTGGCGCGGGTAGCGGCGGTATATCAGTGGTTGAACGTGCTGCAGTTTATGGCGCAAAGTGTGCGGTCGTTGAAAGTGGCAAGATGGGTGGAACCTGTGTGAACGTAGGCTGTGTGCCTAAAAAAATCATGTGGTACGGGGCAAATCTGTCACATGCGTTAAGCGATGCGAAAGACTATGGATTTGATATCGAGAATAAAGGTTTTGACTGGAATCATCTGGTGACAAAACGGGAAAATTACATTTCCGGAATCAATGACTGGTACCACAATTATTTAAAAGATTCGAATATCGATGCGCTGGTTGGTTTTGCATCTTTTGTGGATGAGCATACGCTTGATATCAATGGTAAACAGGTCACCGCAGAAAATATCGTTGTTGCACCCGGTACCACGCCAAGTGTGCCAGATATTCCGGGCGCTGAGCTTGGTCTTACATCCGATGGTTTTTTCGCGCTAAAAGAATGTCCGAAAAAAGTTGCGATCATTGGCTCGGGTTATATTGCCGTTGAATTGGCCGGTGTATTAAATGCACTGGGAAGTGACGTGTGCATGTATCTGCGTAAAGAACATCTACTGCGTTCATTTGATGCCATGTTACGTGAAACATTACTGGAAGAAATGTTAGATCAGGGTGTTGACATAATGCCGCGCACGCAGATTAAAGAAATCAAAAAAGAAGACGATGGCACCCTGAGTTTGTGTGACGATAAAGGCAATAAAAACACCGGGTTTTCGGAAGTGATCTGGGCGGTTGGTCGATACCCGAATACCGAGGGCATGAAACTGGATGCGGTCAATTTAGAGCAGGATAAAGATGGATATATCACAACGGATGTTTACCAGAATACCAATGTAAAAAATATTTTTGCGCTCGGTGATGTAACCGGTCGTGCGCCATTAACCCCGGTAGCCATTGCAGCGGGCAGGCGATTAGGTGACAGGCTGTATAATAATCAATCCGATCGACACTTAGATTATAAATTTATCTCAACGGTTGTGTTTAGTCATCCACCCATTGGTACAGTCGGACTAACTGAAGGTGAAGCGCGCCATAAATATGGCGATGGGGTAAAAATATATCAAACCAGATTCACCGCTATGTATAACTCAATGACCCGTCATGAAGTAAAAACCGCGATGAAACTGGTTTGTAGTGGTGCCCAGGAAAAGGTGGTTGGCTGTCATATTATTGGTCCGGGTGCGGATGAAATGTTGCAGGGGTTTGCCGTTGCAATGCGCATGGGAGCAACCAAAAAAGATTTTGATGATACGGTTGCCATTCACCCAACCAGTTCGGAAGAGCTGGTGACTATGCGATAGTTTTTATTGGTGGCATTATTTGTAATTTTTCATCCAATTATCCCTGCTTAGTTTATATAGAACATGTTCCCGAAGTGGACTGGCTTGGGGGATAATTGGATGTTTAAATTTCACTTCTGATAAATTATCTTCAGGCGCTCTACGGTCCACAATCCCCAGCCTCAATGTTTTTCAGCTAGGACATTAATAAAATTTTCAGATGTAAGATTGAGTAGATGATAGCAAAAATGGCCATAATCATCATAACTATATAGCTTAAAAAAAATAGCCGTTGTTCTTTAGCTGTACCCATTTTAACGCCTTCATGTCGAAAGCCAAGGCTCTTTAGCGCTTCTCTACCTACGGTATCCAGGTATATAGCACCACCTGTTAATAACAGAATAGGCCACAAATAATGATTAATAATCATTAAATATCCAGCGACAGGCAACCATATTAAAGTCAAAAGATCCCAGTAAGCAGTGTAACGTTCAGATCTTAGTAATAGTGGGGCCGAGGTTTCAGATTTCTCCTGAAGGCCGAGTTTTTGTGCCAGTGGAAAATTTATGGATGAAATTATCTGTGCAAAATAAAGAGATCCACCGAATATAATTAATAACCACCCTGTGATTTCCTGCATAGTCATTCCCTAATAATAAAAATGAAATAATATAGGTCTATATTGAGTCCTGGTTTTATTATAAACTAATATGAATCGTGCTTTATATTCATATAGTTTTTGAGAGGCCTTCATCTTTTGTTGCGTCCAGAGTATGGTTTTTACTATGGCCTTTGCATCTGACAGTATCAACAGCATGCTTAATAAGTAATTTACCCAGAACGTTGTTTCTATAATATTTCTTTACGCTTAATACATGTATTTCAGATTCGTTTTCAGCTGCCATTTTGCTAGCACGTGAGTCAAAGGGTGCTATGATTACGATACCCGCTAATTTAGATGATTTTTTCTCTAATGCACATATTAAAGTGCCTCTTTCTTTAACGGAATTCATTTCGAATAATTTTAATGCTGTTTCGGTATCTACAAAACCTTCATTTACATATATTTCATTTAATAGTTCAGATATTTCTAAACCAGAAACATTAAGGTTCTTAAACTCTGAGATTAAAAACCATTTTACGCATGATATTTTGTAAGGCTAACCGTTGAGTTATGGTGCTGTTTGTGCGCAGTGTTCCTTTCTATGTATTAATTGCCAATAAAATACTGCGATGCTTTTTCTATTAGTGGGCGATATTTCATGGCTTTTGCTGCAACAGAGTCAAAAAGTTTTAAATGTTTTACGGCTTTGTCCCATGCAGGATTCTCTTTTATTTCTACTATGTCCTCATCATCCTGAAGATATACTTCAGCTACTTCGGCTAACATGTTCTTAAATGCTTTTTTTAAGCCTTCAGCGCCATAAATATTAAATCGATTGATTGAGTCTTCGCTGAGGCGTGCAAGTTCGAGTAGTATGTTTTTTAATATCGGATGATTGTCTAACTCACTTATTGCGGTTCTTAATGATTGTATGCTCTCTTTTATATTTTGAAAATCTGTTTCATCAATGATATTTTCTTTAGGTAGGCGAGTAGCACATACTTCAAGAAGTGCTTTTTCAGCTTCGGAGACTTCGCGCAGACCCTGATTTAATGCTAGCGGATACAATAAATTTTCCAGTGACGAGAGACCTTTTTCAAGAACTGTTCTTTCTTCATCGCTCATATTTGAGTCTGCAAGATCTTGTAAAAATGTAGCATATAAAGTGTGGAGCTCGGTAACCGCTTTAACGCCCTGTAACGATATATCTTTTTCATTACTCGGAGCCTCTTCTCCAAATAGTATAGGAACTAATTGCTGGGCTACCGGTTTGCCTGACTGAATGGCTTCTAATATTGCCAACAACCTGCCAGCAGAGTTTGGATATTTGGGTTCTGGTTTGTTCATATTATAATGTTATTAATGAAAAATTGATCGGTTGAATATAAAGTTTATGGTTTATTTTTCCAATGTTTAAGAGTCCGTGTGTAATGAAGATTCTGGCATGTGCCATTTTATTAAGCGAGTTAGACCGTGTTTTTTCAATTAGTGCTAAACATGAACTAGTAAGAGTTGCTTCTAGTACCCAATGCCCTATTAACTGGTTTATTAATGAATTCTTTTTCGCGTTGTATTTCATGTAATTCATAAATATTATTTTCAGCATCTGTTTTTGCTTCTACACGCTGTTGTTCTGTAAAATTATCCCAGTCATCTAGAGAGTGTCCGTATCTGGGTGAGGAGCAGCCAATAATTAAGAAAAAAATGTAAAAATGTAATAATAACTGAATCACCAGGTCCCCATTTGTATTTTTAAAATAACAGTGAAATAAGCGGAAAACTGACTTTATAGTATTCCGTGTGTCGCTTTTATTATTGCTAATCCTACATGGTTATGCGTTATTTGTAGAGTAATTGATGAGGGGAATTTTAGTTGGTTGTTTGATGCCTTTTTTGGAGTCTTAAACTGGGTGCCCCTATTTTATCACCTAAAAAATATACCAAGTTATATTTAAGCCTTTGTTTTTGTTGAGTATTAAGTTGGTTATCTATATTGGTTGCCTGGAGGTGTTGGCAGTATTGGAGGGTTATAGAGGGTAGTGGGGAAGTAAGTTGTGACCGGTATTACATCAAAAATTTCAAATGTTAGGCGACTGCCCCAGTACTCAGGTGATAGCGAGCATTATATACACGTGTAATTGATTGTCATTTGTCATTGCCCCTATTTAAAAGAATAATGCATAATTGAAATAAAAAATAACAGCCGGAGTAACCGGCTGTAAATTTTGAGGTTTATATTATTATGCAGCTATTTCAGCTGCCGCTTCTTTCATGGTTGTTGAGACTAAAGTATACACACCAATCCACGCGGCTTTAGTGTCTTCGGTAAAGTCATCTTTTAAGCCAGCACCGAGAGTCCAGATCAGCGCTTCACCTACGGTATCATAGTGTTCGTCTTTAACGCCGTAGTTAACATGGCGTTTACCCATGTCCTGAATCGCAGGTACAATGGTATCAAGTTTGTCTAGTGCGTTAACAGCCGTATTTAAAATAGCCATTAATTTACGGCCCTGTTCTTTCATATCACCTTTAAACATTGGTTTTAACGAAGGATCAAGTTCAAATAGTTTGCCGTAAAATAATTCGGCTGCGATTTCAGTAATAGGCATAACTTTAACCCATGAATCTTTTACAAGTTTTATTTCTTCGGGAGTCATGTTGTTTCCTCTATATTAAGTTAGTTATAAAAATAAAATTATTTGCTTTATTTGTTCAGGTAATGCTTAGCCAGTCTCACCATATAATCGACAGCCAGTTTTACCTGTTTGTCTGTTAACTTCTCGTTTCCACCACGTGCAGGCATCATCGTGTCATCCGGGCCGAAAAAACCATTAATGGCATGATCATAAAGCACCACTCTGTCCTTTATTACGCGCTGCTCCCATTCGCCGCTAACCATGGGTACTGGGGCGCCTGCTGTGCCATAGGCATGGCAGCCTTTGCAATTATCTAACCATAACGTTCGACCATTTATTAAATGCTCAGTCTCGAATTTAATAAATTTACTGTCTTCAGTTGCACTGGCTGATGTTATAGCACCGCAGGTTAATAACACCAGATACACGAATGTTGTAATACCACGATGGGGCATAATTATTTATCCATCAATAGGTATACGAATTACTACGCCACCCATAACATCACCAATTTTAAAATCATTCTTTGGTGTGTCTTTATGCTTGTTGTGGCAAGAGACACATACCGGAGCAACACCTGTATCTGCATAAACAGCGGTGAAATATTTCGTTCCTCCCAGGGTTTCTTCTGTGTAGTAGTTTTTACCTTTGTTATCAGCAACGAACTTAAGCCCATCTTTTTCAGCTTTAGTCTTAGGTGCGTTCTGTTTGTTTATAGGCCATAAAGATTGCAGTGAATAACTAAAATTCACATCCGGTAATTTTTTTGCGCGTTTTTGTACCAGCTCAGAACCAAAGCGAAACATCTGTGCTGGTAGAACCAGCGCTTTGTCGTCATCAAAATGTTCACTGGCTTTAATGACCTTCTCTTTTTTAACTAGACGGTTAACAATTTTTCTAGTATAGATAGTACGGTCAGAATCCATAACCAGATGTAATGCATCAGCCATAGCTTTAACGGGTACAGTGTCTCCAGCTGCATATACGGTGCTTGATGCTGCTGACATTGATACTGCTGCGCCTATATTTATAACAAGGGTTGAAAGCTTCATTTTAAGATCTCCAGGGTTAATGAAAGTGTGGTTGTAAAAATATGATTAGATGATAGAAAGTTATTCATCGGTAATGTCCTTTAAATGGCGTTCATTATCTTTCCTGGCCATGTCGATGCTTTCTATGTGTCGTTTTGGTGCGCCATTAAAATTATTTATAATTAATGATTTATCGGCAAGTGCGTCGATAGAGAAACCAAGACCATGACAACTCATGCAAGTAGAGCGAATCATTTTTTCATTCGGTACAAGATTAGCGTTCTGGTTGTGTTGAACCACTGTGCGACGTAACCAGTCACTTACATCAACCGCAATACGAGGCATATGACATGTTGCACAAGATACGCCGCTGCCTTTTGGTAGTTCGCCAGACTGCTCTTTTTTCCAGAGTGCGTAATGAGATGATTCTTTATATGCCAAACTGTGTTGATCGTTATGACATGACAGGCAGCTGTCAATTGATGCCGTGTTCAGCTCATACTGATGTGCCTGATGGCAGCTGTTACAACCAATTTGTTTATGTTTAGCATCTGACTTCATCGGTAGACGTGAATCACCAGGTGTCATCGCAGTAAGGCCCTGTTTTAATCGCATACCATGTTTGCCTTGCATAAAATGGTTAACTTCAGTGTCATGGCATTTGATACAAGATTTATGGTCGGGTTTGTTTTTCCATTTGGAACCCTCGTTGTTTTCAATTTCAGTTATATGGCATGAACTGCAGTTGGCGCCAATTTTTGCATGAGATGTGCTTAACCAGTCCTGCTTAATATCTTCAGAAGTTTTGAAAAGAACTTTAGCCGGTGCATCTATGTTTTTAAGTGTTAATGGTGTAACCGGGTAACGATCGTGAGGGTAGGTGGTAATTTCTTCTAGAACACTGGCGAGTTCTTTCTCGGGTACCACGGCTGTTTTCAGAATATCCTCTTCATCCATGTGCTTAACCAGAAAGTCTGTGTAAAGAGACCGGTTATGATGATAATTGTGACAACCAGCACTAGCACAACTTTCGAACTCCATGCCTTTATGGCTGGGACGATCTTTGGCAATATCCTGATGACAGTGCACACAGAAATCTTTGGCTTGAGTTAAGCCGGTTTTGTCTGCCAGTTCCGGTTTGTGTTCCACATGACAGGTGACGCAATATAAAGCGTTGATATTTTCCAGGCGATCGGCATTGCGTGGATCTGTAAATTTTTCACGTGGATGAGAATCAAATGGTTTTTTACGTTGTTCTCCATGACAATCAATACATGCGTTTTGCAGCACATCTTTGTCAGTGAAAGATTCACTATGACACGCAGTGCAAGCAACACCAATCTGATGATGGCCGCTGGTGAGTTCACCTGGCATAAAAATGCTTTTATCATTACTCATTGTCAATGTGTAAGCTAAGTAAGCCATAAATATACTCATTAATCCAAACCAAATAAGCCAGATATTTTTATTTTTCTTGTTGCTCATAATTAAAAATAGTAAGTCTTAATAATGTGAAAACTAAGTAGTGCTGGTAGTGGCCATAACAATAAAATATGCGACCAGATAGAATAAGAGCGAATCTGTTTTGCTAGTCTCCTGGGTAATTTATGTTCATAACCGATAACCACACCAGCTACAGAACCTACAAGCAAAAGACCACTGAACGTCATCATTAAATAAAAATTCAGATTGTCGCCAAGATGAAAACCTGTGTGTGTGAGTAATATCGCAAGTGTTAACACGCCAATTACGACATGGGCCAGTCGCCAGTAAGAAAAATCCCACAGTTTTAATAATTTTGTGAAACGTTTACGAATGGATAGCAGTGATAATAAAATTGATAAAGCCAACAGGCTGAAACCACTGACTTGTTTAAACAGTTCATTTCGCCATAATTGATCTATTTTGAACTCAGCTTGTACACTGTTACTGTAAGGAATGGCGGGTATAAAAAATATAAATATTGCAGCAATGACAGTAAGTGTTGATGCAATTATTAAAGTTTTGTAACCATTCGTGGGCTCTGGCGTAGCATTTCCACCTACAAAATCACACACAAGATCTTTACATGAGCCGCAAACACTCGACGCGCCTGTTTCATGAGCCAGTTCTTCGGCCGTAGTTGCGCCACGCTTCATGGCAGTATCTAACTGACCTCGTGTTACACCAGTGCAGTTACAGACAATAGCGGAAGCAGGCCAGTCAATTACACTTTCAGATGCTAAATCGTTCCATAACATACCGTCATTTATAAACCGATTTATTTGCCATGACCATATACGGCGCTGCTGCTCCACCGCTTCCTGAAAACGGTTAACACCGGGCCATTCACCTATGCCTACTGCACCACGAATACGACCATTAATGACAACAATTTTTCGATAGATTTCATTTTTGTGATCTTGATAAATAAAGGAGTTTCGTGCCGCTTCCATGACACCTGTATTGCCTACACTAAATACCGGGTAATCCAGTACTTTTAAATTGGTTGCTGATATAGAGCCAGAATACTTAGCGTTTTCTCCGTTTAGAAAATGTGCAACGACTGCTGCCTGTTCAAGGCCTGGGGCAACCAGTCCATATACTTTATCTTTATGTTCTGCACACTCGCCAATAGCGAAAATATTTTTGTCTATTGTCTGAAGATGATCATCGACTCGAATGCCTTTGCCTACATGTAAGCCTGCATCTGAGGCCAGGTAACTGTTAGTTTTAATACCTGCGGCTATTACAACAGTATCGCATTCTAATATTTTACCGCCACCTAAGGTGATACTGGTGACATGGTTATTTTTATTGCCATTTATTTTTAAAACACGATCATTTAAATGTACCCGAACACCCAATGCCTCAATATGTTGTTTTAAGTAACTCCCCGCCCGATTATCCAGTTGATTGAACATCAACCACATACTGTGTTCTATAACATGGACTTCAGTATTGTAACGTTGCATGGCACGAGCTGTTTCAAGTCCGAGTAATCCACCACCTATAACGACAGTTACGCGTGTGCGAACACTTCGCACCATTAGTTTTTGGGCGTCGTTTAAGTCTCTAAAGGTAAATACATTCTGTAAACCTGTTCCATCAATGGCCGGTATGTATGCTCGTGACCCTGTTGCAAGTATTAATCGTTTGTAGGTATATCGTTTGCCATAATCATCTATAACAAATTTTTCATAACGATCAATTTCAGAAATTTTGTTGTTATAAAAACAGGTAACATTACTGTGTTTAGAAAGATCGTATCGTGAATATAATTCTTCCTCTTTAATTTCACCCGAAATGAGAGAAGATAGCTTGACTCGATTATAAGGGTGCCAGGGTTCATCACCAAAAATGGCGATTGAAACATCAGAATTTAATTTTATAAGCTCCTGTACAGCACGTATGCCGACAGGTCCCGTACCAATTACGATGACATCGTAAGATTGACGTGATAAATGCTTATTAATTTTGACTGCTTCTACAACCATAATTTAAAAAAATGGCGCCTTAACAATGTACATCGACTACATAAGACGTATGTACATAATTAAGGCACCATTGCCTATTACTAAAATATGAAAAAATAAAGCACAATTAAATAGCGCCTGTAATAGGTAAGAGCATGGACCATGCCAAAATTATTTATTCAGTAAAATCAGGAGTTTGGTCTGTTTCATGGTTATTTTAAAGCGTTGTTGCACTAAAAGAGAGCTGATGAATATTAATTAAATCGTTTATGCACTAATTTGGTCTATTGAGGCAATGAAGGTTGAACGCCTGGTTTAAGTCGTCATAGTGAAAGTCGCGCTTCAATAAGTTTACAGAAGTTAACAAGCGTAAAATCACAATTGTTGATAATATTAGAATGTGTGTGTTCTGGCTCTAATTGTTTGATTGAAAATGAACCGGGCAATCACAATAAAAAATAAGATACTATATTAAGTGATTGTTTTTGTTGAATCTAAACAGGGTGTTTCACATATTGGTTTCAATGATGAAGTGAAAAGGAATCGAATTGATGATTTATCGATTTATTCGATTCCTTTTCAGGTGACTCAGCTTTTAATAAAGGAAATTCTAAGGACGTCTAATTCCGTGCTTTATCAAAGCAGCAGTAAAGTCATCTGATTGAAACGTTTCAATTAACTTGTCTTGTGCTCGTTTTTGATTTTTAGTCCATTTTCCTTTAATGCGAACGGCTTGTAGTACACCCACTTTATTGCCTTTAACCGGTTTTGGCTTTTCGGCTGTACCACCGAGTAGAACTATTTCAAATTTATCAGGAAAAGTACGGGTGAAATATAATGCCAGGTGATAAAAAATGAGACCCGCATCTGCTGCGCCTGAATTAACGGCCCAGGGTTGTTCTCGGTGCATTATTCTTTTGCCACTAACCCAGTTGCATTTTTTGTTACCTGCTCCACAATTTGATTGATCTGAATTAAAGATAGAGTCGAATAGTTTTTCTGCTGTCATATTGACAGGTGGGTTTGCATCATTTTTTGCAATGTTGTAAATGCTGCCTGAAAAATTACCAAATGAACCCGGTTCCATTTCTGGATTTGGTGTAACTAGCGTTACATCTGTACGTCCTAAATCCCAAACACTTTTTATGTTCTTTGGGTTGCCTTTCTTAACCAAAATGACATTGCCGTAATTTTTTAAGATTTTAACCGGCTTGCCTTGGATAACTTTTAAATCAGTCAGTTTTTTAATGAGTTTTTTAGGACCAACTGCGACTTGTGGAACACAATTTAAATTTAAGTTACCAAATTGAACGGTTTTATTGGTTATTTGCTGAGGTGAAATTGAAGGGCTCGTTGTATAAAACCAGGTTTTTATATCAAGATCTTTCGCATTATTTGTAAGGTATACCTGCCAAATTTCACGTAAAGCCATGTGATAGTTTCCAGTGGTAGATAACACAATATCACATTGACCGATTTGACCATGCAAATCATTAAGTTGATTGGCTGTAGGTTCAGTTAAAAAGGGTGTTGTTCCCTTAAAATCATTTAGCCAGTCTAACAATGTTGGGGGGTGTTGCAATATAGGGGCTTCCTGTAATAGCCGGGACAGCATAGACACTTGAAAACATTAGGGATATCAGATATGTAGTTAATATCTTTAGGAGGAGGTGGTTTTTTATCATTATTATTCCATTTGTATTTTTATAAAAGTTAAGGGTTTTAAATTCATTTAATAACAGGTTAAGCAACAAAAAATGTTAAAAAATGCCAGGGCGATGTTAAACCAGTTGATATAAGCATGACAAGCCTTTTCAGGTTATGTCAATATCTTACTAATAGAGTACGAAGGTGCTTGTGAGAAACTGTCTAGAGTGGCGTTTCAGAAAACCATTCCAGAATAACCTAACTGAACCTTCAGCATAATTTTTCCTTAAACTAAATTGTTTTTAAGCTGGGTGCCCTTATATTAGTTTTATATTATTTGAGTGGTTAAGGAAACTGACGTGTCTCAGTAAACAATTGTGATGCACTACCGGTTTTCATAAAACATTAACACCTAGACTCTGATTGATTGAGCGTCATCACAAAATAACAATAGAGGAAATGACCATGTTCTTGAAAAATAAAATAAAAATTGTCTCTCTTATCATTAGTTTGTTTCTAGCGGTTATACCATCAGTATATGCAGGTAAAGAGGGTCATTCGAAAAAGCCCCAACTGGCGGTGAATAAGGTTAAAGACGGGTTGTCCATTATGGTGTTGGGTTCTGGTTCTCCCTCGGCGCAGTCTGATGGCAGGGCCAGTGCGGGGTATATGATTTTCATTGATCAAAAGCCAATGATTTTGATGGATGCCGGCGGCGGTGTGTATCAACGAATTGCAGACAGTGGTATGAAAATTCATACTCTGGATAGTGTATTACTAAGCCATCTACATGTTGACCATGCCGGTGATGTCGACTCCATTGTTAAAGCGATGTTTTTTCATAATCGCCTGGCGGGGTTCCCCCGTGACCCAGCTAAAGTCCTACATTTTTTTGGACCTGACAAAGCGCCTGATACTGCCCCGGCACCTGCTTTGCGTTTTCCAACCACCACCGATTTTATTAATGCACATTTCGATGAATCAGTCGGTGTTGAAGCCTATTTGCATGATTTTGCCCAGGTGATTGGTGGTATCCCATTGAATTTTGATGTTAGCAGTGTAGCCCACGATAATAGTCTTGGGGTAAGAACCGTTTATGATGAAAATGGTCTTGTTGTAAAAGTCATTGGTGTGCCACACGGCCCGGCGCCTTCACTGGCATTTCGTATTGAGTATAAAGGCAAAAGCATTGCTTATTCCGGTGATACAACGTCGAAATCTGCAAATGGAAATATGATTGAAATTGCCCGGGAAGCCGACCTGTTAATTTATGATACAGCGATACTTGATGCCACAGGTCTGCCTTTTTCAATGCTGCATACAACGCCCACCCGTATGGGAGAAGTTGCGCGGGATGCAAATGCTAAACGCCTGATATTGTCTCATATAACCCCCATAACCGGACCCAATCTGGAGGCGGTTGAAGACAGCATTGAAGCAACAGGTTATGAAGGGAAAATTACTGTGGCCAAAGATTTGAAGGTATTTAATCTTCATTAAATTCTTTATATTGGATGACCGGATACTGAGTGATTTAATAAATAAGGACAGAGTCAATGCCAGTAAGTTAAGAGTTAATTCATTGAATACAATGTTTTTTTGTATTGCTTCCCTCTTTTGAAAAGAGGGAGCGCATATCAAAGTAAGCCCTATCAGATTTGATTTTATTATTAGACCAGGTGACGGGGGAAATTAAGAACATATCAGGCTTTTACTCTATTATTATTTTCACTCTATATTAGCGTTCAATCTGAATTAGCGGCCGTTAAATCAAGAGATTAAGCCTGTCAAAGCGGCGGCAAGAAGTTTCTCAGGATCACTGAATAATGAATGCGTTTATCACGAAGATTACAGAGCAAGAACATAAGCAAGACAAAATATCTTTGAATGTATTGAAATTTTTCACAATAGAATGCTCAGGTATTAAGCATAATTTTTACTTCATTAATCTCTGACATATCCTGTATTGCATCTTCCAAATTTATTTGATCATTATTTTCGGCGCTTTGCTGTTGCAGTATGTTAACCAGTTCCTGTTGTTCAAACATTTCTGAGGAACCATCGTTATTTTGCAGGTAAGCTGCCCAGGGTATAAATTTTGTTAAAGGAAATAATTGCCTGGACTCGGGAGAAATATCAATATTAAGGCCAGCAATAAATAAAACTTTTTTGCCTCGATAATCATGATCTTTTACTATTGTGCGAAAGGTACGGTCAAATTCAATTTGTGTATTGATTTGTGCGGCAATTAAATGGGGTGAATCAGCTGTAACAATTTGAGGCATGTAGCGTATTAAGTTATGTTCAAGATTGTGTGGGTTTTTTTCTGAGTCCGAAATATTTCTTTTAAAGTAAAATAAGTTCGCTACAAGTTTATTGCCTATGTTTTGAGGTGATGTGTTTTCAAATGCGGCCTTGCCAATACTTTTCAAAAGGCTATCTGTAACTGTAAAAACTTTAGAAGTACTAAGGGTTTTTAAGGGGAGACGCTGATTATTTTTATCTACTTTAATCAGCTTGTTAAGATGTAGAAACAATCCCTCATCACGTTGTTCATTTAGTAATTGGTTGTCGAGAATGATACAGTGTTTGTCAGCAAAGGTATGTAATAAAATATTATGTTGAGCAAACTGGTATTCATTTTTGTACCAGGATATAACATCATCTACCTTACCACAGTTAGCGCTACATTCCTGATGTGTAGTATGTAATCGACGATAAATTCCAAATTGTTTACTCAGTGGGTCATACCCAACATGGCTGGCCTGAATGATAAGCAGATCCTGCCCATGAGATGTATGGGGTCCGTGACGATCAGTTGCAACAATACCGCCAACACGGCCGTTGTTGAATGGGAAGGTGCCGAAATGTTTTGCGATCATAATGATTGGGTAGCCCTGACTTTCATCCGAACAGAATGCACGAGAGGGCATTATTTTTCCTTTTTCAAAACCCAATGATTTACACCAGTTATATAAACGAGGCATAAACAGGTTGTAACGCATCATGTTATTTTTTATCTCGAATCCGCCTATGGGTTCAGACATGTTTGCAGCTAGGTCTGGCATTTACAGTTTACCTTCTTCATTTAATTATCATAAAAATAAGATATTACTAAAGTACACGCAGGTGCTTATCGAATCTGAAGCAATATGCATTAGATATTGTGAATGTGCTCTAAATACATATTTCTCAGGGTATGTTCTCAGGATATATCTTAGGGTTTCTGCAATTCCTGTTATTGATGATACTCAAGTTTTTTGTGAAGGAGTGAAGGGTATTAACTTTGATCATTAACGCTTTTTAGCGCAATGCTGACTAATATTAGCAACGATTATATTTCTGCTAATTTAATTATCACGTTATTTATTATTTTGGGATATCTGTAAAAAAATACGCTATAAATTAGTTGAATGATAATTTATTTGTAGAGAATTAACATAAAGTTAATATAAATCATATTCTTAGGTCAGCATTTCGTCCTCTCCCTATTTATCATAAACAACTTATAAGATTTTTTTATAGGCAAATAAGTATGTTGTTGCGTTGGCTCAATATATTTAAGCATATTCTAATGTATCAATACATTAAGTGTTTTTAATTTTGTGGATTTATAATCCGTACGTAATTATAAGGAGAATGTAATGATTAAAATAATATCTGCTTTCATAGTGGGCATTGTTGTTGCGGGTGTCGCAGGTTGGAACCTTGCTTCAGATTTAATGCTTCGTGAGGTGTCCAGTCCTTATGGCGTAGAAGAGACGGCTGCGAGGATACAGCGCAATATTCAATCGCTTTCTGCGAATGGATGGGCCTTGTCAGGCTTACGAAACCCTGCAAGGGCGGTGGCTAAATCGGGCACAAATGTACCCCCTACCTTATTAGTCGAGGCTTGTAGTACAAAATACTCGGGACCGATTTTGAAAAAAGGGGGGACACGCATACTTTCCATTTTAATGCCTTGCACAATCACTGTTTATAAAAAAGACGATGGCAAAACTTATATTGGTCTGATGAACTCGGGACTCATGGGCAAGATGTTTGGTGTCGGAGATATTATGGGCGAAGTGGCTAAAGATCAGGAGCAATTTGTGACATTTGACCCTAATAAACCTGCGCCACCTTTAATTAAAGTACGCCCTGGTGGTGGCGGTGCAGGTGGTAAAGCCGATGATGGTTGTTAAGGATGGCCTTAATAAAAAAACCAAATCATTTCCACAGGGGGCATTATGTTGAATTTATATAACAACGCTTTTTCACTCACTATGGCCTTTGCCTTAAGTCTGGTTTTAAATGCAGAACTACTCGCAAATACCGCAAAGGTGCCTGATAAGGTGCCTGAAAAAGCGGTCGCTGCAGATGTATTTGATATTGCTGTTGATGATGATCAGAAAACATCAACGGCGGATCATTCTAAATTTAAAGAGCTACAGGTGAATTTTAAAGATGGTCCTGCCGTAACCAGGGCCTGTATCAGTTGCCATACCGAGGCATCCAAACAGTTGCATAAAACCACGCACTGGAGTTGGGATTACATTAATGCGGATACCAAGCAACATCTGGGTAAAAAGAATGTCATTAATAACTTTTGTACAGCAGTACCATCGAATTATAAATTCTGCTCAGCATGCCATATTGGGTACGGTTGGGAAGATGACAAATTTGATTTTAAATCGGAAGAAAATGTTGATTGTTTAGTTTGTCACGATACCACTGCCAGTTATAAAAAACTGCCAGGGCTTGCGGGGCACCCTAACTACAAAACCATTGAATGGCCACCTCACTCTGGAAAGTTTAAACCACCCGTAGATTTGCAACGCGTTGCAAAAAATGTAGGCAAAACGAGTCGTGCGACCTGTGGTGCCTGCCATTTTCGCGGTGGTGGTGGAGATGCGGTTAAGCATGGTGATCTAGATAGTTCATTAACCAATCCGGAACGTTACCTGGATGTACATATGGATGCAAAAGGCCTGGACTTTTCCTGCTCCAAATGTCACACCAGTGATAACCATGAAGTGGCGGGAAGTCGTTATAGTCCAACTGCTGTTGATGATAAAGGTACGCTGATACGCGGCAGTAAAGTCGAGCGAAATGCAGCAACCTGTGTCGCCTGTCATGGCAATGTGCCACACAATGGTGAGTTTGAGAAGATGAACGAGCACACCGACAAGTTGGCCTGCCAGACATGTCATATTCCGGCTTATGCGCGGGGTAAAAAACACACCAAAATGAGTTGGGACTGGTCAACATTAGGTGATTTAACAGACAAGGGAGAACGTAAGCGTATTCGAGGCAGTGAAGGTGGCGTGATTTATGATAGTAAAAAAGGCAGCTTTACTTACGAGCGATATGTGATTCCCGAGTATCAGTGGTTTAATGGAGGCGTTGAATATACGTTACCTGATACGGTGTTTGACCCAACTAAAGTGCTTAAAATTAATTCATTTAAAGGCGGGCCAGATGATGTTAACTCACGTATATGGCCAACCAAAGTATTCCGTGGCAAGCAGATGTTTGATAAAGGCAATAACACACTGGTTATCACCAGTTTATCCGATGATCCTAAAACCGCGCTCTGGAAAAATTATGATATTAATAGAGCCGTTGAGTATGGAATGAAGTATGCGGGTAGAGACTTCAGTGGTGAGGTTGGCTGGGTAGAAACAGAAATGAGCTGGCCGATAACGCACATGGTTGCACCCAAGGAAGATGTGGTTCAATGCTATCAATGCCATAAAGCTGAAGGACGACTTGCCGGTATAAAAGGTATTTATATGCCCGGCGCAAATAACACACCCCTCATTGATAAATTAGGATTTGCAATTGCACTGCTTACGCTGATGGGTGTGTTAATACATGGTTTTATTCGATACGTAATGTTTAAGAGAGGAGGCTAGGACAATGGCTGAAAGAATTTATATATTCAAACGGTTTGAACGTTTCTGGCACTGGTCTCAGGCGCTGCTAATCTTCACAATGCTGATTACAGGGTTTGAGGTTCATGGGTCTTATACTCTACTGGGTTTTAAAGAAGCAACGGAATTACATACCATTGCAGCCTGGACCCTTGTGGCTTTATGGGTGTTTGCTATTTTCTGGCACTTCACTACAGGAGAATGGAAGCAGTATATTCCAACGCTGGAAAAAGTGGATCAGATGTTAAAGTTTTATCTGACCGGCATTTTTACAGATGCGCCACACCCTTTTAAACAAACAACCGTGCGTAAACATAACCCATTACAAAGGTTAGCTTACCTGTTTGTGCTGGCTTTTATTAATCCATTAATATGGACAACGGGCTGGTTCTATCTGTTTTACGGCTCATGGAATGACTGGGGACTCAGCTGGTTAAGTCTTGAGTACATTGCTCTGTTTCACGTAATTGCGGCATTTATGATGCTGATCTTTGTTATTGCGCATATTTACCTGGCAACCGCAGGGCATACTGTAACATCTCATATTAAGGCGATGATAACGGGCTGGGAGGACGTTGGTGACGAAGAGCAAGGAAAATAAAAACCAGGGGAATAAAAACCAGGAGAAATAGATCATATTTTGAATAGATATTATTTTGAGTGGTAGGGTTGTGAAGCTTGCTTATGCGAACGGTATCAGCAGGTTTCATGATTTACATTAAAACAAGTGAGCTGATGAAACTTATAAATTACGGTTTAATTATTATAAGCTTTAGTGTTGTAAAAATGCTTTACGCTGTAGACATGGAATCCATACCCCACGTAAGTGAAAAGGCCTCCAATAGTTTTAAATATGACTATCTTTATGCTAGCTCGCACCGAGCATTTGCTATTGCACCCGGTGGGGCATGGTCATGGGTGGCCAGTAAAGCCACCGAAAATGAGGCTAAGCAGGAAGCATTAAAAGCTTGCGCAACGCATACTCAGCAAAAATGTGCTTTGTTCGCGGTTAATGAGCAGGTGATTTTTAATTACAGGGACTGGTATACATTATGGGGGCCGTATAAAACAAAGCAACAGGTTAAGGCGCTAACCAGTGGTGTTTTAGTGGGGCAAAAATTTCCTGATTTGGTCTATACAAATCCAGCAGGAAAAAAGACATCAATACATGCGTTAAAAGGCAAGGTCAGGTTTGTGCATTTTTGGGGTAGTTGGTGTCCATCATGTGGTAAAGAATTTCCAGCCATTATGGATTTGTATCGTATTTTAAATGATGTTCTACCCGAGCAGGTTGAGTTCGTTATCGTTCAGGTGCGTGAAAGTATTGAAATATCAAAATTGTGGCAATCCAGTAATAGTCTCACTAGCCTGCCGCTATCTGATTCGGGTATACAGAGTGAGGGAGACAGCCTGCTGTATTTACGCGATGGCGAAACGATTAATGATAGACACCTGGCGCGGATTTTTCCGGCAACGTATGTTCTGGATAAAAATGGCGTTGTGGTATTTTCTAATATGGGTTCAGTGGAAAACTGGACCGAGTATGTTAATTTTTTTAAAAATGCAGTTGAATATTCTGGTAAATAGGCACAAATTTTTATAAATATTAATGATTGTGTTGGAGCCTGTGTTCTGGGTTACGTTGTTTAACAAGGGCTCGAATATAAATTTTGAAGGAGGTTACTCGTGATGGTAACAGATCAAAACAAACATGATATAGGTATTATTACCGTCTTACTAGATCGATTTGAACACCAGCGCTTACCTACTGCATTAGCGATGCAAAAAAAAGTAGAGGATGGTGAAACTTTAAACGAAATAGATTTACAGTTTCTAAAGGAAGTGTCAACAGACATAAACTCAAATAATGCGTTATTGGATCGGCACCCCGACTGTAAAGATATAGCAACGCGTATGTTGAACCTGTGTTGCGATATAACTAAGAAAGGCCTGGAAAATGAAAAATAACTAAACCTGTGTAAACGTATTTAGCTAAGGATTTTTATATTAATCAATTGATAAAGAATTTTCTTCCAGTAGCATACAGAATATTCTCCATTGTCCCTTTGTTTTTTCATTCCCGGAAAATTAAATCGAATGAGCTGTGGTTACATGTGAGTTTAAGTATCAACGACTTGACCCTTAAACTTTTCATGTGGTTAATCTTCTATACTTATAATGGGTGGATTTAAAGTAGTTAAATCTATATTGCCTGATTTCATTATATCTACTTTACTTGGTGTATCTGTGAATAATTGCCATTGTGGCTTTAGGGTTAGGTAATAGGTATTACCAGAGATGGCTTTAAAGGTGAACTCGGTTATAGGTTCGCTTGTATTTATGCGGGTAAAATCGACATTAGTACTTAGACAATCATCATCGTTGGAGTAGCATCGAGGGTTGATGCTTGGCTCTAAACTAAGGGTTACGTTACCTTTGTTTGTATTCCATAGTAAATAACTGTTGTTTGTAATTAGTCCGATAGTGTCGTTATTATCTTTAACGATATAATTAATTAAGGCCTGAGAGTATGAAAATGGCCGAGTTAAAGCAATTATGGGTTGAGTTTTAGAATTGCTTGGGTGGGCTACTATTTGCATTGCATTTATGGGATTAGGTATTTGAAAGCCAGTAAGAGCACAACCACTTATCAATATAGATGAAGTCAGTATGTAGGTAACTTTAATTAACCAAGTCTGTTGCATTGTAATACGCTTATATTGAACGCGCACAAATAGATAATTTTGCTTTTGCATACATAACAGTGTGACATGTTGCATCTACGTTTAGAATATTAATTTTTATGATTGTTTCAATCTCATACATTTAAAATAAAAAATCGGATACCCATAATAACAAAAAAATACGATTCTACTAAGTCTTTGTTTTTTTGAGTCTTAAATTGGGTGATCTTCTATTAATTGCGCTGTAAATTAAGAAAGAACCTATAGAAATATTAACATATGGAAAATCAAATACTAGGGAACCTCTGATTAAGTCTGGTTAGAATTAGGTTGGCTAAAATAATCACGACTTGATCAGAGGTTCCCTAGAGATGCATATGACGCAATAATGTCGAAAATAAAAAACCGTTAACATCCCAATTTATACAATATGGAATAATTTATTCACGTTAATTACCTTTATTCTTGCTTATGCCTAATACCTCAATAGTAGGCCAAGTAAGTCGCGCGAAGGTCCAGCCGAAGACGTTATTGATTAATGAGTTAAATACGTTGCCTTTTTATCTTAGTGCTATACCCTAGGTGATATTCTCGTTTTGTCATTTATCCTCGATAGTTGGCTTAGCGCCCAAATATTGAGGCAGCTTAATGACAAATCTACGCTTAAGTTACCAAACCGTTGAGTTTGGAAAAATAGATATTCACCTCTGTACTTTACGCAATAAGCAAGAATTTCATGACCCCACAGGGATTGCTGAAAAACTCGGCATATGCTCAGCATCCTGGCCTATATTTGGGGTAATTTGGCCATCGAGTTTAGTGCTTGCTCACTACACCTTAGACTACGACACTGACTCAAAACGAATATTGGAGGTCGGATGTGGTATGGCGCTAACCAGTTTGCTGCTAAACAAACAATGCGCTGATATTACTGCAACCGACTATCATCCAGAGGCGCAGAATTTTTTACAAAGAAATGCATTACTTAATGATGGTAGGGCTATTGCGTTTGAGCAAGCAGACTGGGCTGATAAAAGTGACAAACTTGGACTTTTTGATCTGATAATTGGCAGTGACTTATTGTATGAGGACAGCCATATTGAATTACTGGCTAATTTCATTGAAGAGCATTCAAAACCAATCTGCGAAGTTATTATTGTTGACCCAGGGCGCGGAAGAAAAAACAAGCTAAGCTCACGAATGATGGATTTTGGTTTTACTTCTACTCAACAAAAACCAAGTCATACAGACTATCTCGAGCAGGAATTCAAAGGGCATATTCTAAAGTTTGAACGCTGACTTTTAGTCTTTAACAGTGAGTTTAGCTTGTTGTAACCGTTTTTGACTTATGTGGCAATATGGAGTGAAGCGCAAGACTCAGCGCATTTTTTTACGCGCGAACTCGAACGTTTTGTTGTGCATTTTAATATGCTTTTTTGTCATATTATTTTTTATGATGTTTGAATGTCCCCCCACAAAGTGGATTTGATACACCAAAAATATCAATAATAAATTCTTCTTCCATGCCTATATATGCATTTTCCATTTATTTCTGTTCTATCTTTATAGGGTCAGGTATTTCCATGTCATATATCGAATGGCTCTTATGTGTTATGTAAAGACCTGACATTCGAGATTTTTATGGCTTTGTTAGAACTTTAAATTAATTACTCTCCACTACCTCCAAAGTCGCCACCAGAGTCGCCACCAGAACCATGCTCATCATACCCAGATGATATACTTGATGAGCCTGCATCATACCTATGTTTGTTATCTTTTATATTTTTACCGTAAATTAATTTCTTAAATGGCCATGGTATTAATTTTTGAGGTATAGCTTCAGGCGAGTGGTCGAATACCATGTGTAGCACTATGCTAGAGCCTAAGTAAGGGACGAACCATATTAGTATTGTTTGTGCTTTTTTCTGAAATGAATCCAGTGTATCGTCGTGTTTAATTGCTATCGAAGAGATTAAGTTCATCTATAGATAAATTAGTAAGCCTAGAAATCCAAATATAATTATTATTTCCATTTTTATTATAGCCCTAAAGCAGAATTCAGCTTAACGTAACAGTTTATGACTTTTATGGCAACGTGAGTAGGGCCAGATATTTCGTGCCGCATCTCTAATGATTTATGTGTGTTAAGGAAAGACTTGCCTCTATTCAACTTCTATACGTAAATGATTTACGTATTGGTCTAGTGTTGTCTATTGACAGAGAATATTCACATAAACATAATTCGCCATATATGATATAAGGCTGCCTATGATAAGTTACTCTGGGTCAGGCTGAACCTCCCCCTCTCTCTTTGTTTTTAATAGATCCTTAAGTTGGGTGTTCTGATATTTCCATTCAAATTTTTCTGTTTAAATAAAATGTATAATAAATGTGGCATGGAAAGACCTGATCTCAACCTTTCTGGCCCCAATCTTTTTTAGACAATATCTGCTATCGAATTACAATAATAAGTGGTCTATTAGTTGTTGTTTAGAACTAAGTTTCTCAATAACTTATACGTATTTACCTGGAACACTATTTCCTTTTTTTATTCAATTTCTTCGCAATCTTAATCGACTCTTCAGCCCAGGCCAATAATTTATTGGGATCGTCTAGCAACTCCCCAGGAACTTCGTGATATTTTCTAACATTAATTTTCCCAGTTTTTTTGGTGTACCAGAAGCACTCGGCACCCATCTTTATATATTTATCTCTACTGCTATTATCAACCACGAAAAATAATGAATTTCCCATGATCATCCCAAATTGAACCGAGTCGCAAGATACTCCCTGCCCACCAAAAAACTTACCAGATGAAATAGCATTTATTGGTTCCAATAACTCCAAAACATATTCTATGTATTGACTAGTGCTTCCTGATATTTAATTTCCAAATCATCTAGTAAATTTATGTATGAATATTTTTATAATTTTTTCCTACGACCATGCTGGCTGTTTAGCTTGGTTCGAGTGTGTGAGCTTTTTGCGCACGATTTTAACACCTCATTAGGTATTTTTCTTTGAGTCATTATTTATAGTCATTAAACCGATATGAACTGGTTCAATTGAAGTAAACTCAATTTCTCTAACTTTTCCCATTCGTTGCCACATTATTTTGTGACCTTTAGTAAAGCTAACAGATTTAACTCTCTTGTGCCAAAGGTTTACTTCAATTTGTGTTGCTTCTCTTAAAATACCAGCTTCACCGTTTAGACGGAGTGCAGGTGGTTCTGTAAACTTACCTTTTATTAGTGATTTAAGCCAAAACCATTTATTACTATTAACAGCTAAGACACTTATGAATTTACGGGATTTAATATTATTTGGTAATTTACTTGTGAATTCTTCAAAGTAAATAGCATGACCTGGTTCACCTAATATTAATGAACCTATAGGTGTAACATGAGGTTTCCCATTTGTATCAATTGAAGCTACTGAATAGTGAAAAGAGGATGAGAATGCTTTTTTGAATAGCTTTTTAACTATATGCCAATGAGTATCTATTTCCATATTCTTCTCTATTGTACTTTTGACTGCCGAACAAGCGCCTTGTTATGCACTTTTCTATTTGTACGCATAGACATAGTACATCGTAATATCGTTCCACACACCTTTATCGGTGTATAGTTCTTCTATCCCTGCTACGTACTCCTGCTGGCACCGAATCATTACGTCAGGCGCTATATTTGTAACGGGATGTGGGTGCTGTCCCGGAACAAAATCATCAATTGTAATCCATGATTCTTTAGCTTTTTCCAAGGGTACATAGTAACCACTTTTCTCTCTTTGAATTACTACCTTATTGGATCCTGCCTCATTGAGCAGGCCGCGGGGTTTTTCTATCGTGCCTGTTGGCGTATTCAAGAGATACGCAGAGCCGTGTTTTGAAAGTACGTTTCGTGCGATTGATACCCAGAAATACGAAGTCTCTGGCAATGCATGGAAACCCAAACCACCGTCAGGCTTAAGGAGGTTAAACCAATGTCGTAGTGTCGCAAGTGGGTTGAGAATACAGAAAAATGCTGATGCACAATACATTCGATCAAAACTGTTATCAGGAAATCCAGGATGTTAAGCATCCGACAAAATAAACTCAAGATTTGACAGGCCTAATACAGATACTTTTTCGTTCGCCTGCACCAGCATACCTGTTGAAAGATCAACACCAATGACCTTGCCATCGGTTCCAACTAAGGACGCGGCACGAAGAGCAGTCGTGCCCGTACCGGTACCGATATCCAATACGGAATCACCGGCACGCGGTGGCAATTCCTCAACCAGCTTCAGTGACGTTTTTCGATGCCATTCGCTGTTGTCATGGTCCCCGCTCCGTTCGTCATAGGTATCGGCAATATACTTGTGGTAAGCCTGTAAATTGTCAATATGCATGGATGCTTATTCGTGCATAACGGCTAAGGCAAGTGCTGTGGCGCATCTTTTGCGCAACATCCAGTCTGTGCTTTTTACGAGCGCCCGTTTGGGTGCCGGGTTTCCTTTTGATTTTAAACCTCCCTATGCTAAATCTACCTGTGTCAAATCTCCCCCAGCCCCTCTTTTTCTAAGAGGGGCGTTAAGTTAATTGTGCTGGGGTATTTTATGTTTACTGGTTTTTTTATTTGTGGTGACGTGCATGGATGCACTAATTCAGCGGGCGCATGGATGCGCAGGAGCTGTTATTCGCGGACATTTACGTCTATTTGCGTTGTCTTTTTATTTTACGCTTTTAGTTTTAAGTATGTGTTTACAATAATTTTAATAAGGATGAGTATGAAGCAGAATAATAAGTTACTTAAAGATCGGCTTATTGAGGCTATTGTTTCCGGTGAGTTAGGCTCTATTGACGACCGGGGTATCGTGTTTACTTTGAAGGAATTTAAGTCGGTTTTTACGGATATTAAAACCGATTACATTAATTCTTTTTTACCTGCAGCCATTATAGAATCGGGGCGGGAAACCATGACCCGTACAAAGTTTTTGTTTCGGGTGCGTGAGGGGGTGCATCGGGTGCACCCGGCATTGCTGAGTGTTTCTGAAAAAAAGTTCCGGCCGGATGTAGTTATTAACCAAGGCCTTAAGTTTTTAAATTACTTTGTCGCCTGAATGTTTGCAGACACAACATAGTCTTCAATATTGTTGCCCGGTGCCCAGTCTTTTATGAATTCAAGGCTTTCATCTTTGGGTTCTATTTTTATATTTTTAAAACCGGCCTGCTGCATCATGGCAGATAAATCTTCAATACTGGATGCGCCGCTGACGCAGGCGGAATAAAGTTGTGTGTCGTTTATTATTTCGTCAGGTAGTTCGGTGCTGCTCACTACATCTGAAATGGCCAGGCGGCCACCGGTTTTTAAAATGCGATAGGCATCATTAAATACCTGTTGTTTATTGGGCGATAAATTAATAACGCAGTTTGACATAATAGCATCGACAGAATTATCCGCAACGGGCAGGTGCTCTATTTCACCGAGGCGAAATTCCACATTGGTGTAACTGGCTTTTGCTGCGTTGCTCCTGGCTTTGGAAATCATTTCCGGTGTCATATCCACGCCAATCACTTTGCCGGTTTTACCAACTTCATTGGCGGCCAGGAATGCATCAAAGCCGCCGCCGCTGCCCAGGTCGACCACAACTTCACCCGCCTGTAGTGCGGCGAGTGCTTTTGGGTTGCCACAGCCCAGACCCATGTCGGCCCCTTCCGGCACGTTAATTAAATCGGTTTCGCTGTAGCCCAGGCGGGTAGAAATTAATTGGTTTATTTTTTCATCGTCGGACACACCACAGCAGCTTGTGGCAACGCCGCAACCATCACCGTCGTTATTCGCTTCAGCAACTTTGCTGTAAGCGTCTCTTACTTTGTTTCTAACGTCATCGGCTTGTGAGTTATCCATTGTAATTCCTGAGTTGACTGTTGTGTATTTATGGTTGACTGGTAATGTAAATAATCCTCGGGGGTGTCTATGTCCCAAAGGGTGTTTAATAAATGTGTGTTATATCCCGCGGCATTATTATTGTTCAGGCTTTGCTGTAAAACGGCATCGCTTCCCCAGTTTATATTGGCAAATAATTCCGCCTGAATTTTGTTCGCGCCAATTAAAACATAACCGCCGTCTTTTGCCGGGCCTAATACCATATCATGTTGGTGCAGGGCTTTAAATGCTTTATTAATATAGGCCGCGTCCATTACCGGACAGTCGGTGCCAATTAATACGCACTGTTTGTGGGTTTTTAATGCGCATTGTATTGCATGGTGCATGCGCTCGCCTAAATTATTTCCCTGCTGTTTGTGTAAGGTTAGCGGGTGGTTGAGTTGTAGCGTTTGAATAAACGGATGTTGCGTGTCCGGGTAAATATAAAGCGCAATATCGATATCACTTAAAGACGCTATGGTTTTAAAACAGTGGCTCACCAGTGATATATAAAACTCGCAGGCCTGCTGTGCTGTTAAAAAAGGTATGAGGCGTGTTTTGCATTTTCCCGGCTCGGGGGATTTTATAAATACAATGAGTTGTTTATTTGCTTTGTGCATGGGTTTTGTAGGCTTTGGCGAGGCTGCTTTCCGGAGCACCTAAAAAATAGGCGAAACGTAATTTCCACATTAATAATACGGTGCGAATTATACCGTGCTTTTCCCAGCGCCGACTTGAGGTGATAAGTTTATGATTTTTTATACAAATGGGTTGGGATATTTTTTTCAGGCGCTTGCTGAGTTCGATATCTTCCATTAATGGGATTTCAGCAAAACCGTGAAGGTCTTTAAACAGTTTTTGTTGAATAAATATTCCCTGGTCACCGGTGGCGATCCGGCTTAAGCAGGAACGGGTATTCATGAGCCATTCGATGATTCGGAATTGCCAGCGTGGGCTGCTGAGTTTTACGCTGAAAAACCCCCATGAACTCTCTTTGCGGCTTTGAAGGTTTATTGCATCGAGAATAATTGCGTCAATATTTTTTGGGGCCAGTGTGTCCGCATGTAAAAAACATAAAACATTTCCGCTGGCCAGTTTCGCTCCTACATTCATTTGTAGTGCTCGGCCACGGGCTGTTTGTATACAATGATCTACCCAGGGTTGTGCAAGCTCAACGGTGTTATCGCTGCTGTCCGCATCGCACAAAATAATTTCGTGGCCCCGTTTGCGTAAAATTTGTAACGGCTTCAGGCTTGCAACAATATTGTCTGCTTCGTCAAGGCAGGGAATAATAATGGATAACTTAAGCGATTGCATTTGTGTTTTTCTTAACTCAGTGCGCCGCCACAACTCGAGCCGCTGCCGGCGGTGCAGCCATAACAATGATCACCAATTTGAATGGGAATTTGCTGAAAGTTATTTAAGCCGAGTTCTGAAATATGGGTTTTGTGTTTTGCTGAAATGGTGCTGGGCATATCCAGCATCTGGTTGAAATCGCAGTCGTAAATATAACCCTGCCAGTCAATGCTGATTAAATTTTTACACATCACGGTTTGTAAATTATCGTCACTGTGTGAGGCTTTTAATAAATCCATGTACTGGTTAAATTCGCCCTTACTCACCAGCGTGCTGCCAAAGCGCATAATCGGCATATTGGTGAGGGTATATAAATGACTGAATTCGATATTAAAATCATTACGCAGTTTTTGGCGGTAATCCTGTTCGAGTGATTCCTGCGAGGGGGGTAAAAATGCGCCCATGGGGTTGTACATTAAATTTAAAATGCGTCCGCTGTCTGTCTTTGCGTAACCGAGTGCATTGAGTTTTTGCAGGCCCAGAATGCTTTCATCAAACACGCCTTTGCCCCGTTGCTGGTCGACATTGTCTTTGGTGTAGCAGGGCAGGGATGCAACAACTTCTACTTTATTCGCGGCTAAGAATTCCGCCAGTCCCTGCTGTCCCGGTTGGCTTAATACAGTTAAATTACAGCGGTCGATGATATCGACATTTAATGCTCGGGCTGCACTCACTAAATAACGAAAGTGCTGGTTGAGTTCCGGTGCGCCGCCGGTGAGGTCGAGTTTTTTAATGGCGTTGTTTTTTATGAATTTTAAAATAGCGTTGATGTTTTCAAGCGACATGGTTTCGGTGCGCCTGGGGCCCGCATTAACATGGCAATGGTTACAGCTCTGGTTGCAGATGTAGCCTAAATTAACCTGCAGCGTGTCGAGCTGGCTGCGTTGTAATGGGGGGAAATCTGTTTCAAGTAAACGGGGTTTTGTGTCGTGCATGTTTTCTTTTGCCTGAAAATTCAATATATGATTTTGTCATTCCCGAATGTTTGTGTCGGGAATCCAGAGTCTTTGTATCTGTCAGAACTTAGTCGCTGGATCCCCGACACAAGCGTTCGGGGATGACAGTATATTATGTTCTTTTTGTATTTGAATTGAATATAAATTCAATTAGTTTTTATTGTTTTGATAAAACAAACTGAAAAGTATTTCAATCACTACCCATCACTAATCATTCATCACCCATCTTCTAGCGGATACAGATTTTTATTCCAGTCAGTCATACCCATGCGCGCTACTTTTACATTTTCAAAACCCAGATCGGTTAACATTTTTGCTGCCTGACTGGAGCGTTTATCTGTGCGGCAAATGGTAATCACGGGTTTGTTTTTAAATGCGTTTAATTCATCGGCGCGTTGTTTTAATTCTTCCAGGGGTAAAAGTCTGGCCTGTTTTATGTGCCCCTGCTCGCCATTAAAATCTGCGGGCTGTCTGACATCGAGTAAGAGTATATCCTGTTTGTCATCAATTTGGCTTTTAAGTTCGGCAACGCTTAGCATATTAACTTTGCGATATTTGTTAATTAAGCGGGGAATAAAGGCAACGACGGCGAGCAGTGCCAGTGCCAGCATTATTTTCTGAATTAAACCTTCGCCACCGGTGGCGGCTTCTTTGCCGATGTAGCCCAGATAGGTGTAGGCCAGTGCGCCGGGGAACATGCAAATATAGGATGCAATGCTGTACTGGCTAAAGCTGATTTTGGTGAGGCCCAGTGCGTAGTTTAAAAGGTTAAAGGGAAACAGGGGCACCAGGCGGGTAAAGGCGACAAAGCGCCAGCCTTCGTTTTCTACGCCGTTCATTATTTGTTTTAAACGCCCGTCATCACCGGCGGCCATTTTATTTGCCACCCAGTTTGCACCCAGAAAACGTGAGATTAAAAACGAGATCATGGCGCCAATGGTGGCGGCGGTGAGGTTGATGAGGGTGCCGATGACCGGCCCGAATAAAGCCCCCCCGAGCAGGGTGAGTACGGAACCCGGGAGAAAAAAGATGGTGCCGATAATATAGATCAGCATAAAAAACAAGGGGGCTGCCGGTCCGGCATTTTCAATCCAGTTTTGTAGTATTGCCGGGTCGAGTTGTTCGCGGTAAATAAAACCCAGTGCGATGCCGATGAGGATAATGGCAAACAGACTCAGGCGTATTAATTTTGCATTCATGGTGATTCCTGCTTAGAAAATAACGGTTACAAATTAAAACAAGCTATCTTAAAATGGTGGGGTAAATCCCCCACAATCCCCCTTGATCCCCTTTTTCTAAGGGGGAGGCTTGTGTTGCTCTACTGTTTCAGAAGTATGTGCTCCCCTCTTAGCAAAAGAGGGAGCTTATTTAAATTCAATAACTGTCAGATTATAGTGGTGGGCGGACGGGTAGGGGGAGATTTAGCTTTTACGACGCCACCCACAACACCCTCTCATATCCAGGCTAATCTTCAGGCCAATATTCAGGCAATAGCATCTCACTCAGCAAAGCCTAATGTGCGGTAAAAAATTAAAAATATTCATGATTTATCCGACGCATTCCACTCACGACGGTTAATCACATAGCCGCTAATCTTGCCAATAAAGGGCAGCATCAGCATGCCGGTTATCCAGTTGGTCTGTTTTACGTCGTTAAATTTGTGTATGCCAATGTGCATGTCCAGCTGCCCGCCACGGGGGGCTTCGCGATAGGTGCCGAACAGGCGATCCCACCAGCTCAGGTTAAAGCCGAAGTTGCTGTTGGTTTCATCGTCTTCTACTGAGTGGTGTATGCGGTGCATGTCTGGTGTGACGACGAAAAAGCGTAATAGTTTATCCAGCCACTCGGGCAGGCCGATATTGCCGTGGTTAAACATGGCCATGGCATTGAGGGTGACTTCAAAAATAATGACCGCGACCACCGGGGGGCCAAGCACAACAATAGTGGCGAGTTTGATAAGCATGGACAGAATGATTTCAATCGGGTGAAAGCGTGCGCCGGTGGTGACATCGTAATCCAGGTCCGCGTGGTGTACCCGGTGCAGTCGCCATAAAATGGGTACCGCGTGTACCAGGACGTGTTGTAAATAAATAATAAAATCCATGGCGATAATTGAAATAGCAATGGCTAACAGGGGGTGAACCGAATAGTAGTTGAAGATGCCCCAGCCGTGCTGCTGGGCAAATGCCGCCATGCCGACCGCGGCGGCGGGGAAAATCAGGCGCAGTAAAAAGCTGTTGAAAAACACCAGCCCCAGGTTATTGCTCCAGCGCAGCAGTTTTGACACTTTAAGGGCGCGCCGCGGGGCTAAAATTTCCCACAGACCAATCAGCAGCAACATGCCAATGAAAAAACTCAGGCGCAGGGTGGTTTCGTTTTCAGAGATAAAGGCTAATAAGGGGTAGCTAGTGTCCGGAATAGTGACTGGTAAGTCTGGCATAGTATTGGGCTCTTAAAGTGTTTATGGCTTGCCTGTTACTGGAATTCTAGTCTATAATTTCTATAACAGGAGACTATTCAATTGATTGCTTGAATAGTAGTATTATCTGAAATGATTAATGAGTCAAGCGGCTTTTTAATTTATTGATAAATGGATGGTAATTTTATTTGAATAATCGTTAGGTGGGGCATTAACGGCTATTCAATATATTGATGGATTAACGAGATTTTTAACCAGCGTTTGCCTTTTAAATATTTTAGGAGAATGTCATGTTCAAACAAGACCTGTTTGCCCAGTTTGCCCGGGTGGGTAAGGCACTGAGCAATGGAAACCGGCTGGCGTTGCTGGAGTATCTGGCACAGGCCGAGCGCAGTGTGGATGAGCTGGCAAAAGTCTCCGGCCTGAGCGTGGCCAATACGTCCCAGCATTTGCAGCAACTGCGGCAGGTGGGGCTGGTGACCAGCACCAAACAGGGATTGAAGGTGTTTTATAAGATTAGTGGTGATGATGTGGTGGACCTGTTGAATTTACTGCAACAGGTTGGCGAGCGGCATCTGGCGGATGTTAACCACCTGGTGAATACCTATTTGACGGTAAAAGATGAGTTGGAGCCAATTCCCCGGGACGAGTTAATGCAGCGGGTAAAGCAAGGTCTGGTAACGGTGATTGATGTACGCCCACCGGAAGAGTATGCCGCGGGCCATGTGCCCGGTGCTATTAATATTCCCCCGGCGGATTTGGAAAAACACTTGCAGGCCATAGACTCAAACCAGGAAGTGGTGGCCTATTGCCGCGGAGCCCACTGTATCCTGTCATTTGATGCGGTGGAAAAATTACGTGAGAAAGGGGTTAAGGCCAGCCGCCTGGAAGAGGGCTTTCCCGAGTGGAAAAGTGCGGGCTACCCGGTTGAACTATCCGCATAAAATCGGTTCAAAATCACGGTAAATATCTAATTAATGCCTATAATTAAAGCTAATGGAATTTGCCTATATAACTGCACATAATGGAGAAGAGCATGAATCTGGTTTTTGTATACAACGCGGATAGCGGCGTTTTTAATACGCTTTCGGATATTGCCCATAAATTATTATCGCCGGACACCTACCAGTGCAATTTATGTAATCTCACCCACGGCTATTTTCAGGCGCGCGAAGAGTGGACCACTTTTCTGAATGACCTTGATGCGGAAATAGAATTTTTACACCGGGATGAATTTGTCAAGCAACACGGTACTAATGTTGATAATGTGGATTTTCCAGCCATTTTTGTCAAAGATCAGGGTGAATTAAAACTCTGGATTGACAAGGAAGTCATTAATAAATTGACATCAACCGATGACTTAATGGAAATGATACGGGCCGCATTATTACGTAAGCAATCCGGTGAAGATATTGCGGATGAGTTTTTGAGTATGCCAGTTTAAGTGTGTGGGCATAATTTCCAGAGATATTTTCCAGAGATATTTTCAGAGATATTTACTAGGGATACTTTGCAGGGATACTAGTGGCCCGTCTGTTAACACTTTAAAATAAAAGTCTGTCGGTTTACAATCTGTGATTCGCCCACTAAAATTTATTCGGATTCTTCACATATAAAATAAAATGAATAACATCAGACCCTTCAAACGTATTACGCCAACTATCGGACAAAAAACCTATATCGATCCCGCGGCCTGTATTATCGGCGATGTGGTGATGGGTGAGGATTGTTCCGTATGGCCGATGGTCGCCATTCGCGGCGATGTTAATTACATTCGCATTGGTGATCGTACCAATATTCAGGATGGCAGTGTCTTGCACGTTACCCACAAAGGTCCGTTAAGTCCCGAGGGCAGTGCATTGATTGTAGGTAACGATGTAACCGTGGGGCATAATGTGGTGTTACATGCCTGCACCATTGAAGATGAATGTCTAATCGGTATGGGGTCAGTGGTTCTCGATGGTGCCATTGTAAGAAAAGGAGCAATGATTGGTGCGGGTAGTGTGGTATCGCCGGGTAAAGAATTGCAGGGTGGTTATTTATATGTGGGCACACCGGCCAGACAGGCGCGGGAATTAAAGCAGAAAGAAAAAGATTTTTTAGTTTACTCAGCACAGCATTATGTGAAATTAAAAGATGCGTATCTTTAAAGTAAATTGAGAGCAGTTACAAAAAGTAATATGTAAATAAGTTGTTGTGTAGAATAAAAATTTAAACCGGATCAGAGACAATGCCAGTAAGTTAAGTTGTAACCTGTTGAAAACATATAAAATTCGACAGTGTTAGCTCCCCTCTTTGACAAAGAGGGGTTGGGGGAGATTTAAAAGCGTTCAAGTTAAAACGCTATATTTATAGTGCATTCAAACCTGAACGTTTTTAAATCCCCCTCATTCCCCCTTTTTCAAAGGGGGAGGCCAATCTAATTAACCGAAATGATTTATAATATTATCAAGGTTACAACTTAACTTACTGGCATTGGGTCAGAGACATAAATTTATAAAAGGTAGCGTATGAAAAATTTTATTAATGTTTTTTTAACGAGTTGTTTTTTATTGATGTCTTTAGCTGCGCACTCAGCAGGAATATCCCGAAGTGCATTCACCACCAAAATTGTAGATAAAGAGCCGCTCACCGAACTAAAACAAATATCGGTAGAGGTTACTCGGGCTTATTTTTTCACAGAAATAACGGGCTTAAACGGGCATACAATTACCCATCGCTGGGAGTATAATGGGCAGGTAATGGCGGAAGTGAGTTTTCAGGTGAATGCAAATCGTTGGCGCACCTGGTCGAGTAAGAATTTATTACCCAGTTGGGTCGGGAAGTGGCAGGTGTCTGTTCTGGACGAAGGCGGAAATATTATTGACCAAAGTGAATTTGAATATGTAGTTGAAAAAGATGAACTACAACCTGCGGCAGAGGAAAAATCAGCTGAAGCCGTTTCTGAAGAAAGTACCACACTGCAAACCAGTTCAGAAACCGCTACAGAACCAGTGGCTCCCGAATAAACAGCGGAACAAACCGCGCCAGTCACAGCGCAATAAAACTTAAAAGAGATAGCTTAATGAGTGAAGTAAAAACCCTGATGGATTTTGTATCAAGTGCAAAATCACAAATTACAGAAGTTGAAGTATCAGAAGTTGTTGCATTATTAGACGATGGTTACCAGGTGCTGGACGTACGTGAACCCGCAGAGTTTGCATCCGGAACCATTGACGGTGCAATGAATTTACCCCGGGGTGTGTTAGAGGCAGCGAGTGACCACCAGTACCCGGGTAAAAATGCAACCATGCAGGACCGGGATAAAAAATGGCTGGTGTTATGTGCAACTTCCGGGCGCTCGGCAATGGCGGCACTGGTGATGCAACAAATGGGGTTTAAAAACGTTAAGAATATTAATGGTGGGGTTGCTGCGTGGAAATCTGCTGAGATGCAGGTTATTTTGCCTTAGTTTTTTCTCGCATGCCAATAACTTTATGGGAATTTGAATTATAATTTAAAGTCTCAGATCATCGTCATTCCCGAATGCTTGTGTCGGGAATCCAGTGGCTTTATCAAACATAATGAAGTAAAAAGCTAATTTAAAAATTTAATGGCAGAACTGTATTGCTTCTATGATTTTATTTTTTCCATTGCTCTGGTTGATGACGGAGTATTTTTTATGATTCTGGGAGTTTTTAGCAAGCCAATTCCCATGAAACAATTGGCTTGCTAAAAATCCCAAAATCCCAAAATCCCAAAATCCCAAAATCCCAAAATCCCAAAATCCCAAAATCCCAAAATCCCAAAAAACCTAATCCATCCCTCGCAAAAGCTCAATAACACCCCGCGTTTGCGGCCGCTGCCCGCGCCAGATAAAAAACGATTCCGCTGCCTGTTCAACCAGCATACCCAGTCCATCTAAAATAAGTTCAGCACCTTGCTGTTTTGCCCATTGCATAAACACGGTCGGTTGTTTTGCGTACATCATGTCATAGGCACAGGCATTTTCTGTAAATAAATTATCGGGTAATGGGGGTAGATCACCGCTTAAACTGGCGGAGGTTCCATTGATAATAATGTCGAATTGTTGGTGGTTTAAGTCATCAAAACTGGATGCGGACAGGTTGCCGAAATCTGAAAAGTCTTCCGCAAGTTGTTGGGCTTTCGCAACCGTGCGGTTAACAATTGTCAGCTTTGCAGGTGACGCTAATAAGAGTGGCTCCAAAACTCCCCGCACCGCACCACCGGCACCCACCACTAATATGTTTTTGTTTTTTATGATTTGCTGGTGATTTTTTGTTAAATCATTTAACAGGCCAACGCCATCGGTGGTGTCGCCGAAAATTTTATCGTCTTTAAGGGTTAATGTATTGACCGCGCCGGCACGTTGTGCGCGACCTGATAATTGGGTTGCCAGTTCAAAGGCATCGAGTTTAAACGGGACGGTCACGTTTAAACCTTTGCCGTTTTTTTTAGAAAATGTTTTTACAAAATTTTCCACCTGACCTATTTCTACCAACTCGGCAGTATAAACTAATGGTTGCTGGGTCTGGCGTGCAAATTCGCTGTGAATGATCGGGGATTTGCTGTGTGCAATGGGGTTACCGATTACGGCATAGTGATCTGTCATAGTGTCTTTCTTAATTTTTTAAAATTCGCTGTTTGGCTGATTATTCTTGTAACCAGCGCGCCGCATCTTTTGCAAAGTAGGTGAGTATCCCGTCTGCCCCCGCGCGTTTAAAACACATGAGTGCTTCCAGCACGCAGGCTTTTTCATCGAGCCAGCCATTTTGGGCGGCGGCTTTTAACATGGCGTATTCACCGCTGACCTGGTAAGCGTAAGTGGGCACAGCTAATTCTGTTTTAACGCGGCGTACAATATCCAGATAGGGCATGCCGGGTTTTACCATCACCATGTCCGCACCTTCCTGTAAATCCAGTGCAACTTCGCGAATGGCTTCATCGGCATTGGCGGGATCCATTTGATAGGTGTATTTATTGCCGCCTTTTAAATTTCCAGCAGAGCCAACCGCATCTCTAAACGGTCCGTAAAAGCTGGAGGCGTATTTTGCGGAGTAAGCGAGGATGCGGGTGTAAATGTGTCCGCTGGATTCCAGTGCTTCACGGATTTCACCAATGCGCCCATCCATCATATCCGACGGACCGACAATATCGGCACCGGCCTGTGCGTGGGATACCGCCTGCTTGCTGAGCACTTCCGTCGTTTCATCGTTTAGCACGTAACCGGTTTCGTCAATTAAGCCATCCTGACCGTGTGTGGTGAAGGGGTCGAGCGCCACGTCGGTCATTATGCCGAGCTCTGGATAGGCGGCTTTTAATGCGCGCACCGCACGTTGAGCTAATCCCTCAGGATTAAAGGCTTCCACTGCATCTTCAGATTTTTTTTCCGCACCTACCACCGGAAACAGGGCAATGACCGGAATGCCTAGCTCAACGCATTGTTTTGCTTCTTTAAGAATCAGGTCAATGCTCAGGCGTTCCACGCCGGGCATCGAAGGCACCGCTTCGCGTTGGTTTTCGCCCTCGAGTACAAATAAAGGATAAATAAAATCATTGGCGCTTAACTGGTGTTCGCGCATCAGGCGGCGGCTGAAATCATCCCGGCGCATGCGGCGCATGCGCAGCCAGGGGAAATTGCTCGTATTGCTCACGGTATATTCCTGTTAATTATTTTTAGTGTATTCTACCTATCTAACCGGGAGAAATCACATGATTAAAAGAATCAAAACAGGCTTCATTATTTTCGCGTTGATGTTTGTGTCGTTGAATGTGGCGGCTGCTGAGTCGGGGGTTTATAAGCAAACCGTCAGCCAACCGATGGAAAAAGTCTATCCGGCCATTTATAAAGCCCTTGAAGATGCGCGTTTTTACGTGGTGTTTGAACCGTTTATTTCTAAAAATATATCGCGCTTTGCAGAAAAATGGGGTGATGATTATAATCAGAACAAGCTCGACGGGATTCGCAGCATGGTTTTCTGTAACGGCTGGTATGCGAATAAAGTGAGTAATGTGGATCCGGATATGCTGGCTTTATGCCCCCTGAGTTTGAGCCTGTATGAAAAATCTGAAAAAACAACGATAGTTTTTGCGCGACCTACGGTTTTTGGCGATCAGAGTAAGGCAAGGTCAGTCTTGCAGGAAATTGAAGATGCGGTAACCGGCGCGATTAAAACGGGCGTTCAAAGCCTTCAGTAAATGAATAATGTGATGAATTTGTGATAACTATTACTGAACCGGTTGAGTTTTGCTCGCTCTAATTTTCCAACACTACGCAATTGTGTTGCTGGTCAAACTGACTGGTTGAACGATAAAACCTGCCTGAAATAAGGCTAAATTTCAAATCCCCTTAGGAGTTTTAACATGAAAAAAATAATCACAATGTCATTAGCGGCATTATTTGCTGCTTCTTTATCCTTCTCACTACAGGCGGCTGAAAATCCGTTTGGCATGTCTGATTTAGACACGAGTACAAAGACGGCCATGTCTTCTACGCCCGAAGGTAAATGTGGAGACGGTAAAAAAGATGGCAAATGCGGTGGAGATAAGAAGAAAGAAGGCAAGTGCGGTGATAGCTAAGCACACTATTGCTTAATATAAAAAAACCGGCTTGTATGCCGGTTTTTTTATGCCGGTTTTTATCTTTTATTATTTTGGATTCATACATAAATTAATCCGCTTAAATTCGCTTTAAATATATCTTCAAACATTTCATTGGGATAAGCTCAACCCACGTTATTAGAAAAGGTGTCAATGGAAAAAGTCTTCAGTTTTATTGCCAACCAACTTGCCCTGCTTACCTTTTCAGGTGCAATGCTGGCTTATATTTATCCGCCATTTTTTCTTGTTTTTAAGGATTATTTTCTGTGGTTTTTTGCCGCCACCATGTTTTCACTGGGGCTGGTGCTGGAGGTTGCGGATTTAAAAGCTGAAATTGTCCAGCCCAAAAGGGTGGCTCTGGGGGTGCTGAGCCAGTTCAGCGTTATGCCTTTGCTGGTGTGGATAGTTGCACAGTATCCCGGGTTTAGTCCGGCAATTGCCATTGGTTTTATTATTGTCGGCTGCGCTCCCGGGGCCATGGCGAGTAATGTGATTGTTTATCTGGCGGGTGGGGCGGTGGCCTTTTCGGTGACGCTTACTACCGTTGCTACTTTAATGTCACCACTGCTAACGCCGTTACTGGTTAAGTATCTGGGCGGAGCGATTATGCCCGTTGAGTTCTGGCCCTTAACCTTCACCATCGTAAAAATCGTATTATTGCCCCTGTTGCTTGGCTTGCTCATTCAAAAACGTCTGGGCCGTTATCTGCAAACCGCCCGCGATATTGCGCCAGGGGTGGCGGCGCTGGCAATAATCATTATTTGCAGTTATGCGGTAGCGGCTAATTATGAACGCATTGCACAAATGGCGGTGCCGGTTATGGCGGGTGTTGTGCTGGTTAATTTACTGGGTTATATCATTGGCTGGTGGCTGGCGAAATTATATGGCTTTAGTCATTTATATAGAATAACGCTAATGATTGAACTGGGCATGCAAAACGCCGGTATGGGGGTGGCACTGGCACTTAAGCATTTTCCGGCGGAGTCGGCGCTGCCCGGTGCGTTGTTTGCGGTATGGTGTATTTTAACCGCGGCGGTTGCCAGTAGCTGGTTACGCCGCCACCTGGAAGGCAATAATCAGAGCATAAAAAAGGCACAAATATAACAATTGGCTGGTGATAAGGTTTAACTAATACTATCCTCTAGTAAACGCAAATTTAAACAATTATACTTTTTATGTTAGTTGAAAAATTCGCAATCATGAAATAACAGGGATACTCCTAAGCTCATCACCCGAATGAGTGGTTTTTAAAGGTTACTCAAATAATGGCAGTTGAGAGTGAAGTTCAGTCAATTCTTCTGGTTGAAGAGTCGGCAACGTTAAGATACATACTCGTAAAAATTTTACAGAAACAGGGCTTTGAAATACAGGTGCTGGATAGTTTTGATGCTGCCTATGAAACACTGGAACAAGCGGACAATAGTTTTCAGGCATTAATTATTGGCTGGCCCAATTACGATCAGCATAAGAATGTTGATCGTTTGGTCAAACTGGCGGAAAAGGAAAAATATTCTGAATTGCCGGTGCTGGTGTTATCCCACGATGCACAAATCGATGTGCTTAACTGGATGAGTCGGCGGCGTTTCACTGCGCTCATTCCCTGGGAAAATTATCAGGAATCCGTTGCCACTCTGCAAAAGCTAATTGGCCCGGAAATGGTGCAGGAGCATCATCATCCGGTGAGTTCACTGGAAAATCCAATTCGAATTTTATTTGTCGATGACTCGGTGAGTATTCGCCACTACTATCAGCGCTTATTAAACCGAAATGGTTACATCACCGAAACAGCCAACTCCGTTGATGAAGCGTTTGAAGTGGCGCTGGAGCAAACATTTGACCTGGCAATTGTCGATTACTTTATGCCGGATCAAAACGGTTATGTGCTGTGTCAGAAACTACGTGACGATGAGCGCACTTCAAAAATTCGCACCGCGGTTATTACTGGCACCTACCTTGATGAAGTCATAAAAGATTGCCTGCAATCCGGTGCGGTGGAATGTATGTTTAAAAATGAGGCGGAGGAATTATTTCTTTCACGTATCTCATCCATGAGCCGCTTTATCGAAGTGCAAAATCACATTGAAGCGGAACGCGAGCGACTGGCAAGTATTCTGGAATCTGTGGGTGAGGGTGTATACGGGGTGGACAATGAAGGCAGTGTTACGTTTGTTAACCCCGCCGCATTAAATATTATTGGCAAATTTGAAGCCTCTTCGGTGATTGGTAAAAAAGCCAAAGATGCTTTTCATTATCATGTGAATGAAAACATTTTAAGTAATGACAGACTGTATCGGGCCTATGGTAACAGTGTTGAATTGCGTTGCTGGGAAACTATTTTCAAACACGAATCGGGAAAACCAATCCCGGTTGAGTGCACCGTGTATCCATTAAATATTCAGGGTCGGCAGGAAGGTTCGGTCATTGCTTTCAGGGATATTTCACAACGTAAAATGCTCGAAGAAAAATTACACTGGCAGGCCACCCACGATCACTTAACCCGTTTGTGCAATCGGCGCTATTTTGAAGACCAGCTTGATTCTGAAGTAAGCCGGTTAAGAGTGGGTGGGGAAATGAGTGCGCTGGTTTATCTCGATCTGGATCGGTTTAAATATATTAATGATACGGCGGGTCATGATGCAGGGGATAAATTGCTGGTAGAAATTGCCAAGTTACTGTCGGCAAAATTACGCCCGAAAGATATTCTTGCTCGTCTGGGTGGAGATGAGTTTGCCATCATTCTTAAAGATGTCGATGAAGATTCCGCGATTGTCGTGACTGAAACATTTCGTAAAGTTCTGGAAAAATGTAATTTTGCTTATGCGGGTGAGTCGTACAATGTTAACGGCAGCTTTGGTGTGGCATTGATGGATAACCCGGATATGACCTCCGGCGATGTACTGGCGAATGCGGATATTGCCTGTCATATTGCTAAACGCAGCGGCAGAAATCAGTCGCATTTGTATGAGCAAACGAATGATGAAAAAAATGTCATGGGCAGTGAGTTAGGTTGGTCACAACGCTTGCGCGATGCGATGGAAAAAAATAAATTTATTTTACACTTTCAGCCGATACTGGATTTAAGTTTAGTGAATTTAAACCGTCTGCCCGCGGAAGATGGTGCGATCTGGGATCAGTATGCCAGTGATCCAAAAAATCATTTGCATTATGAATTACTACTGCGAATGCTTGATGATTCTGGGAATTTATATTATCCAGATGCCTTTATTCCTACCGCGGAACGATTTAATCTAATGTGTGAAGTGGATATGTGGGTAATGAATAAAGCCCTTGAAACATTACAGGAACTGCAGAAAGAAAGAAGCAATGTTTCGTTTTCAATTAATTTATCCGGTCATACCTTAAATGCTGAAGATAGCTTACATAAAATAAAAAGCTTACTCAAACAGTACGATGTTGACCCGAAGTCATTAATATTTGAAGTAACCGAAACCTGTGCAATCGCTAATTTTGAATCCGCGAGTCAGTTTATTGATGAGATGAAATGGCTGGGTTGTCGTTTTTCACTGGATGATTTTGGTTCGGGTTTCTGTTCATTTTCGCAATTAAAATGCTTGCCCGCCGACTTTGTAAAAATCGACGGACAGTTTGTGCAGGATATGGCCAGAGGCTCAATTGACAGGGCGATAGTGACGGCGATGAATGATGTAGCGCATTCATTAGGTCGATACACGGTAGCCGAATATGTGGAAAGCCCGGAAATTTTACGGTTGTTAAAAATTTGCGGAATAGATCATGTGCAAGGGAACTATGTGTCTGTGCCTCGTCATGCGCTGGGTAATGGACTGGTATAATCGTTGTGCCCATATAGGTTAAGTGTATGGGGTTAAGTGTATGGGTTAAGTGGCCACAAAATATGCAGGGGCTAGTTAGAAATTTAACGCCTGCATGTTTTGTGGTTACTTAATTTATAGCGTAAAGATTACTCAGAAATAATTTCCATTTTCTGAATTACAATGTCCTGTACCGGTGCATCACGGGTAAAGGGTGCCTTTGCACCGGTTTTACTATTTTCAATACTGTCGACAATCTGCATGCCTTTGGTCACTTTTCCAAAAACCGCATAACCCCAGCCACTCATTGTTTTGCCGGTATGATTTAAAGCATTATTGTTTGCCGTATTAATAAAAAATTGCGCGGTTGCTGAATGTGGAACATTGGTGCGTGCCATGGCTATGGTGCCACGATCATTTTTCAGACCGTTATCCGCTTCGTTAACAATGGCCTGTTCGGTTTGTTTTTTCTGGAATCGTGTATCGTAACCACCGCCCTGTATCATAAAGCCTTTTATAACGCGGTGAAAAACCGTGCCGTTATATTGACCTCTTTCAACATACCTTAAAAAATTCTTTACGGTTTTTGGTGCTTTTTGTGCATTGAGTTCTATTTCAATGTCGCCTTTACTGGTGGTAATTTTAACCACTGTGCCAGACCCGGCATAAGCACCTAAAGAAAGAAACAATAGTGAAAAGGCAATGAGAGATTTAGTGAGCATTTTTAAACTCCTTGAGTTTTTAGATTTTTAATTAACTTCTATTATTTTCATAAACAGGTTTATAACTTCATCAACCAGTACAGAAACAGGGGTGCCCTGAAAGCGGTCGGTTGACTGCATGCATTTCTGTAATAAAACTTCGCGAATAATGCCCTGGTAAATGAGCGCCGCAGCTTTGGCATTAATGGGTTTTATTTTTTTTTGCGATTGTAACTCGTTGAGATTAAATTCGATATAGTCGGTGAAGCTTTTCCAGCGATTTAGAAAAAATTCCTGGCTGGCTTCTGAACCTTCGAGTTGCGAGTGCATTTCCATTTTCAGCATATCAGGGTGGTTCATGATGCTGGAAACAAATACGGTGGTCATGCTACGCAGTACCTGTTCAAAACCATTATCGTCCGCAACAACGGCTTCAACATAGGATTCGCGGGTGGCGGAAAATTCCTGTAGCACCGCTTCGTAGAGTTCGTCTTTGGATTCGAAATGTCGATAAAGAATGGCCGGGCTTACACCCACTTCTTTTACGATTTCGTCGATAGATACACCGTGAAAACCATTTTGCGCAAACAGGCGCTTGGATACCTTGATAATAGAGGCACGACGCTCTTCGGCGGAAAGTCGTTTAGTCAATGTCGGTGTTGGTTAGAGTTTGAGGGAAATAAAAAGGCAGCGGCTATGTTAATTAACATGGCCGTGCCTTTTTTATTTAAATCGTCAATTAAGACTTTTTAATCATGAATTCAAAAGCACCACCAGCTTCGGCACTTGAAAGTAGCTCGTTACCAGTTTGGTTGCAGAATGCTTCGAAGTCTTTTACTGAGCCTGGGTCAGTAGCAATAATTTTCAGTACCTGGCCTGAAGATAATGCAGTAATTGCTTTCTTTGCACGTAGGATAGGAAGTGGGCAGTTTAGGCCTTTAGCGTCTAGTTCAGCATCGAAACTCATAGGGTTTCTCCTTAATCAATTGCGTTTACATTAATGTTTCGATCAAGTTAGTGATCGTTCACTTACAATACGGATTGAGGCCCTGATTGTCAACCGTTACGGGCTGAAAAAGATTGATTTGACGCAATCTCTGGACAAAATGTTTAAAGATATTAAAATCAGTAACTTATGGATAAATCATTAAAAAACAGGAGTCAGACCTGTGTTTGTGGTAGTGGGAAAAATACGACAGAGTGCTGTCTGGCGTTGTTAGAGGGGGTTGAATTGGCCACCAGTGCAGTGCAGCTGATGCGTTCCCGCTACACTGCTTATGTGCTCGGAAATGATGAATATCTGCTACAGAGCTGGCATGTGAGTACCCGCCCGCAAGCTTTAAATTCAGAAAATACGTTGCAATGGTACGGACTGAAAGTATTAAACGTTTCACCTGAAAATGACACAGTCTCGGCAAATAACACCGCCTATGTTGAGTTCGTTGCCGCCTTTATTGATACCAATGCCAGTCCCAGTCCAGGAGCTAGCGCGAGTCAGGCGGGCCAGATGCATGAGCGCAGTCGGTTTTTATTTGAAGATGGTCGCTGGTTTTATGTGGATGGTGAGCAGATAGCATCTGCAGCACACTATAACTTCAGCCTGCCCGGGCGCAATGATCCATGTTACTGCGCAAGTGGTAAAAAATTTAAAAAGTGTTGTGGTAAAAATAGCGGATAAAATATTTTGGGAATTTAACGGGGGCCCCATTAATGTTTTGAACAAAGATAGTCGAAAGCCTTATGACTTTGGGTTTACTATAATGAACGACCACACTCAGCCATTGGCAGGATAGCACTGAGGCAGTTACTGAAAGTGATTCAACTTCTACTTTTAACTGTGGTTATCAATGGGAGGGTCGCAATTCCATCTACAAAACCTGTGCTCAGTCGTATATATAAAGCAATTCAGTAAGTCTACATGCCTTTTCCTGCCGCTGATCGGGAACCAAAGTGCAATATTCATTTACTGTGCTTAACTCATTATCAAAGCACAATACTTCCAAATGACAAACGTTATACCAACCTTTTATATCTATTTTGGAGCATAACATGTCACCTACAACTTTATTCAAGAAAAGCTTTTTAGTTATTTCAATCACGCTGTTAAGTGCTAGCATTTTATCTAGCTGTAGCAGTAGCACTGGTGGAACTTCAACCTCAGCACAAAATTACAATGGCCCGGGCTCAAAATGGGATATTAGCCTTAAAGATGATGGTACATTTCATCTCGATCACCGCCCTGATATTAGCTCAGTTATTGACTATACCGTTGATGGCACGTTTGTACGCCAGGCTTCCGGTTTTGTTTCCTTAACCGTTTCTGGCGGTACTGGTATTGATGCACCTGTAGCCGGCTCCCAGGCCTGGGGACTGGAAGTTCCAGGTTATGCAATGATGCTAAAACCGGTCGATGGTGATCAGTTAATTGCCATGGTTAAATCCGGCGAATGCCCAACCGCTGATTTTGATGCTAACTGGGTTATTGTGAAACAGGATCGTTCGGGTGGCAATGCGGATGCAAACAATGCTGGACGTGATTTTGCGGGGCAATTCCATTATGACTTTACGAATGGAACGCCGTCACTACCCGTGAAAAAATCCCTTTCCAGTGGCTTCCCAAATGTTACAGGCGGTGGTATTGACCCCGGTGCGGTCACCTGTGAGAACGGCATTATGAATATACCCGGTGCCATTATGTACCTGACATCCAATGGTGGTGCCATTGTACACACTGATGGTGGCTCAGCAGGTGATGAAAGCGATGACTCATTTATCTTTGGTCTGGGTCAAAAAACCATTACCAATGTAAACGAGGCTGATGGACAATATGCGGGCTTGTTATTTGATGCCAATATGGCTGATGGCAGCAAAATTAATCCGGTTTCACTTAGCTGCACCAGTGGCTCCTGTACAGGCGCTTTGGTAACAGATGTCACCACTGGGGCTACTTCTAATGACTCGGTTACTATTACCCTCAGTGGCTCGGTTAATGATATTGGCGGCACGAGTATGAACGGTTTCATGACGGGTACTATCAGTGACAACCAGGGTGGCTCAGGCAATATGATTTGCATGGTTGACCCGGATGCAATTAACTCAGGCAAGAAAATTGTTAGCTGTGTTGGTCAGTCACCTGGTGATGTTAACGACATGTTTAATGTGTTGTTTGTCTCCATCTAAAGGACTTCTTGTAAACGCCTAAATAAAAGCCTGCTGCTCAGCAGGCTTTTTGCCAGAAGCCCTAAGTTTTTGTTTAAAAAGTCCGCCTTCCTGACAGACTGTGTAAAAACCAAACCTCAATTTCGAAAGTGGTTAATAGAGATATTTATTAGCCTGTAGTTGAACAAAAGTGGTTTTACGCGGCCCCCAATTCTTAATCTTTACTACCTGTAGAAAGAAGAAGCAACATACATTTATATGAGGTGGTAAATAGACAGTTAATTAAAGACGTCCAGTAATTCCTCCCACCAGGAAGATTCAGTCACTGCTATTTCTGACACATCAAGTGCCAAATCGAGAAAACCTTCTGGCATAGGTGCAGTAAATGGCACGCTGTTAGCGCTTTCTGCCCTGGCAAACTCACCTTTATTCAGATCGACTTTACCTCCCTCATTATTTAGGCTAACGCCACCATCAATAACCGCTACAGATGCGCCTGCCAGGCCACCACAGTTATCACCTTCACAATATCGTATAGTGTAGTCCGTGCCTCTAATGCCGATGCTCGCTGCACTGGTTTTTAACCTGAAATTATTTTTATCACGCTGCCCTATTTTACCTGTCACCGCTCTAACCACACCCTTGAATAGGGTCGTTATGGCAAAACCCGCTTTATCTATCAAGCCACTTTTTTCAGTCGGCCATTCATACTCATCTATGAAGAATTCAGTATTAGGTCCTAGTTCAAATAGCGCACCATCATTCATTTCAAGACGCGTCTGACTGTTGGCTGCGGTTACAATTTTATCACCCGAATAAAGTTCACTATAAGTATTAACGACATGTGGCTCTTCATTTCTGACAATACTAGCAGAACCTTTTTCGACTTCCATTTGGCCTATACTTGGAGGCAACACAACTTCTGGTTCAGCTTCTGGTGCAGGCACAGGTACTGTCACAGTTTCTACCTTATAGCTCGGTAGAATCAGTTTATTACCAGGAAATATTCTATCTGGGTTACCGTCTTTAAATACTGAGGTATTTAAGTTTATAACTTTGACAACCTCAGCATAAATCGCCCGGTCATCACCTTTAAAACCCTGTTTGATTAAAATTTTTCTGACAGAGTCTCCTGACTTAACCACATATTCATCTGCAATTCCTTGCATCGTTATTAATGTGAGGACCAATGTAGCGGAGATAATTTTGAGTGATTTCATATTTTTCATCTAAGCTGTAAAATTTTATTAAAAGGCTCGTGCTTTTATCGGTTTTTCGCATCAGCACCAGCGTCTATATAATTTAATTAGCGCAATAGGCCTCAATTACATCGGTGCCAACTCGATATACATCTTTGCGAATACATGACAGAAATCTATTATCTAATTGAGTTTTCTGTCCTGACGCTATAGTAACCGATGGTAAGAACTCATTGATTAGCTGGGGCTTTATATCTGGAAATGCCTGTTCAAATTCTTTTAAGGTAACAATTGCACCACGGTCATCAAATGAACCCAGTTCACCATTAACCACTGCATCGAGAAAGATATGTTGTATTTTCATTTTAGTATCCTTTTTAACCACCAGGGCTATATCCAGATACTAGACGTGTAAAACACTGGAAACAATAGTTGAATCAGGTATTTAACAAAGTTTAACATTTCACCAACCAGGTCGATAATGTCTGTTTTTAGATTGTCGAATATCGGCCTTCATGCCAATAATTAAATAAAGAGAAATTGATGGCAGCGTTTGAACTCGATGGTGTGCCTATATTGAATTAAAACAATGCGCTAAAAGTCACTGGCATTTGTGGAAAGGGTGAAATTTACTGCCCGTGGTATTACATACTGATTAATCGTATCTGAATTGTAACTTTAGACACTTTGTGTTTTGTTCGCCTACTTCACTCATTAAAAAAAACTCCCTGAAAAAATAATTATCAGGGAGCATTTGAGCATATATAACTATTATAACTATAACCTAACTATACAGGCTTTCGCCTACATGACTACTTGGACTTTTTGTTCTGCTTGTCTTTCTTAGATTTCTTCTCTTTTTTCTCTTTCTTAGACTTCTTGTCTTTTTTAGACTTTTTATTTTTTTTCTCTTTCTTGGGCTTTTTATCTTTCTTACCTTTCACATCGTCGTCATCGTGCTTATCAGACTTATTTTTCTTGTGTTTCTTGTTTTTTTTATCGTCGTCATTATCACGATCTGAGGATCTGGATTTTCCATCCTTCTTTATATTCTTACGTTCTTTATTTTCCTCTGCTCTTGTTAAACCACGAGAGGTAGACATATTTTTTCTATTTTTGCTTATAATCTCATTGCCGAAGCCTGGCACATTCTTAAGATCATTTACCGACTTGAATGGACCATTTTTTTTGCGATAGTCAACGATAGCCTGTGCTTTAACCGGGCCTACCCCTTGTAGATTTTTCTGCAAGGTTTCAATATTTGCCTTATTAATATTAACCGTATCAGCCATAACAGGCTTCATGATCAGTATCATCAGCGCCAACATCAGTACAAAGTTCACAGAGTGTTTCCAGACAGGTGTTGCTTTAATAATGCTTGTTTTAGAATATGGGTTCATTGTTCATTTTCCTGGGTAATAAGTTGTAAGGTGTATGTTATATAATCAAATGGCAAACTGCGATAGGAAAATCTCAAGCTTAACAATCTTTAACATTTGTTTAAGTAATTGAGTAATTGAGTAATTGGGCTCAGAGTTAAAACCATCGCTAAAGTCTTCGGTTTTAATGGAGTATACGCCTTTCTGGTTTAGAGTTTTTACGCTAAGCCTAAATATCTAACGTTTAAGTCAAATTAAAGCGAAGCACTGACCTGGAATTAATGTCTGTAAATATGTAGCTTACACTACAGAGCAGTCATCCGGGAATTAGACTTAATAGAGAAGGATAGGTGGAAAGCGGGCATCAGAAAACCAATTCTAACAGGGGAAAATCCTAATGTGTAATTCGGTATACTGTCCCCGGACATCTGCCTGGAAACCTGATTTTCTGGAGCTCTTTAGAGCCAGGGAACCTCTGGTCAAGTCGTGATTACCCTGTTTCTTATAAACAGGGTGCTGGCTAAAAGCGGCCTATTTTCCTCGAAGTTTGTTGCAATAGAATGACCCATAGCAATATATCATGGCGCCTCACTTCGTGAAAAATCTTTCTGGAAAAGATTTTCACGCAAGCCCTAAAGGGGTTATGCACAGGGAAGTGCATAACAAAAATAGGGCCACTTTTATCTCAGCCTAATTCTAACCAGACTTAATCGAGGTTCCCTGGGGGCATAACTAAACGTCTATGAGACGGTTATTGCCTTGGTCCGAGGATGATTGGTGCAGCTCATTTTTTGAGCGAGAACCAGCACGATAGAAATAACGGATGTACCGAGTAAAGCTTGCGTTTTTATAGTTTTTTAAAAGCTAAAATATTTGCGTGGGTATACTTTTTCCTATTGACAACGAACGGCTTAGGCGTGGCTCAAAATATCGATTCGCTGTAATTAAAACGCTATTAACCTTTTTTATGATTTATCCAGTTCATGCATTTTTATAAACATTAGTGCATATCTGCTCAAAAGAGATAAACCAGCCCTAAGGTAATTTTCCGCGGATTCTGAGGCGATTCGGCAAGGGTGATATTGACACCCGTGCCAGCATTGTAATATTTGCGATCGAGAAGATTATTCACTTTCAGGTTTAGCGATAGTCCGGGTATAAGATCTGTTATTCCAGCATTGAGATCAACCACGGTATAACCATTTGAAGTCTTAGAAGTGGTAGAGCCCGGAGAGAGATCTGGAACATCCGTACTGGTGTCATCGATCCAGTATATCAGTGGTGTCAGAAAATATTTCTGCTGATAGCGATAAGTAGCACCGAGTTTGATTTTGTTTTTGGCAACAAAGGGCAGATCAACTTCCAGCTTCCTCACGTTATCGCGCATCGTACCATCAGTAAAAGTGTAGTTACCCCATGTTTTCAGGCTTGAATTTTTGAAGCTATTCGTATGTGAAAAATTTATATCGAAGCCATTCACTTCAAGGTTGCCAACATTATCGTTATAAGAAGTAGACGCAATAACACCCCCGCCGATAAAGTCAGAAACAGGCGTTGGGGTTACAGCATTGAGTATGAGATTTTCGACCTTGGAATGATATAGCGACAGTCCAAATAACAGGTTTTTAGTGTGCAGATAGGAGAAGTTCAATTCCAACGTTTGCACTTCCTCGGGTTTCAGATCGGTGTTCGGTATAAAAAAGAAATTACTCTCATAGTCTCCTTGTGCATTCGTCGTTCCATTGAATGAACCAAACTGTTCGTAGGTGAATTCCGGCGCAGGCGCAAGAAAGGCATTACCATAAAGAAGTTTAGTCGTCAGACGACTGGTGGGGCGATAAATAAAACCGAGCCGCGGATTAATGGAACTGCCATAACGTGAATTATCATCATAGCGTACGCCCAATATGCTGTCGAAGTGATCGCTCCAGGATTTACGGTGCTGAATAAAAGCACCGATATCGGTGTAGCTGGTGTTATATATTTTTACCGGCAGAGTATCATTAGTGCCGACGTAAAAAAGCGCCTGTTCTGTTGCAGTAAGGTCAGGGTCATAAGGCTGGATTAGATCTGTGGTTTTGGGTAATGATGATATTTTTTCTACAACACTACCAATCACGATTTTGTTATCCTCGTTCAGTTCAAAATTTAACTGTGCATCCAGTTGTGTTTTGTCTGAGCTGGCGTACTTATAGCCATCTGCATAGTTACTAAAAAGATTGTTGAACTTTGATGAGGGGTTAACTTCGTAAAAGCTTTGGCTAAATAAAACACGAGCCGAAGTTGTATTATCTATATCCGTTTCATATTCACTGAATATGGTTCTTACCAGACTGCTCCATGTACTTTTGCTGCCATAATCAACATTATCTGGGTTGAGTCCGGTTGAGGTTGGTGACTTGAATAGCGACTGGTGATAGCCGACAGCGAAATTATCGCCCAAACTCAGCCGAAATGACAACGAGTGACTATTGGTATCACTCCAGTATCCCTCGCGCTGGTTTGCTGCGATAACGGTGTTACCTTCAAAATCAACCAGATCTTCAAGTGCAAAGATGTCGGGATATGTTCTGGAAAGATCTGGATTATCAGATTCTTGAATATGAGCTGAGAAGTTGAAATGAACCTTGTCGTTCAGCTGATAATTTGTCTGGCCATAAATATAACGGTAATTATCTTCTCCGATATAGGACCCGACGTTTGTATCGTCGGTATTGGTAATGATATTGATGACCCCGGTGAAGGCGTCTGCACCATATAAAGCGGACCCTGGGCCATAGACAATCTCAACATGCTCGGCGTTGAATAATGGGAAATTATCGGCCAAAGCTATAGGGTCTCCAGCGGGTGAGCCGATGGGTATACCATCCTGCTGGATCAAAAATTTGTTGTTACCAACCACGCCCCTGATGGCGACACGATTGTAGGTTGTTTCATGAGAATATTGGTGAGTATCAATACTGGCCTCACCACGCAACAGATCAAACAAGTTGATATAACCCCTTTCCTTGATCTCCTGTTTCGTTATGACAACAACTTTTGCTGGAGCATCAACAACGGCTTCATTACTCCTGGATGCCGTCGATATGTCAATCAACATCAGCTGCTTGAGGTCAAGGCTGAGTAATGATTCAGCGTTATTAGTATCCGAAGGATTAGCATTAACAAATAGCGGCAGCATGACGAGTAGAATGGTCTTGTAACCGATTTTCAATTCAGTGCAGAAAGTGCTCAAAGAAAATTCCCTTCTCATTCTATAACTCGCTGATTTGATAACCACAATGAACAGGCAACTTCGAATAATCAATCGCTACACTTAGCACCTGATATAAATTCAAATACTTCAGACCAGTGGTTTTAATCTTTTCGATAGTTAAGACAAAATAGAACTCATATATACCCGAAGCCTGATTTTCTATACTAGTGTACTTTGATCCTGTGGATATCTGCTATAGTTTATGCTAGAAGGGCATAAGGTGAAGCACAAATACCGCTACGTAAAACACATCAGGTCAGTTATATATAGTAACTAATGTAGCATAAAATAAACCTTTTTGGCTTATTGCTAAGGTTTAGTAATATATTTATCTAAATCCTGCAGATCATACAAAATGGAACTATTAAGCTCTACAAAACGAAGGACTCAACAGCCCAGGTCTACTCTAGTGCTTATAAGCTTATGAAAACACTGTCCACTAATATCGACAAACAAGTTTATAACGAACGCCATTGGACGGCGCCAGATGTTTATACCCGTTGATACTTTTTAACCATGCTTGCTACCCCTAGAAAAAAACTGATTTTTTTCTGCCTGGTCGTGTGTTGCAGTTTAGTTACAAATGGTTACGCAAAAAGCACACCTGAATACTATGCTAAAGCCGTATTTCTGTTTAAAGTCATTGATTTTGTGACATGGCCAGATGACCATAATGATGGTGATAAACTAACCAGGATATGTATATATGGTGAAAATCCTTTTGATAATTATCTGCAGGAAATAGCGGATACAAAAAACAAAGACAACACTTTCGTCATACACCATACAAGAAATATTAACACCCTCTCTGAATGCCATATCGTATTTATCAGTCGATCAGAAGAATATAATTTAACTAAAATAATCAGCCATCTTCAGCATAAACCTATGCTCACCGTAAGTGACATCAAAAAGTTCGCCTATAAAAAAGGCATGATCGAATTAGGCGTTCATTCCAGAAAAAGAAATTTTGAACTCAAGATGAATGTTAGTTCTGTCAACAGATCCGGCATCAGTCTCAGTTCAAATTTAATTGAGCTTGCGATCGTTATTTATGGTTATAACAATAAGGAGCAGCCTCGATGAGTTTCATAGGGCCCGTTTCAATCAAGTACAAACTGATACTTATGATAATGCTGACGACCATTACTGCATTAATGATTTCCGGTATCGGGTTCGTTATTATCGATCAAAATACAACAAAAAAAACCATGGTCGAACGTCTAAATACATTAAGCAGGGTAATAGCTGATCGAAGCACAGCTGCTATCACATTTAATGACCCGCTGGCAGCCACGCAAATGGTCTCTGCACTTAAGCTGGAAACATCAGTACTTGCTGCCTGTACTTACACATCAAGCGATGAACTGTTTGCCTTCTATAACAGTTCTGAAACAATACATTGCCCAGATGAAATACAGCAAGAAGGAGTGTTATTCGATGAAAACCAGCTATACCTGACGCGGACAATTTTGCTGAATGATAAAAATATAGGCACATTGCACATCATTGCATCATTAAAAGAAATAAAGTTGCGTTTACAGTGGTTTTCATTGATTGCAATAACGCTCATCATATTCACCAGCATTGCCGCTTTTTATCTTTCGAACCTGTTACAAAAAAATATTACAAACCGCTTGATAAAGTTAAGTGACACGACTGAATACATTTCAAATAATGCAGACTATTCGCAACAGCTACCATACGACACAGAAGACGAGATTGGCGCCTTATATCGCTCCTTCAGTAAAATGATCGAACAGATCCACAGTCGTGAAGTAGCTAGAGATGTAGCAGAAAAGTCGTTGAGGGCTAATGAATATAATCTCTCAATTACGCTGGACAGTATTGGTGATGCCGTCATTGCTACTGACGCAGCAGGCAATGTGACACGCATGAATGCTGTTGCAGAGCAGCTTACCGGCTGGACAATTGCAGAAGCCAAAGGGCGGGACGTGAAAAATATTTTTTCTATTTATGATGCCCACAGCCGTGAGCGTATCCCCAATCCAGTCGAAAAAGTTTTAGCTACCGGTGAAATAGTGTATCTAAGCAATCACACCACACTGACCTCAAAAGAGGGTGCTGAATACCACATTGCCGAGTGCGGCCGAGCAAGGTCGATTATTCAAGCGGGTGTAAATCCCGTCCCGGCAAGGTAGGTCAGCCACCGGGTAGCAAACATCGGGCAGGCGGAAGTAATTCCAAATGTTAAGCACGGTGGGC
>Ga0316209_1000230_pt1 | contig 114295 bp, 99 predicted proteins | sample 6monopyrite_MG_FD_204945 | JGI IMG/M metagenome (GOLD analysis project Ga0316209, IMG submission 204945) | Microbial mat bacterial communities from mineral coupon in-situ incubated in ocean water Damariscotta River, Maine, United States -... | ecosystem: Environmental > Aquatic > Marine >... | reverse complement strand
AGCCATAGGCATGGCTGCGTGAAGCCGGGTTGCCGAAGTTACCGCCCACTGTCAGGCATTGCATCATCGCTTTTGCTACGCGTTCGTCCACCGGGGTGGTCGCGGAGTAATCGAAGTATATGGGTAGCTTCATCCAGCGCGCCTTTGCTGCTGCAATACTTCAGCCTGACGGCGAGCCAGTATAAAGCGACCATTTATTTTATCTCGCTGAATGGCCAGCTCATGAATGCCAGGACGATCCACAAACTGAGCCAGGCTAATGCCTGCCAGAAAACTATATAAACGCTGGCTAAGTTCCGACCAGAGCTCATGAGTCAGGCATTTTTCACCATCCTGACAATTGCCTTTCTCATCGCAGTTCGTCATATCGACTTTTTCATCCACTGCGGTAATAATTTCTGCAATACTGATTTCTTTAGCCGGGCGAGACAGGCGATAACCACCACCCGGGCCACGAACACCTTCGACCAGTCCACCTTTACGCAATCTGGAAAATAACTGTTCTAAATATGACAGAGAAATACCCTGACATTGTGAAATATCGGCCAGAGTAATTGGACCTGCATTATCATGGATGGCTAGATCCATCATTGCTGTAACACCGTAACGACCTTTTGTTGATAATCTCATAGGGGGCACCAAATAATTCCTGAGTAATTTACTCGGTTATTATCTATATACCTAGTAAATTAGTCAAGTATTACCTGGGCGATAGCTATAAATAAAAATGAGGAAGAATATAGAGCCCGAATAGCTCTATAATTTAAATTTAAACAAAGACTTAAGGGCATCTCTATTAATTGATTATGCCCTCTGCGTGACCTGAAGCGTGCAGCTGCAAGGCGCGAACTGCAGCGTAATGGTTATTCCATTACCAAGGTTTGCAACGCGGCAGATACATGCTTCAGGTCACGCCCTACGGGGCTTTGCAGCCTGTCCAGACTCTGCGTTATGTTTTCTCGCAAGGCAGTAAGCATGCCTTCTAAAACAAGCCTTGATTCTGAACAGGGTGCAAAGCCAGAGGGTGCAATCAATTAATAGAGATGCCCTTAAGGGTAGCTGAACAGGTATCTGAATATAAACGAAAGAAATTAAATTTAGCCTAACTCAGCCAGCTCTCGATTAAGCTCATTACTGTCCACCATATTTAACTCAAGCAGTCTGCGTAAGTGGGTCAGACCTTCAAGGTCAATATTGCTCCATTTAAGCCCCCAGTGAACATCATCTGCATGACTAATGTTCGCCTGCATTTTAATCGCTGCATCTTCTCCCAGCACCAGTTCAATTACATAGTCACCCTCAGAGTCAGCTGATATATCAGCCGGCGGCTCTATCAGCATGCCTTTGAGAGAAATATCAATCAGATTACAGCTCCATCGCTGATTGCTATGTTCCAGTACAACTTCGGCTATAAAGGGAATGCGTTGATATTGGCGTCGTTCAGTGTCTTGAGATGACATGGTTACAGTGCTGCCTATGACTGTTTAATGAATACTGTGAGTATAGACACCCAGAACAGGGCAACAAGTCAGAACGGCATTTTTTTTAAATTAATGCTGCCTGTAATAATAACTGGGTATAGGTTTCTGCTGGCTGATTAAATACTGCCTCGGTATCACCCTGCTCTACTACCTGCCCCTGTTTCATCACCAGCACCCGATGAGAGATTGCTCGAATCACTTTTAAATCATGACTGATAAACAGATAACTCAGATCATATTTTTCCTGAAGCTTCACCAGCAGCTCCAGCACCTGTTTCTGTATTGAAACATCCAGTGCACTGGTTGGCTCATCCAGCAAAATTAATTTTGGCTCCAGCACCACCACTCGTGCAATTGCAATACGTTGTCTCTGCCCACCTGAAAATTCATGGGGATAACGCCATAAAACAGTTTCATCCAGCCCCACTTCCCGCAGAATATTAACAATGCGCTCCTGTCTCTGCTGACTGGATAATTCTGGATAATGTAACTGCAAACCTTCGCCAATAATTTGCTCAATAGTCATGCGCGGTGATAAAGATGAAAAAGGATCCTGAAATACAACCTGAAACTCTTTGCGTAAAGGTCGTACTGTTGCTTCATTCATAAGATTTAGTTGATGACCATTAAATGAAACATCACCAGTAGAGTTTTCAAGTTTTAACAGCGCCATGCCCAGTGTTGTTTTCCCTGAACCTGACTCTCCGACTATACCCAGTGTTTCACCGTGAGCTAATTTCAATGTTATCTGATCAACGGCTTTAACTTCATCTATTTTGCGTTTAAAAAAACCTTTGGTAACAGGAAAATAAACACGAATATCTTTTGCATTTAATATAGATTCTGCATCGTCTTTTATCTGTGTAGTAATTTTATGCGGTTGTGCATCGAGCAATTGCCTGGTGTATTTATGTTGCGGACTATTAAATAAAGTCTGTTTATCTGCCTGCTCTACAATTTCGCCCTGCTTCATTACACAGACATAATCTGAATAATATTTCACTAAATTTAAATCATGGGTAATCATTAACACAGACATATTAAATTCCTGCTGCAAATCGCCCAGCAATTCTAAAATCTGTTTCTGTATAGTGACATCCAGTGCAGTCGTCGGTTCATCTGCAATTAAAAGTTCAGGCGTACAGGCCAGAGCCATGGCGATCATCACTCTCTGCCGCTGACCACCCGACATCATATGAGGAAAACCATCAATTAATCTCTGCGGATTTGGTAGCCCTACACGATCCAGTAATTCGATGGCTCTTTTCCGCGCCTGAATTTTATTTAAACCCTGATGCAATACGATAGGTTCAATCAGCTGCGAACCCACTGGATAAACAGGATTAAGTGACGTCATCGGTTCCTGAAAAATCATTGCAATATTACTGCCCCGTACAGAGCGAACTTTATCTTCAGCGCAACTTAGTAAATCATTACTCTGATACAAAATCTGACCTGATGGATAAACAACACGAGCACTATCATGCAGCCGTAATATTGATAATGCGGTGACCGATTTCCCTGAACCAGATTCACCAACCAGTGCAATATTTTTTCCCTGTGGAATATCAAAACTAACTCCTTTGACTGCTTCAATCACAGACTCAGGCGTTTTAAAATGAACACTCAGATTTTTAATCTGTATTAATGGTGAACTCATAGCTAACCTTTACGCGTATCCATGGCTTCACGAATAGCTTCACCAATAAAAATCAATAACATTAATGTACCTACAAGCACCATAAAGGTACTTAAGGATAGCCACCAGGCTTCAATATTTTCTTTGCCCTGTGAAAGCAATTCACCCAGACTGGGTGTAGAAGGAGGCACGCCCAGACCAAGAAAATCCAGACTGGTTAATGCCAGTATGGCACCGGATATTCTAAACGGCAAAAAAGTAATAACAGGCGTCAGACTGTTAGGCAGTAAATGTTTAAACATAATTCCACGATCAGTTAAACCTAATGCTCTGGCTGCTTTTATATAATCCAGATTACGACCTTTTAAAAACTCTGCGCGAACGTAATCGGACAAGCCCATCCAGCCAAATAATGACAACAAAACAATAAGTAAAGACACACTGGGTTGAAATATTGAAGCAAAAATAATCAGTAGATAAAGTTCAGGCATGGAACCCCAGACTTCTATAAATCGCTGAAACAGAAGATCAGTGCGTCCACCAAAGTAACCCTGTATTGCGCCTGCCAAAATACCAATAACAATTCCAATCGCGGTTAATGCAAAGGCAAACAACACAGATAATCTAAACCCATAAATAAGTCTGGCTAAAACATCCCGGCCTCTATCATCGGTGCCGAGTAAATTTTGCGCTGAAGGCGCAGCAGGGTTTGGCAAATCTGAAGTATAATTAATGGTTGAGAAATCATAGGGATTTAATGCTTCAATAAACCAGTTACCGTCTTTCGATAAAATATCACGAATGTATTCATCACGATAATCCGCTTCTGTTTCAAAATCTCCGCCGAAAGTGGTTTCAGCATAGGTTTTTAAAATCGGAAAATAATATTCATTCTGATACTGAACAATTAACGGTTTATCATTGCTTAACACTTCAGCAAAAAAACTCAGCACAAATAAAATAGAAAAAACCCATAAACTGTAATAGCCTCGCTTATTGGCTTTAAATCGATACCAGGCTCGCTGCCCCGGTGACGCATGCATATATTCCATTCTAGTTCTGATCCATCGATTCAAACTGGATACGCGGATCAATCAGCACATAACTTAAATCGGCCAGCAATTTTGCAAACAGACCCAGCAGCGTAAATAAGTATAAAGTACCCAGCACCACAGGATAATCTCGTTTTAGAACTGATTCATAAGACAACAGACCAAGTCCATCGAGGGAAAATATAGTTTCAATCAATAAACTACTGGCAAAAAAAGCACCAATAAAAGCAGCGGGAAATCCAGTTACCAGAGGGATAACTGCATTTCTAAATACATGTTTATACAGCACTGCATTTTCTGATAAGCCTTTGGCTCTGGCAGTCAACACATATTGTTTTCGAATCTCTTCAATAAAACTGTTTTTTGTTAACATCGTCATCACTGCAAAACTGCCCATTACCGATGCAATAATTGGTAAAGTCATATGCCATAAATAATCTGTAATCTGTTTATACCAGGGAAGCTCATGCCAGTTATCTGAAGTAATGCCTCGCAATGGAAACACATCCCAGAAACTACCGCCACCGAATAAAACCAGCAAACTTATACCCAACACAAAACCAGGAATAGAATAACCAATCAAAATAATCGTACTGCTTATTACATCAAAGTTAGAACCATCTCGCATCGCCTTCGCTATGCCTAATGGAATACAGGTTAAATAAACAATAAAAAATGACCACACGCCCAGACTAATAGAAACGGGGAGTTTTGAAATAACCAGATCAATAACAGATTTATTATGAAAATAACTGTCACCCAGTTCAAACTGAGCGTAATTTTTCATCATAATAAAAAATCGCTCATAGGCAGGTTTATCGAAGCCATAAAGGGCGTTCAATTTTTTTACATGTTCTTCTGATAATCCTGTAGCGCCACGATACAGGCCTTCTGTTCCTGAGCTTGCTTCACCCGCTGCATTACGTCCCTGAATCTGGCTGATTAACTGTTCAACAGGGCCGCCAGGAACAAACTGGGTAACCGCAAATGTCACCAGCATTACCCCGATCAATGTGGGAATCATTAACAGCAGTCGTTTAAGAATGTAGGAAGACATTATTTAATACGCTTATTATTTAGCCGACCAGCTCTGTAATAACCAGCTAACGGGATCATAATATAATGGCAGGGTTTCAGGGATTACAAATTTATCCCAGTACGCAATACGGTGTACGTTGATGTACCAGTTTGGCACAAGGTAATCCTGATTCAACAACACTCGATCCAGAGCACGACTGGCAATGATTAATTTTTCACGATTTTCAGCAGAAATAATTTTTTCTACCAGAGCATCCACTACAGGATTATTTATTCCGGGTAAATTTCTTGTGCCTTTCTGTTTAGCTGAATCAGAATGAAACATATTGCGTAATTCATTACCCGGAGAAGCTGACTCGGGAAAACTGGATACCACCATATCGAATTCATAGTTTCTTACTCTACGCTCATACAGAGAGGCATCCACGGTTCGATAACTTATATCCACACCCAGTTTTTTTAAATTGCGCGCATAGGGAGCGAGAATACGTTCAAAGCCTTTTTGAATAAGCATAAATTCAAATGACAGTGTCTCACCTTTTTTATTTGTTAACACGCCCTGTTTTATTTTCCAGCCAGCATCAGATAGTAGTTTCTTTGCCTGTCTTAGATTTTTTCGTAATGAAGATGGCTTTTTTGTTGTAGGTGACTGCCACACTGTATTAAAAACTTCAGCTGGCAGTTGATCACGGTAAGACTCCAGCAATTTTAATTCTTCACCCTCTGGTAAGCCCGAAGACGCCAGTTCACTATTACTGAAATAACTTTCATTTCTTACATACTGATTATAAAAAAGATGGCTGTTCGACCACTCAAAATCCATTGCCAGTGTTAATGCTTTACGCACACGTCGATCTTTAAATTTATCTTTTCTGGTATTAAATACAAACCCCTGCATGCCCGCATTGTTTTTATGCGGCAATTGCGTCTTTAAAATTTCTCCACTCTTATAACGTGGACCAACATGATCTCTGGCCCAGCGTTTTGAATGATTTTCATAGAAAAACTCAAACTCCCCTGCTTTAAATGCTTCAAGAGCCACAGTGGTATCTTTATAATATTTGTATACTATCCGATCAAAATTATACATGCCTTTACGTGCTGGTAAATCTTTCGCCCAATATTCTTTGTTACGCTTATAACTAATCTGTTTTCCTAAAGAAAAACTGCCAACTATATAAGGCCCACTGCTAATGGGTTTTTCTTCGGATAATTTATCAAAGCTTTTTCCATTGAGCCAGCTTTTTGAAAAAATGGGGATACTGCCTATGATTAAATGCAATTCCGGATTAACTTTTTTAAAATCAAATCGAATTTTGCGCTTACTCAGTACAACCGCCTGCTTTACATCCGCATAATAAAAACCAAATTGTGGATGTGCAGCTTTACTCATTAAAGTATCAAATGAAAATTTTACATCGGCGGCGGTGACCGGTTTTCCATTGGAAAATTTTGCTGCTGGGTTTAATCGAAACACAACAGATAGCTTATCTTTTGCCAGCTCTATATCTTCAGCCAGTAATCCATAAGCACTAAAAGGTTCATCCAGACTTTTTTCCAGCAGAGACTCAAATACCAGACTCAACCCACCCGCCGCTATGCCTTTTAAGATATAAGGGTTCAGGCTATCAAAGGTGCCAAAACCTGATAGCACCAGCTTGCCACCCTTTTTAGCATTCGCATTAACATAATCAAAGTGCTTAAAGTCCGCTGCATATTTTGGCGTATAACCCATCGCCATTGCAGGCACAGCCTGTGCAGACGGATTAAAAAAGATTAGAAATAATAAAAAAACAGCTTTCAGGGGGTGCAATCCTGTTTTCAACGTCATATGATAAATTCCAAAAGACTTCGGGCTTTTTAATTATTATAAAGTCCGTTAGCATACCAATACATAACAATAATGAATAGGAGTCGTTGTATGGGTTTTTTAACCGGCAAACGAGCACTGATTTTTGGTGTTGCAAGTAATCGATCTATTGCCTGGGGCATAGCACAGGCCATGCGCCGCGAAGGCTGCGAACTGGCTTTTACTTACCAGAATGAACAACTACGTGAACGTGTCGAGAAATTTGCCGGCGAACTGGACTCTGACATTGTTATTCCCTGCAATGTTGAAGACGATAATGAAATTGAAGCAGTGTTTGAACATCTGGATGATTACTGGGATTCCGTTGATATCATCGTTCACTCCATTGCCTTTGCACCGAAAGAACTATTAGAAGGGGATTATCTGGATAATCTGAATCGTGAGGGCTTCAATCTGGCTCATGATGTGAGCTCATATAGCCTCGCCGCCATTGCCAAGGCAGGCCGTCATATGATGCAAGGAGGCGATGCCTCCATTATTACCCTGAGTTATCTGGGCGCAGTTCGTGCCTTTGCGGGTTACAACGTCATGGGTCTGGCCAAGGCCAGTCTTGAAGCCAATGTGCGCTACCTGGCGCATAATCTTGGCCCTGAAGGCATTCGCGTCAACGCCATATCTGCAGGCCCTATTAAAACACTGGCAGCAGCGGGCATCGGTGGCTTTAAAAAGATATTTGAGCACGTTGAAAATAATGCGCCTCTGAGACGAAATGTTACTATCGAAGACGTGGGGAATGCGGGTGCGTTTCTGAGTTCTGATCTGGCCAGAGGTATTACCGGTGAAGTGCTTTATGTGGACAGTGGCTTCCACATTGTTGGGTTAATGACTAATTGAGTGCCTGTTTTTGTCCGCAAATGCACGCGAATGAACGCAAATAAAACATAAGCACAGGATTAGTCACCCCGTATTCTGTCATCCCGAGCGCAGCCGAGGTGCTTACATGGACGTAGGTAATAGAGTAACGCAGGAGCAGTTACCGAAGATCTTAACGACCCGGGTAACAAGATCCCTCGGCTGCGCTCGGGATGACAGAAATATGGAGCAACGTCTGTGTTATGTTTTATTTGCGTTCATTCGCGTGCATTTGCGGACAGCATGCCTTTTCTTTTAAACTTCCGCTGCTGACTAATAAGCGACAATGACTACTGAATATATTCCCTAAAACTCTTTCTGCAAAATATTCGTCTCACCTTCAAGCCGACCAATCACCACGGCCGCCACAGAATCACTAAACACATTCACCGCCGTTCGACACATATCCAGTATTCTATCCACTGCCAGAATTAAGCCTACGGCTTCCATAGGCAGGCCAATGGTTGCCAGAATAATACTGATCGCCACAAGACTTGCCGATGGTATACCCGCTACTCCAATGGAAGTTAACAGAGCCACCAGCACAATCGTAAACTGGGTGGCAAAACTCAATTCCAGACCATAAGCCTGAGCAATAAATATAGCGGCAACACATTCATAAAGTGCGGTGCCATCCATATTCACCGTGGCTCCAAGTGGCAGAGTAAAACTGCTTACTTTATTAGACACCCCTGCTCTCTGTTCGACGCAATCCATTGTTAAAGGCAATGTGGCAGAAGAAGAACTGGTAGAAAATGCAGTTAATAAAGCGGGAGCCATTGCCTTGTAATGTCTACGTGGACTCACTTTAGCAATGGTTTTAAGGATGACGGGCATAGTGACGAAAAAATGTATCGCCAGCGCAAACACAACCGTGATAAAGAAAACCAGTAGCGGTTTAAAGGCATCCATTCCCGAAGAGGCAATAACTTTAGCAACCAGAGCGAATACACCAATCGGCGCAAACTTCATTATCCAGTTGGTAATTTCCATCATTACATCCAGCAAACCCTGCCAGAAATTTCTTAAGGTAGTACCCTGAGGTTCTTTAATTTTTGTCAGAAAAAAACCAAACAATAAACTGAAGAAAATAATGCCCAGCATCTGGCCATTATTAGCGGCAGCGCTAAAAATATTAACCGGCACCATGCGTAAAAAAACATCGACTATATCGCCAGCACCTTTACCTTCAACTTTCTGAATAATATCGCTGCTAACTTCAGCCAGGCCTATAATATCTTTGGCGGGCTGGCCATCCACAATTCCAGGCGTGGTTAAATTAACAATGATCAGCCCAGTTAAAATAGCCAGTAAGCTGGTGCACGCATAATAAGTAAGGGTTTTACCGCCTAATCGACCCAGCGTTTCTCCTGAGCCTATATTCATCATGCCAACAATAATGGACGACGCAATCAACGGCACAATCAGCATTTTTAATGCATTTAAAAATAATGTACCAAAAAAATCATACAGCTGATAAAAAGTAATGCCAAATAAACCCAGCTCTTCACCTGTTATATTTCCCGCAATAATTGCCAGAGCAAGAGCAATAAATATTTGCCAGTGTAGCTGTAGTTTTCTAATTGAGTTCAACATGTATAAATAATTAGCAATGGATACTAAAGGTTTTTACTTTCAATAATATCTGACTTCGATTTAATCAATTCAATAACTGCCGTCATTTCCTGATTAGAAAGACCGCTTTCTATATTTTTTGCCAGTGTCTGCAACTGCTGAGCATTTGCCTGTGATTCAGAATCGGTGACAGAACCAAGCTCAATAACCGCTACACCATCCTCAAGATCAACAGCTTTAAACTCACTTTTGCCAACCAGTGGTTTATTCATTCTAAACGCTTCGCCCACAATAGTTTGATTCGCCGATGCATTATCTCGTTTAATTTTACCCAGTTTTTTCAAACTAAGCTTTTGAGTTTTAGCCACTTGTTGAATCGCTTTACCCTGCTGTAAGTCAGCCAGCACCTGCAAAGCATCTGCCTGAGCTTTTTCTTTAGCTTTGATTGATTTCAGAGTCGTTTCTATAACAGGTCTAACTTCATCAAGAGTTTTAGGTTTTGCATTAATATGCTGATCCAGTCGCAATACAAGAATATGACTGCTATCAAGTTCAATAACTTCTGAATTGCGCCCTTCTTTTAACACTGAAGAATTAAATACCGCATCACGAACGATTTTATTTAAGGCAATATCTGAGCCTGATTCCTGGGTAAATAAATCTGTCTGCTTTATTTTTAATTGCAGTGCTTCGGCCACAGGCAGCAAAGTATCATCATTTTCATAAGCAAGTGTTGCCATCAGTTCAGAGCGATCATAAAATATTTTTTCAATATCTTCCTGTTTAAGCTGCTTAATCAGTTCTGCTTTTTTTGCCTCATAACTGTCAGGTTTTGAGCCTTTAATATCTGTCAGTTTAATAATGTGATAACCAAAACTGGTTCTCACCGCTTTAGATACTTCATTTTTATTTAATTTAAACAGTGCATCATCAAAAGCATCACCCATCAAGCCTCTGTTTATCCAGCCTAAATCACCGCCTTTAGTTGCAGAGCCTGGATCATCCGATATTTTTTTTGCCAGCTCATCGAATGATGTACCTGATTTTAATTTGCTTAATACTTCGTCTACTTTATTTTTGGCTTTGGTTTTTGCTGCTTCATCTGCAACACTATCAAGCTGTATTAAAATATGTTTTGCCCTACGTTGTTCTTCATTTGCAATTGATGCCACATATTCATCATATTGACGTCGAAGAGCTTCTTCATCGATTTCAATAGCTGAAGATATATCACTCGTTTTAATTTCAATGTAAGAAATGCTCACCTGCTCAGGGTGCATATAACGATCACTGTTCTGATCATAATATTGCTGAACATCTTCATCTTTTAAAGTAATTGAAGATGCATACTTAGCATTATTAAATTCAATATAACTCACATCACGAGTCTGCTGTTGCAAACTATTTAATTGCAGCAAAGATTCATTGCCTACAATTGACGACTGCACTAAAGCACCCTGCATCTGTTGCACGATCATGTCTTTTTTAAATATGTCTTCAAATTGTGTCAGCGACATGCCCTGAGAATTAACTGTCTGTTTATAGATAGCAGAAATAAACTTCCCTTCCTGCTGAAATGCTTCAATAGTTTTAATTTTATCGGATGCCATTTTATTAGTGACCCGATAACCCGCTTCATTTGCTCGATTTTCAATAAGCGCCCGTATAATTAACTGCTCCATCACCTGCTGCTTCATTCGTTTTTCAAATGCAGCATCGGTAGGTAGATTGCCACCAAACATAGATTCAAGCCTCTGTCGCTGCCTGGATAAAGCTTCCTGGTATGTTCTAACTGAAATTTCAGTATCATCTACTTTTGCAGCAAAAGGTGCGGTGCCATCACCCAGGTAATCAGCTATGCCAAAGAGTGCAAATGTAAATGAAATAAGGGCGATGATTATCCAGCCAATGATGCCTTTGGCCTTGTCATTAATAGCTTGTAACATGTAGTTGTAATCCTGTGATGACTTTGATGTATTCAGTAATCGTTATTTTATAATGGGGTTGAATCATACTAGAGTAGGGGGGGAATCTAAAGGGGCTGCTGGTAAGTTAAAGAGCTGGCAAGCATTACGACCTTAAGGTCGCTCCTACGAGAGAGTATGGTGACCTGGTCTGGTTGATCGCTTTTTGATCAATGCTGTATTTTTTGGTGTATATTAAAGTAAAAAACTCAGGGTGCTTAGCTACAATTTAAGTTTAGGGTATTCTGAACCAGGAACTATTCGGGCTGTCCTGCCCTCACCCCTGCGGGGCCATGGTGCTAAAAAGCAGCGCCATGTTAAAAAACGCTCCTGGCATTTTTTTCGAAATTGCTTCTCATCAAGGCCGTCCGGTCCGCCATATAAAATAAAAAGGCCCCGCAGCGTAAGCTGCGGGGCCTTTTTATTTTATATGGCGGACCGGACGGGACTCGAACCCGCGACCTCCGGCGTGACAGGCCGGCATTCTAACCAGCTGAACTACCGGTCCAGTGGTGGGTGGTGAGGGAGTCGAACCCCCGACATTCGCCTTGTAAGGGCGACGCTCTACCAGCTGAGCTAACCACCCGCCTATTTGAAGCGGCGCTAGTTTACGGCATCCTTCAGCGCTTTACCAGGCTTAAATGCAGGAACATTTGCAGCTGCAATTTGAATCTCTGCACCGGTCTGTGGATTACGGCCAGTACGGGCAGCTCGCTGGCGTACCAGGAATGTGCCAAAGCCTACAATAGTTACCTGATCATTATTTTTCAGTGCACCACTGATTGACTGGATAAAAGCATCAAGAGCACGTGCAGAGTCGGCCTTTGATAAGCCAGAATTTTCTGTGATTGCATCTACTAGTTCAGATTTGTTCATTATTTTTCCTTTCTATTGGTATATGTGTAGTTACTTACTTGGAAATTAGATTCTAAAAAAAACCTTAATTTAATAAATTTGTCAGCGCAAGAGGAGGTAGGTATCAACTGCTTATACAAACTTTAAAATATCTATGCCGCGATTTATATCAGTCCTCAATCGCCCGTGTCAATGGTTTTTAGCCAAAACAGCGGCTTTTATCAGGATTAAATATTGTCAAGTATGATTTGAACTCTTTTGTCTGAAAATATTGTTTAATTTAGCTAAAAAATAATGCATAAATACATTTAAGCTATATTTGAATATTACTAAACTCTATTAAATCATTTCTTTAATCTGCATAAAAAAAGCGGAGAAATATAATTTCTCCGCTTTTTTTATGCCCTTGGTATTGGAAATATTAATGGGGTCTTATAGAGTCTGAATCCTTATTCTTTTTTGCTTTAACCTGAGTAGATGATGTTTTTTTATTTTTACCATCATCAACAGGTGTAGGCATAGTTTCTAATGCCACTTCCAGAACCTGGTCAATCCAGCGAACGGGCTTAATGTCCAGCTGATCTAAAATAGTTTTAGGAATATCGACCAGATCTTTTTCATTTTCGTGAGGTATCAACACTGTTTTTATTCCGCCACGATGTGCAGCTAATAACTTTTCTTTGAGACCACCAATAGGCAGCACTTCACCACGTAAGGTTATTTCACCTGTCATTGCAACATCAGCGTGTACTGGTATGCCTGTCAGTGCTGAAACAATTGACGTACACATACCCACCCCTGCACTTGGCCCATCTTTTGGCGTCGCGCCTTCAGGAACATGAATATGTATGTCTTTGCCTTCATGAAAATCAACCGCTAATCCAAGAGAACCGGCACGGCTACGAACAACCGTCATCGCAGCCTGAATGGATTCCTGCATTACATCGCCTAACTGTCCGGTAAAAACCTGCTTACCTTTACCATCCATTGTGACCGCTTCAATGGTCAACAATTCGCCACCTACTTCAGTCCATGCAAGACCGGTTACCTGACCAACCTGATTATTTTCTTCAGCCAGACCATAGCGGTAACGTTTTACACCAAGATATTTTTCTAAATTTTTTGCGGTAACTTTTATTATCCCAGCAACAGGTTCCAATAAAATATCTTTCACTACTTTACGGCAAATTTTTGCCATTTCACGTTCCAGATTACGTACCCCTGCTTCACGTGAGTAATAGCGAATCACATCCATAATGGCGTCATCAGATACAGAAACTTCTGCTGCTGAAAGACCATTATTTTCAAACTGCTTGGGTAATAAATATTTTTTTGCGATATTTAATTTTTCATCTTCTGTGTAACCAGGAATGCGGATGACTTCCATACGATCAAGTAATGCCGGCGGAATATTCATACTATTAGAAGTTGCAATAAACATAACATCGGACAAATCAAAATCTACTTCAAGATAGTGATCACCAAATGTATGGTTCTGTTCAGGGTCTAACACTTCTAATAATGCAGAAGCCGGGTCACCACGAAAATCCTGCGCCATTTTATCAATTTCATCGAGCAGGAATAATGGATTACGCGTACCAACTTTGCTCAGATTCTGAATAACTTTACCCGGCATAGAACCAATGTAAGTGCGTCTATGACCACGTATTTCAGCTTCATCACGCACCCCACCTAATGCCATGCGAGTAAATTTACGATTGGTTGCACGGGCTATAGAACGACCCAGTGAAGTTTTGCCTACACCTGGAGGACCAACCAGACAAAGGATAGGTCCTTTTAATTTTTTAACTCGTTGTTGAACGGCTAAATATTCCAGAATACGTTCTTTAACTTTTTCCAGACCATAATGATCTTCATCTAAAACAACTTCTGCTTCTGAAAGCTGGTTACGAATTTTACTGCGTTTTTTCCATGGACAACCCACCAGCGCATCAATATAATTTCTAACAACTGTGGCTTCAGCAGACATCGGCGACATCATTTTGAGTTTATTTAACTCATTGGTCACTTTCTTTTTAGCCTCTTTACTCATGCCCGCTTTTTCAATTTTATTCTCAAGCTCTTCTATTTCATTAGGTGCATCATCCATATCACCCAGCTCTTTTTGAATCGCTTTCATCTGTTCATTCAGATAATACTCACGCTGGCTTTTTTCCATTTGCGATTTAACGCGGCCACGAATGCGCTTTTCAATCTGTAACAAATCTATTTCGGCTTCAATCATGCTGAGAATATATTCAAGGCGTTCATGAATATTTGTGATGCCAAGAATTTTCTGCTTTTCTTCAATCTTCAGGGACATATGTGCCGCAATAGTGTCAGATAATCGGGCAGGATCATCAATGCCGGCAAGGGAAGTTAAAATTTCCGGGGGGACTTTTTTATTTAGTTTCACATACTGATCAAACTCGCCCATAATAGAGCGGCAGAGAACTTCCAGTTCGCGTTCCTTACCCTCACCTTCATCATCCAGCTCGGTATAGTCGGCAGTAAAGAAAACTTCATCTTCATACATGCCATTGATAGTGGCGCGCTTTGAGCCTTCAACCAGTACCTTGATCGTACCATCGGGAAGTTTCAGTAGCTGCAGGATAGTGGACAATGTGCCAATTTCATGCACGTCATCAATGGAAGGATCATCTACTTCGGCACTTTTCTGTGCTACCAGTAAAATCTTCTTATCCTTGGACATGGCCGCATCCAGTGCCTGGATTGATTTCTCACGCCCAACAAACAAAGGAATAACCATATGCGGGTAAACCACTACATCACGTAACGGTAACACAGGCGTTTTACCATCGTATGCCTCTGTTTTCGTTTCTATTTTTGACTCTTTTTTGGGTTCTAATTCTTTATCTTCAGACACAATCTTCAACCTCGATCGGTGAGTGGTTCAGTTAATAACTTATATTAAAAATTCTATGTTAAGTGTCAGATGGGGGCATAAAGACCCTATTCAAGGGGCATACGCTGTAGCTTAATATATAGCTCACTAAACAGGCTTTGGTTGGGAAATGTTCGTTTATTAAATATAAAATATTAATAACCACTTTCATTAGAGCATGGATATTCATTTAATCTATAACTTTTACTATATTCTGAACTACGCCGCTCCTGCGTTGCTCTACCCCCTGCATCCCTGCAGTCGTGTACATAAAAAAACCGCGCAGTGCGCGGTTTTTTTACTCAGCTGATGAAGCTGCTCGCTTCGAATCTCCACTCTCATAAACCATGTAGGGCTTTGCTTCTCCGACAATCACCGCTTCATCGATAACGACTTTGGTGACATTATCCAGCGAGGGTAATTCATACATGGTTTCGAGCAATATATTTTCTAAGATTGTTCTCAGACCACGAGCACCGGTTTTACGCTCCATTGCTTTTTTAGCAACGGCGCTTAAAGCATCACCACGGAATTCCAGCTCACAGTCTTCCATTTCAAACATCTTGGAATATTGCTTGGTGAGCGCATTTTTGGGCTCAGTCAGTATGGTAATCAGTGCTTCTTCATCCAGTTCTTCCAGTGTAGCAACAACGGGTAGACGGCCAACAAACTCGGGAATCAGACCAAATCGAATCAGATCATCTGATTCAAGATCGCGCAAAATTTCACCGGTTGATTTTTTATCATCTTTACCAATAACTTCTGCACCAAATCCGATGCCGCTCTTTTCAGAACGATCTCGAATAACCTGATCCAGACCTGCAAACGCACCGCCACAGATAAACAGGATATTTGATGTGTCGACCTGTAAAAACTCCTGCTGTGGGTGCTTACGTCCACCCTGGGGTGGCACAGAGGCAACGGTACCTTCGATCAGTTTCAGTAATGCCTGCTGAACGCCTTCACCTGATACATCTCGAGTAATAGACGGGTTGTCAGACTTACGTGAAATCTTGTCGATTTCATCAATATAAACTATACCTGTTTGCGCCTTATCCACATCGTAATCACATTTCTGTAATAGTTTCTGGATAATATTTTCTACGTCTTCGCCCACATATCCCGCTTCGGTGAGTGTGGTCGCATCCGCAATGGTAAATGGCACATTCAATAGACGCGCCAGGGTTTGTGCTAACAGGGTTTTTCCTGAACCTGTTGGTCCAATCAGCATAATATTACTTTTTGAAAGTTCTACATCATCTTTCTTATGCTTTACTTCAAGGCGCTTGTAGTGATTATAAACAGCAACGGCAAGCACTTTCTTAGCCTGATTCTGGCCTATAACATAATCATCCAGATCAGATTTTATTTCCTGTGGTTTGGGTAATTGATCAACAGAAGAAGCAGACTGTTCCTGCATTTCCTCACGAATAATATCGTTACACAGCTCGACACATTCGTCGCATACAAATACAGAAGGGCCTGCAATCAGCTTTTTAACTTCATGCTGACTCTTGCCGCAAAACGAGCAATACAGTAATTTGCCCGAATCTTCATCATTGTTCTTATCGTCACTCATGACGGATCCTCATATACTACAAATCTTATTTATCAATTTTATTTAATACCTTGCCTATTTTGAGGCAAAGTTGCAAGGTACAAAACAAAGGGTTTCTGCTCAGTAGCCGCTTTAAAATACCTGTTTACCTTAAGATAGCCTATTTTCCAGTGAATTAAAGCCAAATTCAGTAGAATTTCATCAAATGAGCCCAGCTTGCTACTTCCTGAGCTGATTCTGCCACCAATCTAAAAAGACCTCTTTTGAATACAGTTAAGCCTTTGAATATTATGTATTTTCAATATTTCTTGAATCAAGAACACTGTCGATTAAGCCATATTCCACGGCGGCTTCAGCGCTCATAAAGTTATCACGCTCTGTGTCTTCCCCAATCTTATCTATAGACTGGCCAGTATGATTCGCCAGAATGGTGTTCAACCTCTCCCGCATACTCAGTATTTCTCTGGCATGAATATCTATATCCGTGGCCTGCCCCTGAAAACCGCCGAGAGGTTGATGGATCATAACCCTTGAATGAGGCAGACAATAACGTTTATCTGCCGCACCCCCCGCAAGCAGCAATGCTCCCATACTTGCAGCCTGACCAATGCATAATGTAGAGACATCGGGTTTAATGAACTGCATGGTGTCATAAATGGCCAGACCGGATGTCACCACACCACCGGGAGAATTAATATAAATTGAAATATCTTTATCAGGGTTCTCAGATTCCAGATAAAGTAACTGAGCCACAATTAGATTAGCCATATGATCTTCGACCTGACCAACAATGAAAACAACTCGCTCTTTTAATAATCTGGAATAAATATCATAGGCTCGCTCGCCGCGAGAAGTTTGTTCAACAACCATAGGCACCAGATTATCCTGCATATCCAGTGCGCCCTTATTAGATGAAAAAGTCATATTATCTCCTGATGGATTAGCTGAACTTTTGAGTAATTATAAAATTAGTTTTAATGATTGTATGGGCTGATTAAATTAATACAAGAGTATAGAGCATAAAAAAAGCAGGCATTATAAAAATGCCTGCTTTTTTTTAAATCGATGCTTTCACACTGATCAAATAATAAACGCTCTTTAAGTCTGTGGCTGTTCTGGTTTCATCAACTCGCTAAAAGTACTTTTAACATCTGAAACTTTTGCCTGATCAATTACCCAGTCAACGACCATTTCTTCTAAAACCAGAGCTTCAATACCTGATTTTAACTGCGGATTATTGCTGTAATGATTAATCACTTCCTGTGGGTCTTCATAGGTTGCAGCTATATCATTTATTTTTTCTGTCACTTTTTCCTGATCAACTGTCACACCAGAAACCTTCACCAGCTCACCAATTAAAAGACCTAAACTTACTCGACGTTTAGCTTCATCTGCAAACATTTCTTTAGGCAGTGACATACCACCCTGCAAATTAGCTGACTGAGTCATCTGCTGTTGCAAATTACCACACTCATCGTCTATTAAAGATTTGGGTACCAGCACTTCATTTGCTTTTAGCAAAGCATTCATCACATTATCTTTTAACGATGAATGTAATTTGTTTTTTAACTCACGCTGCATATTCTCTTGAATATCTTTGCGTAATTGTTCGATACCACCTTCAGCCACACCAAAACCTTTGGCAAATTCATCGTCTACCTCTGGCATAACAGGCTCGGCAACCTGTGCTATTTTTGTTGCAAATACAGCGGCTTTGCCTTTTAAATTTTCAACATGGTAGTCAGCTGGAAAAGAGGTTTCAACTTTAACATCATCCCCGGCAGACTTGCCAATCAGCTGCTCTTCAAAACCAGGAATCATACTGCTGGAACCCAGTACTAATGGAATATTATCCGCAGTGCCACCTTCAAATTCTTCGCCATCAATGGTACCGGTAAAACTAATAGTCACCTGGTCATCATTCTGTGCAGCACGCTCAACGTCTGTATAGCTGGTACGCTGCTTGCGTAAAGTTTCAATCATTGTGTCGATATCATCATCACCGATATCAGCAGTGACACGTTCGACTTCAAGTGAACTGCAATCTGCAATTTCTACTTCAGGGTACACTTCGAATGTTGCTACATATTCCAGCGCTTCACCTGCTGTCATATTTTTAGGCTCGATCTCCGGGCTGCCGGCTAATTTCAAATCTTCCTGAACAACCGCATCTCGAAAAGTGTTTTGCATCATTTCACCAATCACTTCCTGATGAACCTGACCACCATATTGCTGCTTAACAATTTTTAGAGGTACTTTACCTGGACGAAAACCATCAACTTTCACTCTCGATGTCATCGACTTAAGTCGAGTTTCTACTTCCTGATCAACCGTTTCAGCTGGAACCTGAATAGTTAATTTACGCTCAAGACCTTCGCCTGTTTCCAATGAAACTTGCATGCAAACCTCTTCTCTAACTGTCGTTAATATGTATGTCTTATTTACAAAACACTAAAATATGGTGCGGGTGGAGAGACTCGAACTCTCACGTCTCGCGACACCAGAACCTAAATCTGGCGTGTATACCAATTTCACCACACCCGCTTGAGGCGCGATATTATATACCAAAATATGCGCTTGCGGTATTTTTAACACCTTGAAAATTAAATAGATACGATAAAAAAGGCAGCTTAGTTAACTAAGCTGCCTTTTTTATAATATGGGGTGGATGATGGGACTTGAACCCACGACGACCGGAATCACAATCCGGGGCTCTACCAACTGAGCTACACCCACCATAATACAGTGATACTTTCTCTGGCGTTCGGACTCCTGTCCTCTGCAATACAATATGGCGCGCCCGGCAGGACTCGAACCTGCTACCCTCGGCTTAGAAGGCCGATGCTCTATCCGGATGAGCTACGGGCGCAAATTATTAAATCCGTCCTGCCGGGCAGGAATACTCCGGGCTTCCTCGGCAATTGCTCCTGCATTGCTCTACCTCCTATGTCCCTATAGTCGTGCCCTCCGCCCCTTCGGGGCCATAGTCATAAAAAACAATGACCATGTTCAAAATTGGTCGGGGTAGAGAGATTCGAACTCCCGACATCCTGCTCCCAAAGCAGGCGCGCTACCAGACTGCGCTATACCCCGATATCTTACTTCTCGCCTTCGCGAAAGAAAACGGATACTACGCGGATCGAACACACAGGTCAATACTCCGAAGCTTATGCCCTGAGGCGAAAAATCAAAAGAAAAGATTTACCTCAAATGAACGCAATTCTCTGGTTTGTGTGCCTACAGCACACTACACACAATATAATGCTTTTGATTTCATTTGCGTATATTTGCGTTCATTTGCGGAAAAATGCCTGTCCTTTTGACCCTCTGCTTATAACCACAAACAGAATATCCATTGTCAGCTTGTATTGACCACATCGACCGTGCGAGAATTCACCGCTTTGCTTATCCGGGATTTTACACCATGCCAGCGCAGATTATCGACGGCAAAGAAATAGCCAGACAATTACGCCAGACCATCAAACAACGGGTTCAGCAACGTCTGGATAATGGCCTCAATGCACCGGGCCTGGCGGTTGTATTAATAGGTGAAGACCCGGCGTCACAGATATATGTACGTAATAAACGTAAAGCCTGTAAAGAAACGGGTATTATCTCCAGAGCTTACGACCTCCCGGCCAGCACCACTCAATCAGAGCTGAACGATATTATCGACCAGCTCAATGCAGATGGCTCTATACACGGCATTCTGGTGCAGTTTCCACTGCCCGAGGGGCTGGATGAAGAAGCGGTTATCGAACGTATCCATCCGGCCAAAGACGTAGATGGATTTCACCCCTACAATCTGGGCAGACTGGCGCAGAGAAAACCTGCTTTGCGCTCATGCACGCCCTATGGCATTAAGCTACTGCTGGACTCCGTTAAAGAAGTTTACAAAGGCAGAAATGCAGTTGTGGTCGGTGCATCAAATCACGTTGGTCGCCCTGCCGCTCTTGAATTACTGCTAGCCGGTGCAACGGTTACCGTAACTCACCGCTTCACTACCGATTTACAGGAACACGTGCAACGAGCCGATATTGTAGTAGCCGCGGTTGGCAAGCCCGGGCTGGTTAAAGGCGAGTGGATTAAACCGGGTGCTACGGTTATCGATGTTGGCATCAATCGTCTTGATGATGGCTCACTGATTGGCGATGTCGATTTTGCTATCGCCTCCGAACGCGCAGCCTGGATTACCCCGGTTCCTGGTGGCGTTGGCCCGATGACTATTGCCACTCTACTAAACAACACCATAGACGCTGCAGACAGCATTTCATAACTATTCAGCCTGAATCACCACAACCTTATCTCAGCCAATGCTGCAGGCAAATGCTAAACTTAAAAGCATCTGTAAAAACTTGTTAACCTCAAACACAGGCTTTATAACGCCACACTGAGCTTTAATATGATGCATGACATTCTAAGTGAAACCATCATTCTGCTGATGGTTTCAGTTATAGCCGTTGCGATTTTCCGCAGACTCGATCTGCCGGCTATTCTGGCTTATTTAATGGTCGGCATTATCCTCGGCCCCCATGCAGCGGGTATGATTGCCAGCTCAGAATCCATTGAGTTTCTGGCTGAAATTGGTGTTGCTTTTCTGCTATTCAGTCTGGGTCTGGAATTTTCACTCTCCAAACTTATCGCCAACCGTAAGGCAGTATTAGGCCTGGGCAGTGCTCAGGTCACCATTACTATCGTTGTTGCCGCCAGTGTTAGCCTGCTATCAGGTACTTCAATCGAAGCCGCATTTGTTATCGGTTGCGTCGTGTCTCTATCTTCCACAGCCATAGTAATCAAACAGTTAGCCGAGCGGCTGGAGCTGGATTCGCGCCACGGCCAGCTATCAGTAGCCATATTGCTGTATCAGGATATTGCCGTTATCCCTATGCTGGTGATTATCCCAACGCTGGTCGGCAGTTCCAGTACTGAACTGTTTGCGATGCAGATACTGATCAGTTTTGTCGAAGGTCTGGCCGTCACCGCTCTCATGCTGGCCATTGGTCACTGGTTGCTCAGACCTTTATTTCATGAAATTGCCACTGCCCATTCCGCCGAGCTATTTACTCTAACCGTATTGCTCATTGCCCTCACCGCTGCCTGGGCCACACATCATGCAGGCCTGTCTATGGCACTGGGTGCTTTTATGGCTGGCATGATGCTCAGTGAAACAGAATTTCGTCATCAGATAGAAGCCGATATCCGCCCATTTAGAGATGTATTACTTGGGCTGTTTTTTATTACCATTGGCATGTTGCTGGATATACACATCCTGCCTGATATGTACCACTGGGTCATACTGATCACTCTGTCCATTATTGTTGGCAAAACGCTAACCACAATGAGCATGAGTATGCTGATTAATAAAACCCCAAAAGGTGTCGCCTTTCGTACTGGGCTGGTACTGGCGCAGGGTGGTGAATTTGGTTTTGCCCTGCTTTCTCTGGCGCTCACCGCTGGCATTATTGAAGCGAAATTATCTCAGTTAATTCTGGCTTCTGTTATTTTTTCTATGGTGCTCACTCCTTTTCTAATTCGTTATAACGGCCGAGCCGCCAAACGATTTTATGCCAATAGCTATGGCCTGAGTCGCGAGCAGAATAAACAGAATATTTCAGAATCCAGCACCCATCTTAAAAATCATGTCATTATTTGTGGCTTTGGCCGCATAGGTCAGAACATTGCCAAAGTGCTTCAACAGGAAGGCTTTGAATATTTTGCTCTCGATTACAATATCTCACTATTGCGTAATGCACGGAAAGGCGGCTACAAAGTTTTTTTTGGTGATTCGACACATCGAGAAATTTTATCTGCAGCGGGCATCGAACGTGCAGCAGCGCTGGTTATTTGCCACGACAATATAGGCACTGTTGAAAAAACACTGGCTCACGCTAAATCATTAAACCCGGAATTACCGGTGCTGGTAAGAACTCAGGATGATACTTATTATGACGTTTTACAAAAAGCAGGGGCAACAGAAGTTGTGCCCGAGACACTTGAAGCCAGTCTGATTATGTCATCCCATATGCTGTCTTTAATGGGCGTTCCCATGTCACGCATCGTGCGTCGAATACAGGAAATGCGTGCAGATAATTACACTACATTGCGTCAATATTTTCACGACGACACTCACAATGATATTGAATTACCCGATGACGCACGCAAACGCCTTATCAGCATTACATTAGAAAAAGGTGCTAATGCAATTGGCAAAACACTTAATGAACTACAACTGGAAAAATCAGGAGTTAATGTACACAACAATCGCCGCAGCGATAACACACAAACAAACCCAAAGCCTGACGCAATATTAAATGAGGATGATATTCTGGTTTTATTTGGTACCCCAGAATGTTTAGAACATGCTGAAGCTATTATATTGAATGGTAGATAACTGAAACAATCAAAAGAAAAAAACCTTACCGCAAATGTTTGGTTTGTGTGCCTGCGGCGCACTACACACGATTAATGCTTTTGATTTTATTCGCGTATATTTGCGTTCATTTGCGGAAAAATGCTTCTGACTTTGAAGTTTCACTAAAGAACAAAAAAAACGTCAACCATTAGATCAGGCCATCTCATATTCAGCTATCACATGGTTTACAGCCACCTGATTTCTACCACTTTCTTTGGCTTCATAAAGAGCCGAGTCAGCTGACTCAATTAAACTCAATTTTCCCATTTTTCTATCTGGTGTAACCGATGACACACCTGCACTAATACTCACAAACTCTGACACAGATGATTCTTTATGGGTTATTTTTAACTGAGAAATTTTTCTTCGTAATCGTTCGGCCACTACTGTCGCACCGGCTAAATCTGTAGCTGGCAAAACAATGGCGAATTCTTCGCCACCATAACGGCCAACAAAATCAGTTTTTCTGGGTAATTCATCTGCAAGAGAATGGGCGATCCCTTTCAGGCAGTCATCACCGGCAATATGACCATAGTGATCATTAAATTTTTTGAAGTGATCGATATCAATCATAATCAAAGATATGCAATCATGAGAACGCAAAGCAGACAGCCAGGTTTTTTCCATAATGGAATCAAGCGCACGTCGATTACCTACTCCGGTTAAATCATCTATGGTCGATAATTTCATTAACTCATAAATTTTTTTCTGCATTTTTTTCTGGCCTTCAAGCAGTATTCTATGAGCATCATCCTGTTCTTTTTTATTCAGATAGCAGATCGAGTGATAAACAACTCGCGCCATCAGTTCAGCTTTTTCTGGCATTTTAACCAGATAATCATTAGCACCCGCATTAAAAGCATTTGCTTTTAATTCACCATTTTCTTTACAGGATAGCATCATAACAGGCACATCCTGAGTAACTGAATTTTTTCTAAACAGACGAATCCCTTCGATGCCACCAACTTTTGGCATAACCAGGTCAAGCAGAATAACGGTGGGGTGTATTGATTCAGCCAACTTAACAGCTTCTTTGAGGTCTAAACAAAAGTGAAATTCTATACGTGGATCTTCACGTAAATAACGGCGAACTTTTTCAGCAACGATGACTTGATCATCCACCAGCAGGACGACAAATTTTTGATTATCACAATCTTTCAACGGCGTATCCGACGAAAGAGCTTCAGAGTTTGTTATCATTTTATTAGCCCATTGCAATGAATTAATATAGATAAAAAGCCTTTAACTCGTTAACGCCCATTATGATTGCTTAATATCTGTGTGGATTGTATCTGGCTTTCACAACCCTGTCTAATTTAAATCATTTAATCAAAATCTATAATACCTTTCAAAACCATGTCAGTAAAACTTACTATGCCGATTACTTTTTTATTTTCTACCACTGGAGCCCTGGACAAACTAAATCGCTCAAACATTCGTGCACAATAACGAATATCCATTTCTGGATCCACACTAATAACCGGCTTGGACATAATCTCATAGATATTAACTCGTTCTGGCGACCTGTCTTTTGCCAGCACATCTTTTGCAATATCTGATAACAGCACCATGCCATATTCATCATTGGCATTACGTTTTTCAACGATTAGTGATTTGGTTTCTATGTATTTCATTTTGTTCAGCGCTTCTTTGACTGTCATTTTTCCATCGACAACATCAAAATTCATTTTCATTACTTCGCGCACTCTTACTATATTTTTCTGACTCATAACTCATCCTCCACAACATTAACCAGTTTTTCAACCTGATGCGCGACGCCTACAGCGTCTTCCACATCAATTTGAATTGCAATACCCTCTCCTTTGCCTTTATCAAAATTTCCCACTTCCGCTATTTTCTCTAAAATCTGCCGACTTAAATGCTCTTCTACCAGAAACAACAATACATCTCGCTGGGTTTCCAGTGAAAGACCAAAAAATGTTTTACTTTTTTTCAGTCCTTCCCCTCGCGCATTGCTAATAACGGTTGCCCCTGTAGCCCCTGCCTCACGAGCAGCATCCATTACTATGTCAGATTTAGTGTCATCTATAAAAGCTATGATTAATTTAAAATGCATAAGTTTCTCTCTTAAATTTCATCCTGTTTTTTTGATTTTAATTCAGTTAGTTTTGCATACGCCATAACCGACATAATGGGAAATAAACTTGCGAATGCAATCAAACCGAAACCATCTATTAATACACTTCTTCCGGGCACCGATTCTGCCAGCCCCAGACCCAGTGCCGCCACCAATGGAACTGTAACGGTTGAGGTTGTTACACCGCCTGAATCATATGCCAGTGGCACAATCATTCTAGGTGCAAAAAATGTCTGAATAACAACAATGACGTACCCAGAAATAATAAAATAATGAATAGGAATGCCGGTTACAATTCGGAAACTGCCTAAAGCCAGCCCCACCGCCACACCAATAGCAACTGAGACCCTTAAACCTCGCACACCAATAGAGCCACCCGATACTTCATGGGCTTTCAATGCCACAGCCAGTAATGATGGCTCTGCTATGGTGGTACTAAAACCAATAGCAAAGGCAAAAATATAAACCCAGTAATAATCCAGCCAGTGAGTGGTTATATTTGCAGTCTGTTCCACGCCATATATAAAGGCAGGGTTTGTTAACTGCTCAGCCATTAATTTTCCTAGTGGAAACAACGCTCTTTCAAGCCCCATCAAAAATAAAGACAAACCAAGAATGACGTAAAAAAATCCGATTAATACTTTTTTAAAATTAGGAATAGCACGACGCAGAACAAAAAACTGAAAACTGAAAATAATAGTGGCTATGGGCATAACATCCGACAGGGTTGACGAAATCGTCTGGATTAGTTGCTCAAATACTGGCATCAGAAAATCTCATTAAATCACCATGCCATAAGCCATAACAAAAATAATCGGCGTCAACGAAGCAAAGGCGATTAATCCAAAACCATCCAGCATAGGATTGCGCCCCCGAATAGCAGAAGCAAGGCCAACGCCCAGAGCTGTTACCAGCGGTACGGTAATGGTAGACGTGGTTACACCGCCTGAATCATAAGCAATGCCAATAATTTCTTCCGGTGCCAGCGAGGTCATAATAACCACCAGAATATAGCCCGCCATAATCATATATTGAATTGACCAGCCTTTGATGATTCGCAACACGCCAATAAGAATGGCCAGCCCCACTGCAAATGCCACCGTCATTCGCAGGCCATAGGCATAACTTTCCCGGGATGCCAGATTATTTTCTATCATGCCGCCATTGGCTGCCACTACAGCGGCTTCATCTGCCACCGCAATCAGTGCAGGCTCAGCCACAGTCGTGCCAAAACCGAGAGCAAATGCAAAGCAGAGCAACCAGAACACACTGCCTTTTCTGGCAAAAGCATTGGCCATGGATTCGCCAATGGGAAATAGCCCCATCTCAAGTCCATGAACAAAAAAAGTTAAACCCAGAATAACAAGAAAAACACCCAGAACCAGGCTATAAAAATCAGGAATTGACTGCTGCAGAATGACTAGCTGAAAAAAAGTGATAACGACAATAATAGGCAGCAGATCTCTGAAGCTTCCGGACATCGATTTTAATAACGCCACTGCTGTTGCTTTCAATCTTCACCCCAGATTTTAAAAACGACCGTGTTCTAACATTAGCAGAGTGCAGTCTTTCACAAATGAAATTCCATGTCGATAAAGTTCAAGCTCCAGCAATTCAGATTCAGTACCGGGATTAAAAATAACCCGTGATGGGTTAAGCTTAATAATACTTTCAATTAAATCTTTACTACGTTCAGCTCCAATATATAGCGCAAGTGTATCCACAGGCTGCATAATATTTTCCAGTTTATGCTTTACCACCAGCCCTTCTATGTTTTCCAGTTTAGGATGAACCGGCACTATATGATAACCATATTCCTGCAGCATACGAATAGCTTTATTCGCATATCGGTGTGGTTTATTGCTTGCCCCTAGCACAACGATGGTCTGATTTTGCATTTTGCTATGTTACACCAGACAATATTGAATGACAGCTTTTGCCTGAAGCCGACATCAAAGTCAAAAGTTTTTGACTTCCACTTCTAACTAATACCAGGCTTATAAAGTTAACTGTTTAAATTCTCAGGGCGAACAAACTGAACAGTTTGCTCTTCTGTATAGGCTTTATCGTAAACCAGTTTAATAGTCGTCTCACTCTCTTTTTCATCAGCGGTAATTTGCTGCAAATCTGGCAGACGATTAGCCAGATAAGCCATAGCTGCGGCTATTAGCTGTTCATTATTTTCTGCAATGGCAGACACCAGCTGGTTGGCCACAAATTGGGCTTTATGCTCCATCTGAGGTGAAAATATATTGCCCTGCCCCAGGGGAATACCCTGATCCATTTTTTCATCCATTTTATCCAGATAGGCCATCTGTTGCTCTGGTAATTCCCGTACACGGTCATATTCCACCGTGGCTTCACCATTAATAACCGCTATCAGCTTACTCATAAATAAAATATCACAAATTGAAAGAAAGCTATTTTAACATTAATCACGGCTGTTTAGAATAATCACAAATATACTCTTTTTGATTTGTTACAATGTTTTTCAAACCCATTAACTCAATTAAAAGTAAAAATGAAAATTCCAGCCAAAGCCCTGCTATTTATTACCAGCCATTGCCAGCATTGCCCTGGTGTTATGCAATCGCTTACTGATTTAGTCAAGTCTGGTGAACTTGGTCAGCTTGAAATTATTAACCTGCAACAATCCCCCGAACTGGCTCAGCAGTACAATATTAAATCAGTACCCTGGCTAAAAATCGGAGCATTTGAACTGACAGGCTTAAGAAGCAAAAGCGATATTCAACAATGGATAAAAAGAAGCAGTGATAACGCCATGGGTGAGTATTTTGTTGAGTTAATGACTTCTGGTGAAATTAATAAAGTACAGCAGATTATCGAAAAGCAACCAGAAACTTTTCCGGCTTTATTAAATCTTATCGCAGAAACAGACTCAAATTTATCTGCTCGCATTGGTGCAGGCGCCATTATTGAAGAACTTGCCGGTTCAGATTTACTTAAACAGCACATACCTTTATTAGCCGAACTAAGCCAGCACCCAGTAGCAAGTGTTCGCAATGATGCCTGCTATTATCTTGGGCTGAGCAACGATACATCAGCAAAGCCATATATTGAAGCATTGCTGAATGATAAAGATATGGATGTAAAAGAAACAGCTATTGAAGCACTTGAAGAAATAAGCTGTTTAAAATAAAAATTTATAATCTGCCATTCTGAGTGCAGTTAAAATATATGTGGCAGATCCCACTGCTTGCTGTTTTCTTCTTTTTTACGCTTTAATTTTCCAAGCATCTTATTTACCGGATTACTACGAGACAAAAATGAAATAATATTTTTTTCTCTAAAGCCTATCTGGCTTCGCATTTTTTTTAATCCGGGGTGACGACGATCAACCCTTAAACCTTTTTCTACTGCCAGCACTGATTTGCGTCGACTACGCATATGCCATTCAACGCAGGCCAGGTTTAAAAACACATCGCCATCATGGCACTCAGAACGCACCGCATCACGGCATAAATTAACACCGCCTCGATCACCGGACAACACACGTAGCAGGCCACAGTAAGAAGCGTATTTATTATGATATAAGTCGATAGATGACACAGATTCATAAGCCAGTTGAAAACTGTTTAGTGCATTATGAATGGAATAATCTTTTAACTGTTTAAGCCCCTGTATAAATTCATTACAGTGCTCCTGATGATTTTCATAAACATCTTTTTTAAAAGACATGGGGGGTTCCTTTTGTCATTTGGTCACACAATTGTTTAACTCAGACTAAACTGGCCAAAAATTAATATCTGTGCCTGAGAATGTATTTAAGAATTAATACTCTGACCTTCCTGGTCATCTGATTGTTTGATGATTCCTGCTGGTTGAGCGATTATTCCAGCTATTGGCAAAAATAAAAGCCATAAACCATTAAAATGTTAACTGCATCACGGCCAGATTTCTAGTAAAATATTCACCTTATTAATACATGACTTTACAGTTCTGGCCACCTAACCCTTCATCAAGAATTTTCAATATTTATGACTCACACATCGAAAAAAGTAGGTTTTATTAGCCTGGGTTGCCCCAAAGCACTGGTCGATTCAGAACAGATCATTACTCAATTGCGAGCCGAAGGCTACGAAATTAGCCCAACTTATGACAATGCAGATCTGGTGGTAGTCAATACCTGTGGCTTTATCGATGATGCAGTAGAAGAATCACTGGAAACCATTGGCGAAGCCTTAAATGAAAATGGCAAAGTCATTGTCACTGGATGCCTGGGAGCCAAAGGCGATATCGTCGTCAATAATTATCCACAGGTACTGGCGGTGAGTGGCCCACATGCAAAACAGGAAGTGATGGCGGCAGTGCACCAGCATCTGCCCCCCGAGCATAACCCCCACACCAGCCTGATTCCTCCCCAGGGCATTAAGCTCACACCTAAGCATTACGCCTATTTGAAAATTTCTGAAGGCTGCAACCACCGCTGCACTTTCTGTATTATTCCCTCTCTCAGGGGGGATCTGGTGAGTCGTCCGGTAGCTGAGGTTTTGCAGGAGGCCGAGAATCTGGCCAATGCAGGGGTAAAAGAATTGCTGGTCATTTCACAGGACACCAGCGCCTATGGCGTCGATATGAAATACCAGACTGGCTTCTGGAATGGCCGACCCGTAAAAACCAAATTTGAAGACCTGGCTCAACAACTGGGTGAGCTGGGCATCTGGATACGCATGCATTATGTATACCCCTACCCCCATGTAGATCATGTTATTCCACTGATGGCCGAGGGCAAAATTCTGCCTTATCTGGATATCCCTTTTCAACACGCCAACCATCGTGTGCTTAAAGCCATGAAACGCCCGGCCAGCAGTGAAAATGTTTTACAGCGAATTAAAAAATGGCGCAGCATCTGCCCGGATATTACTTTACGCAGCACCTTTATTGCAGGCTTTCCCGGCGAAACAGAAGACGAGTTCAGCGAGCTGCTGGATTTCATTAATGAGGCGCAACTGGATCGGGTAGGCTGCTTTGCCTACTCACCGGTTGAAGGCGCGGTTGCCAATGAACTGGGCAAGCAGGTTCCCGAAGATATCAAGCAGGAAAGGCTGGAACGTTTTATGACATTGCAGGCCGAAATCAGCGCCAATAAACTGGCTAAAAAAATCGGCCACAACATGCAGGTTATGGTGGATGAAATAGATAACGAAGGCATCATTGCTCGCAGTGCTGCGGATGCCCCGGAAATTGATGGTATGGTGTTTGTTGATTCAAAAGAACAGATCGAGCCTGGCACGCTTATTAATGTCAAAATCACTGACTCTAATGAGCATGATTTATTTGCTGATAAAATATAATCAATTAAATATAATTTAAAAACTCTGGATTACACATATGATTATCAAACCAAAAACCCGCGGATTTATTTGCACTACTGCCCACCCAACTGGTTGCACTGCACATATACAGGAACAGATTGAAGTTGTTAAAAAATCAGGCTCAATAGAAGGTGGCCCAAAAAAAGTTTTAGTCATCGGCGCATCCACTGGATATGGACTGGCTTCACGCATCACCGCCGCCTTTGGGTCTGATGCAGCTACACTGGGAGTGTTTCTTGAAAAGCCCCCCACTGAAAAGAAAACCGCTTCAGCTGGCTGGTATAACTCCGCCGCATTTGAACAGGCAGCACAGACTGCTGGCTTATACGCCAAAAGTGTAAATGGCGATGCCTTCTCCAATGCAATGCGCGATAAGGTTATCGACATTATCAAACAGGATTTAGGCAAAATCGATATGGTGGTGTATTCACTGGCTTCACCGGTTCGTAAAATGCCGGATACAGGTGAAGTCATTCGCTCCGCATTAAAACCCATTGGCGAAACCTACAAAGCCACCGCAGTTGATACCAGCAAAGACGTACTTATCGAAGCAGAAATAGAACCCGCCTCCGATGAAGAAATTGCTAACACAGTCACCGTTATGGGCGGTGAAGACTGGGAGTTATGGATGACTGCACTAAGCAACGCCGGCGTATTAGAAGACGGCGTTAAAACAGTTTCGTACAGTTATATTGGCACCGATATTACCTGGCCTATTTACTGGCATGGCGCACTGGGTAAAGCCAAGGAAGATATGGATCGTGCTGCCACCGCACTGCGTAATCAATTAAGTTCTATTAATGGCTCAGCTAATGTGGCGGTATTAAAAAGTGTCGTCACTCAGGCCTCCGCTGCCATTCCAGTGATGCCACTTTATATTGCGATGGGCTTTAAAGTGATGAAAGAACAGAATATTCATGAAGGCTGCATTGAACAGATTGATCGTATGTTCCGCACTCAGATACTTAAATCCGCTGGTGCTGATTTAGACGATAACAATCGTATCCGCATGGATGACTGGGAACTGCGCGAAGAAGTGCAGACTAAAATCAAAAAATTATGGCCACAGGTGACCAATGAAAATCTGTTTGAACTTACCGACTATCAGGGCTACAAAGATGAATTCTTAAAGCTGTTTGGTTTTGGTTTAAATGGTGTTGATTATGATGCTGATGTGAATCCACTTGTTGATTTTCAACCTGAGACAATCTAATTAAATCTGAATAACGTGCAGATATACTTACTATCAATCGTACACATTCATATAATCAAATATAATGCCTCATAGAGAAACCATAAGCCTTAGATTTTTGTCATTATCCGCGACTAGAAATATTCTAGTTGTACTATTTTCTATTGAATTACTTCTAGTTGTGCTTGACCTTTCATTTAGCTATGCAGATATTTTAAATAATCTGGCACTACAGCAATTATTTAATCTCGCACGTGAAGGCAGTCTGGGCTCATGGTTTTCAAGCACTCAATTACTTCTTACGGGCGCAGTTTTATGGCTATTGTTTGTGCGCTTTCTGAATGACTCCAGCACTCCAGTATTCAAAAAATACGCCTGGGCTTTAATCGCCCTGTTTTTTACCTTTATGGCAATTGACGATGCTGCCGCTATTCATGAAACGATTGGCTCAACCTATGAAGATATAGTCAGCAATGCAGATGAAGCTAAAGATGTGATGGGCGGTGAAATTTTACAAAGCTATCCCAGCTATCCCTGGCAGGTAATATTGGGTCCCGTGTTTTTACTTATGGGGTTGTTTATATTTATTTTTATATGGGCTGAAGTTTCTTTACGCTCAATGCGCCTGCTATTAATAGCAGCCCTGGGCTGTTATGCAATTGCTGTAGGGCTTGATTATGTCGAGGGAGTATATGGTGGGTATAAGACTATTATTGTAACGACAGGTCTTGATTATGACTCTGTAATGCATATCTCTAAAGTGATTGAAGAGTTTCTTGAAATGTTGGGAACCACTTTCTTTCTTGTGCTTTTTATAAAACACCTTGCTATGCATACTGAAAGTATAGAGTTTAAATTTCACAAGCCTTAACGATTTAGCAAATAAAAAAGCCCGTCTAAGACGGGCTTTCAGCAAAATGAAACCTGGTTTTTCTTAACAGATTTTATTTAGTTCTTTTCTGCCGAGCTAAACCAGCTAAACCAATCAGTCCAGTACCAAATAACCATACTGCAGCAGGTAATGGCACAGCTGTCAGATTAAGTGTAAATGGGCTTGCCACATTATTGCTGAAATCACTTAATCCCATTGCTATCGAGTCCCCAGTAAGATCCAGGTCAGCGAAATCAAACCAGAATGAAGCTGAACTTGTGCCTTCAGCTAATCCTGAAAAATCAAACCTAGCATCGTTGCCAAAAAAACCACCAACTAACGCTAAACTTGGATCACCACCAGTAGACCCACCAGATGTAGCACCTGCACTAGTTCCAGCACCCAACTGCCACGACGAAAAAGTTATGTCACGTATAACTGATGATGTAGCATCTGTATTAGCATCCATCACCAAATTAAATGTTGATGTGTAATTACCCACGGTTCCAGAAACTTCTGCAAATAAAGTACCAGACCACAGCCCATTCGTTTCTGCAAAAGTCGCAGAGCCTGTCATGACCGTCGCAGCTTGAAGCTGCATTGAAAACAGTACTGCCACAAACCCTGATAACCAGTGGATCTTCTTTGTTACATTTTTCATTTTGCTAATTCCTTCCTGATATTTTTCTAATTTACATTTAATTACTTGATTTAAAACTCTAGAGCTACACAGCTAGACTGTGTAGCTCTATTGACTCTTACTTACTTACTGGCGTTATATCACAACTTGGATCAACACCACCGCATGCGGCTGTTAGCTTACCTGTTGCATCCGAAATTTCAGTAATTGTGAAGTTTCCACTGGCATCCGTTGTGCCACAGCTCAAACACTGGCCACATGATGTATCGAAGGTTGCACTGGAACCCGCAGTAATGGCTACTGTTGCACTAGGATGGCCAATATTTCCACCAAATAGGGAAACAACTTCCTCATCTGCCAGACCCAGGTGATGCGTCACACTGAATGAAGAGAGACAGCTGCGCTTGTGATGACCATAACCTGTGTCATTGGCTACAGAGCTATCATCATCACGCATTTTTGGACATGAGAATTTAGAACTACGTTTGTATTTCAGTTTTTGATGAGTCGCATTATCTTCATGAATGGTCAGTGGAGCTGATACCTGGCCTTTTGTATCGCCAATCATCAACATGACATTAAGGTTGGTTGCGCCCGCAAATAATGACAGGTCTGCATCTTTTATACTAACGTTCCACTCACCTTTATCAAGATTAAGACGGAATTTAACTCTTGGTACAACACCAGACCCAGTTTCATATTTGTAGTCGGCTCTGCTGCCTTTTTGCTCAAAAGATCCAGCGGGAATTGATAGCATATATACACCACTATCAAGAGACAGCTTAACGATATCAGTAGCAGGATCAAAACTTTCGCCTGCATTATAACTAATAACGCCTTTATGTATCTTTAAGCGATCTTTGGCTATTTTGGTCTTATGAGTTTTGAGTTTGATTTTATTAATGTCAAAACATGCAAAGTTTTTCACAGGTAGAGCAAAAGGTGCTCTTAGTAGCTGGCTATCCAGATAGCTGGAAAATCCAATAATTGAATTTGCATCACCAGGCGCACTTGGGCTATGAACAATAAGTTGCGTTGATGATGAGCCTGGAGCAATACCTGATCCAAATAAGAAACGTACATTACCTGGTATAGATGCATCAGTAGTCGTTGGTGCAACACCTGTACCCTGATTTGTAGCAGCTGATATGCTCGCGCTTGTGCCTACACCCAGATCAAAGCGATCAACAGGCACATTAAATGCACCAGCTGGCGGTGTAATGACATTATTAACAACCGTATATACATATGTGTAGTCACTGGCAGAAGGTGCCGGACTTGCTGCATCGCCAGGGGCATAAATATCGTAATTCACATTCGCATTAAAAACGAATGGTGCCGGGCTTGAGAAAGAAACACTGCCTGACTCTATAGCAACAGCACTTGCTAAATTAGCTAACCCACTAAATACAAATACTGAAGCTAATAGTAAGACCCTTTTAATATTTTTCTTATAATCCATATTCATGCACCTGATTTTTATTTTCATTTTATTGATTTAGCTGACTATTTAAAATAATCGTAGCTTTTATGACATAAGCAATTTATAGACCAGATCTAATAACCCATTGTTTTTAAAAGCATATTTAATACATATTAAATTCTTACAACTTTAATTATTATTAAAATGTAAACTCTATCGACAAATTAAATGCTTATTTATTAGAAGTCACCCAATCGGGTTAGGTGAAAACTAGAAACACCATATAAAACAAAGAATTAAGTTATATTTTTTTACATCTTAGATGTGTAAAAAATATTGACAAAACCACGTGATTTTTGCTCATTAGAATCTAGTGAAATACTACATTTTTATAAATTTAAAGTAATAAGCCTATAAATATCACCAGCGTTTCAGTCTTTTATTAGCAAGCCTGAGCCCGGATCTAGCTGAAATTTGCCAGCACACTGTTTTTAATAATTTGGCTAAAATAAGAAAGCCACCTTCTCTGGTGGCTTTTTTACACATGAAATTTCACTTTAGTTTATTTTTTAGGCAAATAAATATCCGTACAGGTGCCCTCAGCCACTTCCGTTGCAAAATTGATCGTTTCAGACAGAGTGGGATGCGGATGAATGGTTAAAGCCACATCACTCATTTCAGCTCCCATCTCTACAGCAAGTGCAGCTTCTGCAATCAGCTCGCCTGCATTCTTGCCTAAAATACCCGTACCCAGCATGCGATGGGTTTTCTTATCGTATAAGACCTTGGTCATACCCGCCTCAGCACCGACGGATAAAGCACGGCCACTGGCCGCCCAGGGGAATACACCTTTTTCGTATTCTATGCCTTCGGCTTTTAGCTGCTCTTCCGTCTGACCACACCAGGAAACTTCTGGCTCGGTATAAGCCACGGATGGAATAGTACGCGCATCGAAATATGATTTGTGACCATCAATTACTTCAGCTGCTACTTTGGCTTCATGAGTCGCTTTATGGGCCAGCATGGGCTGACCCACCACATCACCAATGGCAAAAATATTATCAACATTGGTGCGTTGCTGATTGTCTACAGAAATAAAGCCCTGCTCATTCACTACAACTCCAGCTTTTTCTGCATCGATTAATTTACCATTAGGAGAGCGTCCTATCGCCACCAGCACATTATCAAAGGTATCTTCTGTGGGCGCATTTTTACCTTCAAACTTGCACACTATGCCTTTTTTAGTCGCATTAATTTCTGTGACTTTTGTATTTACAAAAATATTTTCATAACGTTTTTTCAGAACTTTTTCGAATGGGCGAATTAAATCTCGATCAGCTCCGGGAATTAATCCCGGACTTAGTTCAACCACGGTTACCTTTGCACCCAGCGCATGATAAACCGTTGCCATTTCCAGACCGATAATACCGCCACCCACAACCAGTAATCGTTTCGGAATATTTTTTAATTCCAGTGCATCGGTTGAATCCCATACACGTTCATCTTCCCAGGGCACAAAAGGCAAACGTAAAACAGAGGAACCTGCGGCGATAATACAGTTTTCAAATGCGACGATTTTTTTGCTGCCATCTTCCGCTTCTACTTCTATGCTGTTAGCCGAAGTAAATTTACCGTAACCTTTTACCACTTCAACTTTGCGCTGTTTTGCCAGACCTTTTAAACCTGTGGTTAACTTTTTAATCACCCTATTTTTATGTGCACGAAGTTTATCTGTATCAATTTTCGGTTTTTTAAATTCTACACCCAGATCAGCAAATTCATCGGCTTCACTCACTACTTCCGCCACATGCAATAATGCTTTAGAAGGAATACAGCCGACATTTAAACAGACGCCACCCAGGCTGGCGTCTTTTTCAATTAGCACTACTTTTTTGCCTAAATCCGCTGCGCGAAATGCAGCGGTGTAACCACCCGGACCAGATCCCAGCACCACCACTTCTGCCTGAATATCTGTATCACCACTATAAGCTGCAGCAACCGGTGCTTCGGCTACAGGGGCTGTGGTTTCTGTTACAGCTGCTTCTGTTTTTTCTGCTGGTGCAGCAGCGGCTCCCGCTTCAAGAATTAAAATTAAACTGCCTTCGGAAACCAGATCACCTGTGCTGACTTTTACTTCTTTAACTATGCCCGCTTCAGGTGCTGGAATTTCCATTACGGCTTTATCTGATTCAACTGAGATAAGTGAATCTTCAGTGTTGATCTGATCGCCTGCATTAACCAGAATTTCTACCACTTCGACGTTATCAAAATCGCCAATGTCTGGAACTTTAATTTCTATTGTACTCATGGGTACTCTGCTCTATTTGGCAATACCTCTGTTTTATACAAAGAAAGGTACTACACATTATTAAACCCGTCATTCCCGAATGTTTTTATCGGGAGTCCAGCGACTTTAAATAACCGAAGTCACTGGATACCCGCCTGCGCGAGTATGACAGAGTCGTGTTTTTACATTAATAAATGACGCACATCCGACAGCACTTTGCTTAAATAACTGGTAAACGCTGCACCATCCGCACCATCGATAACTCGGTGATCGTATGACAAAGCCAGAGGGCAGATTAATTTAGGTTCAAATTCAGAACCATTCCACACCGGCTGCATTTTCGAACGGGACACACCCAGTATTGCCACTTCAGGTGCATTTACAATCGGAGTGAATTTTGTGCCGCCGATGCCACCTAAACTTGAAATCGTAAAACAGCCGCCCTGCATATCGCCGGGCTTGAGTTTTTTATCTCGCGCCTTAATGGATACTTCTCTTAACTCGGCGGCTAAATCGCCCAGACTTTTCTGATCGACATCACGAATAACCGGCACCACCAGTCCACCGGGAGTGGCCACTGCGACACCAATATGAAAATAATTTTTCTGAATTAAATTTGTACCTGATGTATCCAGCGAAGAATTAAATCTTGGAAATTCTTTTAATGCGGCTACTACTGCTTTCATCATAAAAGATAACAATGTGACTTTAATGCCTTTGTCTGCGTATTCAGCATTGGCTTTTTTACGGAACTCTTCAAGCCCGGAAATATCCGCTTCATCAAACTGAGTAACGTGTGGAATATTAACCCAGTTGCGGTGTAAAAATTTTCCAGTGAGCACATTAATTTTAGACAGGGGTTTCGTTGCTACTTCACCCCACTGACTAAAATCAATTTCAGGCATAGGTTCAACACCTAAAGAAGCGCCGCCACCTGATATTGCACCGCCACTGCTTAACGCCTGTTTAATAAATGCCTGTACATTCTCTTTTAAAATTCGACTGTTTTTACCTGAACCTGAAACCTTACTTAAATCCACACCCAGTTCACGGGCAAATTTTCTGACTGCAGGGGACGCGTGGGATTTTTTAAAGGCAGCATTATCGATTACTACGTTTGCTGTAGGCGATGGTTTCTGCTCGGGCACAGGCGCGGGAGCAGTGGTTTTTGTTTCTTCAATCTTAGCTGCTGGAGCTGTTTCAACTGGAGGCGCTTCAGTTTTAACTTCTTCTACTGCCGGTGCTGTTGCTTCGCCTTCTTCCAGCGTAATAACTACACTGCCTTCTGCAACCGAATCACCAATGCTTACTTTTACTTCTTTAACCACACCGGCATGGCTGCTGGGAATTTCCATTGCAGCTTTATCAGATTCAACTGTAATTAATGAATCTTCTACATTGATGCTGTCTCCGGGCGCGACCAGAATTTCGATCACTTCTACGCCATCGAAATCACCAATGTCGGGTACTTTTATATCAACCAGATTGCTCATGGTTTTTTACTCCAGAATTCTTAACTTAAAAGCGCTTCTTGTCATTTCGACCGAAGTGGAGAAATCTTAATAAGTTCATTGTTATAAGATCTCTCCATTCCGCTATCGCTACAGTCGAGATGACAGTTGTGTTTGCGATATAACTAAACTATGCATAAGCAGGATTAGGTTTCTCAGGATTGATTTTATATTTCTCAATCGCTTCCTGAACTTTACCTGCCGGGAACTGGCCATCGTCTGCCAGTGATTTTAATGCTGCCACTGCAATGTATTTTGCATTTACTTCAAAATGTTTTCTGAGTTGTGCACGGGTATCAGAACGGCCAAAACCATCGGTGCCTAATACATCGTATTGCACTGGAATCCATTTACGAATCTGATCTGAGTAACCTTTGGCATAATCCGTTGCCGATAGCACAGGGCCACGACGATCTTTCAGACATTTTTCAATGTAAGATGTTTTTGCATCTTCCAGTGGGTGCAACATATTCCAGCGATCCACATCCTGGGCTTCACGGCGCAGTTCGTTATAACTGGTGACACTCCAGATATCCGCATCAATTGACCAGTCTTTATCCAGCAGTTCAGCCGCTGCAATCACTTCACGTAAAATTGTGCCTGAGCCCATTAACTGTATTTTCTTACGCCGCTTACCGCCGCCTTTTAATAAATACATGCCTTTAAGAATGCCTTCTTCTGCACCTTTTGGCAGGGCAGGCATGGTGTAGTTTTCATTCATTACGGTGACGTAATAAAAAACATTTTCCTGTTCTTTATACATGCGACGCATGCCGTCCTGAATAATCACCGCCAGTTCATAAGCAAAGGTTGGATCATAAGTAATACAGTTTGGAATGGTTGCCGCAATCGTATGCGAGTGACCATCCTGATGCTGCAAACCTTCGCCCGCTAAAGTAGTGCGACCTGCGGTGCCACCTAATAAAAATCCTCGCGCCTGCATATCGCCGGCCATCCATGCCAGATCACCAATACGCTGAAAGCCAAACATGGAATAGTAAATATAAAACGGCACCATATTCACGCCATGACTGCTGTAAGCCGTGGCCGCAGCAATCCACGAAGACATAGCACCGGCTTCATTAATACCTTCTTCTAAAATCTGGCCGGTTTTATCTTCCTTATAAAACATCACCTGTTCTTTATCCTGCGGGGTGTACAACTGACCCACTGAAGAATAAATACCCAGCTGGCGGAACATGCCTTCCATACCAAATGTACGCGCTTCATCGGGCACAATCGGCACCACATACTTACCCATTTTTTTATCGCGAGTAATTAATGTGAGTAAACGAACAAAGGCCATAGTGGTGGACATTTCTTTGTCGCCCGTGCCTTTTAATATGGATTCAAACGCAGCAAGCTCAGGCACTTCTAATGGTGCGGCATTGCGTTGTCGCACCGGCATGGAACCGCCCAGCTCTGCACGACGTGCCATCATATATTTATATTCTTCGCTGTCTTTACCCGGATGAAAGTATTCTGCCTTTGCGGCCTGCTCATCACTAATGGGAATATTGAAACGATCTTTATAAGCAATCATTTCATCTTCATCTAATTTCTTTTGCGAATGAGTACGCATCTGGCCTTCACCCGCCGCACCCATGCCATAACCTTTCACCGTATGAGATAACACAACCACAGGCTGGCCAACAGTATTCGCCGCTTCATGATAAGCCGCATACACTTTATGAGGATCATGACCGCCACGGTTTAACCGCCAGATATCATCATCCGACATATTCGCCACCATAGCTTTTAGCTCAGGGTATTTACCAAAGAAATGCTCGCGCACATAAGCGCCGTCTTTGGATTTGTAATTCTGAAAATCGCCGTCCACACATTCCATCATCCGGCGTTTGAGTAAACCGTCTTTGTCCTGCGCCAGCAATGGATCCCAGTAACTGCCCCAGATTACCTTTATGACTTTCCAGCCTACACCGCGGAAGACAGCTTCCAGTTCCTGAATGATTTTACCGTTACCCCGTACCGGGCCATCCAGACGTTGCAGGTTACAGTTGATGACCCAGATCAGGTTATCCAGTTTTTCACGAGCACCTAATGAAATCGCACCCAGGGTTTCTGGCTCATCCACTTCGCCATCGCCGATAAAGGTCCAGACTTTACGATCATGGGTATCTGATAGACCACGATCATGTAAATATTTCATGAAACGAGCCTGATAAATAGACTGAATCGGACCCAGCCCCATAGACACCGTGGGGAACTGCCAGAAATCCGGCATTAACCAGGGATGAGGATAAGAAGACAGGCCATTGCCATCCACTTCCTGACGAAAATTATCCAGCTGAGTTTCATCTAAACGCCCCTCTAAAAATGCGCGGGAGTACATGCCGGGCGCAGAGTGCCCCTGAAATAAAACCAGATCGCCGCCATGCTCATGGGTGGGCGCACGCCAGAAGTGATTAAAACCTGTGTCATATAAATTAGCCGCCGATGCGAAACTGGCAATATGGCCGCCCAGCTCTGAAGCCTTTCGATTAGCTCGCACGACCATAGCCGCCGCATTCCAGCGAATTAATGAACGTATGCGTTTTTCCAGCGCAGCATCACCGGGCAAAGGTGTTTGCAGGTGAGTCGGAATAGTATTCACGTAAGCGGTATTTGATGAATGCGGCAGGTTCACACCGGAGCGACGAAGATTATCTATCATCTGCTCCATTAGAAAATGCGCGCGCTCCGGGCCTTCATTTTCTAATACACTAGCCAGTGCATCTAGCCATTCCTGGGTTTCTAACTGGTCTGTATCCAGTTCCTGTAGCTGATTCGCCATAGCTTTTGTCTCTCCCGGGCGTGGCCCGACGGGTATTGTGTCAGACAGAGAATGTAGTTGATTGAGCGTAAAAATCAAGTTATTTTTACACGTCATAAATAATAAACTTATATTTCAATTAGTTACATTAATCAAATAATTTTATAGTTCTGTCGTATGCATAAATTGCAGGTGAAAATCATCGATATAGAAAATAACAAACTGCTTCCAGATAACAATTAATAATCTAACATCAATGCATAAAACTATTTGAGCCATATCATTTAAGCACAAGATAAATACCTAAATCTCATGGTTTCATCCTTTTTGCAAAAAATACCTGCTAGCCTATTTTCAATAGATCACATTTCAGGGGAGACAGAGCATGGCACACATAAAATGGACAGATGAGCTGAACACCAATATTCAGGTTATAGACAGCCAACATCACCGTATTGTTGAATACATTAACAAGCTTGATGATATTAGCGGCAGTCAAAATCGAGATGAAGTCGGGAATGTTCTGAATGAACTGGTAGATTACACCCTGTCTCATTTTGCTTTTGAAGAAAGCCTGATGGAAGATGCTCACTACCCTTTCATTAATGGCCATAAAAGAGTGCACCTGTTATTTACCAAAAGAGTCGGTGATTTTCAGCAACGATTCAAAATGGGTGAAGACATTACCAATGAGTTACTAACGGTGCTTAAATCCTGGCTAATCAATCATATAAGAAGTGATGATAATGATTATGTTGGTATGGTTCAGGCCAGTATGGGAAATATCAAAACCGCCAAAGGTGATGGCTGGCTGGCTCGATCAGTTAAAAAATTCTTTGGCTAAACTATAATCTTACAATAATAACAAATGAATGATCACCCTGATGGAGTAAGCCATGAATTACATTAAGTGGACAGATAAATATGCCACGGGCATCAGCGTTATCGACGGGCAACATAAAAGAATTATTCATTACATCAATCAGTTAACCGATGCACAAAATCTGAATGAGCCGGGACTAACCGGTGAAGTTCTAATCAACCTGATTGATTACACCCTGTCTCATTTTGCATTTGAAGAATGCCTGATGGATGAAGCAGGTTATAGCGCTGCAAATATTCACAAACAAACCCACGAAGCCTTCCGAGAAAAAATTGATCATTACCAGCAACGCTACAACGCCGGAGAAGATATATCTGATGACCTGTTCCAGTTGCTTAATATCTGGTTGATGAATCATATAATGGAGGATGACAGCAGCTATGTTCCGGTGGTGAAACAGAATATTCCGGGCATTAATGCTGAAGAAAAACAGGGGTGGTTAAAAAAGAAAGTTCTGGAGTTTTTTAACTAAAAAAATTTAACCGCAGAGGCCTCTGCGATCTCTGCGGTTAAATTCTTTAGAAAAGATAATTTTAGTGACACACCAACCCATAAAAAACCTACAACCTGTACCTCAATAACTCAACAATTTCCGCATCGGTCAAAACAACAGGATTGGTCTGCATGCTGCTCCCCCGACAATGTACCACAATGTGATCCAGCTGATCTTCGCTCACACCAAATTCAGATAATCGAGGCAACGCTAATTTTTCAGTCCAGCTACCCAGCATCTCGCACAGGGTCTCCCATGACTCATGTTTATTGCCGAATTTTTTGTTACCCAACACATCTCCAATATGGGCGTATTTATCCAGCGCAGGGTTATTGGGTTCTCTGGATATCATTGCCATAAGATTTACATCTGTTGCCTGTGCCACCAGAGTGCCGCACACCACGCCATGGGGAATGGGATAAAATGCGCCCAGCGGAGAAGCAAGGCCGTGTACAGAACCCAGCCCGGTCTGAGCCAGACAAAGCCCTGATAGCATGGAGCCATAAGCCATTTTACTCCGTGCTTCAGCGGTTTCCCTGCCACGCTCGAACATGGGTAATAATCCATCACGTATGGCTTTTATTCCACTGATTGCCAGTGTATCTGTCATCGCATTCGAACGCGTGGAAACATAGGACTCCAGCAACTGGGTCAGTGCGTCCATTCCGTTTGCAGCCACTACATCCTTTGGGCAGGTGGCCAGTAAATCCGGATCAACAATGGCATATTCCGCTACCAGCCTGTCATCACGAAATGACTTTTTAAAACCCTGTTCACCCTGCACGCTTAATACTGCATTTTTAGTGGCTTCGCTGCCCGTGCCTGCGGTGGTTGGCACGGCAATAAAAGGAACAGAGGGACCTTCATAGTTTAATTCTGGCCCCACACCTTCAAGATAATCCATCACGCTGCGTTTTACTTTTAATAAACCGGCTATGGCCTTGGCCGCATCCAGCGCACTGCCACCGCCGACGCCTAGCACCACATCGAAGTTATCATCTGAAAATTGTTTTACTGCTTCATCAATTAATTGCGGAGATGGCTCGCCTGCCACCTTAAACTGTGACCAGCTGATTTTGTTATCAGTGAACTGTTTTTTTAACTGTGAAAAATAAATGGTGTTTTCAAATGAACGGCTACCTGTAACTAATAAAACTTTATGCCCAAACTGAACGCACAGATCAGCGGTTTTAGTAAATGCGCCTGAACCAAATTCGATGCGAGGTATGCGTGCTATAGAAAAATTATTTATCATTTATATTTTACTCTACCATTTTACCAGTGCTTTTATCTTTCTTATCTTTCTTATCTTTCTTATCTTTCTTATCTTTTTCATTTTTCTCTTTAGCCTGCTGTTTATCATAAGCCAGCTTTTTTAAAATATATTCAGGAATTGAATTCATTTTTCCCTGTTGCGCCCAGTTGTTTTTTTCAGCCATTTTATTTAAATGATGTATTCGATTTGCTGTATCTGGATGGGAACTTAAAAACTGAGGCGTGCTGACTCCATTTTCCCTGGCTTCTTTTTTTAGTATTTTAAATAAATTCGTTGCACCCTGAACATGACCATAATAAGCATTCAGTGCTTTAATGCCTTCTTCATCAGCAGCCTGTTCCTGATCACGACTAAAACTCAACATGGTTAACATGCTGGTGTCGGTAATAATATTGGTAACTGAATCTGATGACTCGCCTAAAACAGCACTCATCATCAGACTTATAATCACGCCCTTACCCAGAGCCTTAACTGGATGACGTAATTTTATATGACCAATTTCATGCCCCAGTAACATAAGCAATGCGTTTTCATTAGGCAATTGTTCCATCAATCCTCTATACACCATCACATTTCCACCCAGTGTTGCCATAGCATTGACCACATCTTCATTTATATAATGAACCTTTATTTTCATGTTCTCGGGTAAGTTCATATATGGAGTGATCTGATCGGCAAGACTCTGAAGGTATTCATCGACTTTATTACTTTCTTTATTTAGTTCCTCTGCAATATTCTGTGAAATAGAGACTTCAAACTCAAACGGTATAAATTCAGCAGCGTAATCAATAAATAAAGCCAGGGCTGCCGTTAAAATAATAACAGCTGCAATAACAGTCGATGTTAAAAAAATAAATTCTTTGCCCGGATTTACTTCTGTTGTATTAATGCCTTCCGGTATTTCTGGATTACTGTATTTCAGAAACTGACCCTCTATTTAACCGGTATCAACGCAGTGCCATAGGCAAGCACTTCTATAGAGCCAATTTTACCCTTTGCATTTTTTGAAATAGATGAGGTTTCATATTTAATATTAAATACTTTATCTGCCCCCATAGTGCTGGCCTGTTTTTTCATTCGTAAAATAGCTTCTCGTCGAGCTCGGTCTAACAAACTTTCATAAGACACTACACGGCCACCGATTAATGTCCGCAATGAAGCCAGGAATCTTTTAAAATAATCCACAGAAATAACCACACTGCCCATAACAAGCAACGAGGCTTCAGTTTTTTCTGTAACCGGAAGTATGCGACTGGCAACTACAATAATATTTTTATATTCAGCTTCACGTTTGATAATAGATTTATAGTGACGCTTCTCATAAAACCGACCAAAGAAATAGCCGCAGGCCAGCAGTATTAATAGTATGACTAAATCAGACATTTAATTACTCCAGAATAACCGCTGTTCCGTAGGCAAATAATTCTGCCGCTCCCTGAGTAACAGATGAGGTTGAAAAGCGCACATTTAAAACTGCATTGGCACCTACTGATTCTGCCTGTTGTTTCATCCGACTTACTGCCTGCTCTCTGGCTTCCTGTAATAATTCGGTATAGCCACGCAATTCACCACCAAATATATTTTTCAGACTTGCCATTAAATCCCGACCAAAATGTTTGGTTCGCACAGTACTGCCCTGCACCAGTCCCAGGTGCTCTTTTATACGTTTACCCGGAATGATTTCCATATTACTTACAATCATATCTTCACCTTATATTATTTAAACAGCGATCAGCAGCACAATAGAACTGTATGCGACCAGACTAAATTTGTTATCATTTACCTGCTCACAGTACCATAGTAGATTTAATGAATATATGACACAAGCCAGACTTATTATTTCTCCAAAATCTTCTTCTAATATTCCTGCTAAAACAGCTGACATTAAACAGGCTTTAAAAGAGGCAGGCTTAACAGCTAATGAATTTAGAAATAATGCTTATTATGCTGGCAATAATTTTATCAGCCTGGTGAGCTTTCTTGGCTGCTCACCCAATATCCAGTTAACACCAGAAGATGGTGAAAATTTCTGTTTTGTAGAATTCTCAGATACTTACCCCCACAGTCAGCTATTAGGATACTGTTTATCAGTTAAACCAAAGTGCCCTTACTGCAAAGCAAAAATCGAAAACTGGAAAGATACAGCTGAATACCAGCTGGCCAGTAGTCTGTATTTATGCAGGAAATGTAATACAGTGATGCCGCTATCTGATTTAAAATGGCGACAGGAAGGTGGCTATGGGCACATTAGCATCAGCATTACTAACATCCATCCCCATGAAGCTGTTCCTGCTGAAAAAATCCTGCATGTTCTGAAAGATGCCAGCAACTTTGAATGGGACTATTTTTATGCCAATAACGAGATCACATAATGAGTACAGTTAAAATCACCATCGGTAAAGTTGTAATAGGGGTAGAACTGCTCGACACACCCACCGCCAGAGCCATTGCTGCTAATCTGCCTCTGGGCAGTAAAGCCAAAATCTGGGGGGATGAAGTCTATTTTGATACTCCGGTCGTAACTGAGCTGGAAGCTGATGCCAGAGATATTATGCAGTCAGGTGAAATCAGTTTCTGGCCTGAGGGGCAATGCATAGTACTGGGATTTGGCCCCACCCCCATGTCAGAGGGCAAAGAAATTAAACTGGCCGCAAAAGCAAATATCTGGGGCAAGGCTTTAAATAATGTTAAAGATCTAAAAGCGGTAAAAGAAGGTGACTTTGTATTTATTGAGCAGGTTTAAACTCTATATGATATAAAAATCATATAGCCTTATATTAAAGCAGTTGGCTATACCCACCAAAGCAACATCACCTTCATGCTACCTTCTGTCGAAAAAAATATAAAAAACAAAATATCCGAAAAAAAATTACCTAAACTAATAATATAGAACACAGAGCATATAATAATATCTATCAAAATTATTAAAGATGAAGAGGCTAAACCATTGAAAATTAAAACTAATATGGTTTCTGGCTTAAGAGTCTAGCTCTATGACAGTGGAATATTATAAATATATATTCCGACAAACTCTAATGTAGCTCATGTCATTAGTAATGATTTCCTTAAAGCAGAAACTAAACGCTAAGGATAATCATTATGCAAGCAGATGTGGCTTCTTATGATCTTAAAAAGATCATCATTGTTTATATCTCTTTATTTCTTATTTCTATTTTCCAGACACAAACAATACATGCTGGTGAATTGCATTTTGTCCTTAATGGAAAATCAATTCACATAAACAAAGCTCCTGGCGAGACTTTAAATGAAAGAAACTATGGTGCTGGTTTTCAATATGAATTCAATAGAATTAGTAAAAACTGGTTGCCATTTTTAAATGCAGGTGGATTTTCAGACTCTTATAACAAACCATCATATTATGTTGGTGGTGGTTTAGTTCATAGATTTAAAATGCCAGCCAATTCTCTCGGCTTGCATCTTGATGCCGGGTTAACGGGCTTTGTAATGACCAAGGCAGACGTAAACGATAATGAACCTTTTCCGGGTGTGTTGCCTATGGTATCAATTGGTAATAAGAGAGTTGCGCTGAATATAACTTATATTCCAAAGATAACGGCTATTGGTACTGATCTGTGGTTTATGCAGCTTAAATTTAATCTGGGAAGATTTTAATGGGAAAATTTTAATCAATTAATTTAAAATAATTATTTTCTATACTTCATAATTTTCCAGGAAGTGCTCCATTCGATCAAACACACTGGTCATATCTTCCTTTCTTGGCAGAAAGATCATTCTGAAATGATCAGGTGTTGGCCAGTTAAAAGCTGTACCCTGCACCAGTAATATTTTTTCCTGCCGCAATAAATCAAGAACAAATTTTTCGTCATCTTTAATGGGATAAATTTCTGGATCCAGCCTGGCAAATAAATACATGGCACCTTTAGGCTTAACACAGGAAACACCCGGCAGCTGATTAATACGTTCCCAGGCATAATTACGTTGTTCATATAAACGGCCACCGGGAATAATTAAATCATTAATACTTTGATATCCACCAAGGGATGTTTGAATAGCATGTTGCCCTGGCACATTTGAGCATAAACGCATAGAGGCCAGTAGTTCCAGCCCTTCTATGTAATCAGTAGCTAAATGTTTAGCTCCTGAAATCACCATCCAGCCAGCACGAAAACCAGCAACGCGATAACTTTTTGATAATCCATTAAAGCTGATAAACAGAACATCGTCTGCCAGTGATGCCAGTGCTATGTGTTCAGCATCATCATATAAAATTTTATCGTATATCTCATCCGCAAAAACAATGAGATTATGTTTGCGTGCAATATCAACAATCTGCATCAGTATTTCTTTAGAGTACACCGCACCGGTTGGATTATTTGGGTTAATCACCACAATGCCGCGAGTGTTATCTGTTATTTTACTTTCAATATCTGCAATGCTGGGCTGCCATTCATCCTGCTCATCACATAAATAATGCACTGGATTACCACTCGATAAACTGACCGATGCTGTCCACAACGGATAGTCTGGTGCAGGGATCAGTATTTCATCACCATTATTTAATAATGCCTGCATGGTCATAACAATCAGCTCACTGACGCCATTGCCCAGATACACATCTTCAATATCAACGTCTTTTATATTTTTCTGCTGACAGTATTGCATCACTGCTTTACGCGCAGAGTACACACCTTTTGACTCACTGTAGCCCTGGCAATTAGTGAGGTTGTGCATCACATCCTGCAGAATTTCATCCGGCGCAAGCAGATCAAAAGAAGCAGGGTTACCAATATTAAGCTTGGTAATTCTATGACCTTCTTCTTCCAGCCGTTTGGCTTCCTGAAGCACGGGTCCACGAATGTCGTAACAGACATTGTCCAGTTTGTGTGATTTATCGATCTGAGTCATGTGATGCTGTCATAAATTTTGTTTGCTAATGCTGTTATCATAAATGATGTATTTGTTCCTGTCCTTAATAATGAGGCCTTTGCACGATACAATCACGAATAAAAATAGCTAAAATTTCACTGCTTTTCGTTAGAAAACTTCTCAATAGCCAGTTATTAACTGCGTTTCCTGCCTCAATCAGTAAAATTTTAACCTGTTTTTCTTTCGCACCTGTATCGTGTAAAGTCCTCATAATATAATAGCTGCTTCAAAAAAATCGAGTAATTAATATGCTGATAGTGGTGGTAGACAATAGTAATATAGCTGGAGATGCCGATTTTCCTGAGCCTGATTTACCAAAATATGGCTGGGAGCAGTTCCCTGAACTGAGCAAAGAAGACCTGGCTATTCGCTGCTGGCGTGCGGAAGTGGTTGTCAGTGCTGCTCTGACCATTGATAAATCTATTATTGATAAATCCTTTCAGCTTAAACTGATTGTTGCTGCAGGTGATCCTACTGAACATATAGATAGAGTGGCTGCCGCAGAGCGAGGCATTAAAGTATGCCATGTGCCTGGACTTGATCCTGCTAATGCAGATACCAGTGAAGCATTATGCAATCAGGTAATAGAGGTGATTAATTCTTTTTACAGAAACGAGCTAATGCATGAGGTTTGATACCTGCAGCAGAACTTTAAAATTCAAAAATGGCGTGAAAGCGCAAAGAATAAATGAGCTTATGTAGGAGCGAGTCTTTAGCTCGCGATGTTTGCAGACTGCTAAAATCGCGAGCTAAAGACTCGCTCCTACACAATCACGCTTTACGCCGAGCTCGAACAGCTGCAGCCATTTCTTTCAATAAAATATCTGTTTCATCCCAGTCTATGCATGCATCGGTAATGCTCTGCCCATAAACAAGTTCATGATCTTCAACTATATCCTGTCGGCCAGCCACCAGATGACTTTCCAGCATTATACCAAAAATTCTATTATCACCAGCGCTAATCTGTGCAGCAATGTCGCGACATACTTTACTTTGCTGGGCATGATCTTTATTGCTGTTCGCATGAGAACAATCAATCATAATGTTTTCTTTTTGATTAACCGACGCTAGCTGTGCAGCGGCATCATTAATGCTCGCCGCATCGTAGTTTGGTTTTTTGCCGCCACGTAAAATAATATGGCAGTCTTTATTGCCGGTGGTAGAAAAAATAGCGGAGTGACCTTTTTTGGTCAATGACATAAACACATGGGGTTTTGCTGCCGCCTGAATAGCATCAATAGCAATACGCAAACCGCCATCTGTGCCATTTTTAAAACCAACCGGGCAGGATATTCCTGACGCAAGTTCACGGTGCCCCTGACTTTCAGTGGTGCGCGCACCTATGGCTCCCCAGCTCACCAGATCGGCTATGTACTGTGGGCTAATTAGATCAAGAAATTCTGTGCCCGATGCTATGCCCATTTCAGCCATATCTAATAACAGACTGCGCGCCTGTCGAAGGCCGTGATTAATATTAAAACTGTCGTCAAGATGAGGATCATTAATTAAGCCCTTCCAGCCCACTGTGGTGCGAGGCTTTTCGAAATAGACTCGCATGACAATGCACAGGTCATCCGTTAACTCATCTTTTAATACTTTTAAGCGCTCAGCATATTCACGCGCAGCTTTAGGGTCATGAATAGAACAGGGACCAACGATCACCAGTAAACGGTCATCCTTACCCTGTAAAATATTATGAATAGCTTCGCGGGCGTGGTAAACCGTATCCGACGCCTGATCGCTAAGAGGATATTCATGGTGCAGTTCTTCAGGCGGGATAACTTCCTGCAAACCTGAAATATGTATGTCGTCAGTCTTGTACTTCATTACTTTTATACGGATTCAAATATCATTGTGGAGGCGCATTATATAGGATTTTAGGGGGTTTACTCAAAGATTAAACAGTTCTATCAGGCCATTCATATCTGACACTTCAAAATCAGCAGAAAAATCCTGTTCAGGCCAGGGCCCTCCCCCCCGATTTAGCCATACAGAACGAATACCCGCATTACGTGCTCCGGCTATATCGTGTACGGCATGGTCGCCAATATGAAGTGTTTGCCGAGGGCTAACCCGACTACGATGCATAGCTTCAACAAACATGGCGGGATGAGGCTTGGCTGCAGACACATCCGCAGCTGAAATTTGAAAATCAAAATATTCGGCCAGCCCAACCTTAGCAATATCTGCATTTCCATTGGTCAGTGCAATCAACTTGAAAGTCGATTTTAACTGACTCAATGCAGGTAACACGTCTTCATATAAATCGACCAGTTGCCTGGCATCATGAAATACTTTAAAACCTGGTTCAATCCAGTCATGGTTGTAGCCAAACTCATCAGCCAGTTCACGAAAATGTGCGCGTCGCGCAGCTGATAGATCATTCATCAACCCGGGCTGTGCATTCATAAGCTGCAGTCGTTTTTTTCTAAGATCCTGGATTGAATAACATCGGGTGATTTTGGGGCAGTGCTGTTTAAGCCACTCATAACTAGTATCTTCTGCCCGCATAATGGTCGGCATGCAGGGCCACAGAGTGTCATCCAGATCGACTGTTAACAGTTTTATTTCTGCAGCTAAATTCACTTATTAATAATATAGGCGGGGGTGGAATAACTTTGCTTATACAGAGACATATTATCTCGAGCCAATACTTTTTCTACATAAGGACCTAAACGAACATTATATTTTTTTGCTCCACTGGCTAATATAAAATCTTCCAGATAGGCGTCAAAGCCACTATCTTTTAATCTATTAACAAATTTTTCTGCGTTTGATTTACTGGCAAACATACCTACCTGTACTGAATAAGATTTTAGCGGCCTGTTATTACTTTCTGCCTTTGATTCATTATTTGGGATAACTGTTTTTATATCTTTTTTAGCTGAAAAATTCTGCGATTCTACTTTAGCTTCTGTATCTTTACTGCTAGTAATAGATGGTGCTAATTCAACTGGATTTTTTTGTTGCCCCTCGAAAACTGATTGCTTTTCTTTTTTTTCATCTGTTTTATTTTCTATTTTTATGGGGATAGCTATTTTTTTATTATTCTTTATCTCTGACTGAGCAGTTGATTTTTTAGATTTTGTATTATTAGACTTTATTTTCGGCTTATCTTTTTTATTTTTTTCTGATATTTTTTTAGTGCTGCTGATTTTAATAACTTTTTTATTAATTTTTTTATTATCTTTTTTTCCGGTTGCTTCTTTTTTTATCTGAACAGGTTTTATACCTGGACTATTATCTTTTTTCTTATTGCCAGCCTTACTAACTGTAACTGCTTTCAGATCTTTTGTTTTTTTCGAATGCAACACTGAAGGCAGCTGATGAGCATTAGCGCCTGACTTTTTCTGGCCACTCTGATAGCCAAAAAAATAGCCTAAAGCAAAACTTAAAACAATAAAAAAAACAAGAAACAGGAAGTATTCCTGGCGTTTCTTCTGATCAATTACGTAAGGACCCATTGTTTACCTTAATTAAAACGATTTATCCGTCTTTGATTTTATATCAAAGACTCTAAAATATATTTTTACTATTGTATATTACTGCTCAATAAAGCGCAGTTTATTTACCTTCATTTATAAATGCTGCATCCACGACAATATATTCAACATAAGCTTAATCAGAAGCAGCTATCACTTTAACCCATTCATTTAATAGATGACTATGGGCAGCAGCGACAATAGATCTTGGCTGCAAACTTCGAATAAAAACCACTTCATTTTTCAACGTCACAGCACAACCTCCGGCCTCAGATAAAATAAGCTGACCCGCCGCATAATCCCATAATTTCTGCCCTCCATGAATATACAGCTGAACCCGCCCAGCAGCTAACCAGCACCAGTCTAGAGCACCGGAACCAAAATTACGCTGTGATGCATAAGGGTGTGTTTTTGCCAGATAAACTGCCAGTTTTTCAGGCAGTCTCTTTAAGTCAACCTGGGCAATGCATTGAGCTAATTGTTCAGCAACCTGATCTGTTTTTATCTGTTTATTATTCAACCAGGCTCCCTGCCCTTTTATGGCTGAAAAACACTCCTTTCTTACCGGATCATAAATAAGAGCCAGCACCACTTCATCATGCACCAATAAAGCAATAGAAACTGAGAAGATCGGCACACCTGAAGCAAAATTTCTGGTGCCATCCAGTGGATCAAGTATCCACAGACCCTGCCTGTTTTTATCCAGTAAACTCTGCTGTTGCTCGACAGACATTTCTTCGCCAAGCAGCGCATATTGAGGCCATTCTGTTTGCACAAAATCCATAACTTTCTGCTGCATTGCGGTGTCGGCTTCTGTTAATAAACTGCCATCATCTTTAACTCTGTGATCCACCCGATTAAAACGAGGCATCAATTCTTTATCTGCTAACTCAATAATTACAGGCTGTAATTTTTCTAAAACAGCTTTCATCAGGCAATGCACTCAGTAAATGACATTCAATACACCTTATCTTTGTACAATATCTAAAAGCCGACTATTCTAATACTTATTAAATATATCGCATTGTATTTTTTTTATGGCAGTATTTATTATTCACCCTTAATGAGGATCAGTGTATCGCCAAAATTCTAATAACAGGTGCAAATGGCTTTGTAGGCAGCCATGTTCTGCAAACATTAATGGATATTAATCATGATGATCTGGAGATTGTCGCCGCCTGTAGAAATAAAAACAAACTCATTCCATCCTACCGTGGAGAAGTCCGTGTAGGCGACCTGCGTGACCCCGATTATCTGGATCGCCTGCTGGTTAATATTGATATTATCTGCCATACCGCCGGCTGGACCAGCTTCAATATTAACAAACAAAATTCTAACCAACTTTATTTAGAACCAACTATTGAACTGATAAATCATGCCATTGAATGGCGCGTATCTCGATTTGTTAATTTAAGCAGCCTGGCAGCCGCCTCATTATCACAACGCCATGACCCTATGTCAGCAGGCCAGCCAAGATCTTACTGGCCGATGATGAATTGCCTGATTGCAGTTGAGGATTATATGAAAGCTCATTCGCAGATTGGCTGCTCAATGGTTAATCTACGCCCAGGTATATTTTCAGGACAAAGAATGAATATTGGTCTGTTGCCTGTCTTAATAGACCGCTTATCAACAGTAAGAATCAGCTATCCCCGCGAACCTTATAACCACTTCCCTCTGGTAGATGGAAAAGATATAGGTCAGGCCTTTGCTCGAGCAGCTCTTGCTCCAGAACTTGAGCGATATGAATCATTTAATATCACCGGCCCTGATCAGCCTTCAACTTCAGATGTCATTCAATTTCTACAACAGCAGATTCCATCCCATAAAACAGCTTTCGCCGTGCCCGCCGTTATTAGCCATTATTTTGCATGGTGGCAGGAGCTATCTAAAACCAGCCAGAATGAAGTCTTATTTTCTCGCAGCCTTTCCAGTTTGATCTCTAACCCATTGATAAACATAGAATCATCAAAAACTAAACTTGGCTTTGACCCAGAAATTAGCTGGCAGGCTTCTTTGTATGACCTGTTGGAAGATTTGCAGAAAAGAAGTACACAGGTACTTTTGTCCTCACCGGCTAAGCCCCTCCAGATCGAATAAGCGGCACATATCCAGATATTTTCGAATATAAGCATATAATAAATGTTGACTTATTTTAGTCAGACAACTATCTTACTTTAAGGGATATCAATACATTCCAGCACATATAGAAATACTGAACTTTTTTATAAATCAACACTCAGTCATAGAGCTGACTGAAGGAGTGAAACATGGCTGTAACAACTTTAGAAGCAGAGAAAAAGGTACAGGGCGATTTACTCACAATGGACAGAGATGGATTAAATGCATGGTTTGATGAACGACTCGACGAGAAACTAAAACAGAAGGAAGAAAATAAAACGCCATCAATGAGTATTATTGCCACCAAAGGTTCGATGGACTGGGCATACCCCCCATTCATCCTGGCTTCTACGGCAGCAGCATTAGGCTGGGATGTATCGATGTTTTTCACTTTTTATGGGCTTGGGTTACTAAAAAAAGATATGGACCTTAAAGTAAGCCCGCTGGGTAACCCGGCCATGCCAATGAAAATGCCAGTTGGGCCTCAGTGGTTAAAAAATATAAATATGAGCATACCCAATGCGGTCATGTGCAATATTCCAGGTTTTGAAAGTATGGCCACAGCCATGATGAAAAAGACCACTGAAGTAAAAGGCATAGCCAGCCCAGAAGAACTGAGATCTTTATGCCTTGAAGCAGATGTAAAAATGATCGCCTGCCAGATGACAGTTGATATGTTTGGTTTTGAACAGAATGAGTTTATTGATGATGTGAATGAATGGGTAGGTGCAGCAACATTTCTACCTGTCGCTCAGAAATCAGACATATGTTTGTTTATTTAAGTTTTATGATTTGCCAGCAATTCCATATCTGCCTCACCCCGAGGTAGATATGGCCTTTTAATTATTTCAGTATTAGTAAAAACTTCAATTAATTGCACTCAGTAACACTATGGATTCCGTTTAACCAGCTGCTGTGTCTCCGGCTCTGCAACATCACCTTCATAAACTATACGCCACTCACCATCAAACTCTTTGCGCCAGTACTGCCTCTTCCATGACTCCCCAGAAAAATTATCGCTTTTATAGTTTTGCCTGAAAGACACCACCATAACATCTTCATTAGGATGCATTAAAACACTCACATCAGATGCTTTCACTTTTATATAAGTCTTATATTTAGCAACTCGTCGTTTATGTTTTACCCAATGATAAAAATCTTTACTGCCATTATTAAAGCTTTGTGAATAATGACTTAAATAGGAATCAACATCTAAACTCTGCCAGTCATTAATCCAGTTCTGAAAAATACGACTATTAACAGTTCGCTGTTGCAGCCACTGCTGCTGCGTGAGCCATTTAATATTTTGACCAATTAATACTGGCGTCTGCTTTAGATTTATATACGAACCCATTTTAATTAAATCGTCATTTGGCAATACCACGCAACCTTCCGAAGCTAATGGTGGTCGGTTATAAGTGCCGCTGCGAGTTCCGTGTAACCAGATACCACTACCTGTTCGGCCATTAAATAAATCCCATGCATTGGGATAGTTTAATGGATAGGCACCAGCACCATATTTATCTGCCAGCTTGTAATCAGGAATATGCGACTGTACAAAATACACACCTAAGGGTGTTCGCAAATCACCTTCCTGTTTTTTCTCTGCACCACCTCGTCCCATAGAAATATAATAATCAGAAATTTTATAGGGCTGACCAGCATTATTTTCAAAAACAAACAGGCGCGATTGCTCAAGGTCAATAACTATCGCATGTGCATAATTTTCATCTAACCGACTCAGTACCGCAGGAATATTTTCATCATTATTATTTTTTAAATTACTTTGATAACGCACCTGCACTTCGGTCAGCAGTGCATCCAGCTCTGTTCGATCTGCAAGCCCCATACCTGCCTGTTTTAATGGCGATGATTTTGCTGCCAGAATATCGGCATAAACCATATGCGCCAGTTTAAATTCGGGCTCATCCTCAATTAATTGTTGCAGCAGTGACTCAGCTTTTTCAGGGCTGGAGGATTGAACAGCCTGTAATGCCAACAACAGACGTTCTTCAGGGTGAGCCTGCGCCCCACTCTGAAAAGACAATAAAATCAAAATAATAAAAAAGTATTGCATGATTTCGAATAAAATTAATTTAGTTGTTGCAGGACTCTTTCGGACTGTATTAACCAGCGATCATTCTCTAACACCAGAAGCAGTTGTTTAATTACTCTATCCTGATATTTGTTCGATTTATAATTCTGAATAAATTCAGCTAAAGCCTGGGTTTCATTATTACGCACATATACTTTCATATCCTGCAATTCAACCTGGATATTACCTGTTAAGCGAAATTTAGTGCGACGGATATTACTCCATTGAGTATAGCTCTGTTCAGAGCCAGATGGCCTGAATTGAGTAGAATAAGATGATAAATACTGATCGATATTCAGCTCAGACCACGATTTTGACCATAGCATCACTGTTTTTTCTATGGCATCAGAAATTTTCTGTTCTGATTCTGAATCACGAATCTTACGGTTTTCAGGCTCAACCGCTTCAATATGTTCAGGTTTTTTCAGGACAGGTGCATCAATTTCATGTAATAACTGAAGCTGAGGAAATGCTGGCTTTCTACTGTCTCCCACCGCCTTATAATAAGCGACAGCCGCAGCATGATCATAAAGTTGTTTTCTATTTTCCTGAGCCACTTTAAAACTGGGCAAGCTAATGACCGCGCTTTCTATCGCCTGTTGAGCCTGCTCTACTTTATCCAGTTTTAATAAAACAATGGCCAAATTATTTTTTGGTTCAGGCCATTCAGGATGAATCAAAGAAACCTGGCGAAAGAGTTTTTCCGCAGCCAGCCAGTCACCATTCACACTCATGGAGACAGCCTGATCAAATAGTGCTCTGGCACTAATTTTTTCGTCCACAGAAGGTGTATCTGCAAATGCAGATGTAGCAACTATCAGTAGTACAAAAAACTGAAAAAAACCTGGTTGAAAACGTTTTTTATTCTTCATCAATATTAATATTTACTGGCTACTGTATAAATCTATGCCGGAAAGATTATCCGCATGTTCACGTTTCTGCTTGGATTTATCCGAACGCATCTGCTCCAGATGCTGTAGATAATTTTCATCCACATCATTGGTAATATATTTACCATCAAAACAGGAGCAGTCGTAATCTGAAATACTGATATTACCCTTATGCACCGCATCAATTAAATCGTTCAATTCCTGATAAATTAACCAGTCTGCACCAATCACTTTTGCTATTTCATCACTGGTTCGATTATCCGCAATAAATTCTTTTGGCGATGGCATATCAATTCCATACACATTGGGATGTCGCACAGCTGGCGCTGCCGATGCCATATAAACTTTTTTAGCGCCAGCTTCTCTAGCCATCTGAATAATCTGTTTTGAAGTCGTACCACGAACGATAGAATCATCAACTAATAAAACAGTTTTACCTCTAAACTCAAGATCAATGGCATTGAGTTTCTGACGCACTGATTTTTTACGCTGAGTCTGACCCGGCATAATAAACGTGCGGCCAATGTAACGATTCTTAATAAATCCTTCACGATATTTAACGCCAAGATTGTAGGCCACTTCTAATGCAGAAGTTCGACTGGTATCAGGAATGGGTATCACTACATCGATATCATGTTCTGGCCTTTGTTTTAAAATATTTTCTGCCAGTTTTTTACCCATGCGTAACCGCGCTTTATAAACAGACACATTATCTATAATAGAATCAGGTCTGGCAAAATAAACGTACTCAAAAATACATGGCGCACTTTTAGGATTTTCTGCACACTGCTTTGTATTTAGCTCACCATCAATTGAAATATAAATAGCTTCACCGGGAGCAAGGTCTCGCACCAGTTCAAAACCCAAAGCATGCAAAGCGACACTTTCAGAGGCCACCATATACTCGGTGCCTTTATCTGTTTTTCGGCGTCCGTAAACAATCGGACGAATACCAAATGGGTCACGAAATGCGAGCACTCCCTTACCCACAATGGCTGCCACCACAGCATAACCACCACGGCAGCGTTTATGCACCTGACTCACCGCGTCGAACACATCTTCTGACTGAATATTTAATTTATTTTTGCTTTGTAATTCATGGGCAAAAATATTTAATAAAACTTCTGAGTCAGACTCGGTGTTGATATGCCTGAGATCATCCTTATAAAGCTGAGATTTTAATTCTTCTGCATTGGTCAGATTTCCATTATGTGCCATGGAAATACCGTAGGGAGAATTCACATAAAAAGGTTGAGCTTCTGCAGAAGATGAACACCCGGCAGTGGGATAACGCACATGACCTATACCCATGTTCCCCATTAACTGAGACATGTGTTCGGCGCGAAAAACATCACTGACCAGACCATTATTTTTACGCAGATAAAATTTATTGCCATCACAGGTTACTATACCCGCTGCATCCTGCCCACGATGTTGCAACAGTGTTAAGCTATCGTACAACAGCTGATTAACTGGGCCTCGTCCAACAATACCGACTATACCGCACATAACTACCTCAGAATAAACAGATGCTTTTACTATGCATCAAAAAATAAAATCTTTTCAATTCTTACAGTTAATAAGAAAAATATTTCGCCACATCATCGGGCAGATAACCCTGTAACCACATCGCCAGAACTTCAAATCGTTCAATTAGAATGGAGGCCTCCCACCATTTCTGTTCTGGCACGGGAGTCAGCCCAGCAATAAAAACCAGACCAAGTACAATAATAATTCCCAACGATGCGCCTATAACCATACCCAGCACTCGATCCAGTGCCGTCAGACCGGTTTTATTAATAACCTGTCGAATAAGAAAACTGATCAATGCACCCAGCATAATCGTCAGCACAAAAAGAATGCCCATCGCCACGGCGAGACGCATGGCGGGAGACTCGATGGATTGTAGTAGCGAAGCGGCCAGATTAGGTGCAAAGCTAAAAGATATGGTGCTGGCAGCAATCCAGGTACCTAAAGCTATGGCAATTTTTACAAACCCCCACATCAGCCCCAGAACAAGTAATACAACGATAATTAAGATAATGCCAAAATCGACCAGGGCCATGCAAAAGACTCCGAATTTTTAAAGGTGAATAATAACAGAATTAGCTAGGGATGATTAACAATCATGGCTTTAAGTTTCTCGGATTCGAGCACTTTTTTCTTTAGTTTTTCCAGCCGTGAGCGATCCAGCTCTGGCCCTATTCTAACTCGGTATATGGTTTTATCAGGTGATTTCAATGTATCCACATAAGCCGGGAAGCCTTTAACCATGAGTCGGTCTTTTAAATTATGGGCATTAATTTTATCTTTAAAACTGCCCACCTGCAGCGCCCATGCCTTAATAGTAGAATGTTTTTTACTATTAACTTTTGGCTCCGCCGCAGAATTTTTATTATCTGCCTGATTAGAGCTGCCCTGCATAATTTCCTGCATGGGCTGAAACACTGGCTTCTCTCGCATCTCTATGGTTTGAGGATATCTTGATTTGTGCCCGGCACCGTCCAACCACTCAGGCACCAGAATGACCAGTAATGCCGCCAGTATAACGGCACCCAGTAGTCTTTGTTTTAAAGCTTTATCCAAGTTTGTTTCCATAGAGTGGCACACCACTCGGTTTAAATTAATGCATAAAAAGTCAATTGACTATTTTTTAATCGCTAAAATATTCCATCGCTTCTGCCACAGTGTAAAAAGAACCCAGCACAATAATTCTATCCCTGGCTGATGCCTTCTGCATCGCAGCCTCACATGCCTGCGTGACAGATTGATGGGCAAAGAGTTTATCATCTGAAACCTGTTCCGACACCGCTTTTGATATAAATTCTGCATCCAGCCCCCGGGGCACATTCAGCCCGGCGCTAAACCAGCCATCAACCTGAGGCAATAATATTTTCACCACCTCATCCACCGCCTTATCTGCCAGCATCGCAATGACGACATAAGTAAGTCCTGCAACTGGATTATCTTCCAGCGTAGCAAGCAGGGCTCTGGCTGCCTGAGGATTATGCGCCACATCCACCACCACCTCTGGTGATGAATGGATTAGCTGAAAACGCCCGGCAATGGATGCGCTTTGCAGACCTGTTGCTATTGCAGATTCATTTACCGGTATCAATTCTTTAACGCAGTGCAACGCCATAATAGCCGTGGCCCCATTCTGCATCTGCACAGAACCTTTTAATGCAGGGTATGGTAAATCATTAAATCGAATATCCGCCGCCGTTAATTGCCAGTTATTTTGTAGCCCCTGATACAGATAATCTTTACCCGCGGCATGCAGTTGCACATTTTTATCCACTGCAATCTGACTGATTGAATTCGGCATAGACAGGCTGCCATACACCGCCGGTTTATTATTGCGAAAAATTCCTGCTTTTTCCCGGCCTATGCTTTCAATATCATCACCGAGCCAGTCCATATGATCCAGATCGATTGAGGTAATCACCGCCACATCCGGGTCAATCACATTCACTGCATCCAGCCGCCCGCCTAAACCCGCTTCCAGAATTACCGCATCCAGTTTTGCCTGAGAAAAAATAACCAGCGCGGCCAGAGTACCGAATTCAAAATAAGTGAGCGGCACATCACCTCGTGCCTGATCTATGATTTCAAATGCTTCGCATAAACGTTCATCATCAATATTTTTTGAATCAATGGCAATGCGTTCATTGTATTTGAGTAAATGGGGAGAGCTGTAGCAGCCTACTTTATAGTCGGCGGCCTGCAATATAGACTGCAAAAAAGCGGCGGTGGAACCTTTGCCATTGGTGCCTGCCAGCGTAATAACCGGGCAGTTAAACTGACTGTTTAAACCTAAGTCAGGTAAAATTTTTTCTACTCGATCCAGACCCAGATCGATTTCTTTGGGGTTGAGGCTTTCCTGCCAGGTGAGCCAATCTTGAAGTGCTGTAAATTTCATTAGATTATTCACCGCAGAGATATGCAGAAATTTTCAGTCTGTCATCCCGAGCGCAGCCGAGGGATCTTACCACCCGGGCAGCAAGATCCCTCGACTGCGCTCGGGATGACAGGTATAAAGTGTGATAATAATATTATTTAAGCCACCGGTTTATTTTGCAACATCGTCAACAGAGTAACAATTTTATCCCGCATATCACGACGATCAATAATCATATCAATCGCACCATGCTCAATTAAAAACTCGCTGCGCTGAAAACCTTCCGGCAAAGTTTCACGCACGGTCTGTTCAATAACACGAGGCCCGGCAAAACCAATTAACGCATTTGGCTCACCGATATTAATATCTCCCAGCATCGCCAAACTAGCTGATACGCCTCCCATAGTAGGGTCGGTCATTACAGAAATAAACGGCACGCCTCTTTTCGCCATCTGTTGCAACACCGCACTGGTTTTAGCCATCTGCATTAATGAAAATAAAGATTCCTGCATGCGCGCACCACCAGAAGCAGAAAAACATACAAGGGGTATATTATTTTCCAGTGCCACATTTGCCGCTCGCACAAATTTTTCGCCCACTACAGAACCCATGGAACCACCCATGAATTTAAATTCAAACGCCGCCGCCACTAATGGCACAGACTTTACTTCGCCGCGCATTACAATTAACACATCGGTTTCATCTGTATTTTTCTGCGCCTGAGTAATGCGATCTTTATATTTCTTGCTATCTTTGAATTTCAGTATATCTACTGGTGCAACTTTAGCCGCTATTTCTTCTGCACTATTATCATCCAGAAAATTTTCCAGCCTGCGTCGCGCACCCATACGCATATGATGATTGCACTTGGGGCACACATCCAGATTACGCTCTAACTCAGCACGATATAACACCGCACTGCAGGCATTGCACTTGGTCCATAAACCTTCGGGCACCGAACCTTTTTTATCGCCTGCCTCAGTACGAATACGAGAAGGCATTAATTTTTCAAACCAGTTCATAGGATTAACCTTATTAACTTTTAACTTTTAACTTTTAACTTTTAACTTAATCATCCATTGCCTTACGCATGGACGCTAATAAGCCACAAACTTCTGCAGAAATTTTCTGTGGATCGTTTTCATTTTCAGCAACGCGTTTAACAATAGCACTGCCCACAACGACTGCATCGGATACCGCAGAAACTTTTGCTGCTGTTGCTGCATCACTGATACCAAAACCTACACCAACAGGAATATCGGTATGGCTTCTAATTTGCTCTACTTTTTCAATCACCGTTTGCACATCAATATTCGCCGCACCGGTCACGCCTTTAAGCGACACGTAATAAACAAAACCGCCCGCCTGTTTACAGATTAATTCCATGCGCTCATCTGTGCTAGTGGGCGACAGTAAAAAAATAGGGTCGATATTTTTTGCTTTTAAAGCCGCAATCAGCTCTTCCCCTTCTTCAGGTGGCAGGTCTACCAGAATTGTACCATCCACCCCGGCTGCTGCCGAGGCATGGGCAAACTTTTCATAGCCCATAACTTCAACCGGATTTAAATAGCCCATTAATACAATCGGCGTTTTATCATCCTGCTGACGAAATTCTTTTACCATGCCCAGCACATCGGTCAGACTCACGTGATGCCTTAATGCTCTTTCGCAGGCAGCCTGAATCACCGGGCCTTCGGCCATGGGATCAGAAAATGGCACTCCCAGCTCCAGCACATTGGCTCCGGCTTTCACCATATCGTGCATTAAGTTTACAGTGACAGAAGGCTGGGGATCACCTGCGGTAATAAAAGGAATCAGGGCTTTTTTCTGCGCCTGTTTTAATTCACTGAAGGTTTGCTGCAGGCGACTCACAATTCAATTCCTTCGATGTCCGCGATGGTATTAATGTCTTTATCGCCACGACCAGAAAGATTGATGATGATGATCTGATCTTTATTCATGGTCTTTGCCAGCTTCTCGCCATAAGCCAGAGCATGGCTGGATTCCAGTGCCGGTATAATGCCTTCAGTGCGGGTCAATTTATGAAAGGCGGCCAGTGCTTCATCATCGGTGATTGCCACATAATCGGCACGACCGCAATCTTTTAACCAGGCATGTTCCGGACCGACGCCGGGGTAATCTAACCCTGCTGAAATAGAATGGGTTTCGATAATCTGTCCATCTTTATCTTCCATTAAATAAGTGCGATTGCCGTGCAATACACCCGGCTCACCGGCACATAAAGGCGCGGCATGATTACCCGACTCAATGCCGTCACCACCGCCTTCTACACCAAACATTTTGACATCTTCATCAGCCAGAAAAGGATGAAACAGGCCAATGGCATTAGAGCCGCCACCGACGCAGGCCACCAGTGCATCGGGGAGTCGACCCGCCTGTTCTAAAATCTGACGGCGAGCTTCACGACCAATGATAGTCTGAAAATCTCGCACCATCGCAGGATAAGGGTGAGGGCCAGCTACCGTGCCGATAATATAAAAGGTGTTATCAATATTGGTCACCCAGTCGCGCATAGCTTCATTTAATGCGTCTTTCAGGGTTTTGGAACCGGAGGTCACCGGCACCACTGTTGCGCCCAGTAATTTCATCCGATACACATTAGGCGCCTGACGTTTTACGTCTTCTTCGCCCATATAAACTATGCATTCCATACCGAAGCGAGCGGCCACCGTGGCTGATGCCACGCCATGCTGGCCGGCACCGGTTTCAGCGATAATGCGTGTCTTGCCCATGTATTTGGCCAGCAGCCCCTGACCGATGGTGTTATTAATTTTATGCGCGCCGGTGTGGTTTAAATCTTCGCGCTTAAGATAAATTTGTGCGCCGCCTAATTCTTTAGACCAGCGTTCGGCATGATACAGAGGGCTGGGTCGGCCAACATAATCGGCCAGATCTTTATCAAACTGTGCCTGAAAATCTTTATCGGCTTTTACTTTTTCATAGGCCTGACGTAATTCTTCAATGGGCTCCATTAAAGTTTCAGCAACAAACTTGCCACCATAAACACCAAAATGCCCACGATCATCGGGCATAGCGTAATAATCTTTACACTCAGCCTTATTTTTAATATCACTCACAGTTTACTTCTCTAACCTCGTTCATTAACTGCACCATCAGTGCGGCGTCTTTTATGCCCGGCTCGGATTCTACTCCAGAGCTTAAATCGACAGCGTAAGGCTGCACCTTTCGAATCGCTGCAGCAACATTATCAGGCTTTAAACCACCGGCCAGAATAACGCTGTTTCTGTATTGCTGGGGAATAGCATTCCAGTCAAATGTTTCACCTGTGCCCCCTGCCGCACCGCTTACATGACTATCCAGTAACAGAGCTTTGGCGGTGGAATATTGCTGCATGGCATCAACCAGCTTTTCATTACCCGCCATCCCCACTGCCTTGATATAAGGCCGATCAAATGACTGACAAAAATCTGCGCTTTCTGTGCCATGAAACTGAATTAAATCAATAGCACAGGCCGCCAGTACTTTATTCACCTGCTCAGCATCGGGGTTCATAAACAGCGAGACCACGGTAACAAATCCGGGCAGGGCTTCACAGATCACCCTGGCCTGCTCAATGCTCACATTACGCGGGCTTTTCTCATAAAACACCAGACCGATGGCATCCACTCCTAAACGAGCCGCTTCAATACCATCGTCGGGGCGGGTAATACCACAGATTTTAACTCGAGTACGTGTATTCACTGGATACTTACCTGCCTTTAGAGCGCGGCATTTTAACAGAATTTAGCTATTTATTCCTATTCTGAAAAACAAAAATGGGGGATAAGGTCAAAAGCATTTTTCCGCAAATGAACGCAAAACACGCAAATATTTTATTTGCGCGCCGTAGGCGCACAACACCACATTAAGCTTTTGATTTTATTTGCGTCCATTCGCGTTCATTTGCGGAAAAATGCTTTTGACTTTTATACCCTACGTAAACTCAGGCACATAGCAATACTGAGGAATACCACAATCATCCGGGTAACTAACCTTAACCATATACAAGCCCGCAGCAGGTGCAGTCGGGCCTGACAGGGTTCTATCTTTACCCTGCAATAAGATCTGCATCCAGTCTACTGGTTGCTCGCCCTGACCAATCATCAATAAAGAGCCGGCTATATTTCTCACCATATGATGCAGAAATGCATTGGCTTTAATGTCGATATAAATAAATTCATTCTTGCGAGTGACATTGATGTAATCAATGGTTCGACGCGCATGCCCGGCCTGGCAGGAGGAGGATCTGAAAGCTGAAAAATCCTGTTCGCCGATTAATGCCTGAGCCGCTTCATGCATGAGCTGCTCATCAACAGCGCCATGACGCCAGGTGACTTTGGTATTGAATACAGCTGACCGCCCTGCTCTGTTTAAAATAACATAACGATACTGTCTGGCTGTTGCGCTAAAGCGGGCACTGAAATCTTCACCCACTTCGCTGCACCATAGCGACGCCACATCATGGGGCAAATGGGTGTTTACACCTAATACCCAGGCTCTTTCATTGCGTACCGCAGAGGTATCAAAACTCACCACCTGCCCGGTTGCATGCACACCGGTATCTGTACGGCCAGCACAAACCACCTGTATCGGTTCATTGGCTATTTCAGATAAGGCTTTTTCCAGCTCGCTCTGCACGGTGCGAGAGCCGTCTTTCTGTATTTGCCAGCCGCTAAAATTACTGCCGTCGTATTCTATGCCCAGTGCTATTCGCATTAAATTATCTCGGTGTAAAAAATTAAAGCATTTTTTCTGCAAATAAAAATAAAAACGTTAACAGGGTATTATGCGCCGCAGGCGCACAAATCAAGCATTCGCGTGTTTTGCGTTTATTTGCGGAAAAATACTTATCTTTATTAAATTACATCATTGCTGTCCCGTTAACTTAAGGTACCCGTCATTCCAGAATGCTTGTGTCGGGAATCCAGTGACTTTGCAGGCTTTAAAGTCGCTGGATCTCCGACACAAGCATTCGGAGATGACGATTTTGTAGCTTGCTATTTTCATGTCTCATTTAATAGACGTACGTTCATAGTCTGCTGTATCAATCCTGCAGATAATGTCCAAAAAGGTTAACGGGAACAGCAGTGAAATTACATAATAAAAAACGGCATCAGGTTTCCCCAATGCCGTCATCTCTTCACAAAATTTCTAGCAAATCAACTAGCCTGTTTTAATAACTCTTCAGCCTGTTGCTGCTGCTCATCATTGCCATCCTGCTTCACTTCTTCAAGTATGCTTTTGGCACCTTCGCTGTCACCCATATCAATATAAGCTTTAGCCAGATCCAGTTTGGTGCTGACTTCATCTACTTCTTCTGATAAGGCTGAAATATCAAAGTCATCACTTTCATCACCCAGTGATACCGCTGCATCATCACCTGATGAATCCAGGTCCATGCTCAAATCTTCAGTAAGATCCAGATCATCGTCCAGATCCATACTGACTTCTTCAGTTGCTGTTTCTACTTCATCATCAAAGCCCAGATCTGAAGCTTCAAAGTCTAGTGAAAAATCTTCGTCAATATCAAGACCTGTATCATCACTGGCAGTATCATCTGTGCTTTCTTCCTGCAAAGCCTCAAGATCTCCACCCAGATCCAGACCACCGAAATCTTCATCAAGTGATGCTTCTTCTGCAGGTGCTTCAGCGATGCTGTCACTGGCTTCTTCCAGTTCTTCGCCAAAATCACCCAGATCAAACTCAAGTTCGGAATCACTAACCAGATCACCTGTTTCATCAGATTCACTGCTGGCAGCATCAGGCAAGCCCATATCAAGATCAACAGGCGCATCAAGAATTTGAGTGGCATCTGAATCTGCAGGCTCATCAATATCCAGACCTAAATCTAAATCAGGTGCGGCATTGCCATCCCCTGCATCCAGTTCAAGGTCGGTTGTCTGTGGTTTTTCTGGTAACAGATCATCCAGCGCAGGAATAGAGCCACCGCCGCTAAACAGATCATTGCCCGGGCATAAATCGCGCCCCATAGCGACAACACGATCCCAGTAGGCTTTATCGCCACCTTTGCGCTGCTGAACCTCTACTGCCAGAGCAGCAAAAGCATCGCTTTCTTTACCTGCAAAATGCGTTTCAAGCAGCTTCATACGATAATCATCACGTTCTGGATTTTCATTAATCGCGCTGCTTAATAATTCTTCGGCCTGCTGGTAAATACCATAGGCAAGATACACATCTGCCTCGGCTAATACATCATCCCGCTCTTCTTCAGCAGCAACCGGCTCATCATCAAGACTGATAACCGTTTGCTCCATATCATCATCTGGGGCTTCAATCTGGGTATCGTCAAAATCAGGGATTGCATCCTGTGCGCCAGTCATTTCAGCCGTTGCACCCAGATCCATTTCTCCGGTGGCTTCCATGTCTACCGCTTCTGTTTTAACGGTGGCATCAATATCGCTGGCCACATCATCCAGATCGCCCAGATCATCATCGGCTACCCAGTCTTCATCATCTTTATTCACTCGACGACGACGCAATAAAATTCCGATCAGTGCAAACACACCCAACAGACCACCACCAATGGCGGCCAGCATGGATGGATCATCCAGTAACTGTTCTATAAAACTTTTAGGCTTTTTAGGCTGTACGAAAACAGGTGTATCCACCGGCTCAACTGCCGGGGTTGAGAGATCCTGTTCAATGGCGGGTTCTTCTGCTTTCTCTGTTTCATCAACAAACAGTGGATCTTCTGCAGGTTTTTTCAGTTCATCTTCGGTTGTCGCTGTTTCACTTTCAGCCGGCGTTTCTTCATTTGCTCCAGCCGCCAGCGCCTCTTCAACTGTCAGCACTTTTTCCATTTCGAGTACATCAGCTGGCATTTCTTCAGCTGGAGCTTCTTCCACTGGTTCTTCTGTTGCAGGTTCTTCTATTGCTACAGGCTCAACTGCTTTTTCAGCTTCCTGCTTAACACCTTTTAGATCATCCTGTAATTTAGCCAGTTCAGCCTCATCCATCTGCAATACATTCTGTACCCGCTGCTCCAGCTCGGATAAGCGCGCGCGTAAATCATCTTTTTCCAGTCGCTCTGATTCCAGAGATTCACGTGCCAGGGATAATTCATTGCGTAATCGTTTTACTGCATCTGCATCAGGATCCTGACCAGCCGCAGCGGTATCACTGCCATCGGCTTCATTAGCACTGACTATAGATAGCTGGCCATCAACTCCAGTGTCTGCCGCCACATCACCCGGAGCTTCATCAGAAGCTGACTCCAGAGAGGATGCCGGTGCAATACCAGTTTGAGCTTCACGGTACTGGCGCCAGAGAGCGCTGTGTTCGCGCACCTGAGCCAGAGCCTGTTGTCGTCCTACAGAAGTAATGGATTCACGATCTGGCATACGCAGGATATAGCCCCGCTTTACACCATTAATATTTTGCTGAATAAAAGCTTCGGGGTTATTACGCACCAGTGCCAGCATCATTTGCTCAACTGAAACCGAGCTATCCGGCTTCATTCGATTAGATAAGCTCCACAGAGTGTCATTGGCCTGTACTCGATATTCACCACTGACTTCATTAAACTCAGGTGCTGCAGCGGTATAGGTCGTTGACCCATCTGCTTCTTCGGTTGTCACAATTTCACTGCTATTGGCAGCTGAAGCCGCATCGTAAGCGCTTTCTACAGGTTGACCATCATCCATGGAGTCAGAGTTAGCCGACTGATTCTGCGCCTGGTCAGCCGGATCAATAAAAGGACGTTCACCACTTGAAGCAGTGGAACTGGTTGCCGTGCCGCCGGTATAAACAGGTGGATCCAGCAGTAAAGTATACTCGCGTAACAAATGCCCCTGAGGCCAGTCAATTTCTACCAGAAAACTCAGGAAAGGCTCACGTATCGGCTTTTTCGTACGAACCTGAATAAAGGGTACGCCATTTTTAGTGACGACTTTGAACTTAAGCTGCTGCAGTAAAAATGGACGATCGATACCGGCTCTTGCAAAAGCTTCTCTTGATGCCAGCTTGATAATCAGCTGCTCAGCATCTTCTGGCTGTGCAGACAATACGGTAATTTTTGCGTCGAGTTCCTGATTGAGCGCCGAATTCAGCTCAATATCCCCAAGGCCCAGTGTGTAGGCACTGCCGGGCAGCATAGCAGCCAGAATAGCCAGGCTTAATGTCAATTTACGCACTTCATTCCCCTCAAAATCTGTTTCCCACTTATATCAGTCAATACATCAATTCATAAAAATAAGGGTCAAAAAACCCTATTTCGGTCATAAAGCTAAGAATGAACTTTAGCATACAGGTGTAACTATAGGTTATAAATAGTCTTTTATCAAAATTTCTGCAATTTGAATACTATTTAATGCCGCGCCTTTTCGGACATTATCCGACACCACCCACATGTCCAGACCCTTTTCATGGGAAATATCCTCACGAATTCGACCTACGTAAGTGGCATCATGATTAGCACCGTCGGTAACTGCGGTTGGGTAGCCCCCATCTTTATGCTCATCCATCACCTCAATACCCGGTGATTTTGATAACAGATCACGGCACTGTTTCGCGGTCATTTTTTCATTCGTCTCAATATGCAAAGCTTCTGAGTGACCATAAAAAACCGGCACCCGCACCGCCGTTGGATTCACCATTATCGAATCATCTTCCATGATCTTTTTTGTTTCCCACACCATTTTCATTTCTTCTTTGGTATAGCCGTTATCCTGAAATACATCAATATGGGGCAAAACATTAAACGCAATCTGTTTTGGATACACATTACATTCTGCTTCTTTGCCATTCAGTAATTTAGCGGTCTGGCCGGCCAACTCTTCAATGGCTTCTTTACCCGTGCCCGATACCGCCTGATAAGTGCATACATTAATGCGAGAAATACCCACTGCATCTTTAATCGGTTTTAGCGCCACCAGCATCTGAATAGTGGAACAGTTTGGGTTCGCAATAATGCCTTTCGTTTTATAATTAGCAATGGCATGGGGATTCACTTCAGGCACCACCAGAGGAATATCATCCACATATCTAAACTCGGATGTATTATCAATCACCACACATCCCGCTGCTGCCGCTTTGGGTGCAAATTCTTTTGAAATAGAACCACCGGCAGAAAACAGACCGATCTGTACTTTTGAAAAATCAAAGTCGGCCAGATTTTCTACGGTTAACATTTTGTCACCGAACTCTACTTTTTTTCCTGCCGAACGCTCGGACGCTAACGGGTACACTTTGCCCACCGGAAATTTTCTTTCTGCCAGAATAGACAGCATGGTTTCACCCACTGCTCCGGTGGCACCGACTACGGCTACATCGTATGTTTTACTCATAACTATTACCTTTAAAAAATATTATTATGTAGGAGCTAAAGACTCGCTCCTACAAAAAACTTTGCAGCCATTTTCTTATGCTTTTAAAGCTTCAATAACTGCATCACCCATCGCCACTGTACCCACTTCGGTGCAACCCTCAGACATAATATCCGGCGTACGTAAACCTTTATCCAGCACCTTACCCACCGCATCTTCAATGCGTTGAGCCACACCGGCATTATTCAAACTGTAACGCAACATCATCGCCACCGATAAAATGGTTGCCAGTGGATTGGCCACACCTTTGCCTGCAATATCCGGTGCCGAACCATGAATCGGTTCATACATGCCACGGCCATTGGCATCTAATGAAGCCGATGGCAGCATACCAATAGAGCCGGTTAACATTGCCGCCGCATCTGACAATACATCACCAAATAAATTACTGGTTACCATTACATCAAACTGCTTTGGCCATTTTACTAATTGCATGGCGGCGTTATCCACATACATATGACTGAGTTCAACTTCGGGATAATCTTTAGCAACATTTTCCATTACTTCACGCCACAGTTCAGACACTTCTAAAACATTTGCTTTATCAACAGAGCACACACGTTTGCCACGCTTCATCGCAATATCAAAAGCAGAACGACCGATACGATCTATCTCGCTTTCTTTATAACCGGCGGTGTTATAAGCATAACGCTCGCCATCTTTTTCGGTGATTTCACGGGGCTGGCCAAAATAAATACCGCCGGTTAATTCACGCACAATCATAATATCTAAGCCGGCAACAATTTCTGCTTTCAGCGATGAAGCATCGGCCAGTTGTGGATATAAAATGGCGGGACGTAAATTTGAAAACAACGACAGCTCTGAACGCAAACCCAGTAAACCTTTTTCTGGACGTTTATCACGGGGCAGTGATTCATATTGTGGGCCGCCCACCGCGCCTAATAAAATAGCGTCAGACTGTTTGCATAAATTTAATGTGGCTTCGGGCAGAGGCTCACCTGCAGCATCATAACCGGCGCCACCTACGGGGGCTTGTTCCAGCTCGACATTTAATGAGCCTTCATCTTTTAAGAAGTTAATGACTTTTACTGCTTCATTAACTATTTCCGGGCCTATGCCATCACCGGGTAAAATTGCTATTTTTTGTGTCATATTAAAAACCTTTAAATAGAATACGTCATACCTGTGCAGGCAGGTATGACATTTCGTTTACTAAATTATATTTCTTTTAAAACAACCAGGGTGCCGACTGTTTACCTTGTGCTTCATACGCTCGAATATCTTCCGCATGATTTAAAGTTAAACCAATGTCATCCAGACCATTCAGCAAACAATGTTTTCTAAATTCATCCACTGCAAAAGAAATCTCATCACCTTCTTCTGTAATGACTTTCTGTGCATCCAGATCAATACTTAATTGATAGCCTTTTTTCGCTGCTACTTTTTTAAATAAATCATCCACCACATTCGCATCCATTACGATAGGCAGCATGCCATTTTTAAAACTGTTATTAAAAAAGATATCCGCAAAACTGGGCGCAATCACTACTCTAAAACCAAAATCTTCCAGCGCCCACACCGCATGTTCTCGGGATGAACCGCAGCCAAAATTTTCTCGCGCCAGTAAAACGGTGGCTTTATCGTAAGGCGATTGATTCAGAATAAATTCATTATTTTTTCGCCGCGTCGAGTGATCCATATCCGGCTCACCTGGATCGAGGTAACGCCAGTCATCAAATGCATTCGGGCCAAAGCCGCTGCGCTTGATTGATTTTAAATATTGCTTGGGAATAATGGCATCGGTATCCACATTAGGTCGATCCATGAGTGCAACTATACCTGTAAATTGGGTAAATTTTTCCATTACTCTTTGACCTCCTGTTCTTCTTTAGCTTCTTTATCGTCTTTGCTTTCAAATTCCTTTTCTAAACGCTTACCACCTTCTGTTATTGACTCACCCATTTTTTGTAAATCTTTTCCCACTCCTTCCATGGTATTGGTGCAGGCAGCAAGATTCATCAAACTAAAAACAGATATAATAAAAATTAATTTTTTCATCTAAACAGTTCCTTAAAAACTTCTTACATCAACAAAGTGACCGGCAATCGCCGCAGCAGCAGCCATCGCAGGGCTAACCAGATGCGTGCGCCCACCCTGGCCCTGACGACCTTCAAAATTACGGTTGGATGTGGAAGCACATCGTTCACTCGGCTGCAGACGATCTGCATTCATTGCCAGACACATAGAACAACCCGGCTCACGCCATTCAAAACCGGCATCGGTAAAAATTTTATCCAGCCCGGCCTGTTCAGCTCGTTGTTTAATTAAGCCCGAACCCGGTACCACCATGGCCAGTTTCACACTGTCGGCTTTTTTGCGACCCTTAATAACATCGGCTGCGGCCTGCAAATCTTCGTAACGTGAATTGGTGCATGAGCCAATAAATACCTTATCTATATTCACCTGATTAACCGGCACGCTGGCCTGCAAGCCCATGTAGTCTAGTGCTTTCTGCATGCCACTGGCTTTCACATCATCCGGCTCATTTGCCGGGTCAGGAATATTCGCTTCAATATCCACCACCATTTCAGGCGATGTGCCCCAGGTAACCTGAGGTTTAATGCTGGCTGCATCCAGTGTAATTTCACTATCGAATACGGCATCGGCATCGCTCACCAGATCATGCCATGCAGTAACGGCCTGCTGCCACTGCTCACCTTTTGGCGCATAAGGGCGATCTTTAACGTAGCTGATGGTTTTATCATCCACCGCCACCATGCCCACACGAGCACCGGCTTCTATGGCCATATTGCAGATGGTCATGCGGCCTTCCATTGAAGTATTACGAATCGCGCTGCCGGCAAATTCCATCGCGTAACCGGTGCCACCCGCGGTGCCAATTTCACCAATCACCGCCAGCACAATATCTTTCGCAGTAACACCCACGCCCAGCTCGCCTTCAATATTGACGCGCATGCTCTGCATTTTTTTCTGCAATAAACACTGAGTGGCCAGCACATGCTCCACTTCAGAAGTACCAATGCCAAACGCCATAGCACCAAACGCACCGTGGGTTGCAGTATGAGAATCACCACACACCAACGTCATCCCCGGCAGAGTCGCACCCTGCTCCGGACCAATCACATGCACTATGCCCTGGCGAATATCCTGCATATCAAATTCAGTGATACCGAATTCCCGGCAGTTTGAATCCAGCGCCTCCACCTGAGTTTTAGCCACCGGATCGGTAATGCCTATTTCACGCTCTTTAGTGTCTGTAGGAACATTATGATCTGGAACGGCCAGTGCAGTATCCGTACGCCAGAGTTTTCGACCTGCCAGACGCAAGCCCTCAAAAGCCTGGGGGGAGGTCACTTCATGCACTAAATGACGATCAATATAAAGCAGAGCCGTGCCGTCTTCTTCAGAGCGCACCACATGAGCATCAAATAACTTATCGTAAAGGGTCTTGCCTGACATGCTTATATCTCCAACCATTAAGCCAGTAATTAAAAGCTATTCTATGCCCGAGAAAATCATAAAACAAATTCATTATTTTCATATAATGCATTCCTGAAAGGAATGGGTTAAAATTACGACTAACGACTAACGACTAACGACTAACGACTAACGACTTCAATCATGGACTTTCAAAACTTACTGGCATTCATCAACGTAAGCGAAACCCGCTCTTTCTCCAAAGCCGGTGAAAAACTATTTATCACCCAGCCTGCGGTGAGCAAACGTATTTCAGCGCTGGAACAGGAGCTCAATATTACTCTGTTTGATCGCATCGGCAAAAAAGTCCAGCTCACTGAAGCGGGGCTCGCACTGCTGCCCAGTGCCAGACGTATTCTAAATGAGCTGGAAGAAAGTCGCCGAGTGATCAGCAATCTCAGCGGCACGGTTGGCGGTCGCCTGCGACTGGGCACATCTCACCATATTGGCCTGCACAGACTGCCGCCGGTATTACGCGCTTATACCGCCCAGTTTCCTGAAGTGGATCTGGATATTCAGTTTATGGATTCCGAAGCCGCCTGTGACGCGGTATTAAAAGGCGAACTGGAACTGGCCATCGCCACCTTACCCGAGCAGCCAGAAAATAATCTGGCCACAGAAATTATCTGGCGTGATCCACTGGGAATCGTTATTAGCAAAAACCACAGCCTGGCCAGTCAAAAACAGATCAGCATTAATCAACTGATAAAACACTCGGCGATTTTACCGTCTCAGAGCACCTTCACCCGCAGGCTAATGGAAAAAGCTTTGAATATTGATAGCCAGAAAATGAAAGTGGCGATGGAAACTAACTATCTTGAAACTATTAAAATGATGGTGTCGATTGGGCTGGGCTGGAGTGTGCTGCCGGTTTCTATGCTGGATAAAGATTTAAAAACCATTGCTATTAAAGGTATTAAAATGGAGAGGTTGCTGGGGGCGGCTTATCATTCTGAGCGTACTTTATCTAATGCGGGAAAAATGTTGCTGGGGGTTTTGCAGGGGCAATAATGCTCTTCCCTCTTATCTCTCCAGACTTAATCAGAGGCTCCCCAGGTCTTATTTTCCTGCAATCGAATAAATTTCCAGCTAATAAAAAAAGCCAGCAAAGCAATAACCGATGCAAGATTAAATAAAAATGCCGGCTCAACTTTATCCCACATTAAACCACTGGCGTAACTGCCCACCGCGCCACCTGCACCAAAACTGATGCTGGAATAAATCGCCTGCCCTCTGCCCTGATATTTGCCTTTAAAAAAGTGGTGATATAAATCAATCGACACTGCGTGATAAAGACCAAAGCTGGCGGCATGTAAAATTTGTGCCAGTAAAATAATAATCAGGTTATCAACATAGTGCCCAATTAAATACCAGCGAACAGCGGTTAATAATAATGCGGTCATTAATAATTTTCGTGCGCCAAACATTGGCATTAATTTATGCATATACATAAATACAATAATTTCTGCCAGCACACCCAGCGCCCAGAGCCAGCCCAGAGCATCACCACTGTAACCGTGCTGCTTTAAAAAAATAGAATAAAAAGTGTAATAAGGTCCGTGACTCATTTGCGCCAGAAAACAGACCACCAGTAAAGCAATCACCACTGGCTGTTTTAACACTTCAATTATTTTACCCTGGTCATTCAGATGTTTTTGTTCCGGGCCTTCGGGCACCAGAAAACTAAATACTGCGATTAACAAAAAGAAAAACATAATGGAGGCTGGAATAATAAACAGACCTCTGTCATCTATAAAATAACCGATTAAAATAACCGCCAGAATAAAACCAAAAGAGCCCCATAAACGAATCACACTATAACGATGGGTATTGATGCCCAGGTGATTCATGGTATTGGCTTCAAACTGTGGCAGGGTCGCGTTCCAGAAAAAACTGAACAGTGCCATGATTAATGCCATCCACCAGTAGCTTTGATCAATAAAGACTCCGGCAAAAACGATGACTGAAATAATACTGCCGATGCGAATCACCAGCATGCCCTTGCCGGTGTGATCGGCAATCCAGCCCCAGATATAAGGTGCGATAAATTTGGTGGCCATGAGTATGGCCATAAGCTCGCCGATTTCCCGGGCATTGAAATTTAATGACTGAAGATAAAGCGTCCAGTAGGGAACCAGTACGCCGAGGGATGCGAAATAAAATAAATAAAATCCGGAGATGCGCCAGTAGGGAACGGGAGTGCTAGGCATGGTGGTTTTGCCGGGGAAAACTAAATGCAAAAGAAAAAAGATTTACCGCAAATGAACGCAAAAAACCGCAAATGAACGCAAATAAAAAATTTATGGCTTTGCTGTCATTCTGATCGAAGCCGAAAGATTTTGCTGCCTGGGTATTCAAGATCCTTCGGCTAGACTCAGGATGACAGTGCTGCTGTTATTAATAGCACTTGAAAAGTTATATTCATTTGCGTTATTTGCGTTGCCTACATGGATGTAGGTAAGGGGCGTGAGCATGGGTGCGGAAGTTTTCATTTGCGGTAAATCTTTTTTCTTTTGCTTTTAATCTTCACCAGCAGGAATAACCGGTGTCTCGCATTCAACATCACCACACTGTGCTTTAAAACGCATCATGTGATCCATTAATACTAATGCCAGCATGGCTTCAACAATGGGCGTGGCACGAATGCCGACACAGGGATCATGTCGGCCTTTGGTTTCTACTGTGGTTGCTTTGCCATGAATATCCACGGTTTTGCCGGACAACCTTAAACTGGAAGTCGGTTTGAATGCGGTGTGTACCACAATATTCTGACCAGATGTTATGCCACCTAAAATGCCACCAGCGTGATTGGATAAAAATCCATCTGGTGTGATTTCATCTCTAAACTCTGTGCCCTTCGCTTCGACACAGCCAAAGCCGCCGCCAATTTCTACACCCTTGGCTGCATTAATACTCATCATGGCATAAGATATTTCGGCGTCCATTCGATCAAATATGGGCTCGCCTAATCCGGGTGGCACGCCTTCTGCCACTACTGAAATTTTTGCGCCGACTGAATCACCTTCTTTACGCAAAGCATCCATATAGTTTTCCATTTCTTCTACTTTATTCACATCGGGGCAGAAGAATGGATTTTGCTGCACCTGATCCCAGTCGTGCTGTTCAATTTTGATGGGACCCAGCTGTGAAAGATAACCACGAATAACAATGCCGTACTGATCTTTAAGATATTTTTTAGCAATGCCACCGGCGGCAACTCGCATCGCTGTTTCCCGTGCCGATGAACGGCCACCGCCGCGGTAATCTCTAAAGCCGTATTTCTGGTTATAGGTGTAATCGGCGTGACCCGGGCGGAAGGTATCCATAATATTGCCGTAGTCTTTGGAGCGCTGATCAGTATTTTCTATCATCAGGCCAATAGGCGTACCGGTGGTTTTGCCTTCGAACACGCCGGATAAAATTTTTACCTGATCTGCTTCTCGACGCTGGGTCGTGTGCCGAGAGGTGCCGGGGCGACGACGATCCAGATCGCCCTGCAAATCTGCTTCAGATAACACCAGACCGGGAGGGCAGCCATCCACGATAGCCAGTAATACTGGCCCGTGGCTTTCCCCACTGGTGGTGACTGTAAATAATTTTCCTGTTGTATTTCCCGACACATTCATAGCCTCAAATAACTTTCTGCCGGAATATTAACAAATGTCAACGCAGCCGTCTTGTCAGACAGGGGCTTAAACAGATATAGTTGATCAGCGAATAATAATTAAAATAATAACTATGCTGTTTACCACACCAGATATACTGATCGTAGAAGATGAAGAGCTTAACCGAGACATCATGGCTCGGCGCATGGGTTCTGAAGACTACGATATTCGATTTGCAGTAGATGGCCAGAAAGCACTGGACGAAGTCGCGACCAAAAAACCTGACCTGATTCTACTCGATGTTATGCTGCCTGAAATCATGGGGCTTCAGGTACTGCATACATTACGGCAAAGCTTTTCTATGGTTGACCTGCCCATTATTATGGTCACCGCTATAGATGAAAATCAGCGCATCGTTCGGGCACTGGAACTGGGCGCTAATGACTACGTCACCAAACCCATCAACTTCCCTGTTTTACTGGCGCGCATGCAAACTCAGTTAAGCCTGCAACAATTATCTGCCTTAAATAAAGAATTCATTGCCACTGCCAGCCATGATTTACGCAAGCCACTGAGCATTATTCATGATGTGGCCAATCAGACTCGCCTCAAACTTGCAGCAGATAAAACTTACGATGCTGAAATTATGTTGCAGGATCTTACTCTGATTGCCCAGTCTTCTTCCTATATGCAGGGCATTGCTGAATGCATAGTCGATAGCCAGACCACAGGCTTTGGACAAATCCGTTTAACTCGAGCACCGCTGCATGTTGAAGCCGTGGTCACAGAAGTTATTGAGCGCCACCGGGAACGAGCCAATGAAAAGAAAATAGCTTTGATGAGCAAACATGCCTCAGAAAAACTGATCGTTGATGCCGACCGCATCCGCATTTCTCAGGTGCTGGATAATTATGTGGGCAATGCCATCAAGTTCTGTTCCGCCGGCGACAGCATTACCATCGGCATTAAACAGGAATCTGATTCAGTGCGTGTTGAAGTTGCGGATAGCGGCCCCGGTTTAACCGATGAAGATATGCAAAAATTATTTACCCCGGATGTTGAACTCAGCAATAAACCCACTGATGGTGAAACTTCTACAGGCCTGGGGCTGCCTATTTGCAAACAGCTGATTGATTTACATGAAGGCCAGCTGGGTGCGTTTAATAATAAAACTGAAGGTGATGAAAGCGATAGCAGTGGCGTTACATTCTGGTTTTCTTTGCCGTTGTTTAAGATTAAGTCTGTGGATTTTAGTTAAGCAACTTTTTAAAAGCAAAAGCAGTTTTTCCGCAAATGAACGCGAATGTACGCAAATAAAATATAAATGCGGAATCAGGCATTACCCCGTATTCTGTCATCCCGAGCGCAGCCGAGGGATCTTAGCGACCCGGGTAGCAAGATCCCTCGGCTGCGCTCGGGATGACAGGCTGTAGGATAAAGTAACACACTATATTTTTATTCGCGTGTTTTGCGTTGCCTGCACGGACGTAGGTAAGGGGCGTGAGCAGGATGCGGAAGCTTTCATTTGCGGAAAAATGCTTTTGCTTTTATCTCTCACTCAAGCAGCAAAAAACTCAGCATAATCATCCAGCTGTTGCGCGGTTAACAGAAACACTCCGTGGCCACCATGCTCAAATTCCAGCCAGTGAAACGCCACCTGTGGAAACTGCTCCTGCAAAGCAAACTGTGAATTACCCACTTCCACCACCAGAATTCCATGATCGGTTAAAAAATCTCTGGCCTGCTGCAATAGTGGAATCACCAGATCCAGACCATCATCCCCTGCCGTCAGGCCAAGCTCTGGCTCATGCAGATATTCATCGGGCAAACTCGCCATATCTTCTGCATCCACATAAGGGGGATTACTGACAATAATATCGTATTGTCTGGGGGGCACATTAGTAAACAGATCGGACTCAATCAATGTCACTCGATCTTCCAGATTGTGTTGCTCTACATTTTGTTCTGCCACCTGCAGTGCACTGGCAGAAATATCCGCTGCATCCACATCTGCCCAGTCAAACGCAACCGCACAGGCAATGCCGATGCAGCCGCTGCCGGTGCATAAATCCAGAATACTGTCTACCTGCTCCGGCTCTACCCAGGGCTCAAACTGATTTTCAATAAGCTCCGCAATGGGTGAACGGGGCACCAGCACATGTTCATTAACGTGGAATTTTAATCCCATAAACCAGGCTTCATGAGTTAAGTAAGCAGCGGGCTGACGGGTTTCAATTCTCTGTTCTAACAGCTTAATAACATGATTTTTTTCATCCTGGGTGAGGCGGCTATCAAAATAATCAGTCGGAAAATCATGGGGCAGATGCAGGGCATAAAGGCATAAATACACCGCTTCATCCAGCGCTGATGACAGGCCATGGCCATAAAATAAATGAGCCTCATTAAAACGGCTGACGCCCCAGCGTATGCAGTCTTTTATGCTGATTAACTGATCGGCAATCGATTCCTGTTTTGTCATAAGCTCTGTTCTCGATATTGGTATTGTAAGGCAGCAAAGAATATAATCCCCTGCGCTAATTCTAACTGGGAGCGGTGAGTTGTCCAACAAAACCTCATTATTAAGACTGGTGCTGCTGTTTGCTCTGTCTTTTAACCTGTATGCCTCGCAAAGCCTGCAGATTAAACAGGCATGGATACCAGAGGCACCGCCCGGAGCTCGGGTGATGGCAGGGTTTATGGAGATTCATAACCTCTCTGCTCAAGCTATCGATATTATTGCTATCGATAGCCCGGCATTTAGTCGTGTGGAAATGCATATATCTATAGAAGCCGATGGTATGGCTAAAATGCAGCCGCAGAAAAAACTCAGCATTGCTGCCAGAGGCAAGCTTATTTTAAAATCTGGCAGCTATCACTTAATGCTAATAAAACCGGTAAAGCGATTAACTGATGGTGATAAAGCCCAGCTGAATTTCACTCTCTCCAGCGGCAAAAAAATAAGTCTTAATGTTGCTGTAAAAAAAAGCAATCCTGCTAATAAAAACACAATGAAATGCGGCAGCGGAAAATGCGGCGCAGGTAAATAAAGGTTAAAATTAATTATGAACACATCATTAGGCAATTATTTAAAAGCTCTGCCTTTTTACTTTATTCCTCATCATGCTTTATCCGGTTTGATTTTTGTTCTGGCAAGAATTCAGTGGCCGCCTGTTAAAAAACTGGCACTGAATGTTTATTTATCACTGCATAAAGTCAATATGAACGAAGCCGTTGAAACCGATCCCTATGCCTATAAAAATCTGAACGCATTTTTTACTCGCGCATTAAAAGCCGGCGTTCGTCCTCAGGCAGAAGGTGAGCACACTTTGCTGTGCCCGGTTGATGGCGCAGTCAGTCAGGCGCAGGCCATAAGCAATGGGAGAATTTTTCAGGCAAAAGGCAGAGACTATAGTTTACTGGAACTGGTAGGCGGCATAGAAAAACTTGCCCGGCCATTTGAAAATGGCAGCTTCGCCACCCTGTATTTGTCACCTCGAGATTATCATCGCATTCACATGCCACTGGCAGGCAAACTCACCGATATGGTTTATGTGCCCGGCAGGTTATTCAGTGTTGCGCCGCATACGGTCAGCGTCATTCCCAGATTATTCGCCAGAAACGAGAGGCTGGTCTGTGCCTTTGAAACTGAAGCCGGGCCAATGATTATGGTATTGGTGGGCGCGGTTAATGTGTCTGCTATTGATACTGTGTGGGCAGGTTCTGTTACACCGCCCAGCAAACGCTCAGTTATTCACACTGAATATCAAAAAGGTGAAGTGTCATTAGATAAGGGTGCTGAAATGGGCCGCTTTAATCTGGGCTCAACCGTGATTATGTTGTTACCAGAAAATATTAAACTGGATGATTCTATAGTTGCGGAAAATGCGGTAAAACTGGGACAGGCGTTAGCGACGTATTCATAATAGCTTTAACGAAATCTGGCGTTCTACATTAATAGAACAGCCAGATTCGTTTTATATAGTTTGAATATTTAAAATATCCTGGCTACTTACTGCCCGCCATGCTGGCTGCCTTTCTATCAATTTCAGCTGCTCCAGCAGGATCGAGTTTTTGTAACAGGGTGTATTCCTGAGAATGATCTCGAGCAGGATTACCCATCACCCAGCCACCTGTAAGATTAGACTGTGACTGACGAGAAATATGAACAATAGAACCACGATCTCCAGCAGGCGTCACTGCAATCATGAAACGAGTCATTTCAGTATATATTTTATCACCAAGCTTGGCCTTTTTACTGGCCCATTCAGATTCACCTCTGTTTCTACCACTGCTATCAATATGCACGCCTATTCTATTAAACATATCGACTGCACCTGAATAAGCGGCATCCGGTGGCACGTTAAAGGTATATGTTTTCATCAGATCCATTGTATAACTATATTTCATAATTGCAGCACAGCCTGTTAACAGGAAAACAAACAGTGCAGCTGCCAGAATTTTTTTCATACTTTTTTTCTCTTTGCTTTAATCTCAGATATGAGCATAGCTTATAAAATTGAAGATATGATTACAGTAAAAATATTGCCTGAAACAATATTGATTGTAACTGGCCTAATTTTCCTGACTATATTGATCAGCCATCTGATCCTGTTTAATTTGTTTCATAACCAGACGCAAAGCTTCCAGATAGGGGACCACACCATTGTCTTTCATAATCTTTCGCCCATCCCAGCTATGTACAAATTTAATAAAATCTTTTATCTGATCAATATTTTTACTGTCTTTTAAATAGGTCAAAAACAGGGGGCGATATAAAACATACTGACCGCTTTTTATTGTATTGTAATCTGGATATTTATTATTCAGCTTCAAAATTTTTACATCTCGTAGACGGGCACTGCTGATGCCACTAATAGAAATAGCATTGGGGTCATCAATTACCGCTTTTTCCAGTGGCCCACTGGATTTGAAAATCTTACTACCTGAAAATTTCTGCTCACTATTTGCAAATAATAATTTTCTGATGGTGTAGCCCACACCAGATATTCTTCCTTTTCTAATAAATAAATTTATCGGTGCGTCTTTACCACCCAGCTGTTTCCAGTTTTTAATTTTACCCAGATATAAATCTCTAACCTGACTAAAGCTGATATTATCAATTTCATTATTTTTATTTACAATCACCACCAGTGCATCCCAGGCCACTGGCTCAAAAGAGACACCTTCTTCCACTTCATTGCCCGGCAGGTAATAACGACAGGAACCACCCATCTGCGCTTCATTCGCTGCAACTTTGCGAATGCCTTTGGTTGCACCGCCTCCATTTACATTAATTTTTGCGTTTTGTCTTTTTTCATAGGCTTTAGCCATTTCAGTCATATAAGCTTTTTTGCTGATACCACATCCTACCCAGTCCATAGTTTTAGCACTGGCCAGAAGACTTGATGAAAAAATTGAAAAAAACAAAAGAGATAACAGGCGAACAACTGATGCTGACATACAATACTACTCCTGATGAACTAAGGCGCACTTAATTTTTATAAATCCTGCCCCTTTTTTAACAGGATATGAAGCTTATGTCGAGTTTTTCAGCGTATTAATATACTGACTTTGAGGTGTAGAATAAGCTGTTATTACAGAAGCAAGCCTGTATCAACAGTTATTAGTTTTGAATTTGTACAGATTTTAATATTTCTGTAATGTCTTTGTGCCATAAGTTAAACACTGGTTTTAATTCTGGCAGTTTAAACATGTCATTAAATACATCAGGGTTTGCGCTGATTAAAATAGTATTTTCAGCTTCAGCATAAATAGCAATTTTTAACGGCAGGTAAGGAATCAGCTGGGGATATTTTTCTGCAAGTCGTTTAATTTGTTCGCCTTTTCCAAAAAAAACGATTCTGTATTTATCGGTTTTATAACCCCTGGCACTCAGGCCAACGTCTACTCGCTGAACACGAGTTAAGGTATAACCCTGCTGACGAATGGCTTCCTGTAGCAACGACATGGTTTCTGGAAATGCCTGAGTGGATCGCACCATAATCATTTCACCTGTTACCACTGCCTGAACTTTTGTGACAAAAGACACACAAATAATCAGCAAGAGCAATGTAAATTTCACAGACTGGCATCCTCTAATATATTTGTGTAAACCTCATGCATTTTGTCACAGGCGGCGTCCAGTTCATTATTATTAAATAGCTGGCTCAGGTGTTTGGGGTTAATACTCATTATTTGTACTTTGCCGTTCTGTTCCGTTACGGTAATTCTACAGGGCAGAAACACACCTGCTCGTGGATCTATTTTTAATGCTTCATACAGAAAACTGAAACTACAGAAATAAATGATTGTCTGCCGATTTTTTTTAGTGGTTTCTATATTAAAACCTGCACCAAGTTCCTGTTCTCGAATACGCACAAAATTAGAATCAGTAATCGCACGCCTTACATTTTCAATGGTTTCATTAAAAGAATAAGGTGACTCTACAATTAAACTTGCGGGTTCTTCATGATATAGAGGTTTCTTATAATTATTATGTTGAAAACTCCGAATATAACTCACCAGATTTTTTATATCTTTATCTGTCAGCCCCAGATTTTCTGCTGATGGCATGGGCGTGCTTTCACGGCCGTGCTTAATAATGTAATGCAACATAGCATCCGGTGCAGAATTTAACAGCCCCTGATTATTTAAAGCAGGTGCAGCAATCGGGGCTTTGTTAGTACGTGAAAAACGCATCCCTGAGCCAGAGCCACCTTTGCCATTTTCACCGTGGCATATTGAACATTTTTGATTAAATAAAGTTTTACCCACGACAGGATCCGCTTTAATAACAGCAGCATCCCAGACAGGAGCAGGTGTTTTTCTCCAGTCTGAAATATATTGAATAATTTTATCTATATCAGATTCACTTATGCGATAAAAAGAAGGCATAATTCGACCTGGCCGACCTAATCGTATAGTTTGTTTCAGGTAATCATTAGAAGCTGATTTTAAAAAATCATTCAGTGAGAGCGGTATGCCGATGCCACCCTGCCCGTCATTACCATGACAGATAGAACAGTTTTCACGGTAAAGGTTTTCACCTGTATTATCGGCTTTTGCTGAATGAAAAAGAAATAGCCAGACAATGACTATTGAAACCAGTCTGAAAATTTTATTATTCTGCATGTGGTTAATCATTCCACGAGATTATAATATATACAAGCAGCTAAAAGTAATCGAATATGATTTTCTGACTACAGGTAATTTACTAATGCATATTGCAACAGGTATCCCAGTTACTCGCATCTGCAATTGACCAGTCACGTTGCCAGCTTTCTGGCACGGTATCCTGCTTTAGCAAGCAGCCCTCATCAAGCCACTCATATAATTCCGCATAAGTTTTAAGGGTTGAGCCACCCACTCGCCGATGCAGATGGCAGGCCAGTATCTGTGAAGGGTCGGATAATCCCATGCTGGTTACCATTTCCATTAAACTATGTACTGATGCTTTATGATAGTTCGCAACTCGCTGCCCTTTCACATCTATATTTAACTGACGATAACGGGATGGGTCCTGAGTGGCTATACCTGTTGGGCAGGTATTGGCATTGCACTGACGTGACTGAATGCAGCCCAGTGCAAACATCATGCCCCGTGCAGAATTAACCATATCGGCACCCAGCGCAAGTGCGCGCAGTAAATGAAATGCAGATATAATTTTACCTGATGCTATGAGCTTCACCTGATCTCTCAGCCCTGCTCCAGTTAAAGCATTATGAACGAATGATAAAGCATCACGCAGTGGTGTGCCCACTGAATTGGTCAGTTCAACCGGTGCTGCGCCGGTGCCACCTTCGCCGCCATCAATGGTAATAAAATCAGGCACGATACCGGTTTTCAGCATGGCTTTACAAATAGAAAGAAATTCGCCTTTATAACCAATGCATAATTTAAAACCTACGGGTTTACCTTTTGATAAGTCGCGCAGTTGCTGCACAAAATTTAATAAACCAACAGGATCAGAAAATGTACTGTGCGCGGGCGGTGAAATAACATCATGCCCCATAGGTACGTGGCGTATCTGGGCAATTTCTTCAGTTAATTTAGATTTAGGCAATATGCCACCATGCCCAGGTTTAGCACCCTGTGATAATTTAATTTCAATCATTTTAATCTGTGGCTGAGCAACTTTTTTTTCAAACAGCTGGGGATCAAAGTGGCCATCTTCTGTGCGACAGGCAAAATAGCCGGTGCCAATTTGCCAGACCAGATCCCCACCCGCCTGAAGATGATAGGGGCTGATGCCACCTTCGCCAGTATTGTGATAAAAACCGCCCAGTTTAGCTCCCATATTAAGCGCCATAATGGCGTGCTTGCTTAATGCGCCATAGCTCATTGCTGAAATATTTAAGTAAGATGCCGAATAGGGTTGCTTACATTGTGAGCTACCAACAATCACCCGAGGCATTTCTGCTGGCATTGGCTTTGGTGAAAGAGAATGATTGGTCCATTCATATCCCTGGCGATAAACATCAAACAAAGTACCAAAAGGTCGGGTGTCTCTTACATTTTTTGCACGTTGATAAACCAGTGATCGGAATTCTCTGTTAATGGGAATACCATTAATATCTGACTCTACAAAATATTGCTGAATTTCTGGCCGTATAGATTCAAAAAAGTAACGCAGCCGACCAATTACGGGATATATGCGAGGTATGGTGCTGCGAGTTTGCAACATATCGTAAGCGCCCAGTAAAATAATCGGCATAACAATTACGAAGAGCCACCATGCCTGTTCATAAAATTGTGCCAGTAAAATAATGAAAAGAACTGAAACAGTTGATATTGCAAAAAATAATTTACGTACCATTTGCTATTATTCTCGGTTTAATTTTTATCTACAGTTAGTATGTAGGATCATAAACTAGTTCAGAAATTGCAGCAGCTAAATTATCAGGCTGAGGTTTCTGTGCCAGATTCTGCTGATAGGCAACTTCAGCCACCGCCTTTGCAATTTCAAACGACACCTCTCGCAACTGACTGAGTGGTGGAAATAAATTACCCTGATCAAGTTGCGACTGTGCAACCTGTTCTGATAATGCTTTTGCTGCTGCCAGAAACATTTCATCACTGATGTATGAGGCATTGCAGGCAATCACCCCCAAACCCAGACCCGGAAAAATATAGGCATTATTCGCCTGCCCCGGTTTAAAAATCTGCCCTTCATAACTCACTGTTTTTGATGGGCTGCCAGAAGCAAAAATAGCTCGGCCTTCAGTCCATTGATAAGCCTGTTCAGCCGTACACTCTGCATGCGAGGTCGGATTTGACAGCGCAAACAGAACTGGCTGCTGATTCAATGCGGCCATACGACGAACAGCCTTTTCTGTAAACGTGCCCTGCACGCCTGTGGCACCAATTAAAATATCAGGTTTTATTGTATCGATTGCATCGAGAAAATTAAGCGCTGGATGATTATGTGCATAGGGTAAGTTATGTGGGTCTAGATTTTTTCTGCCTTTAACCACCAGCCCGCTACGATCAACAAACCACAGACGACTGATGGCCTCTTCTTTAGTTAAGCCTGCGTTGCATAAAGCGGGAACTAATAAATCGGCCATGCCGGTAGCGGCCGAACCGGCGCCTAAAAACATAATGCGGCAATCTTTAAATGACTGACCCGATATTCGCAGCGCACTAAAAATACCAGCAAGCACCACCGCTGCTGTGCCCTGAATATCATCGTTAAAACAGCAGGCTTTATTACGGTAAGTATTGAGCAGCAAATAAGCATTGGGGGTTAAAAAATCTTCAAACTGAATAACCGCTTTGGGATAGATCTGTTTAATCGTTTCAATAAACTCATCGACCAGTTGAATATATGCTTCACCTTCAATTCGTTTTTGATGAACCCCCAGATACAGTGGATCATCAATTAGCTGCTGGTTATTGCTGCCAATATCCAGCATTACCGGTAAACAATGTTCCGGGGCGATACCTGCTCCCGCTGTGTATAGCGACAATTTTCCAATTGGAATCCCCATACCGTTAGCACCCAGATCACCCAGCCCTAATATGCGTTGGCCATCAGTGATAACAATCATTCGAATATCTTTTTCAGGCCAGTTATTTAAAATATCTTTTATTCGACCTCGATCATCGGGAGTGATGTAAAAACCACGGGGCTCGCGAAAAATATGTGCAAATTTCTGGCAGGCTTCACCCACTGTGGGGGTATAAATAATGGGTAATATTTCGTCGATGTGATCGATTAGCAGGCGATAAAATAATCGTTCATTGCGATTCTGTAATGAAAATAAAAATATGTAGCGTTCAATATCTGAGGTTTTACGTCGCAAATTTTCAAGCACTCGATTGATCTGTATTTTCTGTGTTGTGACAGTACAGGGCAGCAGACCTCTTAAGCCTAATCGGTCTCGCTCTTCTTCACTAAAGGCTGTGCCTTTATTTAGTTTTGGATTTTGTAACACATCAAAGCCGACGAGGGATTGCTTGCTCATATTTTTCTCTTGCGATTTTAGAGTTATTTTTTATCCAGGGTATCTCTTTATACTTTATTAAAACCAAAACTTAGAACATCTGATATATTTTTTTCACCCAGTAAAACCATTAATAAACGATCCAGCCCTATTGCGACACCCGCACATTCAGGCAGGCCATTTTCAAGTGCCTGCAGAAACAGCTCATCCACTGGCATAGCATCTATGCCCTGCTGCTCTCGTAATATATTTTCATTTTCAAATCGCTGGCGTTGCTCTTTAGCATCAGTCAGTTCATAAAAACCATTCGCCAGTTCCAGCTCACCATAAAACAGTTCAAAGCGATGCGCTACTCTAATGTCCTGCTTACTTAATTTTGCCAGTGCGGCCTGTGAGGCTGGATAATCAAACACAAAAGTGAAACCACGTTGATTAAATGATGGCGCTACGATCTGCGTCATTAACCAGTCCAGCCACGGATCTTTATTATTTTCATCCATGCCAATGGGAATTTCACAGTTATTTTTTTCTACAGCGGATTTAATCTCACTCACACTGGCAATAAGTGGATCAATTGCCAGACTATTTATAAACGCCTGCTGATAAGTTAAATATGTAGCTGCACAGGATGGCATTTTAATATCAAGCTCAGTAACCAAATATTGAATAAGCTGCTCAATCTCAGCCATTAAATGATGATGATCAAAGCCTGTACGATACCACTCCAGCAGACTGAATTCCGGATTATGTCGAGCACCCTGTTCATCATTACGAAACGCTTTGCATATCTGATAAATATCACCACTGCCGGCGGCCAGCAATCGTTTCATAAAAAATTCGGGGGAGGTATTTAGAAAAAGTTTTCGGTGCTGAAACTCGGTAGCAAAACTTTGTAAGTTTGGCTCGGTGATGCCGGCACTAGATAATACTGGAGACTCGACTTCCGTCACCTGTCGATCCGCAAAAAAAGCCCGCAGGCTTTGCAGCATGCGGGCTCTAAATTTTAATGCCTCGACAGAAGCAGATGGTGACCAGTCAGCCAATTAGTCTTTGGCTCTTGAAACATATTCACCACTGCGGGTATCCACTTTTAACACTTCACCTATTTCAATAAACAATGGGACTTTAACCACCGCACCGGATTCAAGCGTGGCAGGCTTGGTGCCGCCCTGTGCTGTGTCACCTTTCAGACCGGGATCAGTTTCAGCCACCGCCAGCTCAACAAATTTGGGCGGAGCAACCACCAGAGGTGAGCCATTCCATAATGTCACTTCGCACAGCTCCTGACCCTTTAGCCATTTTTCTGCATCCGTCATAGCCGACTCCCCGGCACCCACCTGCTCAAACGTATTGGGATCCATAAAATACCAGAATTCACCGTCGCTGTAGGAATATTCCATATCCACATCCACCACATCCGCGGCTTCTACTGACTCACCGGATTTAAATGTCTTTTCCAGCATGCGCCCTGTTTTCAGATTACGCATTTTAACTCGATTAAAAGCCTGGCCTTTGCCCGGTTTAACCAGCTCATTTTCTATAATAGAAAACGGGTCGCCATCGAGAATTAATTTAAGTCCGCCGCGAAATTCATTTGTACTGTATGATGCCATTTGTTCAACTCTATACGTCAAAAATCAGCGCATATAATACGCGGGTTAGCTAAGAAATGCCAAAATCAGCCTCTAAACCTCTGCCCCTGATTAAAACCAACTGGCAACAGCAACTGGCTCAGGCCATTACCAGCCCCGGTGAATTACTGGAAATTTTACATATTGATGCTGCACACTTTCCACAGCTGCAACAGGCCTGTGAGCTGTTTCAGCTGAAAGTGCCTCGCAGTTATGTAGATAAAATTAAACGAGGCGATGCAAACGACCCTTTATTGCTGCAAATCATGAGCACGGGGCATGAGCTGAACAAAGTTGAAGGTTTCAATAAAGACCCGGTCGGCGATATGAATACCATGCCCGTACCGGGTTTGTTACATAAGTATCATGGGCGAGTATTGCTCATTGCAACCGGAGCCTGCGCGGTGCATTGCCGGTACTGCTTTCGACGCCATTTTCCTTATAACGACAATCTTTCTGCCAGAAACCACTGGCATGAATCCATTGAATATATTCGTCAGCACAGTGATATTAAAGAGGTCATCCTCAGCGGCGGCGACCCACTGATATTATCTGATTCAAAACTGGCGGAGCTTATTAGCCAGCTCGATACCATCCCTCATTTACGGCGTTTACGTATCCACAGTCGCCTGCCGGTTGTGTTACCTGATCGCATTACAGATGACTTGCTGGCATTACTCAAGGCCAGCCGATTAGCTGTATGCGTAGTCATTCACGCCAACCATAGCCAGGAAATAGGCTCACAGGAGTATTCCGCTTTGAACAGACTGTCTCGAGTAGCCAGCCTGCTCAACCAGAGTGTATTGCTCAAAGGCATTAATGACACCGCAGATGCCCAGATTGAACTTAATGAACGGCTATTTGAATGCCAGGTCATTCCCTATTATCTGCACTTGCTGGATCCTGTCGAAGGTGCAGCGCATTTTGATGTTAATGAAAGTCATGCCAGAAAAATTATGCTCAAATTAAAAGCCAGACTCCCCGGCTACCTGGTGCCAAAACTGGTGCGGGAAATTTCGGGCGAAAACAGCAAAGTGTCAATATTTGGGCTATAAGTTCTGCATAAGCCTGAATTTGGCTGAGAAAACGTTGGCATCTTGCTGTTTTTATTAAATTTCTTAAGATTCACCAGAAAATAGGATAGACTAGGCCGATTGCTTGCCACAGACCTAATAGTAATGAGACTTCACAGAATTTAGCGCAGCAAATATATATTCGATAAATTATAAATATGAAACTAAATATTCCAGAACAAATTGAACCCGGCAGTGATGATTTTCCATCCCATCCTCGCAAACTAAAAAAATGGCTTACTGGTTTAAAACAGGCCAATATGGGCGATTTCACTCGTCAAATTTACAATGGCCTGCTAAAAATTAATCGACTAACTGTCGCGCCCAAGCATCGTCTGGAAAACATGGAAATGATGGTGGATCACGCACGCCATGTTTTTGATCAGTTACATAAACATTTCGTTAACCGTACTCTGCCCTTACCTGAAAAAAGCCTGAAAATAATTAATCTCAATCAGGCCATATTAACTGAAATGTCTATCGGTTATAAAATAATTATTTTTGAAGCATCAAATGATTTAACTAAGGTAGATAACAAAACTTTATTGTTAGCCTGCGAACGCGCTTTGCATTACATGTCTGAAATGTTACTTAGATCAAGTCAGGTATATACTGATCTTCCCGCTGGCAGCTGGTCTGATATTCATAGAATTTACAGCTATGCAAAATCAAAAGATATTCATAAGAAGAAAGTCAAAAATCATGAAATTATAAAAGACTCCATTTCTATAGAAGATCATTACAAACAGATTTTATTATTCTCGCTAGCACGACCTCATGCACTAAGACAAAGTGACTCTGATAGAGTTTATAGGTCTATGGGCAACTGGGCTGACTATACAAGTTTAAGCTCTGAACTGACGCCTAATAAAATGAATCGTTATTTTGTTAGTCATATTGATGGTGATCAACCGCCTAACTGCATTTCTAATGAAGACTTAAAAAATCTGGATCGTGTGTGTGCAATTGACACCATGAAATTAATTAATCACCTTCGTAACCAGATTGGTGAAGAAGACTCCTTTACAAACTCCATATCAGTTGGTGACCAGGTTTCACAGGATACTCTGCGCGCCATTGTTTCATCCTTAAGCATCTGTGCTAAACGACGTTTTTCTCGTGCCGAAAGAATGGAGGATATAAAAGTCGCTATTGGTTTAACCACTATTTACGACGCTATAAATGAAGAGGTTATTCCACCTAAACAAAGAATCGGCAAAAAAGCGCCATCAAGTACTTTCTCACTTGAGTCGATTCCTGATAGCGAACGTGCCGATAAAGATATTTTTGCCAAACAGGATCCTTCTTTTTTTATCACAAATCCAGAAATGGCTGACAAACAGGATTCCTCTGCTGGAGCCTGGGATATGGTTTCAAAAGGTCGCGCACTAACCGAAAGCTATGCGCGCGAGTTACAGGAACAGGATCAGTCGATGGGTGAGCTAAACAGCAGCGACCCTGATGCTCACTGGAAAATTTCAAATGTCAGTGCTGGTGGATACTGCTTACGCTGGGCAGCCTCAACTACATCCAAAGCTCAGGTTGGAGAACTAATAGGTGTGCGTGAACGCGAACCAGATCGCACATATCAATGGCGAGTAGGTGTTATACGCTGGATGCAATACACTGTGCAGCACGGGCTTGAAATAGGCGTGCAAATTTTATCGCCTAAAGTTGTTTCCTGCACAGTTAAGCGCCCTGAAAGAAAAAAAGAACAACCCTTTAACTGTTTAATGCTTCCTGGTATAAAACCAATTCAGCAACCTTCAACTTTACTACTTCCTGCACACGCGTTTCAAAAAAGCAATGCACTTGATATTCACGTGTATGAGCGCAACATGGAAATTAAGCTAGGCACTGTTAGAGAACATACTGGCTCTTTTACACAGTTTCAGTTTTCTCATACAAATGAAAATGATACTCCTGATGATGGCAATGAAAACAGCAGAAAAAAATCATCTAAGCCTGATGACTTTGATTCTATCTGGTCATCTTTATAAACAATTTGAACTATTTCCCCAGGTTTAAGAGTGAAAAAAGAAAATAAAGCAAATATATTTATAGTTGATGACTCATTTAACAACGAAGAAAAAGTCGTCAAGATAATGCGCTCGGCAGGATTATCTGCTCACACAACCCGTGTTGAAGATGATGAAGATTTAATAGCTGCACTTAAAAGTAAAAAACCTGACATTCTTTTATATTCAATGGGAATGGAACTTATTTCACTTGAAGAAACCATCGCATGCCTCAAAAACAATGAAAAAGAACCTGTCCCGGTGATTGCTGTTAGTCGTGCCAATCATGAGGGCGATGTAATAAAAGTGATGCGTGCAGGTGCAAAAGATTTATCTTCCTATGACACTCCTGCTCACCTGGAACTCGTCATCAATCGTGAGATCGATGCACATCAAAGTATAAAAAAACTATTTTCCCTTGAGCTCGCCAATAAAGAAACAGAAAAACGCTGCGAGGCATTACTAGATTCATCCAGAGATGCCATTGCTTATATTCATGAAGGTATGCATGTATATTCAAATACATCTTATCTAGATCAATTTGGCTTCAAGGAAAGTGAAGATCTGGAAGGCATGCCGATACTCGACATGATTGGTATGGATGGTAGAGATCAATTCAAAAAATTTCTGCGAGAGAACTGCAAAGATGGCAGCTGCAGCTCAGATAAACTAAAAGTCAGTTTGAAAAAATCAAACGGCACAGAATTTGATGGAGAAATGGAGTTTTCACCTGCAAGCATTGATGGTGAACCGTGCATACAACTTATCATACGTCATCAGGCAGACACCAAAGAGCTTGAAGAAAAATTACAGAAAATGAGTGAGAAAGATGTCATTACCGGTTTATACAACCGACAGTACTTTCTTGGATCTCTGGATAAAATTGTCGCCATTGCAAAAAAATCAGCAAAAACAGCCAGCTTACTCTTTATACACCTGGACAACTTCGAAGGCATCAAACAAACAGCCGGGGTTGCCGGAAGCGATAAATTTCTCAATGAGATTTCACGAAAACTGGAAGGCGCAATTAATAAAAATGACATTCTTGCCCACTTTGAAGGCAGTGTATTTGCCATCCTTGGTCTTGGATTAACAAATAAAACTATTAATGATTATGCTAAAAAAATCAAAAAAATCTCACAGGATTTTATTTCTAATATTAATGGCCAGTCACTCAATACAACCTGCACTATTGGCGTAAGTTTAATTGATGAAAATATACCCGATAGTGGTGAAACCCTGTTACGTGCCGAACGCGCTGCAGATGAAGCCAAAGAAAAAGGGCCGAACCAACTGGTTATCTACCAGCCTAAAAAAGGCGAACTAAGTCAGAAAGAAATTGATTCTGGTATAGTAAATAATCTTAAAGAAGCCATTACCAATAATAGATTTATTTTATATTACCAGCCAGTTATTAGCTTACACGGCGATACAGATGAACGTTATGAAGTATTTGTACGTATGCGTGACACTGCAGGAAAAATAGTTATGCCTGCAGACTTCCTGCCTGCTGCCGAACGTACTGGCATGTCACTGGCAATCGATCGCTGGATTTTATTAAACACCATAACAACGCTGACACAAAGATGGAAAGAGGGCAAACGCACTCTATTCTTTGTTAAACTTTCTGCCATTTCATTAAAAGACGCCAATCTTATGGACTGGCTAAAAGATCAACTTAAAAAATTCAATGTGCCTAAAGACAGCCTTATTTTTGAAGTCAAAGAAAACACAGCTGTAACCAGCCTTAAATTTACCGCTGAAATTGCAAAACAGTTAAAAGAATTGAACTGTGGCTTTGCCCTCGATGACTTTGGCACAGGCAGCAACCCATTCCAATTACTTAAACATATTCCTGCTGACTACCTTAAACTGGAACGATCTTTTATGGAAAATCTATCTGCCAGCACCGAGAATCAGGAAACTGTTAAGAAAATCACAGAAACAGCTATGGAAATGAATAAACTCACTATTGCACAATGTGTAGAAGACGCCACCAGTCTATCCGTTTTATGGGGCATGGGAATAAACTTTATCCAGGGTAATTTTTTACAGGAGCCTTCTCCCGATTTAAATTATGATTTTACCTCTATGGCAGGATAAATCGTTATTAACAACAACAGCACGACAACGATAAAAACAACTAAACATATGATAAAAATACTCCCTTAGATAAAACTAATAACTTAAGGGCGCCTCTATTAATTGCTTGTGCCCTCTGGCTTTGCACCCTGTTCAGAATCAAGGCTTGTTTTCGAAGGCATGCCCACATTTATATGCATGGGCCTGGTGAGAAAGCATAACGCAGAGTCTGGACAGGGTGAAAAGCCCCGTAGGGCGCGATCTGAAGCATGCATCTGCGGCGTTGCAAACCTTGGTAATGGAATAACCATTACGCTGCGGTTCGCGCCTTACAGCTACACGCTTCAGATCACGCAGAGGGCATAATCAATTAATAGAGGTGCCCTTAAACTAGAAAAATAGAATGGAATAATGAATTGCACTTTAAAGATGTAATTCAATTGCTTTACATAGTACCGATTAGAAAATAATTTTTTATAAATTATTTATTGTATAGATAAATTAGTTCTGAACCCTTACTTAATCAAAACAAAGAGATTGATTATGAAACGAACCACTCAGTACATTAACAAAAAATCACGCTTAATTAAAACACCCGAAATTGATTCAACCTCAAATAATCAACTTGCTGCCTTCGATCCTGTATCTATAAGAAAAAAACTCCCTGAGCTGCTTAAAACTGAAAATGATTTTTTCCCCTGCTTTGACTGGACATTCCCACCTCCTCTATTAAATAAATCAGAACCACCAGAAACAGCCGATGTTTTGTTTTCAAAGCCATCTGTTACTGCTGACCATTACTCGATTTATTTACACAGCCCTTTCTGTAAATCTTTATGCAGCTTCTGTTATTACTCAGTTATGCCGGGGCGCGGCATAGACCAGTCTGAAACCTACGTAGAATACCTGATACGAGAAATGTCGCTTTATGCTGATACATTTAAAGGAAAAATATGTGAATCGGTTTATTTTGGTGGCGGCACCCCAAGTCATCTTGATGATGAATTACTTGTTAAAATATTTGAAGCTATAAATAAACACTTCACCCTGTCCAATCACGCAGAAGTCACTATAGAAGCTGCCCCTGGAACACTTCCAGAAAGCAAAACATTATTACTAAAATCTCTTGGTGTAAACAGACTAAGTTACGGAATCCAGACACTGGATGAAAATCTATTATCAGAAATGAATAGAGACTACTCTGTAGAAGAAGCAAAAACAGAGCTTAGACATGCCATCGATATAATCGGCAATGTTAATGTAGACACCATGTATGGCTTTGATGGCGAAGATGAAAACACATTAATAAATACCTTAAACCAGTTTCATGAAATTGGTGTACCCAGCTTTTCAATTTATTCTTTAGACAAACAACGCAGCGGTGATGAAATATTATTCGAGCCACCAAAAGACAATAAATTTGAAAATAAAATTAAGATGTTTGCTAAGGCAGAAAATCATTTAATGAAATTAGGCTACAAACCTATTCTACAAAATATATTTATAGACCCGAATCGAGCCTCATACAAACATCAGATCCAACGCTGGAACAACTTACCTCTTGTTGCTCTTGGCATTAACGCTCAGGGCTATGCACCACAAACTCCGTACAACAATGCATCTAGTCTAAAATCTTATTATCAGTTAATTGATGCTGAAAAATTACCCTTAACAACCATAGATGAATTAGACCCTGAGCTTGAATTATGCAGAGAATTAACAAGTAAGCTGCGATTCACCTACGTTAGCATTAATGAATTCAAATATAAATATGGTGTAAATATAGGCGAGGTATTCAAAGACCTTATAGAGGCACTACAGGATCTGGAGTACCTGGAACTCAAACACGACATATTACGCATGACAGATAAAGCTGCTTATTATAATAATATAATCCCCATGCTGTTTGCGCCGGACAAATTTAAGAGCAAATTAATGGGATTACCGAATGAGTACCTGGAAACTTTTCCTGTACCATTTATTATGACACAGCTAGGCTCTACCCAGTCTCAGCCATTTAATATCATTCAGTCACGTGAAGATATTAATACTGATCGTCGCATTAATACAAACCGAAGAAAAACCACACTAAAAAAACCAGACAATGCAAGGGGTGATGGGGATGGCCGTAGAAGCACTGATGGAATATGGAACTGGTCTGCCACTAGTGTTGAGGCCTGATATTAGTTAGTGCCGCTAAATTAGCTTTACCTTGAAAATGGATTTCTGGTTTTTGATGTAGAAAACTGGGAATCCGGATCATCTTCTAAAATTGAAGCATTTTCTTTTTCCGGTTCTTTATTTTCTGAACTCTCTGATAATTTTGTTTTTCTTTGAGAAGCCTTAGCGTTTCTTCTTATCTTTTCATCCATATCCTTACATTCATTTATTTCTGATAACGCCACACCTGCTGAAATATTTCGAATATCGAAACTTCTTTCATACAAATCATTCATTTTAAATTTCATTTTTGTATCAATACGCAGAAAATAAACCTGACCATCATTCAGAACCAGATCAATTGAGTGCTTACCATCATATCTACTACTTAAATCCAGATTGAAGGCATGCTCACCTGGCGGCAAACTCACAGACATATATGTTTTATTTTCGATTTTATTTTTTTTCTCACTATCAATTAAAACATCGGGAGAAATAACTATATTTGATGAGGAGTCTGGGCGATAGATATACACTATCGCACCTTCCCCCAGTGCTGGATCTTTAATGAAAAATGTAGATTCTTTTTTCACACAGCCAGAAAGTGAAACCACTAATAATAAAATAAAAATATTGTATTTAGACATAATATAATTTACTGCTTACGGGTAAATACCCAGTTATTACCTTTAGTTAAAGTTTTATTAAATTTATAACCATCACCATTAAAATCTTTTATATTTTCAGGCTCAGTCAGCTGATTCTGGATAATAAATCGACTTAGTGTGCCTCGAGCTTTCTTGGCATAAACACCAATCATTTTATATTGGCCAGCTTTATAATCCTTAAATGCAGGCGTTATTATTTCACCATTCAGCTCTTTTGGCTTTACTGATTTAAAATATTCATTTGAAGCGAGGTTAATTAAATAATCTGATTTAATCTTTTTGAGCTGCACATTTAGAGCCTGTGTGATTTCCGACCCCCAGAACTCATATAAATTTTTACCCCGCGCATTATTCAGCTTTGTCCCCATTTCCAGCCGGTATGGTTTCATCAGATCTAATGGCCGCAGCAAACCATAAAGGCCTGACAGTACTCTTAAATGTTGCTGTGCAAACTTAAAATCCTTTGCACTAAAAGACTCAGCATCAAGCCCGGTATAAACATCTCCTTTAAATGCCAGCACCGCTTGCTTGGCATTTTTCTCAGTGAAATTAGTAGTCCAGCTTTTGTATCGATCAAAATTAAGATCTGCTATCTTGCTACTGACATTCATTAATTCTGAAATATCAATGGGAGAAAATCCCCGTAATATTTTAATCAGCTGTTGAGAGTCTTTTAAAAAATCAGGTGTGGTATGAATTTTTGTCTTTGCAGGCGTATCATAATCGAGAGTTTTCGCGGGAGATACCACAATTAACATAAGCTTACCTTATAAACTGGAAAACACTGTTTTATATCATGTGCCAGTAACATGCAACTGAAGCGTTAATAAATTTTAATTAACGGAGTCTGCAGGGCAGTTGTCATTTATAATTCGCTGAATGAATAATAAATACACTACCCAATCACTGAAAGTTCAGTTTAAAAACTCACATGGCTTTATGCTGGATGGACGCCTGGACCTGCCTGCTGATATCGAACCAACTGCTTATGCCATTATGTGTCACTGCTTTACCTGCACCAAAGAGACCCTGACTACTTCACGAGTCTGCCGTGGTCTGGCTCAACAAGGCATGGCCGTGCTTAGATTTGATTTTACAGGATTAGGCGGCAGTCAGGGTGAGTTTGCTGATAGCAATTTCAGCAGCATGGTTGATGATGTACTGTCTGCCAGTCACTATCTGAAAGAGCACTATCACTCACCTGTTGCACTGATAGGCCATAGCATGGGTGGCACAGCTGTACTCGCCGCTTCGCCAGAAATTGAAAGCTGTCACTCGGTTATAACCATTGCCTCACCCGCACAGCCGCAACATATTCTTCACCATTTTGGATCAGCAATGAAACAACTGGAAGCCGGTGAAGATGCTCACATTACTGTGGCGGATGTGCGGTATCCAGTGAAACCTCAGTTTATTGCTGATGTTAAACAATACAACCTGAAACATAAACTGGGCTCATTCTACAAACGCCTGCTAAGCATTCGTGCGGGTAAAGATGAACTGGTTGCAGAAAATAATGCGGAAGAAATAATTCGCTACACATCCGCTGAACATAAGCTTCTGCATTTAGATGATGCCGATCACCTGTTTAGAAACCGGGAAGCATCCAATACTATGGTTAATGAAATAGCTGACTGGGTTATCCAGCCAAATGAACTTTAGCTCTGCTTTATAAACTAATCACTTACAGAAAAATATGGATACCAGACATGCTAATTCGTTCTATTATTTTACTTTCATTATCCTCTATTATATCCAGCACACTGCAGGCAGAAGATATCACTCGTTATAAAAGCATCGTCCTCGCGGGCGGCTGTTTCTGGTGTATAGAATCAGACTTCGAAAAGCTCAATGGCATTATAGATGCAGTGTCAGGCTACACAGGCGGTCATATTAAAAACCCGAGATATGCACAGGTTTCTGCGGGCAATAGCGGGCATATTGAATCTGTTAAAATTACTTATGATCCGAACATTATCAGTTATGCAAAAATTCTGGATTATTTCTGGCATCATATAGACCCTACTCGTAATGACGGCCAGTTTTGTGATAGAGGGCCGCAATATCGTCCTGCTATTTTTTATAACAATGAAGAAGAAAAACTGAACATACTGGCATCAGCAAATATTATTGAAAAAAATAAAACTTTTAGCCAACCGTTAAAAGTTGAATACATTAAAACTCAGACATTTTATCCTGCTGAAGAATATCATCAGGATTATTACAAAAAGAATCCCGTCCGCTATAACTATTATCGATATAGCTGCGGACGAGATGCAAGAGTCGAAGAGCTTTGGGGGAAATCAGATCATTAAAAATAGCATAGTCATAGAAACTGATTTCAATAAATACATTCCCTAAATTATAGAGACATTAAGATGGAATATAAAAAATTAGGTCGAACAGAATTAAATATTAGCCTTATTGGCCTTGGCACTATGACCTGGGGATTTCAGAACACACAGGCTGAAGGCTTTGAACAAATGGATTATGCCCTCGAGCAGGGCGTTAATTTTTTTGACACGGCAGAAATGTATGCCATTCCACCTACTGATCAAACCTTTGGCACAACTGAAACAATTATTGGCAACTGGTTTGCATCACGATCAAATCGAGAAAAAGTTATTCTTGCCTCAAAGATAACAGGGCCAGGCCTGTCGTGGATTAGAGATGGCAGTAAAATTAATAAAAAAAATATTCACCTTGCTGTTGAAGGCAGCCTGAAAAGATTACAGACAGATTACATAGATCTTTATCAGTTACACTGGCCTAATAGAGGCTCGTATCACTTTGGTCAGCTGTGGGATTACTCGCCAAAATTTAATGTTCAGGAAGAGGAAGATAATTTCCTCGAAGTTTTACAAACTATGCAGGAATTAATTCAGCACGGAAAAATTCGTCATATTGGCCTGTCCAATGAAACTGCATGGGGAATGACTAAATGGTTGCAGTTAGCCGAACAGAATAATCTTCCTCGCATGGCTTCTATTCAAAATGAATATTCATTAGTTTGCCGACACTTCGAACCTGATTTAAGTGAAATAGCCATACATGAAGATTGCGGCTTACTGGCCTGGTCGCCTTTATGCAGAGGAATGTTAAGCGGAAAATATCTTAATGGTGCACGCCCGGCCGGAGCACGAATAACTATTGAAACTCGCCCGGAACATCGCACTTTACCTCAGACTGATGCAGCTATTGAAAAATATGTAGCGCTGGCAAAACAATATCAACTGGATCCATGCCAGATGACACTGGCATTTGTAAACAGGCAGCCTTTTGTAAGTTCTACACTTATTGGTGCCACCAATATGGAACAGTTGAAATCCAATATTGATTCTATTTCTCTTACTCTATCTACGGAAATTACTGAAGAGATAGAAAAAATAAGGCGTGAGCATCCCATGCCTTATTAAGTAAGTACCCATATCCTGAGAACATGTTTTTGATATCACTCTGAAAGGCTGAAAAAACGAATGCAATACTTCGTCATTCCCGAATGCTTTTATCGGGAATCCAGCGGCTTTGATTTACTAAAGACACTGGATCCCCGACAGAAGCATTCGAGGATGACAGATATTTTTCGAATGTATTTATTCTTTTATTTCCACTTTAATTTTATCAACTTTCTGATAACCACGAGGCAGTTTTAAGCCACGTTTACCACGCTCACCTGTATGCTCATCGACTTCATCCGCTTTCATGGTTTTATGTTTTTTTCCTGCATGAATAGTTAACTTTTCACCATCCTGAATCAGATCAACTGCACAGATCCATTCATCTGAATTTTTTAATTTAGCTGTGGGTACATTGATAATTTTATTTCCCTTGCCTTTTGACATCTGCGGCAATTCGGCCATGTCTGTCACCAGCATATGGCCTTCTGAACTCACTGCGACTATCCAGTCTTCTTCCAGACTTCTTACTTTAACCGGTTGCAGAACTTTTGCACCAGGCGGCACTTTTAAGAAAGCTTTACCTGCCTTGTTTCTGGAATGCAAATCACCCAGCTTGCAGACAAAACCATAACCAAAACTGGTGGCAAATAAATAAAAGTCATCGGGATTACCCAGCATGGCAGCAACAAATACCGCGCCTGCCGGTGGATTAAACCGACCAGTAAGTGGCTCGCCCTGACCTCTTGCCGATGGCAGAGTATGAGTTTGTAAAGTATAGGCTCTGCCCGTGCTATCAAGAAATACTGAAAACTGATTGCTCTTGCCTTGAGCCTGTGACTGCAAACCATCACCCGCTTTATAATTTAACTGCTCCGCATCGACTTCATGGCCTTTGGCAGAACGTATCCAGCCTTTCTGAGATAGCACAATAGTGACCGGCTCGCTGGAAATTAATGAAGTTTCATCCATTGCCTGTGCTGATTCTCGGGCAACGATAGGTGAGCGACGTTTATCACCGTAAATTTCTGCATCGTCTAATATTTCTTTTTTGATCAGCGTTTTTAATCTGCGATCAGAGCTGAGTAATTTTTCCAGTTGTGCTTTTTCTAAAGCCAGTTCCTGTTGCTCTTCCCTGATTTTTACTTCTTCTAATCGAGCTAACTGGCGTAATTTAGTATCCAGCACATAATCCGCCTGAAGATCAGACAGTTTAAAGCGCTTGATTAAAGCCGGTTTTGGTTTATCGCTTTCACGAATAATTTTAATCACTTCATCAATATTCAGAAAAGCAATTAATAAACCTTCTAATAAATGCAGACGTTTATTAATTTTTTCCAGCCGCCAGTTAAGACGATTGCGTACCGTTTGAATTCTATAAGTTAACCATTCTTTTAATACCGTGCGAATATTTTTAACCGCAGGCCGGCCATCAATGCCAATTACATTCATATTCACACGATATGTGCGTTCAAGATCGGTAGTGGCAAACAGGTGATTCATTAACTGTTCAACATCCACTCGATTAGAACGCGGCACCAGCACCAGCCGGGTTGGATTTTCGTGATCTGATTCATCGCGAATATCTTCCACCATGGGCAGTTTTTTTGCTGTCATTTGCTGGGCAATCTGTTCCAGAATTTTATTACCTGATACCTGATGGGGTAAGGCGGTAATCACAATATCGCCGTCTTCTTTTTCATAAACCGCTCGGGCACGAATACTGCCTTTGCCGGTTTGATATATGGTTAAGATTTCTTCACGGGATGAAATAATTTCTGCTTCGGTTGGGTAATCCGGCCCCTGAATATGAGTGCATAAATCTTCTACTGTAGCTTTCGGCTCATCTAATAAACGAATGCAGGCGGTAGCGACTTCTTTTAAATTATGCGGCGGTAAATCTGTGGCCATGCCCACGGCTATTCCGGTGGAACCATTTAATAAAACATTAGGTAATCTTGCAGGCAGGGATTTTGGTTCTTCCATTGTGCCATCAAAATTAGGCCCCCAGTCTACGGTACCCTGTCCCAGTTCCTGCAACAGCACTTCTGCGTATTTTGATAATTTGGATTCGGTGTAACGCATGGCGGCAAAAGATTTTGGATCATCCGGCGAACCCCAGTTGCCCTGACCATCGACCAGTGGATAACGGTAGGAGAAATTCTGTGCCATCAACACCATCGCTTCATAACAGGCGCTGTCACCGTGGGGATGAAACTTACCTAATACATCACCTACGGTACGCGCTGATTTTTTATATTTGGCTCCGGCATTTAGCCCCAGCTCAGACATGGCGTAAACGATGCGACGTTGCACGGGTTTTAAACCATCACCAATAAATGGTAGAGCGCGATCCAGAATAACGTACATGGAATAATCCAGATACGCTTTTTCTGTAAACTCGGCTAATGGCTGGCGCTCTACGCCTTCGAAATTTAGATCTTCCTGGTTGCTCATTTTTTAGATACTTTTTTAAGTTGTCTGTCATTCCTCGGCTGCGCTCGGAATGACAGGGTGGTTACCTGTGAAACAAAATATTATAAATATTAATCAACTTCAGCCAGAGCACCTTTCTTCTCCAACCATGCCTTACGATCCGATGCCCGCTTTTTCGCCAGCAACATATCCATCATTTTATTACTGTCATCACCGGGCTGAACTACTAATTGCACCAGTCGTCTTGTGTCCGGTGCAATAGATGTTTCACGCAGCTGCAATGGATTCATTTCACCCAGGCCTTTAAAACGTGTGACCTGCACTTTGCCTTTTTTCTTTTCTGCGGAAATGCGATCCAGTATGCCCTGCTTTTCAGCTTCGTCCAGAGCATAAAAAACTTCTTTGCCTACATCTATTCTAAATAACGGAGGCATGGCCACATACACATGACCGGCTTCGGTCAGGGTGCGGAAGTGGCGTAAAAATAACGCACATAATAATGTTGCTATGTGATAACCATCTGAATCTGCATCGGCGAGAATACAGATTTTTCCGTAACGTAAACCTTTTAAATCATCACTGGCAGGATCAACACCAATGGCCACAGAAATATCGTGCACTTCCTGTGAAGCCAGCACCTGGTCGGCATCGACTTCCCATGTATTTAATATTTTTCCGCGCAGCGGCATAATTGCCTGAAACTCACGGGCACGAGCCTGTTTGGCTGACCCCCCCGCTGAGTCCCCTTCGACTAAAAACAGTTCGGTGCGTGATACATCTGAAGAACTGCAATCAGCTAACTTACCCGGCAGTGCTGGCCCCTGAGTCACTTTTTTACGCGCAACTTTTTTACCTGCACGCAAACGCTTTTGTGCATTATCAATCGCCAGCAATGCAATTAATTCACCCTGCTCTGTATGCTGATTTAGCCACAGACTAAACGCATCTTTCACTACACCGGAAACAAATGCCGCGCATTCTCTGGAGGATAATTTTTCTTTGGTCTGACCAGAAAAAGCAGGCTCTTCCATTTTCACCGAAAGTATATAACTGACTTTTTCCCACACATCTTCAGGGCTAATCTTTATACCCCGTGGCAATAAATTTCTAAACTCACAAAATTCACGCACCGCTTCGGTTAAGCCTGTGCGTAAACCATTAACATGAGTACCGCCCTGTGCGGTGGGAATTAAATTCACATAAGATTCACCCACCGGGTCACCGCCTTCGGGCAACCATAATAAAGCCCAGTCCACTGCTTCACGAGCCGATGATAATGAACCGATAAAAGGCTCCGCAGGTAATAGCTCAAAACCTTTTACGCTTTCCAGCAGATAATCCTGCAAGCCATCTTCGTAGTACCACTCTTCTACTTCGGCGGTCTTTTCTTCTAAAAATGTAACGTGCAAACCCGGGCATAATACTGCCTTGGCTCGTAATACATGTTTGAGTCTGGGAACTGAGAAATTAATCGAGTCAAAATATTTTGCTTCTGGCCAGAAGCGAATATGGGTACCGGTATTTTTTTTGCCGACTGTGCCGATTTCTTTTAATTTTTTAACCTTGTCGCCATGGGCAAAAGTAATTAAATACTCTTTACCATCGCGTTTAATTTCTGCTTCCAGTTTATAAGACAGCGCATTCACCACTGACACACCGACACCGTGCAGGCCACCTGAGAACTGGTAGTTTTCACTGGAAAACTTACCCCCGGCATGGAGCTTGGTCATAATGACTTCCACTCCTGGAATACCTTCTTCCGGGTGAATATCCACCGGCATGCCACGGCCATCATCCGCCACACCCAGTGAACCGTCCCTATATAAAGTAACCTGTATTCGACTCGCGTGACCAGCAACGGCTTCGTCAACACTGTTATCTATGACTTCCTGGGCTAAATGATTAGGGCGGGTGGTATCGGTGTACATGCCCGGGCGTTTCTGTACTGGCTCTAGCCCGGTTAAAACTTCAATTGCAGAAGCGTCGTATGAACTCATTCAATATTCTCTTAATCACGCTGAATTTTGAGGAACTATAAAAGACTTGGCGCAAAGACGCAAAGCAAAAAAGTAGATATTGGAGTTCTACTCAGAAAGTCAAAAGACTAACGCGAATGAACGCAAAATCCGCAAATGGACGCAAGTAAAAGAAAATTAAGTGGGAAGGCTTCGATTCATGCACCTGGGTCGCGTTACACCACATTAAAAGTATTTTGATTTTATTTGCGTTCATTCGCGTTTATTTGCGTTGTTCGCGTTTTCTTTTTCTTTTATCTTTTTGTTTTTAAAGTATATTTTTCAGAACATCTCAGATTTAGCGCCTTTGCATCAAAAATCTGTAAAATACCCAAATGAGTCTCGAAGCATCCAGCCCACAAATCAATGCCACCGTCAGCGCCTCTGCCGGCAGCGGCAAAACCTGGATGCTGATTACCCGCATTGTGCGCCTGTTACTCGAAGGCAACGAGCCGGGCGGCATTCTGGCCATGACCTTTACCCGCAAAGCCGCCGCCGAAATGCAGCAACGGCTGGCAGAACGATTATATGAATTAGCTACCGTAGATGATGCCCAGCTTAATGCACTGCTGAGCGAATTAGGTGTTGAGCCTGACTCAGCTCACTGCAAGCAGGCACGAACCCTGTATGAATTTCATCAATATTGCGATTTTCCAGTACGCACTCAGACATTTCATTCTTTCTGTCAGGATATTCTTGCGCGCTTTTCGCTGGAAGCCGATGTGCCGCCGGGCTTTAATTTACTGGAAAGCAGCAGCTTACGCATTCAACAGGCACGGGATGCGCTGTTTAATGAAGCCGCATTGGATATGAATGGCAAACTTGCCAGCAATTTACAGGCGCTGGCCTCCTGCTGCGATGGTTTATTTAATATGGAAAATGCGCTGAAAGATTTTCTATATCATCGCAGTGACTGGTGGGCATTCACTGAAACCGCCAGACACCCCTGTGCCTATGCAACAAAAGTTCTGCAACAGCAGCTTGAATACGATGACTCTATTGACCCGGTTAAAGATTTTTTTAATGAACTGACATTACATCAGCTGAAAACTTTTGCGCCTTTACTGGCAAATAGCAATAAAACCGGTGCTACCTTTGCTGAAAAAATTGCAGACTGTCTGGCAAAACAACAGTTTGATGAAACGGGTTTTTCCCGCATCAGCCAGTGTTTCTTGACGCAAAAAAACGAACCCCGGGTGAGAAAAGACAGTAAAGCTTTACGCACTAAATTAAAGGATGATGCAGATCATTACCTCGAACTGTGCGAAATTTTACCCGCTAAAATCCTGCATACTTATGACCAGCTAAATAAACAGAAAACCTTTAAGCTCAATCGCCTCTGGTATTTATGTGGTGAGCGTTTTGTTTTTCATTACCAGCAATTAAAGCAGCAATTACGTGAACTGGATTTCACTGATCTGGAATGGAATACCTATAAATTACTGCAACACTCTGACAATGCACTGTGGATTCAGTACAAACTGGATCAACGTATCGACCATTTTCTGATTGATGAATTTCAGGACACCAACCCTACCCAGTGGCATTTGATTTTGCCTTTGCTGGAAGAAATGGCAGCTGCGGAGCAATCACGTCCGCGCAGTGTTTTTTTAGTCGGTGATGAAAAACAGTCTATTTATAGCTTTCGCCGAGCCAAACCTGAATTGCAGGCTCGCGCCGCTGACTGGTTGCAGAAAAAATTAAATGCTCAGGCCTTTCCACTTAATCAATCCTGGCGTTCATCACCGGCGATTATCGATACGGTTAATGCTATTTTTCAACAAGATGAATATCAATCTTTATTGCCCACTTTCAGTCCACATGAAACCCATAAAAAAAATCTGGCTGGAAAAGTCGAACTGCTTCCACTTATTAAACATGCGGAAAAAACAGAGTCTGAAGAACCAGCCGCTCTGATATTACGCAATCCACTGGAGCAGCCTCGCGAAGAAAAACCTGGTATTTACTTACAGGAAGGCAAACAGATCGCTGACAATATTCGACAAATGATCGAGCAGAAAACAGCAATAGGTGAAGACGATGAAATACGCCCGGTTAATTACAGTGATATTTATATTTTAGTCCGCAATCGAAGCCATCTGAGTTTTTATGAACAGGCTTTGCGCGAAGCGGGCATTCCCTATTTAAGTGCGAATAAAGGCACTTTAATGGACTGTCTTGAAATCAGCGATATGGAAGCGCTGCTTGATACTTTACTCACCCCATTTAATAATTTAGCGCTAGCTCAGGTATTAAAATCCCCTTTATTTGATGCCAGCGATAATGATCTGATGCTGATTGCGAAACATAAAGGTGATGCATTATGGATTCATCGCATTGCTGAACTGCACTGTGATTTAGCCAAAGATCATCCCGTGCATCGAGCCCATATTTGCATTACTCGCTGGCGCTCACTGGTGGATAAAATTCCAGTGCATGATTTACTCGATCGCATTTACAGTGAAGCCAATGTATTAAATCGTTATCACAGCGCATCACCGGATTCTTTAAAACCCAGAGTGCAGGCCAACCTGATTCGTTTTCTGGAGCTGGCTCTCACACTGGACGGCGGTCGCTACCCCAGCCTGATGCATTTTCTGCAACATTTACGCAGCTTAAAAACTCTGGTCGCCGATGCACCGGATGAAGCACCAATGGAAACGGAAGAATCTAGAGTACATATTATGACCATTCACGGCAGCAAAGGTCTGGAAGCACCGGTGATTTTTCTAGCGGACACCATTACCAGCACAAAAGATCATAGCTCCTGGTCGACTCTGGTGAACTGGCCAGTCGAGCAACCTCGCCCCGAAGTTTTTCAATTAATTCCCGGCTCAACACAACGAGATAGTTTTTCAAAACAGAATGTTGAGCAGCAAAAAATCATTCAGCAACGGGAATACGCCAATTTACTGTATGTGGCCATCACTCGTGCGAAGCAATACCTTTTTATCAGCGCCTGTTTGCCGAAAAGTAAACCTTATTTAAACTGGTACGGCGATATTCAACAGGGACTGGAAACGATTGGTGAAGAAATAAATGACGGCCACTGGTTATATCAGCAGGGCAAATTGCAAACTGCAGCAGCTGTGGCTACCAGCAAAGAAGAAACGGTTACTGATGACAGCTTAATCGAAAAACTGACAAAAAAAATAAACCTGCCCTCACCTCCATATCAAATTATTGCACCCAGTCAAACCGCTCAGACTGACAATCACTTAAACGGTGATGAAGATGGTTTAATACGTGGCATTGCCATTCACCGTTGCCTGGATTTATTAAGCCGTGAAAATCCATTCTCAGCCGCCAGCGTATTGCAAACTTTAAGCCATGAATTAAATCTGAGTGTGGATGATGCTTTGCTGCAATCCTGTTTAAAAGAAGCTGAGAACTGTATTCAGCACAAAGATTTAGCATTAGTTTTTCAGCATCAGGCCGAAACAACATTTTATAACGAGCTGCCCGTTCAGTATAAAATCGGACAAAAACAGGTGTTCGGTGTTATTGATCGTTTGATTGTAAGCGAAAAAGAAGCCCTTATTATTGATTATAAAAGTCATATTCAGGCTGATGCAGACAATAAGACTCAGTTACTGGAGCAGTATCAGCCACAAATGCAGTTGTATGCGGATGGAATTCGGCAGGCATGGCCGGATAAAACAGTAAAAGCGATTTTATTGTTTACTCATTTTGCTGATCTGGAATATGTGGAGATTTGAGAGGTAAGACCGCTTTTAGTCAGCAGCAGAAGTTTAAAAGAAAACAGACTTACCGCAAATGCACGCGAATAGACGCAAATAAAACAAACGTTAGGATATGGCTTCATTCTACAGTCTGTCATCCCGAGCGCAGCCGAGGTGCCTACATAGACGTAGGTAATAGAGTAACGCAGGAGCAGTTACCGAAGATCTTACTACCCGGGTCGTTAAGATCCCTCGGCTGCGCTCGGGATGACAGGATGCGGGGCAATGCCCGCTCCTGTATTTATGTTTTATTTGCGTCTATTCGCGTTCATTTGCGGAAAATAGCTTTTGACTTTGATGTCCGCTACAGGACAATAGCCGTCTTAACAGCAAATAAAAATCACTGTCCATCCAGCTGCTTAATCACCTGTTCAGCAGGAACATAACCAGGATTCATAGTGCCATTCTCAAACATAATAGCGGGCGTGCCTCTGATGCCTAATTTTGATGCCAGTTTTCTATGCTCCTCAATTGGATGATCACAGGTTTTTGCTTCTATAGTTTCGCCCGCTTTGGCTTTATCCAGAGCATTCTGTGGATTATCCGAACACCACACACTCACTGAATCATCAAAACTTTTTTTACCTTTAAAAGGCAGGAATACATAACGCACTTTTACACCTGCATCCATATATTGACTCATTTCGTCATGTAGTCGTCGGCAATATGGGCAGTAGATGTCCGTAAATACGGTAATAGTATTTTTGATTTTACCTTTTGGGGTATACACCAGCATATTTTTTTCACCTAACTCACTGAGTAATTTTTTACGCCCTACACTGCGCATATCCTCTGTCAGGTTCCGTCGTTTTACAAAATCGATTAAATCTCCATCAAATATATATCGAGCATCTTTCGTCATATACATAACCTTAGGTCCTGATATGAACTGATATATACCTTTAATCGGTGTCTTTGTGATGTTTGCGTCAGCCGCCTGCGGCAGCATTTTAGATAATGCCTGTCTTAACTCTTTAATATCCTGCTCAGTAGTGCCAGCAGCAGTGGCCGCTGTAAAAATGATATTTAAGCCAAACAGTGTAATAAAAAAGCCTGTTTTTAATAATGTTCTCATGGGGTTCAGATTCTCTTTACTCAAAATTTTATAAACATATGACCAGCGGCATTATAAATAATTCACAGCGGAATAGCCCCATAAACTTTACGACACCTCAGATCATGCCCTGGGATGGTGTTGACGGTATAAAGATTTCAACCGTTGATCGGCTACATGTGTGTATATTTGCGTGGTTGATATATCAGAATGCCCCAGTAACATCTGCACAACACGTAAATCCGCCCCATGATTTAACAAATGCGTAGCAAAAGCATGCCTTAATGTATGGGGTGATAAAGAGTCAGCCAAAATTCCCGTTTTCAATGCATAACGTTTTATTAAGTACCAGAAAGCCTGTCGTGTCATCGCCCTGCCTCGCCGAGTAACAAAAACATCACTAACAGCGGGCTTATTTGTCAGTAAATCAGGTCGAGACTGATTCATATAACTTTGCAACCAGATTAACGCTTCTTCACCCAGTGGCACCAGGCGTTCTTTATCGCCTTTGCCTGTTATTCGCACTACACCCGGATCAATAGACAACTGATTTAACTGTAAACCCACCAGTTCACTTACCCTTAAACCTGTGGCGTATAAAATTTCCAGCATGGCACGATCCCTTAAACCTAATGTGTCATTAATATCTGCTGCATTTAATAAATCTTCTACCTGCTGCTCGGTCAGGGTTTTGGGTAAAGGTTTTTCAGGTTTGGGCGGTTCAAGCAATACGGCTGGATTAGTTTTAATATTATTTTCTCTTAATTGCCAGGCAAAAAAACGTTTTAAACTGGATAACAGGCGTGCCGCTGAACGGTTTTTTGTCCCCTGCTCGAAAAGGTGTGCAAGATAAGACTGAATATCACTTTCTGTCGTATTTAATAAGTTTGATAGCTTTTTTGGCTCTCTTTTCTGTAACCATAGAGCAAATCCTGCGACATCATTACGATAAGCAGCCAATGTATTTGCGCTCAGACCTTTTTCCATCCACAAAGCGTCAATAAATTGTTCTATTATTTGCTGTTGTTTCAATTTTAGCTGGTCTGTTTTGGACATAAGTGACTGTTGCGCTGAATCAAACCTTCAATTTACAGGGTAAGGCAAAATATTGCTGTGATAAAATACTTATTTACTTTTAATAACAAACATTTTAGATGACTATCAATACAAAAAACATATCTGTTGTCATTCTTGCCGGAGGAAAAGGTTCTCGCATGCAGGGAAAAGACAAAGGTTTAATAAAATGGCAAAACAAACCGCTTATTGAACATATTCTGGATCAAATTTTAAATAACTCACCCGAAAAGGTGGGTGAAATATTTATTAGCGCAAATCGAAACGAAGATTTTTATAAAAAGTTTGGTCATAAAGTCATAAAAGATAAATTTAACAATTTTCAGGGTCCACTCGCAGGCATTCTATCGGCGATGGAGCAATGCAAATATAATTTCTTACTCTGTTTGCCCTGCGATTCTCCTCGCCCCCCAGAAGAGCTTACAGAGCGTTTAATGCAATGCTTACAAAACAATTCTTCACTTTGCGCTATTTGTTTTGACGGAAAACGAGAACAACCTTTGTTTTCTCTTATTTCCTGCGCTGCAAAACCGCAACTTGAAACATTTTTAAGTGAAGGAAAACGAAAAGTGCATGATTTTTTTCATCAACTGGATGTTGCGGTCTGTGATTTTTCAGATCAGGCAGACAGATTCGAAAATTTTAACACTCAGGACGATATGAAGTGAGTATTTCATACAAAAAACCTCTACTTGGCTTTGCCGCTTTCAGTGGCACAGGCAAAACCACTTTATTATTAAAACTATTACCGCTATTAAAAGCTAAAAATCTTCGTGTTGCCGTTATTAAGCACGCGCATCACAAATTTGATGTCGATAAACCAGGCAAAGACAGTTATGAACTAAGAAAAGCAGGGGCAACACCAATGCTAATCAGTTCAAGCAGACGAATTGCCATTATGATCGACAAAGAAGAAGAAAAAGAACCGGATCTGGAAGATTTACTAACTTATATTAACCCGGAAAAAGTCGATCTGGTTCTGGTTGAAGGTTTTAAGCAGTGGCCTTTTCCAAAAATTGAGTTGCACAGACAAAGCACAGGTAAACCACTACTTTTTCCTGAAGATAACAACATCATTGCTATTGCCCACGATGAAATAATAAAATCTAAACCAGACATCCCAGCACTGGACATAAACAACCCGGAACAAATCGCTGAATTTATTCTTCAGTTTGCCTTTAAACAGAAATAGTTACCCAGAAGACACTTAAAATTATGAAAAAACAAAACTCATGTCAGGATGAATCCGATCCTAAGTCATTATCTTTTGAACAGGCACTGGAACGTGTAAAACAGTTAGTCACTCCATTAATTGGGCGGCGTTGCGTTACCATTCGTGAAGCAACAGGCCGTGTACTGGCTAATGATGTCACCTCACCACTTAATGTGCCCCCGTTTATTAATTCAGCCATGGATGGCTATGCAGTTAACAGTAATGATTTGTCTGAAACAGATGAAACCAGTTTAAAAATCACTGGCAAATCTTTTGCCGGTCAACCATTTGATGGCAAAGTAAATGCTGGCGAATGTATTCGTATTATGACCGGTGCTGTTGTACCCGAAGGGGCAGACACCGTAATTATGCAGGAACACGCTGAAATTGACGGTGATGATATAAAAATCGATGCCTCACATAAAAAAGGTCAGAATGTTCGCCACCCCGGTGATGATTTTTCTACCGGAGATACCATTATTAAAGCAGGCGAACGTTTATCGCCAGCAAAACTGGGATTGCTGGCATCAGTTGGCGTTACCGAACTCAATGTTGTACGCACGCCAGTGGTGGCATTCTTTTCAACCGGTGATGAATTAAAAAGTGTTGGCCAAAACCTGCAACCCGGGGATATTTACGACAGCAATCGATATATTTTATTCGGCATGCTGCAAACTATGGGTGTGCAATGCATTGATATGGGAGTGATTCCCGATATTAAAGAAAAAATTGAAGAAACTTTACTCGAAGCCACAAAATGTGCCGATATGGTGATTACTTCCGGCGGTGCTTCGGTAGGTGAGGCTGATTATATAAAAGTAATCCTGGATGAGATTGGTCAGGTCGATTTCTGGAAAATTGCCATGAAACCGGGCAAACCTCTGGCCTTTGGCAAAATAAATGATGCCCTTTTCTTTGGTTTGCCGGGTAATCCAGTCTCTGCCATGGCTACGTTTTATCAATTTGTGCAACCTTCATTAAAACTTTTAGAAGGTGAAATAACCGAAAAACCGATTTTATTAAAAGCGCGATGTGTATCAAAACTAAAAAAACGCCCAGGGCGCAAAGATTTTCAGCGCGGCATTGCCAGCAGTAATGAAAATGGCGAATTAATTGTGGATACAACCGGTATACAGGGCTCTCACATGCTGAGCTCTATGTCTAAAGCGAATTGTTTTATTGTTTTAAGCGCAGAATCCGGTGATGTGGAAGCAGATTCGCTGGTTGAAGTGCAGCTGTTTAATGATTTGATTTAGTCAAAGGGAGAAAAAATTTACCGCAAATGAACGCAAATACACGCGAATATTTAAGTTTGTGCGCCTGCGGCGCACTCACCACATAAAGCTTTTGATGAGACTGTTCAAAATTCTGTGTCAGCATAACCGGCTAAATATCCAGAACGTTATCTAACCGGCCTTCAAAATATACCGCCAGTTGAGACAAAGTCAAATTCCAGTTATGGATTGGCATTGTCCATT